>Ga0137401_10001303_pt1 | contig 10734 bp, 13 predicted proteins | sample CZOMad1_1_16fung_FD_108286 | JGI IMG/M metagenome (GOLD analysis project Ga0137401, IMG submission 108286) | Vadose zone soil fungal communities from Angelo Coast Range Reserve, California, USA - CZOMad1_1_16fungal (Illumina Assembly) | ecosystem: Environmental > Terrestrial > Soil > Vadose...
AGTAGCCTCTATCCGCCTTAGTTCAACACAGAATTGTGTGGCGGCTCGCTGACTTTATTCCCACTCGCCCCTTTCACCGCCCCACACTAATTCTTAATACGTTGGGCGGCGCGTTGACAAAAGAAAGACGTCTTTCATCCTAAGACTGCGGGCCCCCAAGAATTATCCACAACAATTCGCCGACTGCCGTCCATTTGCCGACGCAAAATGACTGAAGCATAAGAATCTCTCGACACGAAATCTCCATTCAACATTGTGCCGGAAAAGTTCCACTGCGAGGTGAACAGCGCGATGTCACCGGTTTCAATCACGTGCGTTTTCGCTTGTGTGGCAGTTCCTTTAGTATTCGCAAAAATCCATTCGTAAGTTGCCCGAATTTCGGCTTTTCCGGTTGCAAGTCGGTTTGGTTCTGCCACCATTACGGCATCCTCTTCGTAGAAATCCAGGACAGCTTCGATGTCGCTGCGATTGAAGGCTTCGTCAAGCAATTCAACAGTTTCCAGTGGAGTTTGTGCGGTCATTCGTCTGTTAGATTATGTTAGGAAGCCGCCCAACTTGTGATTAACGCACTTGCTTTGACTTCTCGACCAAATACCATGACATATAGCCCTTGTACTTTTCCTGCAAATCCTTTCTCCGCCAATCTCGTCCCGTGATGAGTTTTCGGCAAGCTACCGCGCCACAGTTGCACTGATGTTCGTTTTCATCATCGTCGGTCATCGCCCAGTCGTGCGTTAATTCTTCTCCGGGTGCGATGTCACGCATTGCCACATAAACGATTTGACCTCGCACGCCGATGTTTGGTTCGCATGAATGATTGCTGAAAATCATGCTCCCGTCGCGTTCTTCTTCTCTGACCGGAGCGATGAAGAAATCGTCGGCAATTTGAATTTCAGCCGCGCGAAACCAGCCCGGCATTGATTCAAGTGTTTTACGATTGATGATGGAGCCGCCTTTGATACAGACAATCTCGCCTTGAGCAATTGATTCGACGGCAAACAGACCCTTTCCATGAATCGGACTTTGTTTAACAATAGCTTTCGGAGAAATATAAGATAGATTCGGCATACGTCACATAATACTTCCGGCGAAAAGATGCTCTCGAACTTGCCAGCTAAGGCGAAGCCGCCGAACGATCGAGTTCAGGTGGCCGCGGCGGAGCTATGGCATCCGCTTGAGGCTGAACCCAATTACAAGCGATCAACGCAGAAAACAGGATGCTAACTACAAATCCTTTCATTATGAACCACCCGTGTGACATAAGTGTTCGTGGATAAATGATCGAAACCGCGCCTCTATGTTTTGTTGAGCGAAGTCAAAGAATGGTTTGCTTTCAGTCCGAGACGTCGCTGCTTTCGCATCATCGAGTCGAATCGAGATACATGTGCCTCGAAAGTTGCCAGGATCCGCGCTGGGATCGTGGGAAGTTTGTATCGTTATCAGTTGGTAACCAAGCGGTATTAAAATGATGCTTCGAACATAATTCTTCAATCATCCGTGCACACGAAAAATATAGCTTCACAAATGGGTTACTGGGATCGCGTAGCGGAGCAAAAGCGGTTCTCACATCCCCTACGGGTCGACTGGTTGCGTTGCTATATCGATTCGGCTGCGCGAATACTCGATTATGGTTGCGGCTATGGCCGGACTCTTCGAGAGCTTTCACAGGCCGGGCATGAAAACATAATTGGTGTGGATTTCTCTCACGCGATACTCGTTCGATGCCGCCGCGAGTTGGCAGACGTTAGAGGTCCGCAACGATGGCTGCGTGCTGCCCTTCGAAAGTGGCGCGCTGGACTGCGTACTGTTTTTTCGACTCTTACATGCATACCGCAAGATGACTTGCAGCGCGCACTGATTGCTGAAGCTAAGCGTGTGCTTCTGCCCAACGGGTTGCTCTATATTAGTGATCTCCTAATCAACGAGGACGCGCGCAACCGGGAACGTTATGATCGTTGTGCTGCGGTGTACGGAAACTTTGGAGTCTTTGAACTGCCCGAAGGCGTCGTTGTGCGTCATCATCGAAGGGAGTGGATTGAGAAACTGACGTGTTCATTTGAGCAGCTAAGATACGAGCCATTCACTGTGATCACTATGAACGGCAACGAATCGGCTGCCTTTCAATATTTGGGTCGGCGACGTGATGACAATTTGATGAGCATCGTAGACATCACCGAGGACCCTTCGCCTTAGTCAGAATTAATCCTCTTTTTGGGCAACTAAATCTCCATCTTTCGTGTGGACTACCAGCCTTCGATTACCATCGAAGGTGATGTCTATTCGTCGCCTTTTGAATAGGTCATAAGTAGAAAATTTGGCGGCGCCTTGCGGAAGAAACGGAATGCTGAGCGGCAAAGCGACAAAAGACTTTCGTATAAATGGAGCGAGTTCGGGTTGCAGCCGATCTTCTTCCTGGTCATGAAGTTTTCCATCGCGCCACGTGACGTGGTAAAAGGCCGGGCCACTGGCGAACTCTAGTCTGAGAAACGTCCGTACCCCTGTTTGATTAAGCGGCGATGTTCCGAGAACTTCGAATGCTTTTAGCGCGCCCTTTTGCCTGACGGATTCATTCCAATTTTTTACCGCGTCCGCAGGTGATATTCCTACCGGTAGAATAGACTTTAGTGCAACTGCGTCATTCATTTGCAAAGCCTCAATATAGTTCTTCGCTTTTTCGTTAAGCTCCAGCGACAGCTTTGTTAGCCCCGGTGTCTGATTCGCGGAAAAGAGCAGATCAATCGCCCGTTGACCTTTGCCACCAATCACCAGAATAGATTTTCTCTTTTGGCCGCCCGTCGATGCGATCCCGGCTTTCACCTGAAGTACTTCGCCCGAATCCAATTTGTAAGTTCCTTCCAGCGATCGCAGCCTTGCGGAATCAATCGCTGCGAAATCTGGCATTGCCGGCGCCTCATCAAACAGCACAATATTCGCAAGATCGTTCATTGCATAACGTCGAATGCTGCCAGCTCGAATCCTTTTGTTAGTAAGAACAATCGCGACAAAATTATCATCCTTGTACCAGCGAAAGTCCGCATTCCAGCCTTGCGGAACCGCATCGCCCGGGTGACTGATGACGACGTGATTTCCTTTCTCCGTTTTTGAAACAAACCAACCATAAGCTTGATCGCGGTCAGGGTAATAAACCGTGAACATTTTGTTCGTCGTGCTTTCAGAGAGGAGTTTTTGACCAGCGAGGGCAATTGCGAACTTGTACATGTCATCGACATTTGAAAGAAGTCCGCCGTTACCAAGTAAGTCCCATGGAATGATTCTTCCGCTCCATTGCGTCGTCCACGGAAAACCGAAATCAGTCAGCCCGTCGTTATAACCGTGCGCCACTCGACGGCGATTCCAATTTGGGAATGTGTAGCCGGTGTTTGTCATCCCCGCGGGCTTGAAAATATTGTCGCGCAAGTATTCTTCGTATGATTTACCGGACAACTGTTCGACGATCGCCGCTAAGAAGCTAAAACCAGAATTAGAATAGAGACGCTTCTCTCCCGGTTTGAACGCCAGCGGAAAACTCAATATGCGATGAATGAACTTATCCTTGTCTCTCAGCATTGCCCTGACGGCTTCGGGAGATTCATCATAAAAGTCTTCGTGCTCTAAACCTGAAGTGTGAGTCAATAAATGGTGAAGGCTGATACCCGATTTGTCGGCCGGCACTTCTGGAAAGTACTTGGTAATTGGATCGGATGTCTTAAGTTTGCCTTTTTCCTCAAGTTGCATGACGGCTACCGCGGTGAAGACCTTGGTAATCGATCCAATGTCAAAGATCGTTTCCGGAGTATTTGCGATGTGCCTCTTTTCGTCAGCCCAACCGTAACCGTCACGGAGAAGAATCTGACCATCCTTCCCGGCCAGGATGGCGCCAGAGAATCCCAAGCCCGCAACTTTCTGAAAATAATCCGCGAGGGTCGTTTGGAGATTTCCAGCGGAACGATTTTGTGCTATCGGAGGGACCGTGGCCGTTTGCGCGTGCGCGGTTTCAATGTTGGTCAGCGGAACGACCACCAGTACTGCACATACCAGGAATGCTGTGAAGTTCACGTGTCTCTTTTTAGCATAAATAAGACTCAGTCTGCTTGAAGAAAAGAAACGTTTTGGTAGAGGCTTAACGTTTTGAAGATAACTTTCGGTATTCGGAAGGGGTAACGCCGAAGTGATTCTTGAAAGTCCTGGCGAAATGGCTTTGGTCGGAAAAGCCGGCAGCCAGCGCAATTTCACCTAAGGACAGGTCTCTTGATGAGATTTGTTTGCACGCGAACTCCAACCGAAGCTGGCGTTTATACTCCCCAATTGTGCAACCATTTTTCGCTCGAAAGGTCCGAGCCAGATGAACTGGATGGACACCCGCTTTGTCAGCAAGCTCGCTAATTGAAGTCTGATTTAGAAACTCGGAATGCAACAGCTCTTCTGTTCGTCGCAACCATATTGGCCAGTTGTGCGTACTCGCAAGTGCGCGAGAAGTTTCACCTAAGAGTTCGAGTGTCAGACCTTCAACGATCAACGCACTAAATTCATCGGTCCGACGAAACTCACCGTATAGTCGGCTTGCCAACAAGAACGGAAAGCCGTTGAGGGTTGTTGGTTGATTCAATATGTGGAAACAATCGCGAAGCTGTTCGTACCAGCCGCTGTTTAGTTCTATGCTAAGGATGCGAACGGCTTCCTTTCCAAAATCAACTGAGTGTGTCTCTCCTGCCGGATGGAAAACGATCAGTGAAGACTGGCATTCGCGCGCGCTTCGTCCATATATTTCCGAATAGCCGCCACTCAGAACGATGCTAAACGAAGCTGGCTCGTGGGCGTGCCGCGGCATCTGAAGCCCTGGCGGATAAACAGCTTCCGTCAGGCAGCTTTGTGAAAAATGGGTCCGTCGAACAACGTTGTTCCCGGATGGTTTATAAGATGCGGCCACTTCTTTCCTCGATCAGCTTTGTGTGATGTACGAAAACCTTGAGAGAAACCATGGCGAGACGCATATTAACACTTCTACGATCGCAACCGTCTATAGTTAGACTAAGAGCGTGACTAATGTCTCCAACGTTGGCAATTGAGGTGATCAAGTCCTCCGGAAATCTTGCACATTCTATACACTAAGAACGAAAGTATAGTTGGAAGGCCAAACATGAAGCGATTCGTAATCCTACTACTCTCTTTTTTGGTTCTGTCGAGATTTGAAATAAGCGGCAAGGCGCAAATCCAGACTGCTAAAGCTGCGGAACGAGACAATAGCGCTCAACCAGTCGAGACGGGCAAGTTTCGATTTTACGAAACCAAACAGATTCGAGGGGAAGAGACTTACGCGATCAGCGGAGTTGCCGACGGCGAGTTAATTATCCAGGCTAAGACCGACATGCCGTTCGCCGAGCAAGACAAGAAGCCTCTGGTGAATACCACATTGCGAATGAAAGCGGATTTCACGCCACTGACCTTTGACACCAAAGGGCCCACTCTGCTGGAGATCGAAGAAAACACTTCCGTCGTGATTCAAGGTAAGACAGCGACTGTGCAGGACCGTGGGCGCAACGCGATCGCAAACGTACCTGACAAATTTTTTACTTCAAGTGGTTACGTTCCAATCGCAATGGAGATGATGCTGGTTCGCTACTGGCTGTCGCATGGACGTCCGGATTCCATTCCCCTTTTGCCAATCGGCGAAGCGTTAGTCGAGTTTCGCGGTAAAGACACCGTGACGCTTTCTGGCAAACCGATTGTTCTCACTCGTTACCACCTTAGCGGAAATAACTGGCGCGGAGGCTGGGGACGCCAAACTCTCTGGCTCGATGCAGAGAACCGTTTGGTTGCGGCCGTAAATCTCGGCAGCGATATTGAAACGAACCTGTACGCAATCCGGGACGGATACGACTCAGCTATTTCGTTCTTCCTGAAAAGAACGGTCGAAGATGGAATCGATCGGTTGACACAGGTTGCGAATCAATTAGGTCCTCAAAGCAAACAACCGATCGCTCTCGTCGGAGCCACTTTAATTGATGTTACGGGAAAGCCATCAACAACTAATTCCACAGTCCTTATTCAAGGAGATCGGATAATTGCCGTCGGTCCTCGATCCACCGTCAAAATCCCCGATGGAGCAAAGACCATCGATGTCAGCGGCAAATTCCTGCTGCCCGGTCTTTGGGATATGCATTCACATCTTTACCAGGTTGAGTTCGGCCCAACCTATCTGGCCGCAGGAATTACGACAGCCCGCGATGTTGGGAACGAGATTGAGTTTGGCACCACCCTTCGCGACGCCGCGAAGCAAAAACGCGGACTTGGACCGCGAATGCTCCTCGCGGGTTATATCGACGGGAAAAATGACTTTCATTCATTCGATGTTCAGGTCGAAACCCCTGAAGAAGCAGGCGCAGCCGTTCAGCGTTATAAGAATGCGGGTTACGAACAAATCAAGATCAGAGATAACGTTAAGCTGGACACTCTCAAAGTGATTACGGCTGAAGCTCATCGGCTAGGCATGACCGTGACCGGCCATGTCCCCAAAGGCATGAACGCCCTCCAGGCGGTCGAGGCCGGCATGGACCAAATCAATCATATGAATTATGTCGAGACCGGTTTCTTTCCTAATCGGGATCGCAATAATCCGCCGGTTTCAATTAATTTGGACGCTGCAAATTCGAAATATGCGCTGAAGTTTTTCAAGGACCACGGCACCGTGATTGATCCGACGATTGCGGTGCTGGAATTGCTGCTTCGTCCGATGAACATGCCGATTGAATCTTTCGAGCCGGGAGCGATGAAGGTGTCGCCTGAGTTGGTCGTCCAAATAAACAAGAAGGGCGAGTCAGCCGACGAAGCCGAAGGTTTACGGTTGGTATTGGATGTTCTCTTGAAGACTATCGGAGGTTTACATCGTGCAGGCGTTCCCATAGTTGCCGGCACAGATGTGGGAGTTCCGGGTCATACGTTACATCGCGAACTGGAACTTTATGTGAAAGCAGGCTTGACGCCATTGGAAGCAATTCAGGCGGCGACAATCACACCAGCGCGCGTGATGAAGTTGGAGAACGAAGTCGGGACAATTGAAGCTGGCAAGCGCGCCGACATAATCATTCTGGACGCGAATCCGCTCGACAACATCAGCAACATCCGCAAAGTTAGATTCGTGATCACCCAGGGAAGATTGCTTGAGTCGGCGAAGCTTTGGGAAAGCGTTGCGTTTAAACCGTAAGAGCAATTCGTACTTCCGAATGAAACGTATCCCCGCCGAGTTATCGGCTCTACTCCTTCAGCTTCAAGGGCGCCTTCCTGCTCTGCTGAAAGAGAACTTGGTGGGCATCCAGCTTCATGGCTCTTTCATCGTCCAGAGTTCGGAACTACACGCGCATGGACTTTGAGCGCATGAGGGACCCGACGTTTTCGGAGATTCGGAACCTTATTTCCAGTGATGGATCTTGCGTTGCTTATCTGCCTGATTCAGCTTGACAAGGTAGCGGCCTGGGCATTAGTTCCATATTTGCTGTACCGGCTATATTCTCTCTGGTGGGGCTTACGGTTTATGGAGAATGAATCGTCGCGTCGCATAAATGCTGATTTGGCTGCCGCCCAACAAGTCGGATATTTTCATGAAACATCTTTCTGGATATCCATACGGTGAAACTCTAAGAAACATTTCCGTCCCCGGATTTACACTGACGGAAACAGCCTACAATTCTACGCTTAAACTTCCGAAGCATTCGCACGAACAGGCTTATTTCTGCTTCGTTCTTGGCGGCAGTTTTACAGAAAGTTATGGCAGACGCTCGCGCTCCTGTCGCCGTCAACCCTGATTTTTCATCCGGCGTGCGAAATACATTCCGATCAATTCCATACCAGCACTCGCTGCTTTAATGTCCAGTTGAACGCCCGCTGGCTGGAGGGAGACCTGGGCTCGAAGCGCTTTGAACAGTTGGGGAAAAAGATCACGCTTACTGAGGCCGGTCAACTTCTTGTTCCGTATGCCACGCGGATCATTGCGGCTATGAGCGATCTCCATCGACTGCTGATTTGCGGATAGCTGCGGGACGTTTGCGGGACGGTCTCTATCATTGCCAGATCATTGACCGTACCGTTGATGGCCAACTCGCCCGTGAAGTGATTATACATTGCTTTTTCTATTCAGCCGCTAGCTTGAGAAGCGTTGATCTACTAAGCTTTGAGCCAAACAAAGACGACTGGAAAAGAATCGCGCTGGTGCGAATGCACACGCTCAGGCGAATAGATGTACAAGCCCATAATCCTATTAACGTCACTCTTATTACTTCTGGGATGTTCTGCATCATCTCGCCAGACACCAGAAGCTCTAACGGGGCGATGGGAAGGCATTGCCCAAATTCCCGGCGAGAAGACGAAAGCCATTGTTGATTTCAACCAAGGTGCGAACGGGTCTCTGAGTGCCACGATCAGCGTGCCTGATGAACGATTACTCAGCAAGCCTCTTATCAATGTTCGCTACGAAACCCCCAAGATCCATTTCGAGTTACAGACGAGCGAACGAATAATCGTCTTTGATGGCTCGCGCAACGGCGAGGTAATTTCTGGCACTGTTGGCGGTGGTGAATTCTCCGGCCCTCTTTCCCTGCAGCGCACGGGCAATACGCCGCCCACCCCTTACACACAAGAAGAAGTGCAGTTCCGCAATGGCGGTGTCCCCCTCTCAGGGACTCTGCTCATTCCGCCAAATAAGGGACGTCATCCGGCAGTAGTTCTGATTCACGGATCGAGTACGCCGAGCCGCAATGATTTTCGATTTTACGGTGACCTCTTTGTTCGCAGAGGTATCGCGGCACTCATCTATGACAAACGCGCCGGGGCCGACCTCAGCGGAGAGAGTCGAGTTGATATGCGCGACCTTGCAAAGGATACGCTTGCCGCAGTTGAGTTGCTGAAAGCCCGCGCTGACATTGATCCAAAACAAATCGGGCTTTGGGGACACAGCGAGGGAGGATGGGTCGCGCCGATTGCTGCCGCGCAATCAAAGGATGTCGCGTACGTTATCAGCTTTTCCGGTCCGGGTGTCACGTATGCGGAAGTAAATAAATATGCGGATGCGACGCGACTGCGCGCCCGCGATTTTTCAGAAGCAGACATCAGTCAGGCCATTGAAGCCCTTGCTCGGGTCGACGAGTACGTGCGGCACGGTGGGAATCAACCGGCGCTCCAAGCATTTCTTGACGAAGCCTGGCGAAAACCCTGGGCGTCGCAAACAACCTTGCCTCGTCGAGTTCCAAGTGCTGACGAGATTCATTCCTGGTTACGCTGGCGCAATCTTGACCTTGATCCAGTAAGTTATTGGCAGCAGATCAAAGTTCCAGCCCTGGTCATTTTCGGCGAATTGGATGATGTTGTTCCTGCACAGACCAGCGCCGAGCGAATCGCGGAAGCTTTGAAGCTTGCGGGAAATAGAGACGTAACCATCAAGATCTTCCCTAAGGACAACCATACTATCGAACGCGCAACTGATTTCCTCGATACAATGCTTGACTGGACAGTTAAAAGGGTGAGAGTTTCAAATTAGGCCACCACCAAAACGCCTCGAAGAAAAGAATAGGAGAACTCGTGGTAGCTGCAATTTCACGCGATGAGCTGAAGATGAAGATTGATCGCGCTGAAAAGTTTCTGCTTGTCGAGACTTTGCCTGCTGCGAGTTATCATCACGCGCATTTGCCCGGTGCGATCAATTTGCCGCCCGACCAAGTCAAGCAACTTGCTCCAACACTGTTGCCGGACAAAGCGGCTGACATCGTGGTTTACTGCGCCAACCCTACCTGAAATGCTTCGGAGAACGCCGCCCGTGAACTGGCGGCGCTGGGCTACACCAACGTCCGGGATTACGCTGCAGGCAAGCAGGACTGGTTTGACGCAGGACTGACTACTGAGAGCGAGCACAAACACCGACTGCTAGTAAAAAAATACGTCTGGAAAGAAGGCAAGCGGTAAATAGAAACTAAATGAGGGAACCGATGTCCAGTTCCCGATCGTTCGGGTATTCCAGGGCTGATGTGTGAAGGTTGGCGTTGCTTATGAAGCGGCCAAGTGAATACGAAAAGAAAGTCGTAGAACAACTATGCTAAAGAAGAGTCTTCTGCTGCTATTGCTTTTCAGCACCATCAGCGCCGCGCAGGTTAATACGATCAGGCAATATCCGATCGACACTAATCATTCCACGATCGGTTTCTCTGTTTCCATTATGAATGGCTTATCCAGAGTCAACGGTAAGTTTACAGACTTCACCGTCACGCTCACGAATGATGAAAAGGACATTACGAAGTCATCTGTGAATGTGGTCATCAAGGCAGCGAGCATCAACACTGGAATTCCAGCGCGCGATACCCATCTGAGGTCTGCGGATTTTTTTGAGGTTGACAAATATCCTGAAATCACTTTTCAAAGCAAGCGTATCGAGAAGAAGGGAAAACAATTGTTTGCTCTTGGCACTTTCACGATGCACGGAGTAAGTAAGGAAATAACCCTTCCCTTTCAGATCACGGGTGTTAACAAAGACCCGGCTTCCAAAAAGATGAATCTTGGATATTCAGCTCGCATTGTGCTCAACCGAAGAGATTTCGGAATAAACTGGACTCACCCAAAGGTTCCAAACTTCGTCGGCGACAACGTCGAGATAGAGATCAACTTGATTACGAGGGCAATCGACGTTAAGTAGCGCTCCAACATCGAATCGTGCAACAGCAGGCAACTATGGAAGGACAGTGATTATGTCGACTA
>Ga0137401_10001308_pt1 | contig 10722 bp, 7 predicted proteins | sample CZOMad1_1_16fung_FD_108286 | JGI IMG/M metagenome (GOLD analysis project Ga0137401, IMG submission 108286) | Vadose zone soil fungal communities from Angelo Coast Range Reserve, California, USA - CZOMad1_1_16fungal (Illumina Assembly) | ecosystem: Environmental > Terrestrial > Soil > Vadose zone...
AGGTATGATCGGCTATGGAGGATCGAAGGCTTTGAGTTCTACTGCGAGACAAATCATTTTTTGGCTGCTGATTATTGCGGGCGCTTTGTTGATTTACAAGCTCGTCAATCCCGGCACTAAGAATACCGAAAACATTGATCTGACGGCGCTCTACCAGAAGGTTGATAACAACGAGTTGAAGCAGTTGACGGTCAAACAGACCGAGACGGTTGCTGTCGATAGGAACAGTGGTAGGGAATACCACATTCAGCTCACCAACGAGACCGCCAAGAACGACTTGCTTAAGGAAGCAAAGGAAGTCGTCAACGGCAAGCCGCGAGTGGATAGGGTCGAGGAAGAGCCGAGCAATAGTTACATGTGGGGCGCGCTCTATTACCTGCTGCCCTTTGTGCTGATCTTCGGTTTCTGGATCTTCATGCTGCGGCAGATGCAGTCCGGCGGTAACAAAGCGCTGTCGTTTGGTAAGTCACGCGCGAAACTGCTTAGCAATCAACAGAAGCGGGTGACATTCAAAGACGTCGCCGGCGTGGAAGAAGCCAAAGAAGAGTTGCAGGAGATTATTGAGTTCCTGAAAGAGCCGCAAAAGTTTCAGAAGCTCGGCGGCCGCATTCCCAAAGGCGTTTTGATGATGGGCCCGCCGGGAACGGGCAAGACTCTGTTGGCGCGCGCGATTGCCGGTGAAGCCAATGTTCCTTTCTTCTCGATTTCGGGTTCCGATTTCGTTGAGATGTTTGTCGGCGTCGGCGCTTCACGCGTTCGTGACCTGTTCGAACAGGGCAAGAAGAACGCGCCGTGCATAATCTTCATCGATGAGATTGATGCTGTCGGACGCCATCGTGGCGCGGGACTGGGTGGCGGCCACGACGAGCGCGAGCAGACTTTGAATCAGTTGCTGGTGGAGATGGACGGGTTTGAATCGAACGACGGCGTAATCCTGATCGCTTCGACAAACCGGCCGGATGTTTTGGATCCGGCGTTGCTTAGACCTGGCCGCTTCGATCGCAGGGTTGTCGTCTCTCGGCCGGATGTGCGTGGCCGCGAAGGAATCCTAAAGGTTCACACCCGCAAGATTCCTCTCGGCGAAGACGTCGACATCAGTGTGATCGCCCGCGGCACACCCGGTTTTACCGGCGCCGATTTGGCGAACCTGGTGAACGAGGCGGCGCTCAACGCGGCGCGTTACAACAAGAAAGTTGTCTCAATGTCAGACTTTGAACTGGCTAAAGACAAAGTCCTGATGGGCGCCGAGCGCAAGAGCATGGTCATCTCAAACGAAGAGAAACGCGTCACGGCTTATCATGAAGCCGGGCACACTCTCGTCGGTTTGAAAGTTCCGAATGCCGATCCGGTGCACAAGGTGACCATCATTCCGCGCGGCATGGCGCTCGGCGTGACTCAGCAGTTGCCGGAAGGCGATCGTCATAACTACACCCAGGAATATCTTCTCGGTCAGATTTCAATTCTGATGGGCGGGCGCATTGCGGAAGAGACATTCCTCGGCAGCATCACGACCGGCGCATCCAACGACATCGAGCGCGCGACTGAGTTGGCGCGAGCGATGGTTTGCGAATACGGCATGTCTGAACTTGGGCCGCTGACTTTCGGCAAGAAGGAAGAGCAGATTTTTCTGGGACGAGAAATTGCTCAGCATCGCGACTATTCCGAGGAGACTTCGATTCGCATCGACTCCGAAGTGCGTAAGATCGTGACTGAGCAATACGAGCGAGCGCGCAAAATTCTCGAAGACAATCGCGACACCATGATTCGGCTGGCCGAAGCGCTGCTCGAGCACGAGTCGCTCGACGGCGTGCAGATTCGTCGGGTGGTGGCGGGCCTGACGATCGAAGACGGAGAATCGTCGGCGACCAGTTCCGAACAACCGCAGGTGAATGAACCGAATGCCCGGCCGCTCAAGCCGATCCTGCCACCGATTACGGGAAGTAATCCGGCGCCGGCGTAGAAACAAGGCAAAAGCAAAAAGGTAAAGAAAAAAGGGCGAGAGTCACGACTCTCGCTTTTTTCTTTCCGTCTTTACATTTGCCTTTTTACTTTTTACTTTTACTTTGTGGAAACCGCGGACGTCGTCATCATTGGCAGCGGCATCGTTGGCTCGAGTGTCGCCTATCACCTCGCCGAGGCAGGTTGCACTAATGTGCTGGTGCTTGAGCGCGAGGCGCATCAGGGCAAAGGCTCCACCGGGAAGAGCATGGGCGGCGTGCGGGCGCAGTTCTCGACGCCGGTCAATATTCAGATGTCGCGTTACTCTATCGATTTCTTCTCGCGCTTTGATGAAGTAGTAGGACACCCGGCGGACTATCGCGCGCACGGTTATCTGTTTTGTGCGACGAATGAAAGACATCTCGATTACTTGAAAGCCAACCGCGAGCGGCAAATGTCTCTGGGCGTGAATAATGTCGAGCTGGTTTCACCCACAGAGATTTTAGAGATGGTGCCGCAGCTGCGTGCCGACGATATTCTGGGTGGGACTTTCTGTCAGACCGATGGCTTCGTCGATCCGCACAGCGTGATGATGGGATTCATGCTGAACGCGCGCGAGCGCGGCGCGCGCTTGTGGCTGGACACACAGGTGACCGGAATTGAAGTTGATGCCGGGAGCGCGGACGGCTCGTCCGCATCGGGCGGCAACGGGGTCGGCTTCAAAGGAAGAGCGGACGAGACGTCCGCGCTCCCAGCATTAGATGAGCGTCGCATCGCGGGAGTCATGACCTCGCGCGGTTTCATCTCAACCCGAGTCGTCGTCAACGCCGCCGGCGCTTGGGCGGCGGAAGTAGCAAAGATGGCCGGCGCCGAGTTGCCGGTCGAGCCTCTGCGACGTCAACTAGTTCCTACCGAACCGTTCGATAAATTGCCAAGAAGATTTCCCATGGTGATTGATATGTCCACGGGCTTTCATTTTCGCCGTGAAGGGAAGGGTATCCTGCTGGCGTGGAACGATCCGGAAGAGACGAGCGGGTTCAAGACTGAGTTCGATCCCACATTCGTGGAAAAAATTCTGACCCGCGCAGCCGCGCGCGTTCCTTGCCTTGCAGAAGCAGAGGTGAACCCACGCCGTGCCTGGGCCGGTCTTTACGAAATGACTCCCGATCATCACGCCATCATTGGTCCTTCTCCAAATGTCGCCGGCCTATATTTCGTCAACGGTTTCAGCGGCCACGGCGTAATGCATTCACCGGCGTCTGGCCGTATTGCAGCGGATCTAATCCTGCTCGGGCACTCTGATCTGATCGACTCGGAGCAATTAAGCGTCGAGCGATTCAGGCGCGGCAAGTTTCTTGAAGAGACCGCCGTGCTCTGAACTAAAATAGCCCGAAGGCTGCTGCTCCTCGGCGTTTGAAAAAGGAAGGTTCAGTCGCGGCAATCCATTCCAGGATTTGGGATCCACTAAAATGCAACCACCGAAAACCTGGCCCTGAAATAACGAAGCGCAATCAGGCTTTCAAACGATATTGCATGTTCTGGGACATACCATCCACGTTAACGACCAGAATCATCGCATCCATCTTGTCGGTAATCTTAGGAACCGATCCGCTGAAGACAGGGAAGAGCAGCTCCTGTCCGTCTACCCTTAGGGAGACCGCCACGAAATCGTCATGGGGTGGAGCAGTATAATCGGTAGGTTGTTTTGTTGGCTCCATGGCGTTGCCTTTGTGACTCAGAAGCGTGAACGAGATTTGTGGGACAACAAAATCCGAATCGGGCACTGGGAGTAATCTCACTGTGAAGAATACCTGATTGCTTTGGTGCACAATCTTCCCAATCACTCGATCCTCATACTCTTTGCGATCGGCCGGCGTGCGGTCTTTGGCCACCAGGCCGAATGCGTGGCCCAATTTCCTCGCTTGGTCCAGTGGCGACAGAAACTCGACCGACAGCGTTAGTGTTTCAGGCTTATTCGCCCCCTGTGCGACGACCTCTTCCGAGTGGGTCTCGCCGAGGCTTACGGACTGTTTCCTTTCGCCCTTGAGTTCGTAATCATCGAAGGCGGCCCGTACCTGATCCGCAGAAACCACGAAGAGCGGATTGACGATATCATCGGCGGGCGCTGGACTCGGCCCCACGGCGGGCACATTTGCATCGTGATTCATTTTGAACTCCCTTTGAAGAATTAGGGTGAGCACCAAAGAGGCGGCACCGCCTCTCAAATCTAAGGCTTTCTTGAGGCTCAGGATTTCTTATCGCCGACGTTTGGCTCTATTGAGCTGCCGCGTCGCGAATGACCTTTTTGATTTGGCTCAGGTTGCATGTGTTTCGGCAATAGTTCGGAGCTTGCGTACATTGTCCAGGACTGAGGTAATAAACTCTATGGTCGCGTTGGCAATCAGATCATTCTGAATCTGTTCGTCGAGCCGGTTGCCCAGATCGTTTAGTTCAGCCGCGACCGCATCGTCCATTGGCTGCACTGTCGTTTCCGCCGCTCTTAAATGCGCATTCACTTGTTGCAGCTGCGTTTTCTCGTTAGTGGCGCGGCTGAGTTGGATCAGGCGATCATTTTCATCGTCGGGAAACAGGCCTTGCTCGCCCAGTGCGTTCAGCCTGGTGATTGTTTGCTCACACGCCGCAATTGCCGTTTCATTCTTTTGGATCACTTCTTCGTTGCTGAGTTGGACTGACATTGTTTTCTCCTCCTGAGAAGCTCGAATTCAATTCCATCAGGCACATTTCTTGGTGGCCATTCGCTCCTTCACGCGTTGAATCTTTTCGTCGATCTTCTTCTTTACGTCGTCATCCGCCGCCGCCTTGGCTTTGTTGAGCAGGTCAAGCTGTTTCTTCAAATCGGTACAGAGCAACGAGTTGATTCCGTCGTCGGCTTTGAGTAGAAAGTCCGCTGCTTCCTTGAATGACTTAAAATCACCCTTGGATTTTGCCATCTCTTGTAAGGCGTTTTTGAGCGCTTTGACTTTTTGCAAATCGATTTCGATGCTCTCAAGATCGCTCAAGTACTTACTGCGGGCGTCTAATTCCTCTTGCAGCACACTCTTGGTAGTTTCGAAATCCAGCGTCGCATATTCCTGCAGCGGAGCAGTTATTTGCAGGAAGCTTGGCTTAGTGGAGTTGGCGATTGTTTCACCTAATTCTTCGGATCGATTTTCTCTTTCGCCGGCCAGATGAATTGTTATGTCCGCTTTTCTGGCCTGATCGTAAGTGTCCGCCAACTCTTCATAGGAATCCTGCTCAGCTTTGATTTTTTGACTGAGCTGCTCCTGGTAGGAATCCAGGACGGGGATCATCTTAGCGGCATATTCACGGGCCTCCTTATCACCACATGCCGACAGACCAACCACGCCAAAAATTAATAATGAGATAAGTATTTTGCGCACGTCTTTCTCCTATTTGCCGGCTATTACTGCCGGAATCGCTACCGTGGCTGCTGTGTAGATTAGCTGCGCGATCTTGTCCGGTTTGAGGCCGCCCGCGTAAAAGCGAGCCAATCGGCTGGTGCCGCTGGTAAGAGCCAATTCGTAGCCGCGCGCCAGGATGGCGCTCTGACGGATTGAATAGCGCTGATCTTCCTGAGCCAGTCTCAATTGAGCCAGCTTCATCGGAGTTTCTCCCCTGGCCGCGAGAGTCGCTGCGAGATGCAACGTTTGGAAAAGATAAGCCGAGAGAAATTCTTTGCTTCGCGGTTTGCCGTCAACTATGCAACTGCTTGAAATGGCGGTTGTTTTTGCAAAGGTTTCCTCAATCCGCTCCGCTTTGAGATCGTCGAGTCGCTGGGCAATCGATCGCTGCCCGGATTTGGGATCCAAACACGGATAAAAGGAGGCAATCTTAATGAGACGATTGTCGAACTCTCTGGTCATACTCGCCAGATCCTTTTGCTCCTCCGCTCTCCTGACTTGAATTTCGCCTACCGTCTGCCAATGATCTACTTCCAGCTGTAACGTTTCTACCGCGATCCGTTGCAGCAAGAGCTTTAGTTCGTCCTTAGGCTGATTCTGAATGACATCCAATTTGTTTATGTAGTTGACGTAAGACTGCGACAAGTTGATGAAGACAGTTGTCAGACCCTTAATAGTCTCGTTCGTCTTTGAGCCTGCTTTTAAGAAGGTCTCAGTCTTCTCAGTCAGTGCTTCAATCTCCCCGATTTTTTCCAGGCGGGCTTTCAATTCCTCGTCAAGCGACTTACCTCTGGCTTCGCTGTCCTTAACGGCCTGTTTCAAAATAGCCAGCTTGCTCTGAGCGGCGCATATTGCAAGTCCAAGTTCGGATGTACGCTGAGGGCAATCCTTCTTGAGATCCTCGTTAATAAGTCGAACCTGGGAATCGGACATGAAGTTTGGGGTATTCAGCGTCGTCTTGACGGTAAGTACAAAGTCGTTGACCTTTCCCCACGTTCTAAAGCCCCTGATTTGCAGTTCCATCTGCCGCTTAGCGCCCCTGAAGTACACTTCAGTGTCGCGCTGCGAAAGCGTGTCGAGATTCTTTAGTTGGTTTTCGAAAGACGAACTGCTGGTGATTGCTTCCGCCAGTTTCACTGCCTCCTGGGCCTTTTTATCGCGGCCCTCATCATAGAGGCGTTGAGCGTAAATTCGTTCTGTCGGCGCCAACATGAAGAATGCCGAAACCAGGACCGCGAAAAAAAACAGAGACCGCTCTTTCATGATGCTTTTTTCTCCAATCCGAATAGCGACTAGTTGTTTAGTTCGAGTCGGTGAAAAGGTGCGTGGCGTGTTCATGACTCGCTTGCTCGTTTGGGGGGCGCGGGCAAAGGACGGACGCTCCTGAGCAATTGCCCCCAAAGAGATCTTGAATTCCCCAAAAATGTGAACCCTCAATTCCAATGGCGATTGAGGACAAAACGTTTCGGGCGCGATCTCAACACGGCTCGCAGCTGACCAGTTCTCACTCAGACAGCTTTTCCGCGGCGCGCGCTTTCGCGCGGACTTCCTCGATATACGCGGCGGCGGCGGCGCGTGTGGTGGTGCTGGCCGAATGCTTCGCTGCTACTTCCATGAGCATTGGCGCGGGAGACAACTCCTGGTCGACGCGTCTGACTATGTCGAGAAAGCCTGGCAAGTTTCCTTCGCTAGGCGGGTCCAAAGGCCGCAGCATTAAATGCGGAGCCAGCGGCGGCGCAGCCAAGGCTTTTGACGGACCAGGGAAAGGGCACTTCCCGCCGGCGCTTGCCGGCGCGGGCAAAGTCTTTGGCGTCACTCGCGGGGTCGGCAGCGTTACCAGCTTGCTGACATTATTCGCCTGAGCGTCGCGCTTGGTGATCGCCGTTAATCCAAAAATAGACTCCACGGTGGCCGGCACCGACGAATGATCGTAGGTTCGGTGGTCGATAAGGTTTCGGGGAATGAGAGGCGAGACCACGACTGCCGGAACTCGCACACCCAGTTGTTGGAAGGTGAAGCCATGCTTATTGAGCGGTGAGGTGTTGGAATTGTCGCCCGGACCAACCGTCGATCCGGGATGCTGGTGGTCGTAGAATCCGCCGTGCTCGTCCCAGGTTACGATTAGCAAACTGTTTCCCCAGATCGGTGAACTCCGAATCGACTCATAGACATACTTGATCACGTATTCGCCGCAGACAACGTTGTCGAGAGGATGCTGAGAAGTACCGCGCAGGTAAGTGTTGTTCAGCACATCGCCATAGTTCGGTTCGAGAAAGGTATAAGCGTACTTATAGGGCTTGCTGGTGGACTTGACCGCCTTCTGGAAGTCTCGCAGGGGTGTAGTCTTCGTCAAAAAATGAACGCCGTGCAGAGAAAGAGACTGCGGGAACTCATCGCCGCGATAGATGTGCCATTGCTGAGAAGCCGTCTGCAGCTTGTCAAAGATGGTGCCGTTTTTGATTGGCACGCCCCCGGCGAACCATTTGAGTATGTCTTCGTTCGTGGGACTGTGGTCCAATCCACCTGACGATGCCGCATGTACAAAATACCTGTTTGGCCAGGTTGGTCCCGGCATCGATGAGAACCAGTTGTCGCAAACCACGAACTCCTGGGCCAGCGCGTTGAGCACGGGCAATTGGTTTGCCGCATAACACTTCATGATTTCCCCGGGGTTGGCGGCGCCACCGTTATTAATGTAGTTCGATACGAAGCCACTGCAATCGATCGGCGGATACGCGCCGCCTTTGACATAGGGTTTGTTTGGTCCACAAAGCTGCTCGAGGACACACTTGAATTCATGGCAGGGATCGACGGGCATCTGCCAGTCCGCCGGTTGGGACACTTTAATCCCGCTGTTCGACTCGTTACCGGTTAGCCCTTCGATCTTCGTGCTCTGCGAAGAGACTGCATCGGTTCCAGTGATGCCGGAGAAGCCTAACATATGGTCGAGCGATCGATTCTCGAGCATCAGCACAAAAACGTGTTTGATTGCGGTCGTCATGGTTCTTCTCCTCAAAAATGCGCGGCGAGTCTTTGTTCCCGCCTCCTGGTTCGCGAAAAAAGAGCTCTCAACCAATGTCTAAAGAGCTGCTGAAATACTAAGACGATCCACGAAATCAGCGACTACAGACTAGCCAGAAACCGCAGCGCTTGGATGCTCGGAAGAAAGAAGTAGTCGCCGCCCTTTACGGTCACGAAGCGTTCCAGATTGTGCACGCGCGTGCGCAACGGATCGGCTTGTACCGTGAATACTGCATCGCGCTGTCTGTCGCCGTTGCTCGCGTTTCCCTGATTCGCAGAAGTTTCAGTCTTGTTTATGTTTCCAACCAGCGGATCTACTTCACCGTTGAGTCCGCCAAAGACAGGATTGTTAACCCAGGTCTGTTGGACGAATTCGAACTGCCGCTCGATATCGCTGTTAAGACAGAGAAAAAGCAACCCGCGATCGATGGGGTCAGCGACTCGCGGATCGGCCGGACGATGACCGTAAGATCGCCCCCGCCGCAGAATGCGATGGCGGTTCGCCGTCTTCAGGGCGGTGGGGCCGTCCGGGCCCAGCGTGTCGCGCGGATTGGAACGCCGCACGTGCGCACCAATCGGACACTTGAAACCAAACGCATCCGAATCGCGATAGCCAAAGTCGTCCGCGGCGCTCAACGCGGGATCGTCTGCGTCAGGCGACATCGCTAAGGGCGCGCCATTCTGCCAACGTCCGACAAACTTTGCCGCCAGGCGATCGCTGGCGCCGCGGTCTAACTGCCCGTTGAGTCCCCGCGTTGCTTCATCCACGAAGTGACGGAACAGCGCGACGTTCTGGGCCAACTGACGAAACACGAGATAGGTGCCGTTGCGGCCTAAATCATGAACTGCCGGTTGAGCGCCGGTATCGATTACCAGCGGCGGCCGCAGCAGAGGTTTTGGATCTCGGGCCGCACTTACCATTGGGCTATCCGCCGGTTTGTCGTAGTCGTTGATGTAACCAAGCAGCAACTCTCCGGCCTTGATCACGTTGCGCGCCGCCGCCTTCTCTGCCGGGCGCGTGCCTTCCATCGCCGGTTGGCCCATGCCGTCAGCAAAGCCGAAGTGCTCATGACTGTCATCCTGTCGCCCAGCGGTCAGGGTGAGCAACTCAGCTACGCCGCCGGCTGCGAATTCAGCGCGTTTCTCTGCGAGCGCTGCATCGATCGTGGCTTCATCTTCGGCAAATACCAGCAACAGAATATCCACCGCCCTGGCTGGTTCGTTGCTGCCCCAGTTCCAGTTTGCCGGTGCGTTTTCTTCCGCATCCCCGAGGATTCGCGAGCGATGCTCAGTGGCCATGCCCTCGATGAAAGGACGCGAAAAGGTGGCGAGGGTTTCGCCGTCTAACCCGAGTTGGGCCAAGCCACGATGGGTGAGGGCAACATTGAAAGATGGGCCGTCTTGCTTGCCCTCGCTTGTCGTGACCTGATCCGTGATATTTCCGAGCCAGCGCCGCGCGGCAGACGCCTCTGTCACCTGCAGCATCATGTAGGCGGCGCAATGAAGATGGCCATAGCCGCTGACTACGATTCCCTGTACGTCTTTTAGCTCTTCGGGTTGGAGGTCGGCCATGGGTTGTTCCCTTTCAGTTCAGAACCGCCTAAGCCAGTTGCGCGTCGCAGAGTCATCGAACGACGTGAACAAGTCTTCACGGATCGAGCTGTTGTTGTCGATAGTCTGCACAGTTAACTGCTTGTAGGCGCTGTACCAAACATTCGTGTACGCCTGCTTAGCGCGCGCTGCCGCTTTGAAGTGCGAGCCATCGCGCGAGCCGTCGAGTATGAGGAAGCGGGTCTTTGGGAAGTCAACTGTATTGCTCCAAATGCCGGTCAGCCCACTGCTCGCCTTATCGATAAAGTCGTCGAGATAATTCTCCCAACTGCCGTCGAAGTTGCTGACAAACAGCAGGCGCCGCCCCTCGTCGATAATAGACCAGTGGGCGAAGTGAATACTGGGAATGCCGCTCAGTTCGCCTTTGTCGGACGTGCGCGCGATCAGGTTAACGAGCCAGAGCACGCCGCGCAGCGTGACTCGCCGGAAGGCGCCGGGTTTGACGATCGTGATATGGCACATATGATTCTGGACGATGTGCGTGCGGTCCTCGCGTACCACCAGGTCCCTGACGTGAGCATCTACCTCGAGGTCGGCCGGGGGCGCCTCATGCTTCTCTGTCCAGCGCAACATGATCACCCATAGAATGGCGAGGGGAATCAACAAAGGCGACAACACCAGCGCGATTAGGGCTGCGATAACGAGGTTGAGGCGAGGCATGAAATGCTCGCTGGCAGTCTGTCGCGGCTGAACGTTTTTGGCCCACGCGAACTTCGGCTGGCTGCCCGTG
>Ga0137401_10001309_pt1 | contig 10717 bp, 7 predicted proteins | sample CZOMad1_1_16fung_FD_108286 | JGI IMG/M metagenome (GOLD analysis project Ga0137401, IMG submission 108286) | Vadose zone soil fungal communities from Angelo Coast Range Reserve, California, USA - CZOMad1_1_16fungal (Illumina Assembly) | ecosystem: Environmental > Terrestrial > Soil > Vadose zone...
CAATACCAGAAGGCACTCCCCAATGTGCCATCGAGTTCGGCGTCAGTCAGGTCCTTCTTGACGGCCTTAGCTCGCGCCCTGGTGTGCTCCTGCGCCTTATCGATGGTGATGCTGTAGCCCTTGCTTGCCGCAAACGCCACGGCACCGGCAAGCGGCGTGGCTCCCCATCCGTCGGTCTGCGTCTTCTCGGCCTCGAAGCGCGGCGCTGCGTCGGACTTCAGGGCGGCGGCGAAGCGTTCGATTTCAAACTGGCTCATGGTGTTATCCCCTGATGGTGATGAACACCTTCGCGGGCCACCGTCACACCCGCAGGCTGAAACCGCTCGACGGGGCGACGCAACTGGACCTGCGTCGAAGCCGACGAAGGAGGCCGCCGGGCGGACGGGATCTACACGCTCATGGAGACCAGCTAAAAGAAGCTAGCGACCGTGCTGCCGTGGAACTGGCATCCTATCGGTTAGTTTTCCCGCTGCCTGAGACCATACTGAAGCATGAATGTCGTACCACCTATGACCCGACCAATCCAAAGGAAACTGCGCTCTGATTGATTTGATGTCGCACCACTCGCTCGGCAGCTCGCGCCCAAATAATCCACTACAGAATGCATCAAACTGATACTTGGCGAACTCTCCCTCCCGGGGAGGAAAAGGGGGCAAAGTAAGTCTATGCTTTGACTGTTCGACTATTTGAAAAGAGCGGTATCCATTGAACAGGAGGTGTTCAAGGCAAAGTTCAGTTTCCTGATGAACTTCAAAGGAAACAAATACAGGCTTGCGCTCCGCACCAATTGCGGTGATTGCCAGCCAATCAGACCCCTCTATGTCTATTTTTAGATAGTAGGGAACTCCATATTTCTCGAAAAGTTTCGACATTAAGATGTATCTGACCGACTCTGGCTTCAGCTTACCAAACGATGGAGAGTTCGGGTCTTTCTCACTCCTATGCCATTCCGAATGTGATTCGTGAACGAAGAGCGTTCCCTCCCCAGCCACTTTGCCAATTCCGAAAGGCTCCACGTGAAAAGAGCCCGCTGATATGTACTGAGCAAATCTCTGCCTTAAGTGTTCAAAATGCGGGGGATAGGGTTCAACGGCGACGACTTTGAACCCCTTTTGAAGATAGAACGCAGCATCTCCGCCAGTGTGTGCGCCAATGTCGAAGATAAGATCGGAGCGAACTTGCATAGTATTTCAACCCAATTGGACCGTTTTCTGATGGGCAAGATCACCCTCGGCGGCCCACCGTCACGCTCGCTTGTAGAACAGGGAAGACCTACACTGGTCGGCCAAGAACGGTCTACAGCAACTGCCGCTGCACGAGGCGGCGGAAAGCGCCGCCGCGGTCGATGAGCTCATCGTAAGCGCCAGTTTCGGCGATCCGGCCGTTCTCCAGCAGGACGATGCGATCGGCGCCGCGAATGGTGCTTAGCCGATGGGCAATGATGATACGCGTCGCGTTCATCGCTGCCAGACTTTCACCCACAATCGCCTGGGTGCGGTTGTCGAGGGCGCTGGTTGCCTGGTCGAAGAAGATCAGGCGAGGCCGCCTGACCAGCGCGCGGGCAATCATCACGCGCTGCCGCTGTCCACCCGAAAGCTGGCTGCCGCCCTCCGTGACCAGCGTGTCCAGACCCAGCGGCATGGCGGCGATGTCAGCGTCAAGGCCGGCCAGCCGTGTGGCTTCCATCACCTGGTCGCGTGCCAGCGGAGCGCTCCCCGCGATGTTCTCGAAGATCGTGCCCGGCACGAGCCCTGCCGTCTCCAGCACGGTGCCGATCTGGCCGCGCACCAGTCGCAGGTCGAGCGTCTCGAGATCCTTGTCGTCGTAGTAGACGCCACCGCGCTCCGGAGTCTCGAAGCCGAGAAGCAGGCGCAGCAGAGTCGACTTGCCCGAGCCCGATGAACCGACAATCGCCACGCTTTCTCCTGGGCGGACCTCGAAGTTGATTCCCTCGAGCGTCCAGGGCCCGTCCTTTGTATAGCGAAACGACAGGTTGCGGACGGCGACGTGTCCGCCGAGAGGGCCGGGATCGATGCGCCGGTCGTCGACCTCGAGGGGAGCCTCGAACACCGGGCGAATTCGGGCAAAAAGCGGCACCGCCGCAATCGCCTGGTTAAGGGAGTTAGTGAGATTGAGAATGGCGCCGGTGAACTGAGCAAATGCGCTGTTGAAAGCGGCGAAGGCGGCGACCTCGACGAGATGATCACCACCTGCCGCTATCGCGAATACACAAAGGGTGCCCAAGATTGGAAGACTGGTCGAGGCGACGATCTGCCACGAGCCGACAAGTCCAGATCGGCCATCGATGGCGCGTTGTTCGGCGAAGGCGCTCGACCAGCGAGAGAAGGCGCGCAACTCGGCGGCGGCGACCCGCAGTTTTGCGATCCCGCCCAGGATCTCCATCAACAGGCCGGTGACAACGCCCTTCCGCTCCAGGACGAGGCGATCCAGTTGCATCTTCCTGCGGCCCAGGAAGAACAGGAAGGCAGCGGCCACCAGGGAATAGCAGACTGCAAATGCAGCCAGCGAGACATCGTAGATCAGCATGATGCCGAGGTTCGCTACCGAGAAAATGCCGCCGATCAAAGCGTTGAGGGTCTGGCCCGCGAAGATGCGACGGATGGTGTCGATGCCCAGGATGCGAAGAGTGAGGTCGCCAACGGAATAGCCGCGGAAGAAGGACGTTCGAAGACGCATCACACGATCCCAGATCGCCGGCTGCAGACGGCGGTCGATGTACGAGCCGAGCCGGATCATGGCGACCGCTCGCACGACCTGGAACCCCACATTGCCGATGGAGGCGGCCACCAGCAGGATCATCATGTCGGCGAGAAGCGATGTCCGGCCATCGGGAACCGCATATCCTAAGACCGCTCCGGTAGTAACCGGGACCAGGAGGCTCGAGAGCACCGCGGCCGCCGCCCCGACCATCAGCCGGGCGATGTCGCCACGTGCGCCGAATGCGGTGAAGCGCCAGATCTCGCGCATCGTGACGTGCTCGGGAAGCACTGGATATACCATGTAGCCACGCGGAAGCAGCGCGGCGGCGGATGCCTGATCGATCGCGGTCTCGGCCTGTGTTTGCGGATCGACGATGCGCCAGCGCCGACGCCTCCAGACGACCGCTCGGGGCAGCTCGCTGGCTGCCTCGATGGCCAGGAAAGAGGGCCCTTCCTCCTCCCACCAGCCGCTTTCCAGGGCGATCGGGCGAAACCGAAAGCCACTGGCGCTGCCAAAACGCTCGAGGCGATCGATCACGAACGCGCTGTGATCGTCATCCTGGGGGAGACGTAGGTTGAACCCCTCCTGTGCGGCGATGACCACGAGCGCACCGGCCAATGGATCCGGAGTCCCGCCCACTGCCGCAGCGATCTCCGGCGCGCGTAAGGCGGCGGCGTCGCTCAGGCGCTGTATGGCCCGCGAGACCTCAGCCTCATCCCGCACCAGACGCTCTTCGGCGCGCTTAGCAATTGCCCCATCGTCCTTGACCAAGGAAGCGGCGATGCGCATCGCGAGCAGGGCCGACGGTCCGCTCAGTGCGGCAGGCGGGTTGTCCAGGAGCAGCGATGCCGACGTGGCCGCACGGACCTCGCTGGCCTCGATCACCTCCGCCAGGATCTGATCGGCCAGGACCAACAATGGCTTTGGAGCCGATGGTTCACTCGCGACAGTCGCCGAGTAGCGCAGAACAGGCGCGTCCGCCTGCAGCCAAATGACGTCGCGAGTTGTGACCACGGCGCCTTGCGGCAAGGTGCGGCTTTCACCCGCGACCATCAGTACTGCGGCGCCATCGCTCCGCGCAAATTCCGGCCAGGACAGCAGGGCGGCATGCCAGGCGTCCAGGGCGGCGGCATCGATGGGGCCGGGCGCCAGCTGCGTGTCGGCGACCGACACTCCCTGCTCGACCAGCAGGAACGATACGCCTGGGGCAGCCAGGGCGAACACAGCCGCACCCTCCGGCAGCTCCGCCACGAAGTGCCGCCGACCGGGCGCTCCGTGGTCGTCGACGACCGTTGCGTAGAGCCGCGATGGTCGCAACAACCGCCCAGGCGAAGCAAGCGTTGCGAGTTCCATCGACCTCGTAACGGCGCCTGGCAGTTCGAGGGTGCTCATTTCGCCAACTCGGCGTGGATCAGCCGGGCGTAGGCCCCGGCGTTCGCCATCAGCGAGGTGTGGTTTCCGCGTTCCACCACCTTGCCGCGCTCGAGCACGATGATCTCGTCGCAATCGCGAATCGTGCTCAGACGATGGGCCACGAGGATGCAGGTCATGCCCCGGCGGCGCACGGCGGTCAGGATCTCGTGTTCACTTGCGGCATCCAGGGCGGCGGTCGCCTCGTCCAACACCAGAATGGCCGGTTCGCGGATCAATGCGCGCGCAATCTCGACGCGTTGGCGTTGGCCGCCGTTGAGATTGCGGCCGCCTTCCTCGATGATGCCCCGAAAATTGCCAGACAGATTCTGAATGGCCGACGTCAAGCCTGCATCGTCGACGGCAGCGACCAGGCGCCCGTGCTCCACAGTGTCGTCCCATAGGGTGACATTGTCGTGGACCGTGCCACTGAACAGGCGGATGTCCTGATCGACCGAAGCCACGATGTTGGACAAGCGTTCGCGGCCCCAGGAACGCAAGCTGTAACCATCGATCAGGATCTGTCCGGATTGCGGCTCGAACAGGCCAGTGATGAGTTTGCCCAGCGTGGATTTGCCGCTGCCGGACTCTCCCACCAGCGCCACCCATTGGCCCGCCTCCGCCTCGAGGTGAAAATTCTCGATCAGCGGCGGCCCGGAGCTGCTGTAGCCGAAGCTCACCCCCTGCAACGATAGACGGCCGACAGCCCGCGCAGCAGGCGGCGCGTCCGGCGCCTCCGTGAATCGCCAGTCGCGCTTGTGCTGTAGCACATCATCGAGCCGGGACAGGTCGGCCGAGGCCTGCTGCACCTTGCCGGCCACGCCGACCAGGTCCTGGACCGGTGCCGAAAACGTTAGCAGCAGCCCCTGAAAGGCCACCAGCGTTCCGATGCTCAGGTGTCCGTCGATGACGCGGAGCGCACCGACGCCGAGCACGGCGGCGGACGTCAAGCTGAGAAGCATCGCCGGCAGCAGAGATATGGCGCCCTGGTAGATCGCCAGCTTCTGTTCGGAGTTGATGGCTCGCGCATGGTACCCGCCCCACTTCGCGAAGAAATCGTCCTCGCCTGCGGTCGCTTTGAGCGTCTCGATGGACTGCAGGCCGACCGCGGAAGTCGAAAAAAGCTTTCCTTGCTCGGTTTGCAGACGGAGCGCGATGTCCGCCAGGGAGCGACGAAGGAGTTGAAGGCCGACAATGTTGAGAGCTGCCCCCCCGAGCACGATCGCGGATAGAATTGTGTCATAAAAGATCATCACGGCGCCGAGAAAACCTGCCGTCAGGCAACCAGCCGCCGTGTTGCCGAAGTCGCGCGCGAGCAGCGTGGCAACCCTGTCGTTCGCTTCTACCCGGCTCGCGAGATCACCCGTAAAGCGCTGTGTGAAGAAGGCGATCGGAAGGCTGAGGACGTGCCAGGCAAACTTCGCCGACTGCTCCAGGGCGAGTCGCAACTCCAGGCGCAGCAGGGAGACCCCCTGCAACCAACGCAAGGCGATGTTTATCAGAACCGTTGCGCCAAGCCCGACGAGCATCGGGCCGAGCCAGCCCTCGAACTGACGGATCAGGATATTGTCGACGAACACGGCGGTCATCCCCGGCACGATCAAACCGGGGAGCACCAACATCAGGCTTATCCAGGCGATGAAGCCAATCGTGCCGCTGAGCCCCTTCAGGCGGCGCCCCAGCTTGGCCGCCAGGCCCGGCTCGGCGCCCCCCCGAGTGAAAGTAGTCCCCTTCTTGAACGCCAGTGACACGCCTTTGAAACTGTCGCTGAACTCCTTGCGGGGTACTTCGCGCGGTCCCATCCCGGGATCGTTGAGGTACGCCTTGCTGCCGGAGACGCCCTCGACGACAAGGAACTGGTCGACGTTCCACTGCACGATCACCGGGAAGGGGCCCTTGAGGACATCGTCTGCCTCCCGGGGCTCGCTGACCGCATCGAGGCCGTAGCTGTGCGCCGCCCTAACGAGGTCGTCCGGCTTGCTGCCCTCTCGGGAAGCACCGCAGGCGACACGCAGCTCCTCGAGCGGCACGCGCCGCCCATAGAACGCAAGCACAATGCCGAGCGCCGCCGCGCCGGATTCCACCATCTCCATCTGGAAGACAGTTGGCGTGCGGACCCGCCGCTTCCACAAGAGGAGCCGGGAAGTCATCCCTCGATGCTGAGCAGCTTGCGCAGCGCCGGAATGACCAAGGTGATCGGCCGTACCCGTTCGACGATGATGTCGACGGTGGCGACGGATCCGGCAGTGATCTTGTAGGGAGGTCCTGTCCCGCTCCACCACTCGAAGCCGCTCGGATTGTCCTTGGTTGGAAACAGCTCGACATAGGCGAGCAGGGCCGGTTCACCACCAAACAGATTCTTAGTGAGCTGATCGTTGTGAACGATCTGGTCGACATGCTCGACGGAAACGTCCTCGTCGGAGACGGCGGTCACGCGGCCCCTCATCGAGCCATATTCTTCCTTCTTGATGCTATCCGGCACGATGTTTGCCTCCATGCCCGGAGCCGCCCGCTTTCGCGTCTTCCCCCTCAGCAGGACCATCACTTGAAAAAAGCTCCGTTGGTCCTGTCCCACCGTAGCGATCACGTCGCCAGCTGCGGCGACATCACCTCGACCGAGTCGAATTTCGTGGATGACGCCGCTAATTGGCGATCTGACGCTCGATCCGACCGCCATCTCCACGCGCAGCCGATCGACCCCTGCTTTCTTGAGATCGATCTCCGCCTGCTTTTGACGTTCGATCTCGGCCAGAGCGTCACGCTTCGTCGCAGCCGCCAGTTCCACCTCCACCTTACGAGCCTTGGCGTTGGCCAGGTCGAGGTTGGTCAGGTCGTATTGTTCCTGCTTTGCAATGAATTCGTTTTGGGAAATCATGCCCCTGGCGCGCAAGGTGCTATAGGCAGCGACAAGCTCGCGCAGCCGGTCGCGACGCACCTCATTGGCGGCCACCTGCTCGTCGTTCGCCGCCAACTGGCGCTTCGCGGCTTCTTCGCTGCTCAGGATCTGCGCAGCGTTGGCCGCCTTCAACAATTCAAGATTGGCCTCCAGACGCTCGACTTCCGCCACCGCATTCTCGATCTGCGTAGTCAGCAATTTCTGTTCGATGATGGCGATGGGCATGCCGGCCATGACAGGGGTGCCCGGTTTTACCAGCACCTCTAGAACGGGTCCTGCTGCGACGGAGGCAATGGAAAAATTCCCTTCCTGATCGGAAAGCACCACGCCGCGCCCGATCACGCGCGTGGGGACCGAACCGAACACCGCCCAGACCAGCGCCGCCACACAGACAATGGCCGTCGAAGCAGCGAGTACCCGCGTGGCGGGGGGAATCATTCTGATACGCTGGTCAAACCCCTCGGCGGAATTGATCCCCTTGAGCGTCGGCTCCCTGAACCTACCTGCGATGTGCTTGCTGGTAGCGGGATCTGACACTGCTGATTCTCTCATCGGTTATTTCCGCCCAGATGTTTGAACGCTATCGTGCGCGTCCGCCTCCCTCGCACTAACTTACCTAGAAAATCCCCGTTCCGCCAACACGATCAAGATATTCTCCCGCCAAGGCCGGCGCCCAGGGTACAACGACCTGCATGCAAGCAGAACGCTTCACGATTACGCGCGCATTGATTGGCATTTGCCCGCTGCCTATCGTCGCCGCAGCGGCTAGGATGCTCCCGGTAGGCGGTCGCGCGATCTCATAGCGCTTGTGGCCCTGCGTTGTGGTGCGATGTGTGGGTAGTGAGGAGAACGATCGTGAAGAAGCTGTTCCTGGCTGCTGCCGTCGCCGCGCTAGCTGGTTCCACGGGAAGCCCGCAAGCGGAGGATAGGAAGACGTTGGCGTTTGTGCCCAATGCTTCGACGGATTTCTGGAGGCCGGCTGAAGCCGGCGTCAGGAAGGCACAAAGTGAACTGCCGAACTACAAGCTGGTATTCAAGTATCCCAAGCAGTCGTCGACCGCCATCCAGACGCGCATCCTTGACGATTTCGTCGCGGCAGGCGCTGCTGGAATTGTCGTGAGTCCGGTCGACGCCAATGGCATGGTCGACACAATCGATCGCATTGGCGGAGAAATCACCTTGTTCACCACTGACAGCGATGCCCCGAACAGCAAGCGAGTCGCCTATTTCGGCTCTTCGAATACCGAAGCCGGTAAGCAGGCCGGCCAGCTGCTGCTGAAGGCGCTGCCGACCGGAGGCAAATGCATGGGCTTCATCGGTCTACTCGGCGCCGCGAATGCGGGTGAGCGCATCGCGGGGGTGAGGGAGACACTGAGAGGCTCGAAGATCGAGCTCGTCGACGTGCTTGCCGACAACTTCGACAAGACGCGTGCAAAGCGCAACGTAGTGGACACGTTAGCTGCCCGCCCCGAAGTCAATTGCATGCTGGGCTTCTATGACTACAACACCCCGCTCATCTTGGAAGCGCTGCGGGAGGCGGGCAAGCTCGGTCAGCTCAAGATCGTGGCGTTCGACGAAGATCCGATTACTTTGGGCGGCGTGAAGGACGGCACGATCGTTGGCACCATCGTGCAACAGGCGTATGAATGGGGCTACTTGAGCATGACCGCATTGGCCAAATACGTCGAGGGCAAGAAGTCCGACATCCCGGCTGACGGACGGGTCATCCTGCCAACGCGAATCATCGACAAGGATAATGTTGACGCTTATTGGACCGAGTTGAAGGCTGTGTTGTGCTGCTTGCCTAGCGCCCGAGAGATGAGCCGTTGACGGGCCTATGACTATCTCTTGTGGGCTGCCACTGTGAAATTCCCTGGACTGGAAGCTGATGATCGTCTTGAGACCGAGAACCCAGACGTTCTTGGTGACGCTGCTTCCGCCCGGACTGTGGATGTACTGGACATTCGGAGGAATTAGGAAACCGGGCGTTGTCTGGAACATATAGTCCAGGTCGAACACGTACTCGGATTCCGTGACCGATACAGGACCGAGCCCAAGCGCATTTTGCAGGCTCGCCACCTGAGTGGTGGCTTGTCGCCATCAGCTACGGTGTGATCCAGAATGTATCGGGCTGATAAAGCCCGATATGGCCGCCGGGATCCATGGCGTAGAAGCCTTCCTTGGGGGCACGTTGCGGATTTTCGGTCCGACCACGATGGGCTGGCGCATGCCGTTTACGGTGCCGATGCAGAATACCTCGTCGGCGTTGGTCTGCAGGATCTTCTCCCACGCCTTGCGTCGGCCGGCCTCGCGCTGGGTTGCCCCGCATTCCAACGCGGGGCACACACCCAGCTGATCGGCGGCCTTCAGATCGGAAACGGGGAGTAGCACAGGACCATGCCGAACCCACATCCGATTGACGTTCACGTCGGACTGCGAATTCGCCAACGTCGGCGTTTCCTCGGCGTGAGTCAGGAGAAACTTGGGGCTGCCGCTGCCCTATCGTTTCAAATGATCCAGAGATACGAAAACGGTTCTAATAGCGTCCCTGCAAGCTGTTTATTTGAATTTGCAAGAGTGCTGGACGTTCCGCCGTCGTTTTTCTTCGAGGGCCCTCACCGAAGGGCGTTGTACACACGAGAGAACATGGAACTGATTCGCGCATACTTCGCGATTCACAATCCAACGGTGAGGGAAAGTATTGCCGAGACGATCCGGGCAATTTCCACAGCACCGCTATCGCACTGCCGCGGGGCCTGAGCGCCAAAGCGTGCGGACCCCGGCAGGTCGTGACCGCTGGGCGCCGGCCCAGGTCTCCCGGCTGCTCTCCGTCTAAAGCGAAGTGTCCGGGCTATCCTGCGAATTATCGCCGCAGCACGGACAACGCCTGGGCACTTCGCGCCGTCCGGCCAAGTCTAGCTTTCGCCGAGTGCTCGCGACCTAAACGCGCGTTTACGTCGGTGGTTTGGCGAAGCATATGGCGGCCGCATATAGGCCGGAATGGCCCCTGAGGAGAGCTACTTGCGATGCGCGTCGCCACTCGGGAGATATTCGATTCCGCATAGCAGGTTCACCGATTCCTCGGAGATGCGGAACTGCGGTCAGAGTAGATATGCGCCATTGCACCTTCCCGGCCTCGTCACGCATGCTATGAAGAGCGCACCCAAGTCCGCCAACGGTTCCCAAGCCGTTCGTTGAAGCCCCTTCCCACACACGCTCAAGGCTTCGACTACACTCCCACACGGACTGATTAAGATAGGCCGATCGTTCCCAGCGATCGGCCTCATCTTTTCGGGTTCCATTGAAAGGCAACCACCCTTCGCAGCAGCGCTCGCGAGTTGCAGAACCATGAATCTGATTTACCCAGCGCCGAACTCTGGGTATGGAGTCCTCACGATGCACGGGAGGGGTCCTGAGCATCGGACTATCTGGGACTGATCTTTCTGGGACTGATCTTTTTGTGTGTGGGAAATCGCCTCGTACTTGAAGACGGGGCAAGGGGCTAGCCGGCAGGAGCGAGGGTCTTCGTTCCTGTCGGCAGGGTTCGAACTTGGGATCCAATCGAAGCGCGTCAAACAGTGTGATCCGCATCATATAGTTGCGCGTACTAGTTTCGTGTGTGGGAAGGCCTTGATGTCCGAACGGTAGGGGTATCGTTCAACGGCATCACGGAAAATTTGGGGAGAGTGG
>Ga0137401_10001310_pt1 | contig 10714 bp, 9 predicted proteins | sample CZOMad1_1_16fung_FD_108286 | JGI IMG/M metagenome (GOLD analysis project Ga0137401, IMG submission 108286) | Vadose zone soil fungal communities from Angelo Coast Range Reserve, California, USA - CZOMad1_1_16fungal (Illumina Assembly) | ecosystem: Environmental > Terrestrial > Soil > Vadose zone...
GGCCAGCGGATGGCCGAGGGTCGAGAGTTCCCAATCGAGCACAGCCAGGATGCGCGGTTCCGTGGGATGGAAGATCACGTTGTCGATACGGTAGTCGCCATGCACCAGCGTGGTCTCGTCGCTGTCGGGCACATGAGCAGGCAGCCACTGGATCAGGCGCTCCATCGAATCTATGCGCTCGGTCTCGGTTGTGCGGTACTGACGGGTCCAACGTTCGATCTGGCGAGTCAAATAGTTGGCCGGCCGGCCGTAGTCGGCCAGGCCCACCGCGGTGTAGTCGATGCCATGCAAGAGGGCGATGACCCGGTTCAACTCGTCGTATAGGGCGCTTCGCTCCGCGGGGTCGAGACCCGGCAACGTCGCGTCCCAGAAGACACGTCCCGGTACGTACTCCATCAGAAAGAAGGCGGTGCCGATGACCGCCGGGTCCTCGCACAGTGCAAACACCTGCGGCACCGGTACGCCGGCATCGGCGAGGGCGCGCATGACCCTGTATTCACGATCCACGGCGTGGGCCGAAGGAAGCAACGCTCCCGGCGGCTTGCGGCGCAGGACATAGCGCTCCGCGCCCGCCGTAACGAGGTAGGTGGGGTTGGACTGGCCGCCGGTCAATTGTTCGACCCGCAGCGGGCCCTGGAATGGCCGTCCCTGGTCGCGCAGGTAAGCCGCGAGGCCGTCCTGATCGAACTGCTGGGCCCCGCCAACCGGTCCCGTGTTGGTCTGGTGCGGGACTGTGCTCATAGGCTGCTCACGAGGTGGCCGCCGTCCGCGAAGATGACGCTCCCGGAAGCAAGGAAGTCGCGATTGAGCTCGGTCTGCACATAGCCCGGGGCAAGCGCGTTGACGCGAATGCCGTGACGGGCAAGCTCCAGGGCCATGGCGCGGGTCAAATGAATGACTCCGGCCTTGGAGGCGCAGTAGGGGGCGACACCACCGGCCACGCGCTCGCCCGTAGCAGTGGCCGCGTCACTGCCACGCCGGCGTTGTTGACGATGACTTCGGCGAGCCCGAGCTTCACCAGCGCACGCCGTCCATCCAGCCGGAATTTTTCCAACGCACTCACGACCTCGGCTCCTGGCGCTCGCTGCCCTTCAAAATCCGTTTCGCCAGGCTCCACCGATGCACCTCGGAGGGGCCGTCATAGATCCGGAACGCACGCACATCCGCGAAGATGCGCGCGACGATGGTCTCGTCCGTGACGCCCTGCCCGCCCAGGATTTGCACGCAGCGATCGGCAACGCGCCACACGGCTTCCGATGCGATCACCTTGACGCGGCTCGATTCGTGCAACCCGAGGCCACCCTGGTCAAGCACCCAGGCACAGTGCCAGATGGCAAGCCGGGCGACGTGCATATCCATTTCGTTGTCGGCGAGCATGAATCCGACGCCCTCGTGCTCACCAAGACGTCGACCGAAAGCCTCGCGCCGCCGCGCATAGTCCGTCGCCACGTCGTGCGCCCGTCGTACCGCGCCGAGCCACCGCATGCAGTGCGTGAGGCGGGCAGGCGAAAGGCGAACCTGCGCGTACTTGAAACCTTCCCCCACCTCTCCGAGCACGTCGGCCGCGGATACCTGCAGATTGTCGAGGCGCACGACAGCGTGGCCGCCTGAAAAGCAGGAGTCGAGCGAGTTCATCATGCGCTCGACCGTGATGCCGGGCGTGTGCATGTCCGCCAGGAACATCGTGGCGCGACCATCTTCCAGCTTGGCCATGATGATGGCGAAGGCTGCACCGTTCGCGCCGGTTATGAACCATTTGCGCCCGTTGATGATGTACCGATCGCCGTGCCGTATCGCCGTGGTGGTCAACATCGAGGGATCGGAACCGGCGCCGGGCGCCGGCTCGGTCATGCAGAAGCAGGAGCGAATCTCGCCACTGGCCAGTGGACGCAGCCAGCGCTCCTTGTGCTCTGGTTTGGCGACCGCTTCCAACAGATGCATGTTGCCCTCGTCCGGCGCGAAGACATTCAGTGCAACGGGCCCCAGGGGCGAATAGCCCGCCTCTTCGAAGACGACGGCCTTGCCGGAATGATTAAGCCCCAATCCGCCGAAGGCCGGCGAGACGTGGGGCGAAAGAAGTGCCGCGCTCTTCGCCTTGGCCAGCAGTTCACGGCGCAGTTCCTCCGTTGGACCATGCGCCGTCTGGCGCCGGTCGGATTCCAGAGGAAGGACTTCCTCCGCGATAAAGCGGCGCACTCGCGCCTGCAGCTCGCGCAACTCGGAAGGGATCTCAAAATCCATGGCCCGCCCCCAATCGTTCAAGTTTCCCGTTTCGCTCTCTCGCGCAGTACATTCTTCTGCACCTTGCCCGTGGCCGTCCTGGGCAGCGGCCCGAAAACGACGCATTTGGGGGCCTTGAAGCGCGCAAGCTGGGCGCGCACATGATCGATCAATTCGGCGCTCGTGGCCTGCGCATTTTCCTTGAGAGCCACGAACGCGACCGGCACCTCTCCCCACTTTTCGTCCGGGGCCGCGACGACCGCAACTTCAAGCACCGCCGCATGGGTTGCCAGAGCCTGCTCGACTTCGACCGAAGATATGTTCTCTCCACCCGAGATGATGATGTCCTTCGCACGGTCGCGCAGCTCGACATAGCCGTCCGGGTGCATGACGCCCAGGTCACCGGAGCGGAACCACCCGTCCGGGCAGGCCTTCCGAGTGGCCTCCGGGTCCGCGTAATAGCCCAGCATCACGTTGTTGCCTCGTATGGCGATCTCACCCATGGTCCGGGCGTCCGCAGGCACATCCTTGCCTTGCTCATCGACGACGCGAATTTCGCACGAAATGACGTTGCCCACGCCTTGCCTGGACTTCAGCTTGGCCTGCCGGGGAATGGACAGCTCTTTCCAGTCGCTACGCCACTCGCAAACCACGGACGGCCCGTAGGTCTCGGTCAAACCATATAGATGGGTGACGTCCATGCCGAGTTCGGCCAGCCGCTCGAGCAGTGCCGGCGTCGGAGGCGCACCGCCGGTGCCGATACGCACCGGTCGCGGCGGCCTGGCTTTACTCGCTTCCGGATCCCAGACGGTCATCGTGAGCACCGTGGGCGCCGCGCAGAAATGGGTGACTGCCGACTCGCGAATGTGCTGCCAGATCAGGCGCGGCTCCAACCTGGGCAGGCACAAATGCACGCCGCCGACGGCTGTCACGGCCCAAGTGAAGCACCAGCCACTGCAGTGAAACATCGGCAGGGTCCACAGGAAAACCGAATCGCTGTCGACACGCATGTGCAGCGCCATGGCGAGCGATTGCAGGTAGGCGCCGCGATGGTGATACATGACGCCTTTGGGTTGCGCCGTCGTTCCGCTCGTGTAGTTGATCGCGAGCAGGCCGCGCTCGTCGCTGACGGGCCATGAAAAGGCGGACGCCCTGGCCATCAGTGCTTCGAGTTGGTCATGCGCGCCGCCCGCGCAGATCAGGCGGATGCCTGTGCCCTGGTCGGCCACCGCGTGCTGCGCGGCGTTGGTGAATTCGCTGTCGTAAATGAGGACCGAGGCTCCCGAGTGCTTAAGGATGTAAGCCATGTCGGCCGGAGTCAGGCGCGTGTTCAGCGCCACCAGCACCGCTCCGGCGAACGGAACGGCGTAATGGGCGGTCAGCATCACGTGAGAATTGCCCGCCAGCAGGGCGACGCGCTCGCCGGGCGCGATCCCCGAAGCCTTCAAAGCCCCGGCGAACCTGAGGGCTCGTTGAAGAAATTGGGCATAGGTAAAGCGGACCTCTCCGTCGATGACGCCGGTCCGGTCGCCGTAAACAATCGCCGCGCGGCGCAGAAAGGCGGTCGGCGTCAGCGGTTCGAAACTGAATTCATCAGGCGGACTGGCGCTCACTTCGTGTCTCTCCGCAAATATTCTACGGTCCAGTTTGAGCCGGTCGACACGTGGTCATCATAGTTGTTCCGCCATGGTTCGAATGCTGGCGTTTTAATTAAGCATCCCACGCTCCAGCATACGTCGATGCGGGTCGCTGACCTGCGTGCGCAACCACAGCGCGAAGCGTGCAACGTCGCGGCTCGAGCTGCGCTCCAGCCACGCCTGCAGTCCCGTCTCGGTGAAAACCGGTTCCCGTATCCCCGGCACCGTGAGGAGGCCATCGCGACCTGCAATTGCCCGGATGCGTTCGGACTTGCGACCGCGGCCCTCGATACGCAGTGCATTCAATACATCGCTGGCCACGATCAACAGCCGGTTCTCCTCGTCGACCAGCACGCGGATCTGGAAGTTCTCGAATGCGTAGTAGCGCCCGTGCCAAGGTGCGAGTGGCGCCTCGCGCACCTGCTGAACCACCAGCCTTCCGCCTTGCCACAGGGGCCACATCAGGGCAAGAGCGATCAGCGGCGCTTTCACGAGCCAGGGGATCGCATCCGTGGAGGAGCGAATCGGCGCGGCAACCCAACCCCAGACAAGCGCCAGCGTAAGCCCCGCCCACATCAACCAGATCCAGCGCCGCGTACGCGCGTCAGGATCGTCACCGAGAAGCGGCAGGCGCTTACGCCTGTAAACGGGCATGGCAACCCCTCGGCCGCAGTTTGGACCAGATCCTGATTCGATGGGGCGGTGACACCCCGCGCGCAGCGCATAGTAAAACGGCGCCGTAGCGCCGCTTTCCGTCCCAGGCTCGACTCAGGCCGCTCGCAGAGCGGGCCTCGCCGGCGTGCTGTAGACGCTTTTCTGCAGCTTCTCGACGGCGCCCATCATGTCCATGAGCAGCCGATTCGCAGCTTCCAGGTCTTGGTCCAGGCCGTTGACGTCGACCCCATCGTCGATCAGCGCGAGCACCGCTCGCAGCCTGGCCTGCATGCTGAGGAATTGGTTCTCGATATCCAGATCGATATCGAAATCCGAACGTGCGTCGGACGACACTGCACGCAGTTCACCGGTGCTAACCTTTTTCGGAGCCATTTGCTTGCCTCCAGTCAGGTGAGGGGGTTAGGCCGGCGGGTCTTCGCGCACCCGTTCGGCCCGCTCGCCAGCACTACGCCGGATGCATGCAGTATCGGCCAGCGGCTTCGATCGCAATCGAATGAAATGCGCGCCGGATTTATGGTCAGCTCGGACTGATGGTCAGCTCCGAAACCGTTTCAAGTAGCCCGCGTGGGCAGTGGAATGCCGTGTAGTCGGGCGCAATGCTGTCTCAGCGTCCCTGCAATCCGAGCGGCCGCCACTGCCTGTGGACGAGATCGATCTTGCCTTTATTCCAGCCTCGCGGCCACGACATCCGGGTTTCCGTTCGTTTGCACTTCGAACGCCCCGAAAAACCCGCCATGCTGCAGCAGGAAGTCGCTGGTCAGCGCATCGTAGTCGCCGATGTAGAACAGGTTGACCTGCCCATCCGCGGCATGCGCTGGAACCCAGCTTGCCTCCGATACCCTTTCTTCCTGCCAGCTTGCACCCTGGTTTTCCGAGACGGAGCAATACCGATCGATGACGGTATTGGCCGGGTCCTGTCGGCGGTCGTAGTAGCAGACGCCGACCTTCCCTGTCCTGTCCACCGCAACGCCCGGAAAGAACTGATCGCGACCTCTGCCCGAGAAATTGGGCGACAGCGGGCGCGCAGCCGTCGGCGCCGTAAACGTTTGACCACCGTCGACTGACTTCGCCACCATGACGTCGGGATACGCGTAGCTCCCGAACAAGACGGGCAGATCGGGGACGATGTGATTGATTCCATCCGACCAGGCGACGTAAACCGTTCCCCGTGACGAGCCACGGCTGCGGTCCACGGCAACCTGGGGATACTCGTTGTTGCGGAAGCCTCCTTGCAGCAGTCCAAAGTTTCCGTTCGGCCAAACATTGGAAACCCTTACGGGCGTGCCGAATGTCCGGCCGTGATCGGTCGATTTCGCTAGGCGGATTTCGTTGTTCGGGACCGCGGCGGGGAAGAACTCATACCCGACGTACACGGTGCCGTCTGCGGCCACGACCGGGTTCGACCCCTGCACGGAATTGAGGCCGCCCGTAAAGAAGCACTCTTCGTGCAAGATCACCGGCGCTCCCCATGTGCTTCCACCGTCGGCTGACGAGACGAGTTCGATCGCAGAACGGAGGTCCTTGGGACAGCGAACACCGGAAAAATCGAAATCGGTGTAAGTCACGTACAGCCGGTTCGGGTTGGTCGGATCAGCCGCGAGCCATGGCTTGTCGATAAGATGAGAAAAGAAGTCCTTCGCGACCGCAGCCGCTGGATTGCCCCAGGTCTGCCCGCCGTCGCTCGATGAGTTGAGCGCGACACCGTTGAAAAAGGCACCGCCGCTATCCTGTCCGAGGGCGAAAACCGAGGAGTAGTAGAACTGGGTCGGGCTCGTGCACGCGACGACGGGATCGCCAACAATGAAGTTGTTTGGATTTGTCCCCGGATTCATGACACCGATATCAACAAAGGTCCGACCGCCGTCGCTGGAATAGGACGCGCTGCTGAAACTCCAAGCGCCGAGATAATTCACTCCCGCCGTGCGTGCGAATGCGCCGGAATCGTTGTAACCCGCAACGACGGTATTGCCACACCAGGCAGAGGAGGTCTCGCTCTGTGTGAAGCTCGACATCTCCGAATTGGCGAAATCCAGCCTCGGGTCGGACACCGGGATGGTCCCGCCCGGCCCCGGCCCCGGGATCGGGCCAAGCGGAACAAACGCGGCTATCAATCCACCTACCGCGGCACTGGCTTTGGGCGCAGTCGCAGTCGTTCCCACGTCAGCCATCTTGGAATGGTCGCTGTTCAGCACCTGCGCCAGGTGCGCAATTCTCTGCATTCCAGAGGAAAGCAGGTTCTGGTGGTGGGGTGGAACTTTGCTTATCAGGTCGCGAGAATTGTTCAGGAGGGTCTTCTTGTCCACCGCCGTTTGCGCATCGGCGCTCCCCACAGACAGGAATGCCACAGTCGCGAACACTGCTGGGACCAAGGACCGGCTGTTGGTGTTCTCCATTTGCATGCTCCCTGTTGTCCATTGCTTCTTGCTCACGCAGCGGCCAACGAACCTACTCCGACTTTTTGAACCGTCAAGAGACTGTTTCGGGCGCGCGTTTCGCTCGATTCAGTTGGAATACCCTCCCTGACGGGTTCTTGGCGTAGCGACTAACTTGATCAAGCGCGCAGCGCACCTCAGCGCCTACCGATTCACGTTGATGGATCGGAAGGGACTGGTCCGTAACCCTGCGTACAACGACAGTAAGTTTCCAGACGACCCCCGCTACTGCTCCAGGACGGAGCAGCCAAGACCGCGGGAGACGCGGCTATCGCGATGTCGTCTTTTAGTTATTGGTGCTGCTGCCCCGACTCGAACGGGGTCGCCTACCCACTAACTCGATGCCGCTACCAGCATTTGCCTGCCGATCCATCGCTCGTTGTCATGCAGGACAACCGGGGTCGCAATTGCAGCGGCCTCGACGCAAAGCATACGCAAATGTCCGTCTGCTGGCATGTCCGGCAACGTTGCGGCCTTCGCCCTCCCCGGACTCCAGACAACCAGATCGCGGAAACCCGTCGACCGGATGATCAACGATCGACGGACGTCGCGGACATGCACCGTGTCTGGAGCATCGATATAGATTCGATCGATTTCGTTTCCAAATTTCAGACTGACTGCAGGATCGGTCACCAATTTGTCCCCGTCAGTCCTATCGCGGTATCGTGTTCCCTGTAAGCCGGCTAGCTGAACCAGTCGAATGTCCGAGACTCGCAGATATGTATGCAGTGCGGCGTTAAACAACATCCGCGCACCATTTGTGTTTTGGACTTGCATCGCGATCTCGAGGTCGTTGCCTGCAAGCTCCACCGCCAGTTCCACGGCGAAGCCGTAAGGCCACAGGCTGCGCGTCTCGTCGCAATCCCTCGAACGAAAGATGACTCGTGCGCGCCCGTTGCTTACATTTCCTTCGACGAGCTGCCAAACACGAGTTCGCAGGATGCCGTGATGCGGCAACGGTCCATAGGTCGCGAACTGGGGAAAGACAACAGGCACGCCTCCCCGAATAGGCGCCCCTGTGGCGAACTGGCTCTGTTCACTCAAGTACAGACATTCCCCGCTTCCTCCGGGAACCCAGGAAACGATGTGTGCGCCGTGGTATGTCACGATCGCGCAGCCGCCCTCCGGCGCACGTACCTGTATCGCAGGCAATCCATGAAAGTCGATTGTCGCCAGCCCGGCCATATGTCGACCTCGGCTCGGTATGTTATTCACTCTTCACCGCCGGCACTGTAACCCCCCAGTCAGACTAACCCCCCAGTCAGACCTTCCTTGACAGTCGTCCCCTGGTACGCGACGATATTTTTCGTTGGCCGACATCTCATGACGTTCAGCAAGGCCGGAGCAAGCCCTCTTCCCAAAGGAAAACTTCATGGCTGAGGCTCCATCGCAAGAGCCCCTGACAATCCGCATGCACGAGCGCGACAACGTTGCGATCGTGGCCAATGACGGCGGCCTGCCGGCGGGCACCAAGTTCCCCTCAGGCCTGACGCTGCGCGAACACGTGCCGCAGGGCCACAAGGTGGCGCTGTTGGACCTGTCCGAAGGCACGCCAGTGCTGCGCTACAACGTGACCATCGGGTACGCCCTGAAGGACATTCGCGCGGGCAGCTGGGTGCATGAGAGGCTGCTTAAGATGCCGCCCGCGCGCTCTCTCGACGACCTGCCGATTGCCACCGTCAAGCCCGAGCCGCAGCCGCCACTTGAGGGCTACACCTTCGAGGGCTACCAGAACCCGGACGGCTCGGTCGGCACGCGCAACATCCTGGCGATCACCCAGACCGTGCAGTGCGTGGCCGGCGTCACCGACTTCGCGGTGCAACGCATCAAGAACGAACTGCTGCCCCAGTTCCCCAACGTCGATGACGTGGTGGCACTGGGCCATACCTATGGCTGCGGCGTCGCCATCGACGCGCCCGACGCGATCATTCCGATCCGCACACTGCGCAACATCAGCCTCAATCCGAACTTCGGCGGCGAGGTGATGGTGATCAGCCTGGGCTGTGAGAAGCTACAACCGGAACGCCTGCTGCCGCCGGGAACCATTCCCCTGGTCGACGAACGCAACGTAGCCGACGTCGGCGACAACGCCGAAGCAGTCCTTGACGTGGTCCGCCTGCAGGACGACAGGCATGTGGGCTTTATGTCCATGGTCGATTCGATCATGACTCGGGCCGAGGAACATCTCGAGCGTCTGAATGCGCGCCGGCGGGAGACCGTTCCCGCCAGCGAGCTCGTGGTGGGCGTGCAGTGCGGCGGCAGCGACGCCTTCTCCGGCGTCACCGCCAACCCGGCGGTCGGCTTCTGCACCGACCTGCTGGTGCGCGCCGGCGCCACAGTGATGTTCTCGGAAGTCACCGAGGTGCGCGACGGCATCGACCAACTGACGTCGCGTGCGACGAGCCCGGAAGTTGCCGAAGCAATGCTCAAGGAGATGTCCTGGTACGACAACTACCTCAAAAAGGGAATGGTCGATCGCAGCGCCAACACGACGCCAGGCAACAAGAAGGGTGGCCTGTCGAACATCGTCGAGAAGGCGATGGGCTCGATCGTGAAGTCTGGCACTTCACCGATCTCGGGCGTTCTCGCGCCGGGTGAGAAGGTCAGCCAGAAGGGCCTTGTCTTCGCCGCCACGCCGGCCAGCGACTTCATCTGTGGCACGTTGCAGCTCGCGGCCGGGATGAACCTGCACGTGTTCACGACCGGCCGCGGCACGCCCTATGGATTGGCGCAGGTTCCGGTGATAAAGGTCGCCACGCGCAGCGATCTTGCAAAGCGTTGGCACGACCTGATGGACGTGAATGCCGGCACCATCGCCACCGGCGAGAAGACGATCGAGCAGGTCGGCTGGGAACTGTTCCAACTCATGCTCGACGTGGCCAGCGGCCGAAAGAAGACCTGGGCCGAGCAATGGAAGCTGCACAACGCGTTGGTTCTCTTCAATCCGGCGCCTGTGACTTGACAAGGTTCACCATCGATTTGTTGCGACCCTCGACACCGAGTACAGGTCCAGCTCGAATCCCACTATCCGTTGGGCAGGCAGTCTCGAAAGCGTTACGATAACAGTGAGCGTGTGCCCGCGAACCACGCGCGCCGGGGCAGGCGAATCGCGCCGGATGCCGTGTGGGGACGAAGTGGAGCACCGCACCCAGGAGACACGACATGAACGTCGGATTCGTCGGGCTCGGGATCATGGGTAGGCCCATGGCCGCCAACCTGGTCGCTGCGGGCCATTCGCTTCAGGTCTTCGATCCGAAGCCAGTTCCAGATTCACTCACACGCAAAGGCGTCTGCGGCTGTGGATCGAGCCGCGAGGTGGCGGAGCGGACCGACGTGATCATCACGATGGTCCCGGATACGCCGCACGTGGAAGCCGCGCTGTTCGGCAAGGCGGGCGTTGCCGAAGGTCTGTCGCGCGGCAAGACCGTGGTCGACATGAGCTCGATCTCGCCGCTCGCCACCAAGGACTACGCCAGGCGCATCAACGCTCTCGGCTGCGATTATCTCGACGCGCCGGTGTCGGGCGGCGAAGTCGGCGCGAAGAACGCGACGCTCTCGATCATGGTCGGCGGCCCGGAGGCCGCATTCGAGCGCGTCAAGCCGCTTTTCGAAGCGATGGGCAAGAACATCACGCTGGTCGGCAACAACGGCGATGGCCAGACGGCCAAGGTCGCGAACCAGATCATCGTTGCGCTCAACATCGAGGCCGTGGCGGAGGCATTGCTCTTCGCAGCCAAGGCCGGGGCCGAC
>Ga0137401_10001311_pt1 | contig 10711 bp, 11 predicted proteins | sample CZOMad1_1_16fung_FD_108286 | JGI IMG/M metagenome (GOLD analysis project Ga0137401, IMG submission 108286) | Vadose zone soil fungal communities from Angelo Coast Range Reserve, California, USA - CZOMad1_1_16fungal (Illumina Assembly) | ecosystem: Environmental > Terrestrial > Soil > Vadose...
GCGCAGGTCGCCGCTGACCGTCTCCGTTCTCAAGTTCCCGTTCACCGAGGCGGCGTGGACAGATCCCGACACGGACTCGGCGCGAATTCGACGGTCCCGTTGATGTTGAACACGTTCATCCAGTGAGCCGTGTCTACGCGCCCGCCCCAACGCCATGTATCGGAATCACGGCCGTATTGCTGCTGCGCGCCGAGCGCCGGAGCCGCCAGCATGACGGCGAGCGCCGCCAGAAGTCTCGTTCTATTCATCATCTCTCCGGGTTGTTGAGTCTGAACCACTATTGATAATTATGCTGCCGCTGAACGTCTGCGCCGTAACCTTTGCCCTTCCGTCGCCGATCGTGAAGTCCACGTGGCCTTCGTGCCTTCTCTGACTTGGCGGAATCGTAAGCTGGAAGTCCGTCGAAAGATCGCCGCTGAACGTCTCCACGCTGAATTGCGCCCCGGCACCTTTCGGGATGTTGAGCCGCAGGGTCCCCGAGTGAGACTCGAAGCTGTATCTGCCCGACGGCTCGATGGTGCCAGTGTATGTAATGTCACCGCTGACGCTTTCGGTACGCACGTCTTTCGACTGAATTCCCACGAGGCGGATACTGCCGCTGACCGTGCTTGCCTCGACATCGCCAGTCACGTTCTCGGCGCGCAGGTCGCCGCTGACCGTCTCCGTTCTCAAGTTCCCGTTCACCGAGGCGGCGTGGACAGATCCCGACACGGACTCGGCGCTCACCGTACGCACTCCATCGGTCACGTCGACATCGCCACTCACGCTGGTTGCCTCGATCTCGCCCTGTGAGCCCTTCGAAATTACGTCGCCGGAAACTGCCTCGAGAATGAGTCGCGATCCACGCGGAACCGATACGTCGTACCTGGCGTCGCCCGTGTCATTGTGTCTGCGCCCTCTCCGCCCGTCGTTGTCGGAATCCTCGACGCTCAGACTCACACGCGATGAGTTCGCATTGAATCGCAAGTAGCCGCTTTCAATGGACGCCGAGATCTTGACTTCGGGGCGATCCCAACCGGTAACGCGGATTTTCCCGGAGATGAGTGAAAGATCAACCGCGCCGCCGCGATCCAGTCTCACTGTGGTGTCTATCCTAGTGAGCCCGCGTATCTGCGCATCTTGCTCATCCTGCGCCTTTAGGGAAAGCGGAAGGGCCATCACTGCGACTGCGGTGACGATCAGCCGTTGGAGCTTCATTTCGTTTCTCATGTTATGTATTGGCCGGCAGCATTGCCGCCGTCCGCAGAAGCTCGACTTTTTTGTCGAGCGCATGTGTAAGCTGTTGGTCGAGCATTCGGCTGGCCGGATCTTTGGCCAGGGCCGCCCTGCTCTGCTCGATTGCGCGATCGATGATCTTGAGATTCTTCTCGATAATCGCCACCGTCGAGGAATCGAGCTGAGTCCTTCTTTGGCTCACGATGTTCTGGAGCATGTTGATCTCTCGTCCGTACACCTGGTCTGAATGTTCGCGGTCGGCCGCGGTGGCCTTCACGAGACTAACGGGCGGAAGGGGTCGATCCGGAACGGCGGTCTTCGCGGAGTTCGTTGCTGGCACGGTCTGAGTCCCCGCGCCACCAATAACCCGTGATGGAGTCTCGCCGGTATTCGGCTGTGGCTGAGTGTCGCGTGGAACTATCGGCCCGATACTCCCGGTGGGCGCCGATCCAAACGACCTCGCAGTAAGCGTATAGGTGATTCCGGCGGTGCTCACGACCAGCGCTGCTGCCGCCACTCCCATCCACGCCGGCACCACCCGGCGCTGACGCTCCGGCCGAGCCGCGAGCGGAATCACCGGCGCCGCGATGCGCGCCTCGATGCCCTGCCAGAGATCTCGCGAGGGAACCATATCGGGTAGGGCTGCGGCCTGCTTGCTGATATTCTCGATGTCTCTCAGAAGACTGGTGCAACGCACGCACTCACTCAGATGCCGTTCGACCGAGGCACGACGTGAGTCGTCCAGTGCTCCCTCGAGATAATCGGGGAGCGCCGTGTCAAATGCCTCGCAGGTCATGTTCGAGCTCGTCATCGTTCCAGTGCCTCTCTCAAAAGAAGTCGCGCGCGATGCAGCTGCGCCTTACTTCCGCCCGAGGTGATTCCCATCATCTCCGCAATCTCCTCGTGCTTGAACCCTTCCACATCGTGGAGCACGAAAACTTTTCGAGCCCCCGCCGGCAGCTTTGATATCGCATCTGCCAGGTCCATCCGTTCAATGTGCATTGGAGCGCGTGCCACCTGATCCCACCGCTCCTCATCTTCATCGTTCTGTTCCGTTCTCGAGGCTTGCTTACCCTCGATCTTTCTGGCGTTCAACACCACGTTCACAGCGAGCCGGTGCAGCCAGGTCGAAAATGCGCTCTCTCCCCTGAACTGCGGGAGCTTCTCCCACGTTCTCACGAACACATCCTGCGTGAGCTCCTCGCCCTTCGTTCGGCTTCCCGACATTCGCGCGCAGAGTGAGAACACCCTGTTCGCGTGTGTCTGGTAGAGCCGCTCGAAGGCCTGCCGGTCCCCGGCCGCGGCTAGCGCCACGTCCGTGGAATCATCCATCGCCACACGCACCACGTTGGATACCGCCGCCATTCGAGAGTCGTCCGTGTCCTGTTGCGTGATTGGATAGCTCGAGTGGCTCAAAGGTTTGAATGCGGGGCAATCGGCTTTTCCTGTGGCTGCAGTTATGACAGTCAGACCAGATCCATTGGTTTGAGCCGGCTTCGGAGCCGTTTCGGCCCCCCGCGTCAACCCGCCCGTGGAGGGGTCAACCGACATCGCTCCCCAGCCCCAGCGCGGCCCGGATCGCGGTAGCCCCTGGCACCAAATCGGCCTCAGTCGGGGCGACCAGCGTCACGTGACCGACCTTTCGCTTTTCCGTAGGGGCTTTCCCGTAGAGATGCAGGTGTGCCCCCTCAACCGCCACTACGCTGTCCATGGGCGGAATGTGTCCGATGATGTTGAACATCACTGCATTCCCGCGGAGCGTCGTCGCGCCCAGAGGCAGCGACAACACAGCTCGAAGGTGGTTCTCGAATTGGCTGGTCTCGGCTCCCTCGATTGTCCAATGGCCGGAGTTGTGAACGCGCGGCGCCATCTCATTCGCCAGCAACACGCCATCGACCAAAAAAAGCTCCAGCGCCAGGACGCCGACGTACGAGAGTCGATCCATTACGCGGCGGCAGTAATCGATCGCGACTCCGGCGAGCTCAGGGGTGACATTGGACGCTGGAGCCGTGGATTTTCGGAGGATGCCCTCGCGGTGCACGTTCTCGATTGGCGGATAGAACACTTCGCGGCCAGCCGTGTCGCGCGCGCCGATCACTGATAGCTCGTGCTGAAACTCCACGAACTGTTCGACGATCAGCGGTGACCCGCCAAGCTGGCTCCAGGCGGCCTCGAGCGACGCCGCGTCGCGAATAACCGCTTGTCCCTTTCCGTCGTATCCCATCCGGCGCGTCTTGAGCACGAGCGGCAATCCGATTCGAGCGGCAGCTCGCTGCAAATCCTGAATGTTGTCGACAGGCGCGAACGCGGGGGTCGGAATTTCCAGGTCCGTGAAAAGCTGCTTTTCCAGCAGTCTGTCCTGCGCCGTTGCCAACGCCGTCGGCGGCGGAAAAACCTTCATTCGTTCGGCGACGAATCGCACCGTCGACACAGGAATGCTCTCGAACTCGTACGTCACGACATCCACGCCTTCGAGAAACCGCTCTAGCGCTGCGTGGTCATTGTAGTCCGCCGCGATGAGTTGTCCAATCTGTCCGACGGGAGCACCGGCATTGGGGTCGAAGAATCGAAATTCGATGCCGAGCTGGTAGCCGGCGAGCGCCAGCATCCTTCCGAGCTGCCCTCCACCGAGAACTCCGACTCTCACTCGCTCGCGGCCGGGTCGGGTTGAGCGAGAACCGCGTTTGTCTGCTCGGCGCGAAACGCGCGCAGTCTCTCCTTATTTCGGGCCGATTGACGGCAACGATGGAAGCCGCGAGAAGCCCGGCGTTGATCGCGCCGGGTTTACCGATCGCGAGCGTTCCCACCGGCACGCCGGCAGGCATTTGTACGATCGAGAGAAGCGAGTCGATGCCTTGCAGCGCTTTCGACTCGACCGGAACACCCAGGACCGGAATGATCGTTTTCGCGGCCGCCATTCCAGGGAGATGGGCCGCTCCGCCGGCGCCGGCGATGATCACTTCGATTCCCCGCGCCTCGGCTGACGCAGCGTACTCGAAGAGCAGATCCGGTGTGCGATGGGCGGAGACCACTTTCGTCTCGTGGGGTACGCCGAGGGCCTCGAGAATCTGCGCGGCGTGCTGCATGGTGTCCCAATCAGACTTGGAGCCCATTATCAGTCCAACGAGCGCATCCGCCACGGCGATTCCTCTTGGGTTTGTGATCCGGCTCGCGCCGCTTACAGCTCTCGTTCCAGGCCCTGCTCGGCATCGTCCAGCCCGAGCTCGGCCCCGGCAATCATGTCGTAGTCGAAGTCGTCCTCGTCCGGCAGGCCCACATCGTCGAGAGCTCGCGGGTCGAGAGCATCCATCAGGGTCCGATGCTCGAGCTTTAGCAAGAGATCACCGATCCGGCAGAAGCTCCGGCGGTGGTGTGGCGTGATTCCATGCGACGTAAGCCCTGCCACGTGCTCGCGCGTCGTGTAGCCGGCGTTGTGGTCCCAAATATACTGCGGGTAGCGTACAGCGAGCCGCGTCATCAGCAGATCGCGAGTGACTTTGGCGAGAATCGACGCGCACGCGATGCTGAAGCACCGCGCGTCTCCGTGAACTACCGCGGTGTGCGGAATAGGCAGCGTGCGCATCACTTTCCCATCTATCACAACGTGATCCGGCCTGACGCCGAGGCGCCCGAGAGCCCGTTTCATCGCGAGCACGCTCGCCTGATAGATGTTGATCCGATCGATCTCGTGCACCGAGGCGGCGCCGAGCGCAAAGGCAACGGCGCGCTCACGAATCTTGATGGCTAGTCGGACGCGCTGTTGGTGAGTTAGTCGCTTGGAGTCGTCCACACCGGCGATGGCGCGCGTATCCGGAGGCATTATCACCGCGCAGGCGACGACCGGGCCAGCGATCGGACCTCTTCCTACCTCGTCTACGCCCGCGAGCAGAGGACCTTTCTGGGCGCGGAGGTCGCGCTCGATGGTAGTCCAGCGCTTCCGCCGCGACACGTGCCTGCGGCGGGGTTGTTCCGAATTTGGACTTGGAGCTTCGGGGGTCGATTGGGGGGCGCCCGGTTCGACCTCGTCCTGCATGCCTGCTCTACGCTCTGGGAGCGATGAGAACGCTAGGCTTCGACGCCGGCCTCTGCTCCTGCCTCCGCCGCAGTCTCGGAACCGGGGACGGTCACCTTGGCCTTCCGCTCTCTGATGCGGGTTGCCTTGCCGGTGAGGTGGCGCAGGTAGTACAGCTTGGCGCGGCGAACGCGTCCACGGCGCACGACGATGATCTCGGAGATCATCGGGCTGTGAATAGGGAAAATGCGCTCGACGCCGATGCCGTTGGAGATCTTTCGGACCGTGAACGTCGCGCTCACTCCACCGCCACGCTTGGCGATGCAGACTCCCTCGAATGCCTGGATTCTTTCCTTGTCGCCTTCGCGCACGCGGACGTTGACGCGCAGCGTGTCACCGGCCCTGAACGGGGGGATGTTGTCGCGGAGCCACTCTTTCTGGGTTTCGATGAAGGGATGCATATGGCGCTCGGGGCTGGAGTTAACAGCCTGGTAAAGACCTGTTTAGTTAATTCTCAGGCAGCCACGAAAAGTAAACCTCTGACCCGCCCAATGCCAGCGTCGGGTTTTCACCGCTCTCGAGACTCCGGCCGGCGACTTCGCGTGAGTCTGGCGCCCTCTTCCTCACGCCATTTTGCAATTCTGGCGTGATCTCCGGACAAGAGGACCTCGGGAACCGTATGTCCGCGAAACTCCGGTGGACGAGTATAGCTCGGCGCGCTTAAACCCCTGCCGAAAAACGAGTCGCCTCGAGCGCTATCGATATCCGACATTGCGCCCGGCAACAATCGAACGGTCGCGTCAATGATCGTGAGCGCCGCCGCTTCCCCACCGCTCAGCACGAAATCGCCGAGCGAGATCTCTTCGGTCGCGAGATGATCGGCGACGCGCTGATCGATGTCCTTGTAATGACCACACAGCAGCGTCAGTTCCTCGCCGGCTGAAAACCGCTCGGCGTCGGCGTGGGAGAAGACTCGGCCTCGAGGGGACAGCAGCACGATTGGTGGCTTCGTGTGCAGCGATTCGACCGCCTCGAAGAACGGCTGCGGCTTCATCACCATCCCCGCTCCCCCGCCGTACGGCGCATCGTCGACGGTTCGGTGCTTGTCGTGCGTGAAGTCTCGGAGGTCGATCAGGTTGTAAGTGACGCTTCCCGCGGCCGCCGCGCGCGACGGTATGCTCAACCCCAACGGCCCGGTGAAGAATTCGGGAAAGATCGTGACGACGTTGATCCGGAGGGCCACGCTACTCTCCGCCGAGCGATGCGTCGATCAAGCCGAGTGTGTCGTTGATCAGGATCGTGCGCGCCTCGAGATCGGTGCGTACCACGAGCTCCGGACGATACGGAAACAACACGCTTCCACGCGGGGTCTCGATGTCGAGCATCAGCCCCTGCGGGAGCTCGTAAAATGTGGTCACGGTGCCGATCTCCTGGCCGTCCGGACTCACGGCTTTCATTCCTACCAGATCGTGGAGATAGACCTGATCTTCCTGGAGCGGTGGTAATTCGGCGAATGGCGCCAGCAGGTAGCGTCCGCGCCAGAGCTCGGCACTGTCGCGATCGGCGAGCTCCTCAAACCTGACGATGAGGCCTTTCTTGAATGGCTTCGAGGCGGCGACGGTCAACGTAGGGATCATCTCTTCACCCATGACGTCCCGCACCACCGACGGATCGCCATGCGAATTTCCCGCAAAAACACGACTGCCGGACGCGAAGATCACGTCCGGCTTATCTGTGAGCGGCTCGACGACCACCTCTCCGCGAATTCCCTGTGCTTTGCGGATCAGCCCGACGATCGCGTATTCGGGCTCGGACATGTGCGACGGGGCGGCTTTAGGCGCCGGCCGTTGCTTCGTCTGACTTCTCGCTGAGCGGGACCGCCACGACTTTGCGCTCGATGCCGAGTCTCTGCTCGTGACGGCGCTTGAGTACACCGGCACGCCGAAGGAGCGAACGTACGGTATCCGTCGGCTGGGCGCCGAGGTTGAGCCAGTGGTTCGCCCTGGCTTCATCGACCTGAAGCGAACCCGCGTTGTTCTGACGGGGGGCGTACTGGCCGATGATCTCGATGAATTTCCCGTCGCGCGGACTCTGTGAGTCGGCGATGAGAATGCGATAGAACGGTGCATTTTTCCGCCCGACGCGGCGGAGGCGAATCTTTACCATTTCGGTCCTGCTCCCTGTGGGTGTAGTGTGAGGCGCTGCGCGCCTCGGAACGGGCTCCTCGCGACTCCGGAAGATCCGGAGCGCACCCGGGACAACTGAGTCGGGGAATCTAACTGGTCGGCGCGATCCATCACATAGGGCACGTAAAGTCCGCAAACTGAATAGGCGAGAGGTCCTAGTAGGTAAGATGCAAGTTGTTTAGTTCACGACGCCGGGACGTTCCTCCGTGGCATTTAAGGCACAAGCAGTCGCCCAAAATCGGGCTGAGGTATGTCAGGGCGTCGTGAACTAACAAACTGGCGACTCTACTACTTGCGCCTCTCGCCTATTCAGTTGCGAGTGCCTCATCGCCAGGCGGATGCCAGCTACCTACGCCGCACCGCGGAGGCTACCGGCCAAACATTCCGGGCATACTGGGCATCCCCATTCGTCCCCCGCCGGCCATCTTCTTCATCATCTTCTGCATCTCGCGGAACTGGTCGAGCAGTCGGTTCACGTCGCTGATCGGGCGGCCGGAACCCCTGGCAATTCGAGACCGCCGCGAACCGTTGATCACCCCGGGATTCTTGCGCTCCTCGGGCGTCATCGAGAGCACGATCGCTTCGACGTGCTTCATCCGGTTGGGATCCGCCTTCATCTGCTTGAGCGCCTTCGTGTTGACGCCCGGAAGCATTTTCAGGATTCCCTCCAGCGGCCCCATCTTCTGGATCTGGCGCATGCTGTTGAGGAAATCGTTGAGATCCATTCCCTCCTTTTTGATTTTCTTCTCGAGCCGCTTCGATTCGGCTTCGTCGAACGAAGCCTGAGCCTTCTCAACGAGGGTGACGATGTCGCCCTGTTGGAGGATCCGGCCCGCCATTCGCTCGGGATGGAATTCCTCCAGCGCGTCGGACTTCTCGCCGACACCGATGTACTTGATCGGCTTCTTCGTTACGCCGTAGATCGAGAGCGCCGCTCCGCCTCGAGCGTCACCGTCCATCTTGGTCAGCACGACCCCGGTAATGTTCAAAGCCTCGTCGAATCCCTGGGCGATCTTCACCGCGTCCTGACCGGTCATTCCGTCGGCGACCAGCAGGATCTCGGAGGGGCGAAGGGCGTCCTTGAGCCGGGTTAGCTCCTGCATCATCGCGTCATCGATCTGGAGGCGGCCCGCGGTATCGATGATCACCACGCGGTCGCGCTCGTGCAAAGCTTCAGCGACTCCCGCGCGGGCGATCTTCACGACGTCGGTCGTGGTCCGGTCGGCATATACCGGAATGCCCAGATCGCGCCCCAGTGTCTCCAGCTGGTCGATCGCGGCAGGTCTGTAAACGTCGGCAGCCACCAGGCGCGTCGAGCGACCTTCCGCCTTGAGTTTTCTAGCGAGCTTGGCGGCGGTCGTCGTCTTACCGGAACCCTGCAGGCCGACCATCATCACGACCGAGGGAGGCACAGTTCCGAGCTTCAGACCCTCACGACGCTCGCCGAGCATGGCGGTCAGCTCTTCGTGGACGATCTTGACTAGCTGCTGTCCGGGAGAGACCGTACTGAGGGCGTTGACGCCCGTTGCCTTCTTCTCGACGCGCTCGAGGAATTCACGCGTCAGCTGGAAGTTGACGTCGGCCTCCAGCAGCACGCGGCGGACTTCGCGCAGGCCTTCCTTGATGTCGGCTTCGCTGAGAACGCCCCGCCCGCGCAGCCGGGCAAATGTGGCTTCGAGCTTTTCGCTTAGATCTTCGAACATAGCCTTTAAACTTAGGCGCCGTTAACTTCTGAAACAACTGAAGCACCACGTCGCTCTAGAGGAACTGCATGCCGCCTGCGCAGCGTAAAGACGACATACTCCACGCTGAAATCCCATCGACGCTGCCGCTCATGGCGCTTCGATCGACCATTGTCTATCCGCTCGGCACCATTGCCGTGCAGATGGGCGCTCCCGAAAACCTGGCTCTCCTCAAGGCAAACGAGCAGGCGGGCCTGATCGTCGGCCTGGTGGTCGCGAGCGGGGACCACGACGACGTGCTCGACCCCGAACGGTTCGTGGGACGTGTGGGGGTCGCCGCGCGCGTTCACGAGCGAATCAACCTTCCCGGCGAGACGGTGCAGATCACGCTGCAAGGTCTGCGTCGCCTCGTGGTCGAGGGAGTCGTTCAGACGGATCCATTCGCGATCGTGCGCGTCAAGCCGGCGAAAGAGATAGCGCCCGATTCCAACGAAGTGGACGATCTGATCTCACGCATTGTCGCCGGCGCGGAAACGCTGGCGGAGCTGATCGAGCGGATTCCGGATGAAGTGCCGGCGATCCTCAAGATGAACATCTCGGATCCAGGCCGCTTCGCCGATCTGGCGGCGACCAATCTCAACTTCAAGGTCTCCGACAAGGACGAGATTCTTCAGCGCCTGAACATCGGTCAGCGGCTGAAATTCCTGCTCGGACGTGTCGAGCGCGAAGTCGGCCGTGCTCGCGTCGCCGAAGACGTCAAGCGCCAAACGGAGATCAAGATCGAGCAGCACCAGCGCGAGTTTTATCTCCGCCAACAGCTTCGCGCGATCCAGTCGGAGCTGGGTGAGGGAGACCCCGGCGAAAAAGAAGCAGTCGAGGCGCTGAAAAAGCTCGAGGAAGCCAACCTGCCCGAGAAAGCGGCGCAGGAAGGACGTCGCGAAATCGAGCGCATGCGAAACCTCTCACCCGCGTCGAGCGAGTATCAGGTCATTCGCACCTATATCGACTGGATGCTGACGCTCCCTTGGAACGTCAAATCGTCGAAGGACGAGATCATCGAGCTGAAGAAGGTGGAGGAGCTGCTCGACTCCAGACACTACGGTCTCAAGGAAGCCAAAGAGCACATCACGGAGTATCTCGCCGTGCGTAAGCTCCGCGGCGGTGATCCCCATGGCCCGATTCTCTGCTTCGTAGGTCCGCCGGGCACCGGCAAGACCAGCCTCGGCGAAGCGATCGCGATGGCGATTACACGCGCGTTCTACCGCATCTCCGTCGGCGGCGTCCGCGACGAGGCCGAGATCCGCGGTCACCGCCGCACTTACGTGGGCGCGATGCCGGGGCTGATCCTGCAGGCGCTCCGACGCGTCCAGGTTCGGGATGCGGTGCTCATGATCGACGAGATCGACAAGATGACGAGCGGAGGTCCTTCGGGAGACCCCACCGCAGCAATGCTGGAAGTGCTCGACCCGTCGCAGAACTCGAACTTCGTCGATCACTATCTCAATCTTCCGTTCGACCTCTCGAGCATCCTCTTCATCTGCACCGCGAACAATCTGTTCGACATTCCCGCGCCGCTACGCGACCGCATGGAAGTCATTCGCGTGCTCGGCTACACC
>Ga0137401_10001314_pt1 | contig 10708 bp, 10 predicted proteins | sample CZOMad1_1_16fung_FD_108286 | JGI IMG/M metagenome (GOLD analysis project Ga0137401, IMG submission 108286) | Vadose zone soil fungal communities from Angelo Coast Range Reserve, California, USA - CZOMad1_1_16fungal (Illumina Assembly) | ecosystem: Environmental > Terrestrial > Soil > Vadose...
GCGCAGACAGTTGCGTAGAGTCTCGGCTTCGATCGCGGCGATCGTCATGCCCTGCCCGTAGATCGGATTGAAGCTGCAAATGGCGTCGCCGAAAGCCAGCAGGCCGTCCGGTGTGCGAGCGAGCTTGTCGTAACGCCGCCACCGGTTGGACGGGATCCGATAATGAGTCACCTCTCCCAGCGGCTCACCCGCCCGGACCGCGGCGAGCGCATGGCGCGGCGCGAACTCTGCGATGAAGTCGAGCAACGCCGCACGATCCGCCGGTGGTTCCTGGCCCCCGACAGTGCCCCCCAGCACCAAATAGGTGTCATCCTCACCGGCGAACATCGCAAATGTCGTAGGGCGACTCGGAACAGGATTGACCGTCAGCACCAGTTCGCGCAGCATGCCACGCGGAACACGCACCGGCATAGTGGCATACGCGATGCGCACCTCGACTTCGTCCACCGGCGGTCGGCCGTATCCGAACTCCTCGAGGAACAGCGGCGTTCGCGAGCCGCGACCAGTGGCATCAACAACGAGGTCCGCAGCCAGCAGCGTTACACCATCATCACCGTGCCGCACCACCCGGGCCCCGGTAATGCGGTTCCGATCGAGGTCCATCGTCAGGCCCACGACATCATGGTCCTCGAGGAACTCCACGTTGGGAATGGCGAGCACCGCTCGGCGCACACTGAACTCCAACAGCGGTCGGCTCACATGATAATCCACCAACGAGGCGGGATCCGGCACGGTCGTCGAGCGCACCATCAGGTGCCCGCCGAAAGTGGACCAGAACCTCGATAGGTCGCCGTCATCCCACTTCACCGCACCGTCGGCGACAAGTTGGTCGAAAAAGCCCGGAAACAGCTCTGCGAGAATCGCTACACCTTTGCCGAGTAGAGCGTGAGGATGTCTGCCTTGCGGCACTCCGCGGCGGTTTACCGGATCACGAGGCAGGACGTCACGTTCGACCACAGTGACGGTCCGATAAAAGTCGGCGAGCACGCGGGCGGCGAGAAGGCCGCCCATGCTCGCACCGAGAACAACGGCTCTGTCACGAAGTTCAGGCATCAGACTCCTTGGTCAGCGAAATGAATTGACGGCAATGCTGATGGCGCCGGGACCGTGTTGAGCCGGTACCGAGCTGTCGTCTCTGCCGAGATCACTTACAGTTAAACAGGTTTCGACTCGCAGCCAACAGGCCTTCGTGAGGTCCATGAAAAGCCCGATCCGCACACAATTAAGTCGTACTGCGCCCTTAGCACGGTACGCAGCCAGCTTTGGCTGTGGTGGACCCGTTCGGCTAAATCTGCTGCAGGAAAGTCTGTTTCGTCGGGATCGGTGATCATATCCTGTTCTCGATGGTCGTTTGGATGCTTGGCCTGCGTGGTGTCGGCGAGTTGCACGAGGGAGGCGTTAACAGCGCGCCAGCCACGGTGCCGGTCAACCCTCGAGCACGACGAAGTCTTCGGACTTGATGGAGTCGGTCACCGACACCAGCTCGGGTGGCGGCGCTTCGATTCGACGGGACCGCAGGCCGAACCACGCGCCGTTGGTCGTCACTGTCGCTGCGACCGCACCGTCGCGGCGCAGCATCTGGGCGCGGCTGCGCCAGCGCTTGCCGTCCGCGCTGTAACCGGTGATCTGGTACGTGACGGTGATCAGGTCGCCCAGCCGTACCTCTCGCCGGTAGCGGATCTCCTCGGTCAGCGACACCGCGCCAACACCGTGCTCGCCCATGCGGCGAAGGTCCCAACCCTGCTCGACGAAGTGGCAGTAGCGGGTGTGCGAGCAGTACTCCAGGTACCTCGTGTTGTGCAGATGACCGATGAAGTCGATCTCGTCGAAGCGGATCTCGAAGGACTTTTCGTAGGTGTTACCGGCCTCACGCTCGCTCGGCTGATCGCGATGAACGCGTTCGACGGAATCGACTCCATGAACCATTGCGTGACCGGGATGCTTATCCACAATGTCTCCTCATTTCGATGCGGTGCCAAATGTGCTGTTAGGCTCCGCCGGCTCGCGGCACTCGGTCGCGGCGATGAGCACGGTCATGCGATTCAACGCCCCTGACTCGAGGTATGTTTCGCACGGACATGGATACTCCGTCACCGGCATTGTACGAACTCGCGACGGTGCCGTATTGCGAACTTGGGCAATCCATGTCGTGGAGCCCCGAATACGCCGCGGCGTGGCAGTGCAGAGCCAACGATCCGACCCGGTTATGGAACACGCACCGCAGCAGTCGGTTTGAGCAAGACGACAACACCTGTTTGTGTCGTCATCTTGCGAACATCGCCAGTGCGTCGCGAACCAAGGACTGGCCTTCGGTGACGATAGTGACAAGGCGGAGGCCGTTCGATTGCGTCTTGCCGCTCGGCCCTGAGCGATGAGGGCGCCACGCGGTAACGGGGACGCGTCATCCGAGGTGCGCCGTCAGCAGCCAGCCCGGTGCGGATAGCCGTCCGTTTGGCTCTTCTCTGAAGTCGAAGGGCATCTGCACTCCGTCGCCGGGGCGTAGGGCGTGGATCCGGGCGGCTTTGATCTCATCCACCGCCCAGTACTTGGAGACGGCGTCTCGTAGTTCATCGGCGGTCACGGGGTTGACGGGCATGCTGGTGCGGTCATTGTGGGCGGCGCGATCAAAGGTCGCGGCATCGAAGGTCAGGACGAAGTAGGCGGCCTCGGGTGCGGCGGCCCGCGCGACGGATGCCAAGTAGGGCTCGCGTAGCTCGATCGGCATGGAGTGGAACAGAGTGCTGTCGACGATGGTGTTGAAGTGACCATCGTATCCAGTCAAGGTCGACATGTCGGCGACGTCGAAGGTCGCGGTGGTCAAGCCGCGTTGGGCCGCTTCGGTTCTGGCCAGGTCGATGGCAATCGGTGAGAGGTCCAGCCCTACGACGGTGTAGCCCGCCTCGGCCAAGCGCATGCAAAGGGCGGCTTCGCCGCAACCCGCGTCGAGGACCTCGCCGCGAAATCTTCCCTGCTCGATCAGTGCGGAGATCTCAGGTTGGGGTTCACCCAGACTCCACGGCGGCTTGCCGGCGTGGCTGAACTGTCCCCCGCCACGGTAGGCAGGATCGAAATCTAGTTCCGGTGTTTTCGACATGACAAGTCCCTTCGAATTGGTTGATGGTCGGCGTGGCGCTGCGGTGACGACACCGCCGTCGCCCCCGGGTAGTCGTCGTCGGCGCATGCTGCCGCTCGGCGGCGGGCACGGCCACGGGGTCAGACCAGGGTGGTGACTCCATCGGTGATGCCGAGAAGAGCCCGGCCATAGAGTTGCGCGCTGATACCGGGGTGGGCGACTGCATGCCGGCTGGCCACTTCGCTGTCACGCCAGATCCGTTGCAGCGGGTTTGCTTCGGCGAAACTGGACGAACCGCGTGCAGAGACCAGCTCACGAATCGCTTCGCGTGCGTTCACGATCGCTTGGGTAATGTCCATCTTGTTCCTCGCTCGGGCGAGGTGGTCCGGGAATTTGTTGAGCTGCCCGGCTTCATCGACTTCGGCGGCTGCCCTATAGGCCAACAGTTCAGCGGTATCGATCAGCGTCGCGGCCTTTGCCACCGCTAGCTGCACGGTGGGGGCGTTGGACAGGAGGTCGTACTCGGTATACGGGATGCCCTTTGTGCCGGCCTGCTCGATCACCAGTTCCAGTGCGGCCCGGGCGAGCCCGAGCTGGGGTCCGAGGAGGTCAATGGTCACGGCAGAGACGAACGGCACTTGGTACAACGTCTCATCCACGCGCCGGTGGTCGTACTCACCCGAAATCAGCTTGCCTAGTGAACCGAGTCGGTGATCGGGCACGAAGACGTCGTTGGCCACCACGGTGTTGGAACCGGTGCCCCTCATTCCGGCCATATGCCAGGTGTCTTCGATCGCCACCTCGGCGGCGGGCACCAACACCACTGCCACGTCGGCGGGCTGCCCGTCCTGGTCCATGATCGGAACGCCGAGGAAGAGCCAGTCCGCATGCAGACTGCCCGAGCAGTACGCCCAACGTCCCGAGACGCGGTAGCCGCCACCAACCGCCTCAGCCGTGCCAGTTGGCGCTGTGACTCCGGCGATTCGGGCGTTCGGGTCACGACCCCACACGTCGGCTTGCGCATCGTCGTTCCACACGCCGATGAACCAGGCTCCGCCGGTCATCAGGCTGGTCACCCACGCGGTGGAACCGCAACCACGGGCCAGTTCGCTGATCACCTCCAATTTCGTGCGGAAGTCTGCTTCGAACCCGCCGAACCTCTTGGGCTGGGTCAGGCGGAACAGGCCGGCTCGCTCGATTGCAGCGATGTTCTCCTCGGGCACCCGCCTCTCGTCTTCTGTGGTCGTCGCATTCGTGCGTAGCAGTGGGACTAGATCGGCTGCTCGCGCGACCAAAGTGGCCCGCAGCTTCCGTGACGTATCGACGACGTCGGGACGTTCAAGAATAATACTCATGATTCGTGCTCTTCCTGGTCGTGATGTCACCGCGGCGCAACAAGACGTCGATTAGGCCGACGGCAGCGTGCGAGATGTTCGATGGTAATTTGCCCGGGGCCGGGTTCTCGATCCGACAACTCGGCCTCGGTCAGGACCGACATGCCTGTCCTGACTCAAGCCGCTGGGGGCGGGTACGGGCTGACAGCAGGCGTGGTGGTAGGCGCAAAGATGGGAAGGACGGCTTCGGCCAGGTCACTTCTTTCTGCGTATACCGGTAGCGTCTCGACGAGTAGTCCGCGCAATTGCTGTCGTGCCCGGTACAGCCGCGACATCACGGTTCCGACGGGTATGGCTTCGATTTCGGCAATCTGTTTGTGCGGCAAACCCTCGACATAGGCGTAATAGATGACCGTGCGAAGGTCCAGAGGCAGTTGTCGCACAGCTCGCCTCACCTCGAGTTCCACCGACGACTCGATCACGCGGCTCTCCACGGTGTCTCGTCCCGAACCGGCGTGGCGCTCGTAGGCTTGCTCCTCCCAGTCGCCGACATCGCCGGTGAGATGCTCGATGGGCCGGGCCTTATTGCGGCGGTGATCATCGATCCAGGTGTTACGCATTATGCGCACCAGCCACGCCTTGAGGTGGGTATCCGACCGATAGGACGAAAATCTGCTGTATGCCTTGACCATAGTCCGCTGCACGAGGTCCTCTGCGTCGACGACATTCGACGTCAGCTGCCGGGCGATGCCAAAGAGGCCGTCATGCAAGGGAATTGCTTCGTGCACGAATCGGCGTCGCAAGTAAGTCTCAGATGTGAGCGTGTCCACGTAGTCGAAGCTAGGCTCGCACATCGAGCGAAGGCCCATCCACGGCAAAGGGGATTACCGCTCCGGTGTGATGGGGTTACGGCGATCGGGCACGAGGGCGATCCAAGCCGACCAACGCTCTTGCAAGACGGCAATTACACCATCGGGCTGATTCGCTCCTCGACTGCCAGTAGTGACTTGCCAGAGACCTCGCGACCAACGACGGCGTTGAGTCCGGGATGCTGTGCCGCGGTGTTGGCATCACGCCGGTACTGCTGCATCCGGTTTTTCTCGGCGAAACTACCCGCGCCGTGCACGTTGAGCAGAGTGTGGATCGACTCCGGTGCCTGCTGGGCTGCGTATCCACCCATCGCCCTGGAGCGGGCGCGGTCGGCATAGCCGCGTTGCAATGGCGGTTCGGATGTCCGCCACGTAACCGCCGAATCTGATCGGTGTGAAAATGCGGAAGAAGCCGGCGTCTGTCAGGGCTAGGACCACTTCCTCGGCCGTCCGCCTCGCCGGTGCCGGCATGCTCACGGAGCACCGGTTGCAGCGGCACTGCCCGTGCAACGAGTTCCGCGCGCGAAGGACGATTCTTGTGCTCGGTGTCATCACATTCCTGCTTTCCCCGCTGCCTTGTTCGATCACTCACCAAGACGAAACCTCGACGCCTGAAGTCTCAGCTCGCTGCGGTGACGTCTGTCTCGTCCACGACCTAACCGATGTGAATGTGTTAGGTGTTGCATCCGTTCAGTTGAACCAGCGGGATTGATGGATTCCGTCGCAGCCTGAGGGGAGATGCAAAGTGGTGCAAGCACGACCGGATCACGGGCACGATGTCGACGCACACGCCCAGCTACTCGACATGTTGTTCGGCTACTGGCGCAGTCAGGTTCTGCGTGCGATCGCCGACCTTTGCATCGCCGACCATCTGGCCGGCGGCCCGCTGTCTGCTGCCGAGGTAGCCACGCGGGAGAACAGTGGTATGGACTACACCTACCGGCTCATGCGGGCTGGCGTCGCCATGGGCGTGCTGACCGCAGACGCCGACTCGCGGTTCCACACCACCGCGCTGCTCGACACACTGCGCAAAGACGAGGCAAGGTCGCTGCGGGATTTCGTTCTCGCCATCACCGCCACAACCCATTGGCTGCCCTGGCATCACCTGGTCGATGCGGTGCGGACGGGATGTGACCCGGCGACAACCGCGCTGGGCACGGACGTGTTCACCTACTTTGAGCGAAATCCCGACGCCGCCCGGCTATTCACCGGCGCAATGGCCTCACTCACCGGGGCGTGGGCCGGTCACGTGGCTGACTTGATTGATACCACCGGCGTTACCCGCGCCGTCGACGTCGGCGGGGGTAACGGTTCACTGCTGCGCACGCTTCAGGAGGCGAACCCGGCGTTGCGCGGGGTGATCTTCGATCGGCCCAACGTCGCCGCCGAGGTCGCGGCCGAGATCGGTAACTCCGAGTTTTCCGGGCGCACAGCCGTATTGGGCGGCGACTTCTTCGAGTCGGTGCCGACCGGCGACTTGCTCCTGTTGAAGATGATTCTGCACGACTGGGACGACGACCACTGCGTGACAATCCTGAGGCGTTGCCGCGAGGCGTTGGCGCCGGGCGCTCGACTCGCAATCGTCGAGATGCTGCTGGGGAAGCTGGACGCTCCGGGCCTGGCAGCATTGATGGACCTCAACATGCTCGTCTGCTGCCCCGATGGCCGGGAACGCTCGTTGGCGGAGTTCGACGCGTTGCTGCAGGCGGCTGGCCTGCGGCGCACCGCGGTGCATCTCACGGGGTCACCGCACAGCATCATCGAAGCCGTCGCGGCCTAGGCCGGATGACCGCGGTGGTAACGCTGGAGAACGTCAGCGTCAGGTATCTATCCGCGGCCGAGCCGGCGATCAGCGATGTCAGCCTTTGCGTCGAGCCTGGTGAATTGTTGTTGCTCGCTGGGCCATCGGGTTGTGGCAAGAGCACCGTGATGCGCGTCGTCAACGGACTGGTGCCCAACGCCTACCGCGCCGACATCGCCGGCTCCGTCACCGTCGGCGGGCAAGACGCGAAAGGGCTGACCATCCGGCAGATTTCGGAGACGGTCGGAACTCTGCTGCAGAATCCTGGCAGCCAGGTGGTCGGCCACTCGGTGTTGGCTGACATCGCCTTCGGACTGGAGAACCGGGGTGTGCGGGCCAGCGACATCCTGGCCCGCGTCCACGGCGTGGCCCGCAGACTGGGTATCGACGAGAGCCTGTTGTCGGCCGGCACCAACGAACTGTCCGGGGGTCAATTGCAGCTGGTCGCGTTCGCCGGGGTGCTGGTCATGCGGCCCCGGGTGATCATCGTCGACGAGCCGCTGGCCAACCTCGACCCGGACGCTGCCACCCGTCTGCTGCGGTCGGTCCGCGAGTACGTCGACGCCGGTGGGGCGGCGGTGGTGATCGAGCATCGGATCGACGCGGTGGTGTCGATCACGATCGACCGCGTGCTCTATCTCGAGCACGGCCGCACGGTCTACTCGGGTGACCTGTCGGGCTTTCTGCGCACTGCCGACCCCACCTCGGTGAAGCTGCCGTTTGACACGCTGCTCACGCGCGCCGATGACTTGGCGCCACAACACGTTCCACCGCCAGGAGAACCCATCGGTACCCGGCTGCGCTACACCGCCGCAGACCTCGGGTACGGTCCGAGACGAATCGTCCACGAAGCGACCGCCGATTTGGCTGCGGGGCAACGCATTGCCGTACTGGGACGCAACGGCGCCGGCAAGACGACCCTGCTGCGCGCAGCGGTTGGCCTCGTGGACACGCTCGACGGCAGTGTCGAACTGCAGGACCGCCCGGTTTCCCACTACCGGGCCGGTGAACTGGCCGCCCTGTGCGGCTATCTCTTCCAGAATCCGGCCCAGGCGCTGTTCACCGGCTCCGTCGCCGAGGAACTCGCGTTCGGGCCGCGCAACCTGGGATTGCCCGCCGATGACATCGACCGGATCGGTGCCGCTGCCCTGGAAGCCGTAGGACTGGCGGACAGGCCGGACATCATGTCACGTCCACCACGGACGCTATCGTTCGGTGAACAACGCCGCCTCGCGCTCGCCCTGGCATTGACGCTGCAGCCACCCACCCTGATCCTCGACGAGCCCACCGCGGGCCAGGACCAGGGATCCGCGGCGCACTTCCTCGACGCGATCTGGGCGCTGGCGAGCGTCGACAGCATCTACTTCATCACCCACGACGTGGACTTGGCGCTGTGGCGTTCCGACCGGGTGATCGTCATCGAAGGCGGCCGCCTCATCGCCGACGGCTCTCCGTCTGAGATCGTGCGCGACCTGTCGCTGTGGCACGGCCATACCTGCCCGCGTGGCCGTGCCGTCCTGCGCGACACCGACTTCGTCCGCGCGGTACGCGCGGGAATACCTGTGTCCCAACGGGTTCCACCGCCTCACGCAATGGCCCGGGAACTCGGTCCGAAGATATGGAGAACACCACAATGACCGCACGCAGTGCCTCGCTTCCGGCCAAGCCCTGGACCGTCACTTCCCGCACCATCGTGTTCGGGGCAGTCGGTGCGGCACTCTACGGCGCGCTGGGGGTGTTCAGCGTCATCTTCCCCGGCACCGCGAACGTGGCCATCCGGCCGGCGCTGGCGATCATCCCGTTCGTCGGCATCAGATTCGGGCCGATCGCCGGATTCTTCACCGGCGTTGTCGGCAATGCGATCGTCGACCAGATCCAGGGTTTCGGATTCCTCACCTACTGGAACTGGAGCCTGGCCAACGGCCTGGTGGGTCTCATCGCGGGGCTGCTGGCCTACTACACGCCCGAGCCGGTCAGGGAATCGCGACGACTCGTCCGCGTGGCGGTGATCGCAGTCGTCGCGGTCATCATCGGCCTAGCGTTCACCGTGACCGACATCTTGCTCGGCAACGCGTTCGTCTATTGGCTCACGGCCGCGTACCTGCCCGCGATCGCGAGCACCGGTCTGGTGGGGGTGATTCTGGTGCCGGTGCTCGACAAGGCCTGGCATCCGCTGGCTGACCGTGTCGGGCGATGATGGAGGCCCCGCGCTATCTGGCGGGCGATTCGTTTCTGGGCCGGCGTGACCCGCGTGTGCTGATCCTGGTGCCTGCGCTGACGGTCGTCACCGTCGCCCAGATCCACGATCTGCGGCTGATGGTCGCGGCCGTGGTGGTCGCGGCCGGCTACTACGCGTCCGCCCGGATCCCGTTCGATGCGGTCCGGGCCAACTGGGCGTTCGTCGGGGTGTTCGTGGGGTTGCTGGCGGGCGTCAACGGTCTCATCGTCGGCGCGCAGCAACACGGAGAGGCGACGGGGCATCTGTTTTCGTTCCCGGTCATCGATATTGCCGTGTCGACGGCTTCGCTTTCCTACATGATTACGATGCTGCTGCGGTTCCTGGCGATCGCGGCGACGGGCTTTCCGTTGGCATTGGCCGTGCGACCGGGCGACCTCGCGGTGGCGTTCGCGCGCCTTGGCGTACCGGCCCGGTTCGCCTACGCGATCGATCTGACATTCAGGTTCTTGCCGACGATTTCGGTCAATCTTCGGGAGACGATCGCTGCCCAGCGACTGCGCGGCTATGAGGTAACCAGGACACGCAATCCTGTGCGGCGGCTGCGGCAGTTGCAGCCGCTCGTGGTTCCCGTGACCGTCAACGCATTCGTCGACGCCGAGGATGTCGCCGACGCACTAGATCTGCGGGGATTTGGCCCCCAACGCCGAACCTCTATTCGCACACTGCGTTTAGACGGCTCGGATCACATCATCGTCGGGTTGTTCCTGACCGTCGCGGTCGCCGCGACGGCGGCATCGCTCAGCGGGCATGCCCCAGGCCTGTGGGTGTGGTGAACGCCTCGGCCATCAAGTCCCATTCGGCCCCTCGGCTAATCCCCTGCACCGCGGAGGGCGACTCCGCTGTCACAGCTTCCTACGTTCGAAGTCATGACTTCCAGAGAGACCAACACCATTTACGAGCCCCGTTTCGACGGCCGAGAGATGGCGATGGTGCACGACGTGTTCCGGCGCGAGTTCGCGTTGTTGCCCGGGCTCATCGCGGCCGTCGCGCCGGGTGATCACCGCCCAGGCGCCGAACATCGCCGATCACATCGAGGCGTTGGGCTCCGTCCCAACACCTCGGTCTCATATAGGGAAGGAGTCACGTAATCAACAGGAGAGAATTCTCCCGGGCTTTCACCGTGGCGGTCGCGGGAGTCTCGCTTGCCGCCGGCTGCTCCTCAACATCCCGATGTCTTCGAACATGGCCGCAACCGGGGTAGCAATGAAGCCATGTCGGAAAGCGCTCCGTAAGCCCGGCTGACCTTGTCCTACTTGAGGTTTCACCAACGCATCGAAATGAGAAGAGGATATGACTAGGACTTTCGAAGAAACAGACCTTGCCGCGGCCGAGTTCGCCGGACGTGTTCGTCGCAATCAGCAGCAGCTTGCTTCGGAGCTAAGGCCACAGTAC
>Ga0137401_10001318_pt1 | contig 10690 bp, 9 predicted proteins | sample CZOMad1_1_16fung_FD_108286 | JGI IMG/M metagenome (GOLD analysis project Ga0137401, IMG submission 108286) | Vadose zone soil fungal communities from Angelo Coast Range Reserve, California, USA - CZOMad1_1_16fungal (Illumina Assembly) | ecosystem: Environmental > Terrestrial > Soil > Vadose zone...
CATCGTATTGTGAATGTCGCTGCCCGGAACCAGAAAATGCTTGTCCATGAATCGGGCGTCCGACAAAACATGAAAGGGAGACAATCCCGCCAGGGACGTGGGCCGCAGAAAAAAGATCGCGCACAGTCCGATCGTCAAGACTCCCACCAGCGATCCGAAGGTGCCGGGCGCTTGCGGCAAGTAGCCGACCCCCAATGCCGTCGCGATGGCGTAGGCCAGCTTCGGCTTCTTGCCAGTCTGCGCTGCGGGCGTCGGTGAAGTTTCAGTGCTTGGTGTCATCGGAATTCGGCGTATCGCCCACTTCGTCGTCATCTTCATTGAAAATCGGTTCGGAGACGACATACTTCTCCGCCGCCCAATTCCCAAGGTCCAGCAATCGGCAGCGTTCGCTGCAGAAAGGGAATTCGGTATTCGTGGCCGAGTCAACCAGCTTCTTGCAAATCGGGCACCGGCGTTGCATGGAAAATCAAGTTTACCCTAAGACGCGCAGGGCTGCTCCCGTGGAGATTCGCGTCAACGTTTCCGCCGGCGGGATCGCCGGCACGCCCGCAAATTCACGCGCCGCTGGACGCGGAAAAATCTCCACCACCCGCCCGATCAGGTCATATGCGTCCGTCTTCGAAATTTCCACGCGCACTACATCGCCCACGGCCGCCGTATCGCCGCCCGTCAGCTCAATGTCCGTCAAATACACCTTGCCGTCGATATCCGGCGCCATGCCTTCCAGCCGCGCCTCCCACACCAGCGGATTGTCTTTCGAAGGTCCTTCCACCAAAGCCGTCGCCGTCCGTCCCTTGAAGGCCCGCAATTTCTCTCGCGACACTTTCTTCTGTATCGCCATCAGACGATCGCGGCGTCCCGCAATCGTCTCCGCGTCAACCTTTAGGTCCAGCGCATAACTCCCGGCATTGTCCACGTCCGAATATTCGAATACGCCCATCCAATCCAACTGCGCCGCCTTCACAAAATCGCAAAGCTCCTCAAAATCCGCGTCCGTCTCCCCAGGAAAGCCCGCAATAAACGAAGTCCGCAGCGTAACTCCCGGAATCGTCGCCCGAATCCGCTCCAGCAATTTCAGAAACGCATCTCCGTGCGACCCGCGCTTCATCCGCGCCAAAACGTTGCGGCTGGCATGCTGCAGCGGCATATCCATATATTTCGCCAACCGCGAATGTGCCGCCAAAGTATCCAGCAATTTCTGCGTAACGCGATTCGGGTACGCATAGAGAAACCGCACCCACAGCAGATCGTCCACCTCAGCCAGCCGCCCCAAAAGCTGCGCCAACCCATCACGCAAACCCAAATCTTCACCGTAAGAAGTCGTATCCTGTCCGATCAAAGTAATCTCGCGTGCCCCCGAAGCCGCCAGATTTTCCGCCTCGCGCACCACCGACTCAAATCGCCGGCTCCGGAATTTCCCCCGCAACTGCGGAATAATGCAAAACGTACAAGGATGATCGCAACCTTCCGCGATCTTGATATACGCAGCATGCCGCGGAGTAGTGACCACTCGCGGCGTCAAATCGTGATAAAGAAACGCGGGCGGCGCCGCCGGCAGCATCCGCAAATCCCCGTCGACCGCCTCCAGAATCCGTTCCACTTCCCCGGTCCCCACCACCGCATCCACTTCCGGCACCTGCTCCAGAATCTGCTCCCGATACCGTTCCACCAGACATCCAGCCACGATCAATTTCTTCGCCGCGCCAAACTTCTTGTGCTCCGCCATTTCCAGAATCGCATCCACCGATTCCTTCTGGGCCGCCTCGATAAAACTGCAAGTATTGACTACTAGAATCTCAGCTTCATCCGCGCGCGCCGTCAACTCATACCCCTCGCGCGCAAGAATACCCATCATCACCTCGCTATCCACAAGGTTCTTCGGGCATCCCAGACTGATGAATCCAACCTTAGTCATATGCAATGAATTTGCGGCTTCCCGCAATTCTCTAGTGTAGCACGCCGAAGTGGCCCCGGTTTTAGCCCGCGAAGCCCAGATCGAGCCATCTTCGAGGAGAGGTACGGACCAAAGTGTTACCGCCGCGCCGCCTGAATCTGCTGCAAGAGCCCGCGCAACCTCAACGTATCGCAAGGCACCCCGCCAAACCGCGCCTGCGCGTAGATCATCGTAAATTCCCTCACCGCCGGACCCAAGCTCGCCTCTCCCACCCCAACCGCAAACTCCAGCGGTGTCTGCGAATCTCGCCGCGCCAACCCCCGTCGTTCCAGCACGCGCAGCAGCTCTGCATAGAGCCGTGAAGCCAGTTGTGGATTCGCCCGCGCCGCCTCCGGCGCGCGCAGTTGCCAGTACCATCGCAACTTCCGAATCGCGGCCCGCAGCAAATCGTACCGCAGCAGCACCAGCAACAACGCAATCGCTACCGGCAGCGCAAACGTGATCCCTCCTCGCCGGTCCATCCACGATCGCAGCCACTCCTTACCGCTGGTCTCCTTCTTCGCAAACCACCCGCGCGCCGACTCCGTCCAGTTTCGTGTGCTGCGCTGCAGTATCTGCGCCATTTGTACCTGGTGCGCGAAATCGTAATTGATCACCCACTCGTTCCACGTCAATTCCATCCAATCAACGTACTGGCCCAGCCGCGACAACAACCCAAAATTCTGCGTCGCCGCCGGCGTCGGATCGAAAGTCATCCATCCGACTGCCGGGAAATATACCTCCACCCAGCTGTGCGCGTCGCTGGCTCGCACGATGTAGTCGCCCGCCAAATCGTTGAATTCTCCGGGCAAAAAGCCGTTTACCTCGCGGGACGGCACTCCCAACGTGCGCAACATGATGGTCATCGCCGATGCAAAATACTCGCAATGTCCGGCGTGCGTCTCAAACAGAAAATGCGCCAGTGGGTCGTCGCCTGGTTTCCCGCTGAGCTGCAGCGTATACGCGTACCGCGAACGAAGATAGCTCTCGATCGCCACCGCCTTGTCGTACGGTGTGCGTCCTTGTGCCGCCACTTTTTTTGCCAGTTCCGGTATTCGCGGGTCCAGCGACGGAACCTGCAGGTACACGCTGCGAGTTTCCTCCGAATATTCCGTCGAAGCGGCACGCAGCCTCGCGGCGTTCAGCACCGGTAGCCGTGAATATCCGAAGTAACGCACTGGAGCGTAGTTGCGAAAGGGGTTAAACAGGGAACCCGTGAAATCTCGAAAAAGATAAGTGCGCCGCGCATTAAAGCCCACGGTCGGGTTCTCGCCGGAAAAGCCTCCCAATATCGAAATCGCATTCGCCGGTGCGAACACCGCATCCGTAGCCATCGGCTGCACCAAAGCCTCGTAGTGCAACTCGATCGCCGGAGCACCTTGACCCTGCTGCGGATCGGCCACATAAATCCAACCGCTCAGATCGGGGGAAAGCGCAGCGGGATGATGATTTGGCGCCGACCACCGTCTTCCATCGAACGTCGACAATGCGATCCCACGCCACCGCAGCTGCGGATAAGGAACGGGCGTGCCGGTCTTCACCCGCATCACCACCGCTGGATTTTTCTTGATCTCTCCAATCTGCCCCAGCTCGATGTCGTCGCTAAATCCCGTCATCAGTGACGGCTGCATCCCCATGCGGCCCAGGTATCCGGCGCTGAACCTCGGAAAAAAGAAGAACAGCGCGCCGCCGATGACGATCGCGCCCGACGCCACGCTCAATGCCGCCAGAATCAGCGCCCGTGCCAGGCGCCGCTCCTGCGCCGGCTGTGAAAAAGGCGGTGCGACCGCACCTCTTCCGCCTCGCCTCATCTCCATGCCCACAAACGTCGCCACGCCAAACAACAGGAAAATAAAAAACAGCACCAGGAACGAGGTATCGACCGTCAGGATCGCCGCTGCCAGCATCGCCGAAAACGCCAGCACCGCCAGAAAAAAAGCATCGCGATCGTTGGTGGCGCTGTACAACCGCACCATCATCACGAACAAGAGAAAATGCACCGCCCCCAACAAAGCCGCATACAGCGATGGGTTCGTCGATGTCGAAACAAAAGCGCGTGAGAAAAATAAAATGTCCAGCGGGAAAACGCCCAGGTAGGAAACCACCAGAACCGTGGCCACTCGGTGCGACAATTCCGTCGGCTTTCGCAGCAACCAGCGAAGCCCCTTGAACGACATCGCCACCAAAACCAACACACAGCTGAACGGGTCCAGCTTCCCGGTAGCGATCAGTGTCGCGATCGCGCTGAAAATCAGCAGTAGCAGCGACCCGTGGAAAAATCGCTCAGCCGGCAGTGCCGGAACACCCAACGACGTCGATGTAGCCGCGGAGGACATGGCAGTCTCTAATTTTACCATCCGCCCGGACCCGAAGTAGCACAGGCACTCCTGCCTGTGCCAACTTCAAACCCACCCAGCTGACGCCTGGAGGCAACCCGACGATATCGGAATTCTGTTGAGCTCGCTGGTTCGGAAAGCTAGCGAAGCCGGTGGCGCCGGCTTGTCCTGAGCCTCGAAGGACTTCCTTGCCGCCTCTTAGGGCACAGCCCCATCCAAAGCCGCCTGCGCAATCTTCCGAGTCAAGTTCGACACCGCCAAAGTCGATCGTGAAACCAGTTCCGCAAGCATCACCGTCCGCGTCTCATCCAACCGCGGCAACCGCTCCACCATCACCTGGTAAGGCAAAATCTCAATCGCCCGATACGTCACCGCGTGCCGCGCCCGCGACAATGGTTCCATTCCCAGTTTGCCACCCTTAGCACCGCCCACCCCAAGTCCCGCCAAAAATTCGCGTAGTTCCACCACAGCATCTTTTTGCACCGAAACCATAGGAAAATGCCACATCTTCGACACCAGTGGAGCAACTTCCTCGTGCGTTGCGTTCTTTCCCGTCGCCTCCGGTGGCGGAAGCAACAGGGTCCGCCCTCGGGTGTCCAGCAAAACCGCGGCCGCCAGCGTTATCCTAACTGTCGCCCGCTTTTTCCGCTTCTCCGGTATGACCTCCGTCAATCCCAGCTTTCGCGCCAGGCAAAACTCCGTGACCGGGCACACCAAACACTCCGGCGACCGCGGCGTACAAATCATCGCGCCGAGTTCCATCATCGCCTGGTTCCAATCACTCGGCGATTTTCGCTCTAGTAAATTGTCCGCGGATTTTTGCAACCTCTGCCAACGTCCTCCCTCGCGCAAATCTCCGCGCACGCCATCCAATCGAGCCAGCACGCGTGCCACGTTCCCGTCCAACACCGCATGCTTCCCGCCGAACGCAATGCTCAAAATCGCCGCCGCCGTGTAGCTCCCGATCCCCGGCAGCGCTAGCGCCGCCTCAACGGTTCGCGGAAATTCTCCTCCATGTTCAGCAACAATCAACTGTGCAGCTCGCTGCAAATTCCGCGCTCGGCTGTAGTAGCCAAGTCCCGACCACATCCGCAACACTTCTGCTTCCGGCGCTAGCGCCAAGGCGCGAATATCCGGGAATCGTTCCAGGAATCGTTCGTAGAAGGGAATGACCGCTGCCACCCGCGTCTGCTGCAACATGATTTCCGACAACCAGATCCGATAAGGATCTTTGTCGCGCCGCCAAGGCAGGTTCCGGTGAAATTTGCGGAACCACCCCAGCAGTTGTCTCCGAAATTTAGCAAGTTCAAGACGTTCAGGCATCGCGACGCGACATTCTCCCACGAATCGCCAACGACACCGCATGTCTCATCTCTCAGAATCCTGTGAGGAGGTAACCTTGTAGGGGCGCAGCACTGCTGTTTACCCTGAGCAACGAAGGGCGCCCCACCTTGGCAAGGCGTAAATAGTTGTTCTTAGACTCCAGCCGTGTGGCTAGCCCAGCAAATCGTCAAGAAACACAACGTAGGAGGAATGCCAGAGCCCCGCCGGAATCGATCCCCGCGGCTGGCTGGTCACGATCACTTTGAAAAGGTCTGGCGAAGCAGCAAGATCTCTCAGCAGTTCGTGCTGCGGGTCCGCGGCTATGGGTTGCGCCACCGCAAGATAGCGCAATATCGTGAAAATATTTTCTTCCGCGGTTGCGAGCGGTGTTTCCAAAGTCGCGCTGCGAAATTGCAGCTGTGCATTGCGCTCGAAAAAATGCCACGCAATACTGGCGCACAAAGTGACCGCCCGCTCGAATCGTTCCGATGCACTCGCCGACGCTGGCGCACTCCCACCCGGTTCAGAAACGTGTGGATCCAGCACCAGCAGCACCCGGCAGTCATCCTCGCGCGTGAACTCCCGCACCATCAGCGACCCCGACCGCGCCGACGCCTTCCAGTGAACGTGCCGCGCGCTATCGGTAGGCATGTATCCGCGCAACGCGTACAAATCGTGGCCACCGCCTTTGTTCAAACTTTCCAGCGCTCCCTGCAGTGCCGGCAGAATCTGAAAGAAGTCACGCGACGGCTCGACCGATGGATAAACCATCGCCTCGCTCGGCAATTCCACCCGGCGTGCTTTCTGCAAAAAACCAAAAGGAAACCGCGTCACAATGCGAAACGCATCCTGCCGGTACGCTCCTCTCCGTGCGAACGTGATCGGCACGCTCTGCCGCACGCACTCGCGTTTCGGCACGTACGGAAAGTACACCGGTGTTTCTAGCAGCGCGACCCCCGGCGCCTTTTTCGCCTTCGTCGCTTCCACTCGCAACGAAAACGAGGGCAGCGTCACTTTTTCATTTTCAAGCGCGACCTGCGCCCGCACCGCCTGGCCCGCAAAAATGTGCTCGGGCAATTCCAACCGCATCTCAATTCCGCTCAACGTGATCGAGGAAAGAACGCCGGACATCAGGATGATCGCGATCAAGCTCGCTAGAATCAGAAACAGCAAGTTGTTGCCGGTGTTTAGCGCCGCCAGCGCCACAACGATAATCCCGCTGATATAGATCCAGCCTTCCCGGGTAACCTTGTACTCCATCTTGTAGCCGATCCAGCGCAGCGGCGTGCGTTTCGCCAGAATCGGCACCAAAGTAATGGCCACCCACGCGGCCACCACCAGCGCGGCCAGCGCGGAAGCAATCGACAAACCGACATGCCCGATTTCCGCGGCAGCCCCGGAATAAAGCGCCAACAGCAGCGCCACACCCAGCGCCGCCATCGACAGAAAGAAAGCCCGAACCCCAGGCCGATCCGCCCGAGCCCACAGCTCCGCAATGGTGGAATTTACGCGCATGATGACACGAAGCGATTTTCGTCAGGGCACGGCTTCAGCCGTGCCGCAACCGATCCCGTTGCAGCCGGCTTTAGCCGCTGAGGGAATGCCATCCTAAGGGTCCCTCCCTCACAACGGCACCCGCACCGACTCCACAATCTCCCGCAACACCGCCTCGGTAGTCTCCGATTTCTTCTGCAACGAAGCATGCCGCGAACTGGCCACCACCCGGTGCGAAAACACCGCCACCGCCAGCTGCTTGAAATCATCCGGCAAACAATAGTCCCGCCCGTCCAGAAACGCCCGCGCCTGCGCCGCCCGTTGCAGCATCAACGTCCCGCGAGGAGACACCCCCAGCGAAAGTTGTTCGCTGTGCCGCGTGCGCGTCACGATCTCCAGCGCGTAATCGTGCAAACTCGCATCCACTCGCACCTGCGCAACCGCGTGCTGCATTGCCAATACGTCCGCCACGTCCGCCACGGGTTCCAGCGACTGCACCGGATCCTCGCCAACCCTCTTGCGCAGGATTTCCCGCTCCGTTTCGTGCGACGGATAACCCATGCGAATGCGCATCAGGAAACGATCCAGCTGCGATTCCGGCAGTGGATAAGTCCCGTGATGCTCCACCGGATTTTGCGTGGCGATCACCAGGAAAGGCTGTGGCAGGGGCAAGGTCTTGCCATCCACGGTGACCTGCGCTTCGTTCATCGCTTCCAGAAGTGCCGACTGGGTGCGCGGCGTGGTGCGATTGATTTCATCCGCCAGAACCACGTTCGCAAAAATTGGCCCCGACCGAAACTCAAACTCGCGTGTCTCCGGGTTATACACGCTGACGCCCAGCACGTCGCTGGGCAGCAAGTCGGAAGTGAACTGAATCCGTTGGAAGCTGCAATGAAACGATTTAGCCAGCGCCTGCGCCAGCGTCGTCTTACCCACGCCGGGCACGTCTTCGATCAACAAATGCCCCCGCGCCAGCAAAGTAATCAGCGACAACTGGATCGCTTCTTCCTTGCCATAGATGGCGCGCGCGATGGAGCGCTGCAGTTGCGTTACGATTTGCGAGGCGACCGCTGTCATGGTTGAAAACCTGGGCCCTTCCTGCTACAACTAGTTCGACGCCTCGGCCAACCCGCGTGTTCCCCAATTCGCGGCTTTTAGCAACTTTCTGGCGAGACTATGGGCGACTAGCTCAGTTGGTTAGAGCGCTCCCCTCACACGGGAGAGGTCAAAGGTTCAAGTCCTTTGTCGCCCACCACTTCAACCCTACCATTCTCCCATCATCCAGCAATTCGCCGGGCAGCGAACCCCCATGACTGTGCTCAATAAGTGTTTGCTTAATCGATCCAGGTTTTGACCAGCGGCGACTCTGGGCCTCGAGATCCGCCGCTTCGGCCGGACGCCGAATCAGACCAGGTCCTCCAGTTTTCCTTCGCAAAGAACTCCACGAGAATCTTCTGGGTGTTGGAGTTGCGATGAATACTTTGCAGGTCGCCCACGATCGCATCTTGTTCGTGTTTGTCGAGCACACCATAGATACGCACGCTGTAGTATGTCCGGAGGAATGGGAAATGAACGCCCAGGTCGCAGGAAATCGCTGGGCTGCCAGGCTCAGAGACCGAGAGGGGAAGTCTGTGTTTTGCGGTAACGCCCGAAACCACCGCCAGGCACCCTGACAGGTTCTCGCTATCGCTTGCCATCGCGGAGATGAACGTGTATGCGTAAACTATTAGAAATCCGCCCGCCAGCCAGGCGATCGGAGCCCATCGGCGCTTCCCCACCTGCGCGGAGTTGTCGCCTCCAAAATTGGGTAGGTCCTTCATCGTGTCCCTTGATCGTGTGCTGGCTGATCGCGTGCCGCGGCGCGCCCTGCAAAGACTCGTGCCCCGGTGATGTTCTCACTTGAGACGAGCCCGCAATTCGTTTGGTTTCCGTGGAATTCACGATTGGCCTTGGACAATGCCGAAGCTTTGCAGCCAGCTGAGGACCGCCACTTGCAAAGCAATGCGATGATCGTTGTACCCGTGATCGGTTTCCATGGCGATCTCGGTCACGTGCGGATCGCCGGCCTTGCGAAGCGCTTCCGCCATTGCTTTGTTGTCAGGAACATTTCCATCGCTCGATTCCACCACCAGCACTGGGCGCGATTTCAATTCCGGTGCCCAATCCACATAGTTCCATTTCGCCGCATTTTTCCTGGCCTCAGCGAGCATCCCCTCCGGAGTCGTCCCGGCCAGCCGCGGCGACGCGTCATGAAAGCTCTTGGTCCGTTGCTCGCTGTCCGGCCGTGCGGCGGCGGGTCCCAGGTTCCACGCCGAAATCATCGCCACACCAAGAATCGCCGCATCGTGAGCGGTGGCATAGGTGCCGAGAAAGCCTCCCATGCTGTGCCCGATGACGACAATCTTGCTGGCGTCGGTCCGGTATTTCTTGGCGTTCTCCGGATCGCGCAAAAACTGCACCGCCGCTTGCGTATCCTCGATCGCATTGGTGAACGAAAATGTTCCCGCACTTCCCCAAGAGCCGCGATAGTGCGGCACCAGCACGTTCCATCCCGCTCGCCGCATGGCATATGCCAAGTCCATGTTCTGCTCGTTGCCGGGAAAGCCGTGCAGTAACAGCACCACCGGATGCGGGCCCGCGCCCGACGCCAGATAGAACACGGCGTTCAAACGCGCGCCGTGACTGACGATGTCAGGCGCCTCCATTGCCGCAGGAAATTCCTTGTCACGCGGAGGATCGGACGTGATGGCTGCCGGCGTCTGCTGCGCGCGAACGGGAAGCCACAGCGTCAGGAAAATGACAGCAATGCTAAAGAGTGCGGAGCAGATTCGGTTGGTCATGGCGACGACATTCTCCTCGATCTACTGACGAGCGCATAGTCCTGCTTTCAATGGAGTCCAACAAAGGAAATGGCCCACTCTACTTTTCTCGTCCGCGTTCAACGACCCTCGTTCGGAACGCGGCTGTTGTACACTCGCGATGAACGAAGCGTTTGCCCGGATCGTACATGTCAACCTTTCTGCGGACCATTGAATTTTTGGCTCTCAGCCTATGGCTGGGTAGCGATGTCTTTCTCAGCTTCGTGGTGGCTCCAGGGGCATTCCGCGTCCTGGCGGGGCGGGATCAGGCTGGAGCGATGGTTGGGTACGCTCTTTGGTGGATGCACATGATCGGAGTGATTTGCGGGATCGCTCTTTTGGTGGCCCGACTGTTGCGGACTCGGACGGCTTCGAGCTTGATCGGGCCTGCGGCGCTTTGCGTTTTGCTGATGATCGGGTTCACAGTTGTATCGCAGCATGCCGTTAGTCCGAAGATGGCGGCGCTGCGGGTGCAGATGGGATCGATTCAGGCTACGGCGGCGGACAGTCCGTTGCTGGCGGAGTTCAGCCGATTGCATCGAATCTCGATCTCACTGGAGAGTGGGGTGCTTTTGGCCGGAATCGTCGCTATATATTTGATGATAAAGGAGTTAAGTATCTCGAGCTAGGAAATTGGAAATATGCCATCCGGACCCCCTCCCCCTACCCCTCTTTGGTGTAAGTGTTGATTCTGCACGACTTTAAGTTATTTACAATGAGACAGATCTGCAAGTGTTGATTCTGCG
>Ga0137401_10001323_pt1 | contig 10665 bp, 9 predicted proteins | sample CZOMad1_1_16fung_FD_108286 | JGI IMG/M metagenome (GOLD analysis project Ga0137401, IMG submission 108286) | Vadose zone soil fungal communities from Angelo Coast Range Reserve, California, USA - CZOMad1_1_16fungal (Illumina Assembly) | ecosystem: Environmental > Terrestrial > Soil > Vadose zone...
ATTCTGCGCGGACGCTGCCGCAATTGCAAAGCTCATATTTCGCCGCGCTATCTCATCGTGGAACTCCTCACCGGGGCGGTCTTCCTCGCAATTTACACACACTTCGGCGCCAGTCTAGCGACACTCAAATACTGTGCCTTCGGATTCCTGCTGCTCGGGCTGATCTTCACCGACGCCGAGACCCAACTTTTGCCGGACAAGATGACCCTCCCGGGGCTGGCTCTGGGAGTGGTCTTCAGCCTGGTGGTTCCGGTCAATGACCTGGCTTCGCAGCTTTTGCCCGGCCTGGTGTCGCTGCCGGTAAGCTCCGACGTTTCCTGGCATCTGCTGTCGCTGGTTGACGCCGTGCTAGGCGCAATTGTAGGGGGGTGTTTCATCTATGGCGCGGGCGCTATCTATCTGCGGGCCCGGGGCGTCGAGGGCATGGGCTTCGGCGACGTGAAACTGATGGCCATGGTAGGCGCATTCCTCGGTGCCAAATTGACCATCTTTACTTTATTCTCCGCCTCGATCGCCGGGTCGCTGTTTGGAGTGTCCACTGTGTTGGCAGTGTGGATCAAGCGCACGCGCCGCCGTATGAAACGCCATCATGAATCGGCAGCGAAGGCGCGACGGCGGGCCTGGGAATCGGCCGCGATTGCGCTTCGCCGCCATCAAATGCCTTTTGGCGTCTTTCTCGGCAGCATGGCCATGGTCGCGCTTTTCTACGGCAACAGTTTCCTGCGCTGGTATTGGGGGTTGCTGTGAGACTGGCGACCAATCCCATTGTGCTGCGCATGGTGCTGGTGCTCGTGACCGCGGGCTTTGCTTTCATTGTGGGACTGCTTTTGATGCGGCGTATGCGCCGCAGCATCAGCGAGGAAGGCTCTTTTTCCGACACACCTTCTTCTGTTTCGGCGTCCGAGAGTTTTCCGCTACACATGTATCACGCTGTGATCCAGCAACTCAAGCAGCAGAAACATGAACTGCAAAGTTTGCAACTGGTGGAGCGACGGCGGGCCAAGACTTCGGAAAACATCAGCGCCGCAGTGCTCTCCAATCTTTCCTCGGGCGTGCTCTTCTTCACTCCTAACGGGTTGGTCCGGCAGGCCAATGCGTCCGCGAAACAGATCCTCGGCTTCGCCTCGCCCGCCGGGATGAGCGCGGCTGAGGTATTTCGCGAAGCTGAGTTGATTTCCGCATCCGATGGAGCTTACGCGAGTCTGGCCGAAGCGGTGAATATCAGTTTGCGCGAAAAGAAGAGGTTCCAACGGCTGGAAGCGCAGTATCGCACTCCGGCGGGTGAGGAGCGCACTCTGGATATTACGGTGAGTTCCGTGCATGCGGCCGACAGCGAGGTACTGGGCGCGGCTTGCCCCGGTGTTGCTGGCCCGGGCGTTGCTTGTCTGGGCGTTGCTTGTTTGATCAATGATCGCACCGAAATGACCGAGATTCGCCGCCAACAGGAATTGCGGGGCGAAATGTCCGGCGAGATGGCGCTGGGGCTGCGCAGCTCGCTGACCACCATCGCGGGATACGCTCAGCAACTCGCAGCCAGCCGGGACCCGGAGCTGGCGCGGCAGCTGGCGTCCGACATCGCGGCCGAAGCCGCACATTTAGATCGCACGATTGGAGGCTTTCTCGCAGGCGCAAAGGCTGCGAGGGCCGGTTCGAAAGCTTGAGTTGACCACGTCGATGCCGTCCTCGGTTGGCTGGAGGCGGCAGGACGGAAAGAAATGGAGCTCCTATGAAGCGCATTGCATATGTTTTTCTGACCGAAGTGGTTCTGGCGGGCATGCTGGTAGCGGTGTCCGGCGCGCAATCCGAGCCTTTGGGTGACTACGCCCGTTCTATCCGCAAAGGGGACAAGACTGCGGCGTCGGCCAAGAAGTACGACAACGACAATTTGCCCAGTTCCGACAACATCAGCGTTGTGGGAAATGCGACTGACTCGACCGGCCCGGAAGACGCCAACCCGGCGCCTGAAGCAAACTCCGCCAAGCCGGAGAATGGCGTCACGCCTTCCGCTCCGTCGCAGGATGCTACCAAGAAGACAGACCCGAACGACGCATGGAAACAGAAGATTGCCGATCAGCAGGGCAAGGTTGACCTGCTCTCGCGTGAATTGGATGTGACCCAGCGTGAGTATCGGCTACGCGCCGCCGCCTTCTACGCCGACGCCGGCAACCGCCTGCGCGGCTCGGCTACATGGGACAAGGAAGACACCCAGTACAAACAGCAGATTGCCCAGAAACAAAAGGCGGTCGATGATGCCAAGAAGGCCCTGGACGATCTGAAGGAACAGGCGCGCAAGGCAGGAGTGCCGGCCAAGTTGCGCGAATAGGCTCCTTGCAAGACTGACGACAAGAAAAAGCTCCCTGGATTTTCAGGGGGCTTTTTCATTTCGTTCCTTCAGAAATCTGTCTTGGCACTGCTTGGCGGCAGAGAGCAGTTGGTCGAACTCGGCGGTGCCGCGCAACTTCGCCAGCAAGGGGTCACTCTGTAACGCGGAGTAGGCGCAATAGTTGCGTCCAATGGAGGTTTTTAAGAGGCGTAAAGCAATCTCCTCCTGACCGCAGAAAGCCATGAGCGCTCCCCGGAAATACTGCGGCTCGGGATCAGATTCCGCCAGCACGGCAACCTCGACCTGGTGGGCAATTTTGTCGAAATCAGGCGGCGGCTTGGGCTGGAGGCAGGCTTCCAGGAATTCGCCGTCGTAGAAAGGGTTGCTGGAAAAGCGATGCAGGTTCTCCCGCGCTTGCGAAAGCTTGCCTTCGCGCAGCAGGTTGTTAAACGTTGAGTTGAAGGCCCATTCCGATCCTGCGTCAAGCTGAACAAAGTCCTGGGACCGGCCTATCTTGCCCAGTTGCGTGTACACCTGGGAGCACGACCGTAGCCGATAGTTCCCCGGATCCAACGCCAGAGCGTTCTCGCACTCGCGGGCAGATTCATCGAGCAGTCCGGCGTAACGGAGGACGTATGACAAAGCGAAATGGGCCTCGCCATTTTCCGGACGTCGGCTGACCAGGCTCTGCGCCTCCTTGAAAGCCTTTCCCAACTCGCCGTGATCCACGTGTCCGGTGATCAACTGGGTGGCGGCTGACATCAGATTCGGGTCGAGGGCCACGGCACGCTCACAGGCCGCCTCGGAGCGCTGTAACATCGCCTCGCCACCATTCGAGTATTCCCCATCGAAGTAGTAGCGCAAACCCAAGGCTGACCAAGCGGGCGCATAGGATGGGTCGATAGCCACCGAGCGCTCCAGCATGGCGATGGCCTCTCTGTTGGGAGCGGGATCATGCGGCAGCGAGACACTGCGCAAGTACAAGTCGTAGGCCTGCTCGTTTTGGGGACGGGTGCCGTTTTCCCCAACCTCGGTAGACACGCCGAGCGCCGGAACCAATCCTTGTCTAACTTTCGCCGTGATCTGGCCCCGCATGGCGATCATGTCCAATGCAGCTACACTTAAACTGTCCCGCCACAGTGCACGATTGTTCTCAACATCCACGGCTTCCAACGTGATCTGCAACTGGTCGCCTGTCTTCAGGTAGTGGCCAGTAATGATGTCGGTCACCCGCATCTCACGTCCCGCCTGTTGCAGGTCCACTGTGGGCCCGTTGTACTTGCTGGTGGTGGCGAACGGGCGGATAGACAACGAGGGCACATAGCTCAGGGCAGTGGCAATCTCGTCGGGTAGCGCGAGACGGAGGAAATCGGTGTCCTTGTCGGAACCGACATTCTGAAATGGAAGAACAGCGACTGTAGTGGGATTAGCCGAAGTGGCGGGGGATGCGGTCCGCTGGGTGATTCGCCACAAAACAAGAATGATGCCGCAAACCGCAAGGACGCAAGCCAGGGCGACAAACTTTCGATAGGAGTAACCCGGAGTGGGAGAAGAAATCGCCGAGGACCGGATGCCAGCTGCATCACTCCGACTCAAACGCGAAGGGCTGGTGTCGGCTTCTTCCTCAGTCGCAGCTCTGGCCACAACCCGCCCCGACTCCGTATCGCGCTTCAAACGCAGCAACTCGGAACGCATCTCCGAAGCATGCTGGTAACGCAACTCGCGGTCTTTCTCCAGCGCCCGGTTCAGGATATCGTCCAACCGCGGCGGCAGATCGGGATTGAGCCGCACCGGCGAGGCTGGCGCCCGCTCCAGAATTGCGTTAAAGATCACACCCGAGGTGTCGCCTCGAAAAGGCAGAATCGCGGTTGCCATTTCGTACAGCACGACTCCGAACGAAAACAGGTCCGTGCGCGCATCCAACTCCTTGCCACGCACCTGTTCCGGAGACATGTAGGCCACCGTTCCCATCGTCGTTCCCGGGCTGGTCAGGTGCTCTGCGCTTACCCCCGCGGTAGCTTCGAGTGTCACCCCTTCGGCGATCTTGCCGCCGGCAGGCGCCACCTTTGCCAGGCCGAAATCCAGAATCTTGGCGTGGCCGCGCTTGGTGACCAGAATGTTCGCCGGCTTGATATCGCGATGCACAATGCCTTCGGAGTGAGCGGCATCGAGAGCATCTGCGATTTCGATGGCGAGCGCCAGCAGCGTTTCAGTTTCTAGCGGACGCCCTGCGATGCGATGCTTCAGGGTCACTCCATCCAGGAACTCCATCACGATGAACCACTGGCCCTCATGCTGGGCAATCTCGTGAATGGTACAGATGTTGGGATGGTTCAGGGCCGAGGCGGCGCGGGCCTCTCGACGGAAGCGTTCGAGCGCCTGCGGATTTTGCGACACTTCTTCCGGCAGGAATTTCAGGGCAACGAAGCGGCCGAGCATGGTGTCCTCGGCCTTGTAAACCACCCCCATCCCCCCGCCGCCCAATTTTTCGATGATGCGGTAATGCGAGACAGTCTGGCCCAGCAAGCAAGAAAGGCCTCACCCTTGGCGCGCATGTTATTTGCCGGACAAGGGCAAGTCAACGCCTATCGGAGCGGGAAGAGGTGTTCAAGAGGTTACGTTGAAGTTCAGACCCGGTCTCTGACTCGATCAGGCAGAAATGCCGGCCAAGTTGTTCCTGTAGAGTGCCTCTGTGATTCCAAGCTGTGAACGGCCCCGCTCGTCCAAATCCGTCAGGGTGCCGCGCCCTACAAAATTGACCTCGAAGTTGTCGGCAGGAAAGTCCGGCGGGGTCTTTCCCGCTAGGAAGGAGAGCGCCTGTCTTTCCAAGTAAGCGCTGTTCTTTGGGCAGCCCGGGGCCGACGGGATGTACATTACATTGCTGTAGCCGGTTCCCCGGTGTTCGTTTTCGACGGCGTGAACCACGTCGCAATGCCAGAAGATCGTGTCCCCAGGCTCCATCAGCGGGATCGACGAGAGCGCCTTCACCAGAGTGCTATGTTGCTGATCGTTAATCGAAAGAGCTCTTCCCGGCAGAGCGCCGCATAGGTCAGCTTCGGGCACATCGTCCTGAATGGCGCGCAGTAGAACATAGACCATCGATTCGGCGATGGGAATCAGTTGGAGGGTTCCGTCTCCCGGGCCCTGGCGGGTGAGAGCCGTCCACCCCTGGAAGGTGCGAAACATCGAGCACACCGCAGGCGACTCCACTTCTTGCACCTGCGGACGGAAGGCGGCGGCGAAGGCGCTGTAGTTCCGCCAGTCGCCAGTGAATACGTGCCGATACACCTTGCGGAAATTCTCGTCGAGCCAACGCTCGACGGAGCCGCCGTCTACGTGTGGTGAAAGACCGAGCGATGCCGAGCCGGGCGGCCGCCGGCGGATGCGATCGGCGTAAGCCGGGGCCTCACTCGGATTGATGTAACCCACTCCTTCGTTCTCCGCCTGCCACAGGTTGTTCAGGAAAACGCGGACCTTGGTCAGTGACTCAGACTGCCGTGCCTCTACCTGGGGACGTGACCAGTAGATTCCGTAGATTTGAGGTTTGGCCGCGGCCAGCGTGCCAAAGTACTTGTCCTCAGCGCGATTCGCGAGCTTTGCGTCCAGGTCGTTCTTTTCGACATACGCTGCGATCTCATCGTCCCAGCCGGTGGCCACCTCCTTGCTGAAAGTGCCGCGCACCACGCAGGCTCCGCGCGACCGGACCTTCGCGATCAGCTCTGCGGGGACTTTCCCCGCCGCAACATCCTTGTATTGGACAATGGGAATGACGTCGTGTCCCGATTCACGCTCGGAGACAATCTCTTCCACCCGCCGGCGCATCTCGGCCTCGACCTCGCGGAAGACCTCTTTGTATTCGGGCAACGCTGCCCGAAGCTGCTGTTTCGTTGTCCGGATCGCCTCCGGAAGATTCTCGATGATCAAAGACATCTCATTAATCCTTTGTGCGGACTCCCCTGCTTGAGCTCACGAGTCCGCGGCCATTCCTGCACGCGACGCCTCATTCTAGTGCAGGTTGAGCAACCCGCGGCGATGACACTTTTACGCGTCTTGATAACCAAATGGAATAAGCTAAAGCGAGGCCTGGGCTCTTCCGACAGTCATCACTGCTTTCTGGAAGGGCTCGATGATCTCACGGCGATCCTTGCGCCAGATCAATCCGATGTTCCAGCTCGCAGACGCGCTCTTGACGGGATAGAAGCGTACGCCCGGGACCCGCATTTTACGTACGGTACCAGGAACAAGGCTGACTCCGAGGCCGGCTCGCACCAGGTTGACGACAGTAAACAACTCCTTGGCCTCTTGCACGACATTGGCGGTGAATCCGGCGGCCAGGCACAGGCTGAGAGCGTGGGATTGAAACGTCTCAGAAGTGGAGCGGGCAATCAGGACGAAGGGTTCATCTTTGAGCGATCGCAGGCTGACCGGCTGCTTAAACCGGACCGCAGGAACGGCCATCAGCATCTGTTCGCGAAGCACGACAGTGCTCTCCAGTCGAGGGTTCGAGATTGGCATCCGCACAAACCCGACGTCGAGGCTTCCGTCGAGCACCGCCTCGAGTTGATTCCGGCTCCCCAGGTCCTGCATTTCGAGCGAAATTCCTGGGTAGGCTTTTCTGAATGCGATGACTGCTCTGGGCAGCAAGTCACCGATTGCCGCTATACCAAATCCGATTCGAAGGCGTTCCAGGTTTCCCTGAATTGCCCTCTTGGCGAACGCTTCCACGGCCGCGGCCTCCGTGACCAGGACGCGAGACCGATCTTTCAGGGCGTCTCCAGCGGGAGTTAGTTGAACTCGTCCTGTGGTGCGCTCGAAGAGGCGCCCGCCAATTTCGGCTTCCAATCGTTTGATCTGTTTTGTCAGGGCTGGCTGCGAAACATGAAGCCTGAGCGCCGCACGCCCGAAATGCAGGTCTTCGGCGAGCACCACAAACGACTTCAGGGCATCGATGCTGAGACTCATTCCGGGGATGTTATCACCACGGGAATGTGATGGTGTTTAAGGTGCTAGATGGCGAATCCCTGGTCTCAACTCTCGGCTGTTTTTATTTTCGAAATCTGCTTTACGTGATGGCGTCCATGGGCGAGGTGAAACTTCCGCCACTGCCTCGCCGTCAACGGGCCAAGGATTGGATGGTCCAGGACCTTGATGCGGGAACCATAGCGTTCCTCGCACTGCGCGATCACCTTGTCCATGGCGGCGATCTGGGGACCGATCACAGCGACGACCTGCTCCGCGGACATGCCCTTGGGCAGTACCGGCTCCGGCGACTTCCGTCCCTTGGGAAAGTAGCCGAACTCCGTGACCGCAGTGGCGGACACTCTTTGCTTGAAAGTGGGAGTACCGGCCAGCGGCTTCCCTGCTCTGAGGCAGCGCTCGAAGGCTTTCTGCGTTCCCGTGTAGGTCAAGTAGAGATGCTCAAGCACTTCTGCCGCACTCCACTTCCCTTCCAGCTTGCGGGTCAGCTGTTCTTTGCTCATGTCGCTGGTGGCGGTAGCAATTGCCTGCCGCAAACGTTCCAGATACGAATCCATGGTCCCTCGGATTGCTCTCTCTAGTAGAATAACCCCGGCATTTCCGGTTGCAAAATTTCATACGCATGACAGGAAGGTGGCTATGAAGAAGTTGCTGATGGCAATGCTCGCGCTGATGATGATGACTGGGTGCTCGTCGCAGCCGACGACACCGGCGCCAGTCGAAAAACCGCAGCCCAAGCCTGCGGAATTCGTTACCGGAAGAGGCGCCTTCCAGAGACTTTTAATCGCGGCACGTGGGTGGGCCCGCGATGCCCAGCCCTATCGTCTCGAATCAATGAACACGGAGGACTCCAAGGGCAAGGAGGGAAAGTCGGGGGTGTGGCGGGCATCTTTTGGCTCGCCTCTGCAACGCGGAGTGAAGTCCTATACCTGGTCGGGAGAAGTTGGCCCCGACCGTGGCATCAATCCCGGCACGGAGGACACCTATAGTCCGACGAACACCAACACCCAAGTCTTCGACGTCGCCTTCCTCAAGGTGGACTCGGACAAGGCTCTCGAGGTCGCCCAGAAGCATGGGGGCGATAAACTTCTGGCCAAGAGCCCGGATATTCCACTTCTCTACGTGCTCGACTGGAGTTCCGCCACGAACGAGCTTATCTGGCACGTGATTTATGGTGTGACCCGCGACGACCACAAGCTGAAAGTGGCGGTGAATGCGTCCAGCGGGGATTTTATTCGGGTGGAGAAGTAAACCGGGCTAGCGGTAGATTATTGTTTGGCCTGATTCTTATCTGAGGGTGGGCTTGCCTTGAGTTTCTCGAGGGCCTTCTTTGCCTCTTCTGCTTGTGGACCGTTGGGCAGGACTTTCAAATATTCCTGATAGTGTTCGACTGCTTCGTCGAGTCGGGCCAGCTTTTCGAAGGCCTGTGCCATGCGGAAGTTAGCGAAGGCGTCATTGGGCTTGTAAAACAGCGCCTCGCGGTAGCGCTCAAGCGCCGCGCCGTAATTCTTCTTCTTGAAATAAAAATCACCGACTTCGATGTCCTTCGCGGCCCGATGTGGATCGAAGGTGTGGAATTCCGCTACGTCTGCGGAAGCATTATCGTCCGCGTCGTCCCGAGGCAGAGTGCTGTTGGGATGATCCTTGGCGTCGTTGCTGGGCGGGCTCAGATCGATTCGGCTGTCGCGGCTGGAACTCTCCCCGGCTTCCTTGCTGCGCTCGGAACGTGGAGGAGGTTGGTTTTGGTTGGCGTCCCTCTGGCCTTCCTGGCCCCGCCCTGCACCCGGGACAACCAGGCATAGGCAGGCTGCTAGCAGAAAAATCAGTCGCCGCATCGAACTATTGTAACTCTGAAAAGCGGCGTCGGGCGTCGGACCTTGGCTGAATCCAAAACTCGGCACTGAGGGTAACAAATCCGAGGTCCGAAGCCTGAAGTCCGACGTCCGAAGTCTGACGTCTGGTCAAAAAAGAGCTGCTCCACGGGGGATGTGGAGCAGCAGGAGTTAGTGAAAATCCTTGCCGAAATTTACATGGACGGCGGAGCTGCGGCTGTCGGAGCCTGCTGCGCCGGAGTTGCGTCACCCGAATTGGTCATGAGGCGAACATCCACACGACGGTTCTTGGCGCGTCCGTCCCGGGTGGTGTTCGCCTCTACCGGCTTATCTTTGCCCAGCCCGATCAGATAAATCTTGTGCGCCGGGATGCTGTGCTTCGATGCCAGGTATTGAATGACCGAATCAGCGCGGCGCTCGCTCAGGGCGTAGTTGTACTCTGCGTCGCCCACCGAGTCCGTACCGCCTTCTACAGTGATGATGTAGCCCTTGGCGTTGGCCACGTCGGCTGAGAGCTGATCAAGAGCATCCTGCGCGGTCTTGGTCAGATTGTCCTTGTCGAAACCGAAATGCACGGCGGTTTCAGTGACTACGCGATAGTTGTCCAGATTGGCCACAGTGTTCTGCAGCGAATCAACGCGATGCACAGCGTTGTCGGCCTGAGTCTGGGCCTGCCCAGCCTGGGTAGCGGCGGCTTGCGCCTTCTGGTCAACCTCGGCAGCCTTGGCCGTTACCTCTTGAATGGCGGCTTGCGCCCGCGCATCCACATCTTTGATGGCATTGGTGTTTTTGGCAGTCAGATCATCAAGCTCATTGGTCTTGTTGATCAGCGGCGTGGTCTCTTGACGGACGTAATTCTTGCTGGCGCATCCGACCGTGGCCGCCATGCTTGTCGCCAGTAGAACGATTAACGAAGTGCGATTCATTGTAGGAGGGCTCCTTCCTCACTCATCTCGCGAAACATCACTTCTTTGATTCTAAATTCTGTTCACGCGGTCAGCCGGGGAGGGCTTCTCTCGCGTTCGCATTGTACAAGAGCACGGAACGTGCCAACAGTGGAAATGGCGGAACCTGCTTGTAACCTACTGATGATAAAGAGCTTGGCTTGTTACTGGCAGTCGAGTAGAGCGCGACCGGCCAGCAACTTTCGTGCAAAGGCGCTATCAACTGAGGAAATTTTATATGGTGCAGCTTTATGCACGTGGAGGGCAGATCATGTCCTTCGACTACCCCTACATCGCCCGATGATCCTGTGCGCGACCGGAATATTTTCTTGCGGCTTGGCGGGTGCTGCCGTTGTCGCCAGGGCTTACGCCCCGGGGCTTCACTCTCGCGTCGCCGCGGCCTGGTTCGTGCCGATTTCAATCTAAAATAGGTAGACGGAATGGACCTTCAGGCAAAAATCCGCAGCTTGCCGACTTCCGCTGGCGTGTACCTCTACAAAAACGCCGAAGGGGAGGTTATTTACGTTGGCAAGGCCAAAAACCTGCGCAGCCGTGTGTCTTCCTATTTCCGCGAGGGGCGATGGGAGGA
>Ga0137401_10001324_pt1 | contig 10656 bp, 13 predicted proteins | sample CZOMad1_1_16fung_FD_108286 | JGI IMG/M metagenome (GOLD analysis project Ga0137401, IMG submission 108286) | Vadose zone soil fungal communities from Angelo Coast Range Reserve, California, USA - CZOMad1_1_16fungal (Illumina Assembly) | ecosystem: Environmental > Terrestrial > Soil > Vadose...
AACGAAAGAATGTTTCTTTTCAACCTTATTGGTAGTGTAGTTGAGCCACATGTAGTCCACCGAACCCTCGCCCTGAGTTGCAATGACTTCCATGATGTCCTTTCCAAAGGGCTGGCCGGCGGCATCTCTCATATTGCGTAGCGAGACTCCTACTAGCGTCGGGGCCGCACTATGTGCGAAATAGACTCCATCCATGTTTATAGCAAATACATATAGAGGTCCCTTGTGGAAATCTCCGCTGGGATCGTTGAATGCGCAAAAAGCCTTTGCCGATCCCTCTTTCTCTAGGTAGGCGACCGCTTTGTTGAGCAGGTCTTTAGCCTGTTCGGCACCGGGGCTCTCCCCGGCGAGCGAGGAGCCTGCGACTGCCATCATGAAGATGGCTGCGGCGTGTGGAAAGATTACTTGAAGTTTCATGGGAGATCCTCTTGAAGTCCGAAAACCAGTGTTGGCACGCATCGAACGCAGCGCGCTCAGATGACTTCGGCTACAAAATGGCCCGGATCTACCGATGAGTAGAGAGAACGTTGGTACCGGTTGTGCTGAAGTATCTCATCGTGATCGAAAGCTGGCCATTTCCTCTTACGACGCTCGCGCCCAGCGACGGTCGCGCCTACGCCTCCCGATAGCGTACAGCGCTTCGATGGCCGCTTCGGGTCGGCTTGGAAGGATCGCGTCCGGTGACAGTTCGATTGCGCGTTGTCTGCTGTGCAGCTCATTGCTTCAAGTGTCAGTGCGCTTTAGGATCTAAGGGACTTGGATTCGGCTGTGCAACGTCGCGAGCGCGATCGTCCTTGCCGACCAGGGCGTGCCCAACAACTCACCACTCACCCGGCATGAAGCGGTCAACTACCTTCAGCTCGCTCATGGGCGCGGGCCGTTCCCGTGTGTTGTTGATGGCAAAGCCATCCAACCGGATCAAGCGCTCTGCCTTCTCTACGTCGATATTCATGACGCGGCAGAGCGCCCGTTGCAGGTCGGCCGAGAGCTCCTTCCAGTTGTAGGCGGCAATCCGAAAACAGAATTCGAATCCCAGCCGGCTGAAGTTTCCAAGCCGCAAGTACTCGGGCACGTTGTGAAGCGCGTAACCAAGATTGCCAACGGCGTTAAACGCCCCTTGGGACCACAACTGCGTCAAGTCCCTCGCGGACGCTTCGATCAGCTCGAAGAATTTATCGTTCTCGAAGCACTTACTGTTCTGAGGGCCCACTTCGGCGCGGTCGGTCCGACGGAGAATCCCAGAGGCGATCATGGGTGCCTCCAGCGCGCCAAAGACTTCCGCCGGCCACGCCTCGTCAACCATCAGGTCAAGCGCACCCGCTAGTCGGACACGTTCCAACAGGCCGCGCAGCGATTGCAGATACGCGCCGGTGTCAGGAAGCCCCAGCCGGCATCGCTGAAACGTTTCGTACATGAAGTCAGTGCTGTTGATGAGGACCATCCGCATCCCCGCGTGTCTCCGGCCCTAAGGCTAAGGATCAGCCGCCACCGGCCCGTCGTCAAGTCCCGGCCCGAGGAGGCGAAGGCGTTCTATCTGCGGCTAGGGCTCGATCAGTCGCCCCTCGATTCGATGACGCTGATGGTGACGCTTTCGCGACGCTCAGTCGGTGGATGTCCGCTTCGCCGAACTGCCGAGCGGCGCTTGCGGCGTACCGTGCCGGCAAGGTGCGCGGCGTTCCAGCGGAGGACATCTTCGGGACGAGCTGATGCGGGTGGTCTTTTCACCCGAAGCCCGCCAGGAGTTCGAGGAAGCCGAGCGCTATTACGAACGAGCGGCAGGTTCCAGGCCTCGGAGCGCGTTTCCGCGCGGAGGTTCGTTCTGCCCTGCAACGATGCCGTGTTGCCGATCCAAGTGAAATGGACTATATTTAGTCTTTATTTGGTCTATCGGGGATCGCGATGCGATATTCGTCCCAAGTCAAACCCATCAGTTATCTCAAGGCCAACGCCGCTGAAGTCTTGGCACAACTCGCTGAACACCGCGAGCCGCTCATCATCACGCAAAACGGCGAAGCGAAGGCAGTAATTCAGGACGTGGCGAGCTTCGAGGAAACACAGGAGACTCTGGCTCTGCTCAAGATTCTCGCGCTGGGCAATCAGAACATCGAAGCCGGCAACGTGAAGTCGGTGGCCGAGGTCGTGGCAGGTCTGCGGGCCAAGCGCGCAGCCGGCTGATGGCGGCCGGTCGATACGAGGTGCTCCTCACAGCGGGCGCCGAGCAGGACCTGGAGTCCATCCACGACTATATCGCCGAGTTCGACTCGCCGGCCAGTGCGGAGCACGTCCTCGACCGGCTGATGAAGGCGGTCGATGGACTGTCGACCTTCCCCGAGCGCGGCAGTCACCCGAAGGAATTGCTGGCTCTCGGCATCAAGGACTATCGGCAAACCTTCTTCAAGCCCTACCGCGTGATTTACCGCGTCGACGGCCAGCGTGTCTACGTTTACCTCATCGTCGACGGCCGACGGGATATGCAATCGCTGCTGGCGCGGCGATTGCTTGGCGGATGATCCGAAAAACAGACCAATTCAAACAGATGTAGTTGGCGGAGGTTCCGATACCACCAAGCTCCCATGTCAAAACCTTCGCCACCGCCGGTAGCCGTCCCGGCCCCAACCTGCCCTGCGCCGAGGCCGAACACGCTCCGGGATGACCCCGGGTACCTCCAGGCCAGCGCGCGTGGCACCTGCGTCGATTTGAGCGGCCGAGCGCTATCCCGCTGAGACATTGACCCGGGCACAATCAGCGCGGGTCAGGGCTCGTATGTATGCTCGGGACCTGGGGCCCGGGTGTCTCGACATGGACGCTGTAGGCGGTTCGAATCCTGCGCCGGGGAAATCTCTACTCGATTCCTGGCTCACTCCCGGGTGCCCCCGGGCCCGGGGCCGCCCGCACCAATCCCGCACGATCCGTTGAAACCCATATGGATTGGTCGAGTTCGACTCCTGGCCCCGGGGACCACCCTGACCCCCGCCCCTCTCCCTGAGAGAGAGGGGAGGTTCGCGTCAGCGGCCCAGCCAGTTCGTGCGGTAATGCTTCAGCTCCTCGATCGACTCGTACACGTCGGAAAGCGCCTCGTGGCGGCTTTTCTTCTCGAATGAGCGGAACACGTCCGGCTTCCAGCGCCGCGCCAGCTCCTTCAACGTGCTGACGTCCAGGTTCCGGTAGTGAAAGAATGCCTCGAGGCGCGGCATCCAGCGCGCCATGAAGCGGCGGTCCTGGCAGATCGAATTGCCGCACATCGGTGAGCGCCCGGCCGGAACGTAGCGCGCCGCCCAATCGAGCATCTGGCGCTCGGCCGCCGCTTCGTCCACACGCGATTCGCGCACGCGGGCCGTTAGCCCCGAACGGGCGTGGGTCAAACGGTTCCACGCATCCATCCGATCGAGCACTGAATCGTCTTGGTGGACCGCAATCACCGGGCCTTCGGCCACCACGTTCAGCTCCGTATCGGTCACCACCATGGCCAGCTCGATGACGCGATCGGTATCCGGGCTCAGGCCCGACATTTCCATGTCGACCCACACCAGCCGGTTCTCATCGACCGCCGGCGCAGGGCCGGCAGGCGTCTCGGGTCGCGCTTCCTGCTGTGACATAATCCTCGATCGGTTCCCGGGACGGGAATATAGGTTACTCGGCTGCCGGCGATTCTCGCACGGCGTGCACGCATCGGCGATGACCTCCGCCCTGTTCACCACCATCTTTCTTGCACTGCTCGCGCTGAACGTGGGGCTGAAGTACTGGCTCGCAACGCGCCAGATCCGCTACGTGCTGCGCCGCGCCGATGCCGTGCCGGAGCAGTTCGCAGGACAGGTCAGCCTGGACTCGCACCGCAAGGCCGCCGCGTACACGGTGGCCAAGCAACGGCTGGCGATGATCGAGACCGCCTGCGGCGCCGTCGTGCTGCTGGCGCTGACGTTGTGCGGCGGCCTGCAGGCACTGTGCGACCTGCTAGGCCGATGGCTCGGCACCGGATTGGCCTTCCAGCTGGCTTTGGCCTCCTCGGTCGTGCTGATCGTCAGCCTGGTGGACCTGCCGATCGAGTGGTATCGCCAGTTCCGGATCGAGCAGGAATTCGGGTTCAACCGGATGACGCCGGCGCTGTTCCTGGCCGACGCCGCCAAATCGGTCGCGTTGACGGCGGCGATCGGCCTGCCGCTGCTGGCGTTGATCCTGATGTTGATGCGAATCACCGGCCCTTACTGGTGGGTGTACGCGTGGCTGGTCTGGTGCGCCTTCACGCTGCTGTTGACGGTGCTGTTCCCGATACTGATCGCGCCGCTATTCAACCGCTTCACTCCGCTTTCCGACTCGGAGCTGCTGCAGCGAATCCAGGCGCTGCTGGCTCGCGTGGGCTTTCAGACGAGGGGCGTTTACACGATGGACGGATCGCGCCGCTCGAGCCACGGCAACGCCTATTTCACGGGTCTGGGAGCGGCCAAGCGGATCGTGTTCTTCGACACGCTGCTGGAGCGGCTGCAAGCACCCGAGATCGAAGCGGTCCTGGCGCACGAGCTGGGCCATTTCCGGCTGCGGCACGTCCGCAAGCGTCTGGTGCTGGGTTTCGCTGCCAGTGGGCTGATGCTGATCGCACTGAGCTGGCTGATGCAGCACACCTGGTTTTACGAGGGACTGGGGGTCGAGCCCCTGCTGCAGGCACGCAACGACGGCCTGGCCCTGGTGCTGTTCTTCCTGGTGATACCGGTGTTCACGTTCCCGTTTGCGCCGTTGTCGAGTCTGCTTTCGAGGCGCCAGGAATTCGAGGCCGACGAGTTTGCCGCGCGCTACGCTTCGTCCCGGGCTCTGATCGACGCGCTGATCAAGCTGTACAAAGACAACGCGACCACCTTGACGCCGGATCCGATTCATTCGACTTTCTACAACTCCCATCCGCCAGCGGCGATTCGAATCGAGCGGCTGCTCAAGTTCGGGGCGCCGGCCGCAGCCGCCGCCGCCTGACGTGTCGCTCGACCGGAGCGGACGGCCATGAAGCGGTTTCTGCGCTGCGAACACCCACTGCAGGCCGAGCACTACGCCAACGTTCTGCGGGCGGCCGGGTTCGAATGCGAAGTGCGCCGCGCCGCCTTGTACGGCGCCGTGGGGGACATTCCGTGGCACGATTGCGCGCCGGAGATCTGGCTGCGCAACGAGGCGGAGGAGACCATGGCCCGCCGCCTGCTCGAGGAGCTGTCAAAACCCAGCGCCGGCGAACTGTGGCGCTGCACCCATTGCGGCGAGCAGCTCGAGCCGCAGTTCGGGGCCTGCTGGCAATGCGGCGGACTACGGTGAAAAGCGGATCATCGTTGCCGCGGTGAGCAACAGCAGCAGGATCATCCAGAGCACCAGCGCGCGCCAGACCAGCCCCACCGCCGAACGCATCGCGCGTGGATCGGGTTCACTCAAGCCGGCACCTTCCCGCCCCGGTTCGTCGAAGATCCGAACCCATTCGCTTTCGGTGAGTACACGGAATCCCAGTGCCCCGCCGGCTGCGCCCAGGATCAGCACGCGCGAGCTCACCGGCTGCGTTTGCGATGCAGCCGAGATCTGACGCCAACAGTACACGGCTCCCTCGAAATCGCCAACGATCGCAAAGCCCAGTGCGGTCAAGCGGGCCGGGACCCAGTCGATCAGCCGAAACGCAGTTGCCGCGAATTGTCCGAAAGCGTCGACCGGCAAGGCCGTGCCGCCGACGGCCGATCGGGGATTCCAGCGACGGTTGACGAATTCGGCCAGCCGGTACATCACCGCTCCGATGGGTCCGGGCAGCACGACGAACCAGAACAGCACCGCAAACACGTGGCGGTGCGCCTCCAGCAATCCGATATCGATTGCCTGGCGGGCGATCTCGCCGAGGCTCAGATCGCCGGCCCGAAAACCCGGATCGGTGCGTCGCTTCAGCTCGACCAGCATCTGGCGCGCGCCGCCGACGTCGCCGCTCTCCAGCGCCGCCTGGATCCGGGTAAGTGGATGGCTGAATTGCCGGAATCCGAACGCGAAATACAGCACGGCCACGTTGATCAGAAGGGCGACGGCCCAGTGGATCGAACGCGCCGCGTAAAAGGCCGCGCCAGTCAGCAGCACGGCGCTGCCGACCAGCGCGATCCACGCGTAGACGCCGTGGCGAGGCCTGCCCGCGTTCAGGTGCCGCGCGGTTGAATCAGACAGCACGGTGGCGAGCACATAGACGGGATTGTTCGAAGGCAGGGCGACGGCCTGCTCGAGGAACAGTGTCGCCAGCAGCGCGAGCCAGGCCATTAATGGGGGCCCCCCCTGAGAAATGCGTACAGGTTACGAAGGATAGCTGCCGTAACTCCCCAGATCATGCGTTCGCGCAACCCGTCGTGATACGGAATCGTGTAGACGAATCGTTCCTCGCCGCGCGTGGCGGCGACGCGTCGCTGATGGTTGCGCGGGTCCATCAGGAACGAAAGCGGCACCTCGAACGCGTCTTCCACCTCGCTGGCGTCAAGGCGCAAGGCGATCGGAGCCGTGATGATTCCGACCACCGGAGTCACCTCGAAGCGTGTCACCGTCAGGTAAACCGGAAGGGTTCCCAACAACTCGATCCGTTCGATCGCCAGCCCGGTCTCCTCGCTCGCTTCGCGCAGCGCGGCCTCGACCGGCCCGCGGTCGGATGGTTCGATGCGGCCACCCGGAAAGCTGATCTGCCCCGCATGCGCCTGCAGGTGCGCCGCCCGGTGGGTCAGCAGCACGCTGAACCGGTCGTCGCGCAGCACCAGCGGAATCAGCACCGCAGCGGGCTTACTTGCCTCGGCGGACTCCGATTGCAACCTGGGATCCGACCGCAGCTCCGGGGTCCACGGTCCGGGGTTCGAAAAGCGGCGGCGCACCGCGGCCGGCGACAGCTGCTCCGGCCCCAGCGGCTCCCCGCGCACGCTGGAGCCGTCGAAACCGGGATCGAGCGGCAGCTGGCGTGGATCGATGGACATCGGCCGGGCCGCGCCGGCGGCGCCGCTTTTTGCCCCGCCAGTCAGCTTTCGGCCTTGCCTTCCAGCTTTTCGCGGATCCGTGCCGATTTTCCGGAGCGATCACGCAGGTAATACAGCTTGGCGCGGCGGACGTCTCCGCGGCGCTTCACTTCGATCGAGGCCAAGGCCGGTGAATACAGCTGAAAGGTCCGCTCGACGCCTTCGCCGCTGGAAATCTTGCGAACGAGGAACGACGAGTTCAGCCCGCGATTGCGCCGGGCGATCACGACGCCTTCGTAGGCCTGAACACGCTTGCGCGTGCCCTCGACCACGTTGACGTTAACGACGACCGTGTCGCCGGGGGCGAAGTCGGGAATCGCCTTGTTCGCGCTCAGCCGAGCAACCTCTTCCTGCTCGATTTGCTGGATCAGGTTCATGTCTACTCTCCGTCAAACTCCGTCAGCTGGCCGGATGCAACAGGTCCGGACGCACGCACCGTGTCCGCTCCAGGGCTTGGGAGCGCCGCCATTGCTCGATCCGCGCGTGATCCCCGGACAGCAGCACCGGGGGTACCGACCGTCCTCGCCACGATTCGGGCCGCGTATATTGGGGCGCGTCCAGACGTCCGTCGGCAAACGACTCGTCGCGCACCGACTCCTCTTTCAGGGCGCCCGGCAGCTGCCGCACGACCGCGTCGATCAAGCCCATGGCAGCGATTTCCCCGCCCGAAAGCACGAAATCGCCGATCGAGATCTCCTCGTCGACCAGCGCGTCAATAAAGCGCTGATCGATACCCTCGTAGCGGCCGCAGACCAGAATCAGTCCCCGGCCCTGCGCTCCTTCGCGGGCAAACTGCTTCACGAGCGCATCGGTCAGCGGCCGGCCGGCGGCCGACAGGCAGATGACGCGCGGCGGCGCAGTCGAGGGCGAGCCGTCTGCGGCGCGCGCAGCTTCGAGCGCACAGGCCAGGGGCTCGGCCATCAAAACCATACCCGGCCCGCCGCCGAAGGGACGGTCGTCGACCGTGCGATGGACGTCCTGCGTGAAATCGCGCGGGTTCCAGGTTCGCAGCCGCCACAGCCGTCTTTCGTGGGCGCGCCGGGTCACGCCGTACTGCGACAGCGCCTCGAACATCTGCGGAAACAGCGTAATCGCGTCGAATCGCACTACGTCAGCCATTCCGGTTCCCAGTTCACGCGGATCGTGCCCGCGTCCAGATCGATGCTGTCGATGTAGTCGCCTACCACCGGCACCAGAATCTCGGCACCCTGCCAGGCCGGCTCGATCTCGAGCAGGTCATGGGCCGCGCTGAATCTGAGCGCTTTGACGACCCCCAGTTTTCGCTCGTGCCGGTTGATTACCTGCAGGCCAATCAAATCGACCCAGTAGTACTCCTGGCCCTGCAGCCGCGGAAAATCGCTTCGCGCTACCGCAATCGGAGCGCCTTTCAACGCGTCGGCCGCTTCCGGGCTGTCGCAGCCTTCCCATTTCGCCACCAGCGCGGCTCCTTGCCGCCGAACCGCGCTCACCTGCAGCTCGCGTGCCGGACCAGGCCCGAGCAGCCACCAGCGACGCGTCGATGTGAGCACTTCGGCCAACGGCGTGTGCGGAGCGATCTTCACCCACCCGCGCACGCCATACGCGCCGCGGACGCGGCCCAGCTCGATCAGCTGCTCGACTGTGGCTCCGTTCCCGATGCGGCAGCATCGGCGGCTGCTTCAACCGCCGGCGCCTGCGCCGCCGCATCGCCAGCCGCAGACGCGCCGAAGGTCTTGACCAGTCGAGCGACCGTCGGGCTCACCTGCGCGCCGACGCTGCGCCAGTGGGCCAGGCGATCCTGGGCGATACGGAATTTCGTTTCCGTTGCGGTAGCCTTCGGATTGTAGAAACCGACGCGCTCGACAAAACCACCATCACGCGAGCTGCGCGAATCCGCCGCCACAATCGTGAAAAACGGACGCTTCTTGGCACCGCCCCTCGCCAGCCGAATCACAACCATGGTTCGAATCCAGTTCCTCGATCAGCCCCTGACTTGGGGCAACCGCACATTTTATTAAGCCCCCGATCCGGGGGCAAGCGCCCGTCCGAGCGGATGGGCCGGGCCCCACTTCCAGGGCCGTTTCAAGTACTGTATATTTATACAGTATCATGGCAACTCCCCTGGATACCCTGAAGCGCCTCCCCGTTCGTGGACGGGGCGCGACGCACGACGTCCAGAGCCGCTTTGAACGGCTGGAACGGCTCCAGGACGATCCGTCCGAGGATGAAATCGTCTCAAGGCAGGTGGCGACGCAGATTATTCACGAGGCCGCGCGGTCGATCGTCTCGACCAACGACTCGCCGGATGTCCCGTTCAACCGGTCCGTCAACCCGTATGCCGGCTGCGAGCACGGGTGCGTCTACTGCTTCGCGCGCCCGACGCATGGTTACCGGGGCCTGAACCCGGGCCTGGATTTCGAGACCAAGATCATTGCCAAGGACAATGCCGCCGAGTTGCTCCGAAGCGAACTCGAAAAGCCGTCCTATCGCCCGGAAACCATCGTTCTCGGCGCTAACACCGATCCGTATCAGCCGATCGAACGCGAGCTGCGGCTGACGCGGCGCATTCTCGAAGTCCTGACCGAATGCCGTCATCCGACCGGGATCGTCACCAAAGGCGCTCTGGTTCTTCGCGACATCGATCTTCTGGCCGAACTTGCCCGTTTCCAGGCCATTCATGTGTGCATTTCGATCACCTCGCTGGATACCAAGCTGTCGCGGATCATGGAGCCCCGCGCCTCGGCGCCGCAGCGACGGCTCGATACCATCCGCGCCCTGGCCGCGGCCCAAGTGCCGGTCGCCGTCCTGGTCTCGCCGCTGATACCCGCGATCAACGACCATCAGATCGAAGCCATTCTCGAGGCCGCCGCTGACGCGGGAGCGACCGCCGCCAACTCGATACTCGTCCGCCTGCCGTGGGAGGTGAAGGAGCTGTTCGAGGGATGGCTCGACACCCACTTTGCCGAACGCAAAGAGCGCGTCCTGCAACTGATCAGGCAGTCACGCGGAGGCAAGCTCTACGACGCCAACTGGGGCAATCGAATGCGCGGAGAAGGACCCTACGCCCAGATGCTCTTTCGGCGCTTCGAGGTGGCAAGGCAGCGCCTGGGGCTTGACCGCAGAAGCTGGGAAGCCAGCGCGGCCCATTTCAGGCGACCCTCCGGGGGTCAGCTTTCGCTGGAACTGGCGTAAACAGCCGCCTGGCGCGGCAACGCACCGTCGGAGAAGACGGAATCAGGCGGGATCAGGCGAAATCGCGCAGAAGCGATGTGACAACCTCGGGCGGCAATGCGTCGATCCGTGCCGAGTAGCCCGGATGATCGATCCCCGCCGCGATGGGGCTGCCGGCGCGCAGCGCCGACAGCGCGGCGGAATCGAACTCGAACCTCAGGAAGTGCACCGCCGAAGTCTTCTTCTCGTTTTCGCGCTCCATGTCCTCGTCGGCGATCGCGAAGATCTTTGTCCCGCCCACCTGCAGGTACACCCGGCGCTCGATACCCTTGAGACGCTCGAGCTCGACCTTGCGCTGCTCCGGGTCCTCGAATTCGATCATCATCGTCGCCTTCAGGTTCGTTCCGTCCGGAATCAGCGGCGTATACGCCTCGAGTTCGGCGCGGATGCCTTCTTCGTCGAACGTGCGCTCGATCCTGAGCATTTCCTGGATCTGGTAGCGAACCGTCAGCTCGTC
>Ga0137401_10001325_pt1 | contig 10655 bp, 9 predicted proteins | sample CZOMad1_1_16fung_FD_108286 | JGI IMG/M metagenome (GOLD analysis project Ga0137401, IMG submission 108286) | Vadose zone soil fungal communities from Angelo Coast Range Reserve, California, USA - CZOMad1_1_16fungal (Illumina Assembly) | ecosystem: Environmental > Terrestrial > Soil > Vadose zone...
CCCGGAACGAACCCGCCGTGGAACATTGCCATCGGTCCGCAGTATGACTTCACCCTGGCAGGACTCAAGGCATTCGCACGCGTGGACTTTGAATACGCCAGCCGCAATCCCTGGCTCTCCCCCGTACAGGATCCCAATTCCGCGCAGTACAACTCTGGCTTTTCCTACACGCTGCCGGCAACCAGCTTTTTCTCTCTGCGCTCCGGCGTGAATCTCGGGTCCTGGCAACTATCAGCCTTCGTCGACAACTTGTTCGATAAGCATCCCACCATCAACTACGCGCTCGGGCAGTCCGACGGCAACAATCCGGCCGGGCCGCCCTCGGAGCAGCAAAACGCCTGGACGTTCCGGCCGCGCACCATCGGAATCACAGCGACGCTGCGTCTGTAACCCACCATTCGGGGGCACAATCCGTGCAAAATCAGCAGGTTAATGCGGGATCCGCCATCAATCCAGCTGCATCCTAAAGCTGTGGCCCTGCAGGGTGCGTTTTGGCCTTGGCGCTACACTTACGTGAGAACCCCTGTCCCCCAGGGTCTTGCTCCCAAACGCGATACCGCAGTTCGCGCGATATAATGTGCCATGGCGCTGTTTGAAACATTGGGCTTTCAATGGAACCGAGATTCCGTTCCTCGGGAGGTTCCTCGTGCCTCTCTCGAACGGGTGGTTTTCCGTTTTCACCGAATGCTTCCTGAGTATGTGTGGGACGCCGGCGTCCTGGAAGGGAATCCGTTCACTTTCCCTGAAGTAAAGACGCTCCTCGAAGGCGTGACCGTGGGCGGCCGAAAGCTTTCGGATCAGGAGCAGATACTGAATCTCGCGGAGAGCTCGAAGTTTCTTGTAGACCTGGTGAAAAATCGAGATTTCAAACTCGATAAGTCCACATTCTGTTCACTGCATGCGCTTGTGGCCCGCAATGAAGCGCTTGAGTGGGGACACTTCCGCGGCGAGGGCCTCGAAACGCAATTCACCCCCGATGTCGCTTTGGGTGAGCGTGGACGGTTTACGCCATTGAGCACAGAGTCGGGTGCAGTACGACTCAATGAGGTGTTCGCGAGCGGAATCCGCTCGTTGGAACAGAACATCTCAAATCCATTCGAGCGGGCAACGGCGTTCTTTCTATTTGGGTCACTTCAACAGTTTTTCTTTGACGGAAACAAGCGCACTTCGCGTTTCATGATGAATGGTGTCTTGATGACGGAAGGGGTCGACGCCATCAGCATTCCGGCCATCCGTGCCGCGGAATTCAACTCGCGGATGGTCGATTTCTATACGAGTCGGGACGCTACCGAGATGATGGCGTTCGTGTTGGATTGCCATCCCGAAGTCTCGCAGATCCGTCAGCTCAATCCTGGGCTTTCCGCCGTTAGGGACCTACCAGACATCAAGTACTTCAGTCTCAGCGATTCGATGAAGCAAACGAATCACGATGCACATTCAACCGGCCGAGACCCGGGCGCAGCGATAGCTGTGGAAGCGATGCCGGTAAACAAGCAAACCCGGCAACTCTCGCTCGAGGAAACGAGACGCCAGGCGGCCGAGGACTGGCGACGGAATTACCACGACAAGAGAGCGAATCAACTCGAACCTCAGACGGATTCGAGTCGTACGAACGAGCGCATGGGCAAAGAAAAAACTCACCCGGAGCCCGACGCCGGCCTCGATTTCGATCCTGAGCACTAGATCTCGCGCTCACCGCTAATTATCGAGATCTCGAAGGCTCCAACCATGCGCGGTCAAAGGTCTCGCCGGTAGTTGATAAAAGCAGTGGCGAGACCGTGAAGGGCGCGGGTTTAGGCCACCGCTCGCGTGGATTCTCGGCTGTACGCGCCGCTGAGCGACGCCGCCAGAATGGTCAATCCCTCCTCGAGTACGGCATCTGGAATGGTGAGCGGCGCCAGCAGGCGCACGACGTTCGCCGACGTGCCGCATGACAAAAGAATCAAGCCGCGCTGTTCGGCGTGAGTCAGTACGGCCGCCGTCAGCTCCGCGTCGGGTTCCTTGGTCTTGGGATCCTTGACGAGTTCGAATGCCACCATCGCGCCCAAGCCCCGCACGTCGCCGATGCACGGAAACTCCTTGGCGAGCGCCAGGAGCCGGGTGCGCATTTTGTCTCCGACAGCCTCCGCCCGACCGCACAGTCCCTCTGTCTCGATCACATCCAGTACCGCATGCGCCGCCGCGATGCTGATCGGATTGCCGCCGTAGGTGCCGCCGAGGCCCCCGGCATGCGCCGCATCCATGATGGTCGCGCGGCCGGTCACTCCCGAGAGCGGGAAGCCTCCGCCCAAGCCCTTGGCCGTGGTGATGACATCGGGCACGACGCCGGAGTGTTCGATGGAAAACATCTTGCCGGTCCGTGCGATGCCGCCTTGCACCTCGTCGGCGATCATCACGATGCCGTGCTCATCGCATAGACGCCGCAGCGCGCGCAGAAAATCGAAGGGCGCCACATTGAAGCCGCCCTCGCCTTGCACCGGTTCGATGATGATGGCCGCGATCGACTTCGGATCGACGTCGCCGTGAAACAGCCGATCCAAATCGGCGAGCGCCTGTTCCGTGGCGATATCCCGGTAGGGCTGCGGAAATTCCGCGTGATAGACCTCGGCGGGAAACGGGCCGAAGCCGCGCTTGTACGGCATGACCTTGCCCGTGAGCGCCATGGTCATGAGTGTGCGGCCGTGAAAGCCGCCGGAGAACGCGATCACTGCGGAGCGTTTGGTGGAATAGCGGGCAATCTTGACGGCGTTCTCGACCGCCTCCGCGCCGGAACTCAGGAACATGGTCTTTTTCGCGAAGTCGCCGGGCGCCAGTGCATTCAGCCGTTCCGCCAGGCGCACGTAGGACTCGTAGGGCGCGACATGGAAACAGGTGTGCGTAAACGCCAGCGCTTGCTGCGCCACGGCCTCCATGACCCGGGGATGGCGGTGGCCGGTGTTGAGCACGGCAATGCCCGCCGCGAAATCGATGTAGCGCCGGCCGTCGACGTCCCATAGCTCGGCGTTCTCCGCCTTGGCCACGTAAAGACCCCGGCTACCGACCCCGGCGGGCACGGCCGCCGCCTTGCGAGCCTTCAAATCGGCTGATTTGGACATATGTATCCCTTTGATGGCATTGCCAGACTCTGGGGAACGGTATCATTGGGGGGTCATTTGAGCAAAAGGTGGGCGGTCCCATGAGCATGGCCGATACTGCATTACCGGACTCCGAGCCTCGGGCGGCGAGCGGAACGCTCAATGTGCGCATACTGCGTTCCAGCGCCGAAGCCCAAGCGGCAAGGGACGATCGCGTGGCGGTCGAAGCGCCGCTGGAATTCCTGCTGCATCATCCGGCGCTCGGGATGGAACCCATGTCATTCGGCACCACCATGCGCACCCCGGGCGACGATGAGTCCCTGGCCGCCGGGCTGCTCTACGGCGAGGGCATCGTGAATCAAGCCGCAGACATCGAGGCCATCGAGTCGAGCACGCGGCGGCCGAACGTGGTCAACGTACGCCTGCACCCCAGGGTTGAGATCGTGCCGAACACGCCGGCGCGCCTCTTTTCAGCCGGTTCCAGCTGCGGTGTGTGCGGTACCACCGGGCTCGACGCCGCCATCGCCCGCGCCGCCGCCACGCACATCCCCGATACCGGACACGTCGCTCTGTCGCTGCTCCTGCGGCTGCCGGCTCGAATGCGCGCGGCGCAGTCGAAATTCGGCGACACCGGCGGCGTTCACGCCTCCGCACTCTTCGATTTCTCGGGGAACCTGTTGAATCTGGCGGAGGACGTGGGACGTCACAACGCCTTCGACAAGCTCGTGGGAATGAGTCTCATGTCGAACGCGATTCCGTTGACCAATCGCATCGTGGTGTTGAGCGGCCGCGCCAGCTTCGAACTCGTGCAAAAGGCCATCCGTGCCGGGGTCAGCGTGCTCGCCGCCATCGGTGCGCCGTCCAGCCTCGCCGTCAACCTGGCCGTGACGTCCGGACTGACGCTGGTGGGGTTCTTACGCGAAGCTCACTGCAATGTGTATTCATACCCCGAGCGATTGACGCTGGATTCCGCCGCGCGGTGACAGCCAATTCGATGCCCGGGCCGCGCCGTCCAGCCAAGTCGATGCTCGTACCGCGCCGTCGTTGAACCAGGCTCGGCCCGACCGCAGCGCGCCGAGAACCATCGGATAGGTCACCGCGCACGGGTATGTCACCGACTCGTGGACTGCTGCGATAAATTCGCGCCACTGCCGGTGATTGGAAAACTTGCGCCTCACATCGTCGAAATTTGCCATAAGTTTCTTCCAGTCGAGCGCACGGCTCAGGTGCGTTGCGAGAGTAAATAGCCGGCGGCCAAACCCACCAGGGCCGCCACGGCAAGCGCTGCCCATGGGTTGCCGCGCACGAAGTCATCCGCTTCTTGGGCCACATCACGGGCTCTCACGAGCCACGAATCCGCTGCATCACGCGCAGGTTCGGTGACCGCGGCCAGGGCACCCGATGCGCTCAAACCGAGACCGCCCACATGCAGGTCTCTTTTCTGGAAGACCGAGTTTGGGTGGGTGGTCAGCATCGCGGAATCTCCTCGTCATGATTGAACTGCACTGTGACTAAGAGTGCCTGATCGAGAGTTCGTTCACAGTCGGCGGCAAACGGCGCGCCGCGTAGGACTCCGCTCACATCGCCGATCAGTGACACGCGCCCTCATCGGCGCGTTGTGTCGGCGCGGCGCGCAGGAGCCTGTCTGACTAATGATCGCCGTCGCGAGGGTGCGACGCATGCGTCGCACGGGCGACCATGGGCGGGACGCATGCGTCCCGCGGGTGACCATGGATGGTCACCCAGGGCTTGCGCGGAGCAGGGACTGCGCAGCGCAATGGTCGCCCAGGGCTTGCGCGCAGCAGGGACTGCGCAGCGCAATGACCCACAGCGAGCAGATTTTTGTGATCGTTTCGCGCGCATAAGGGGCACTATGTAAGCGAAAGGATCACAAAAAGATGCCGCTGCGGGTCGGCCGCAGCAGGCGCATCATTAGTCAGACAGGCTCCCTAGTTGACTTGGTAGCCTCGGCCCTGCAAACACGCAGATATCGCGCGGTTATAATTGCTGCGCGCTGCGTCGGCGTTGCCCGAGACTCCGCCTCCCGGCTGAGTCGGATCGAAACCGGTTTGCCCCTTCGCCCAGTTGTAACACTCGAATTGATCGGCAGCCTGCTGCTCCTTGGTCTGACCATTCTTGGGGTAGATGATCAGATCGGCCTGCGCGCTGTCGGGAGGGGGCGGCGGCGGTGAGGGAGCATCGGCATTGTCGGGCGGGTCGACCACGGCATAAGCGTTTTGATCCGGCTGCCACGAGTAGTACACGTCGTCTGCATAGTAGTAGGGAACACCGCCGATCCATACCGTGGAGTAGTAAGGGGGTAATGTCGAGATCACCAGGCCCGGCGGCGGGCTCACTACGATGAATTCGGGTCCGCGCGGCGCATACCAAATGCCGCCGTTGAAATAGTAGCGGCTCCCGCCGCGATAGTAGGGGCGATAGCCGTCCGGCAATGAGCGATAAACGGTACCCCGGGGCGGGTAGTAGCGGCCGTGATCGTAACGGCTGTCCAGTCTCTGTCCGCGGCCGTCGAATGCCGGCCGTCCCTCCGGCCGAGCTCCGGGCCGACCTCCGGGAACTCGTGCCTCCGGCCGCGGCTCGGCACGGCCTCGGTCGCGCTCATCGGCGGCCGCGAGCGTGCTCGCCTGAATCCCCCACAAGAGCATGGACGCCGACAGCAATGCGATCTTCAGTGTGTGAGTCATTTCCCAGGCTCTCAATTCTCGGACCGCAAATGCTCGCGCGGCATGCGTGTCAGGTGACCGACATGCGCGTCAGGTGACGGTATAGCCGCGGCCCTGCAGGCATGCGCCAATCGCACGCCGATAGGAGTCGGCTCGCGCCCGCCCCGCGGCTGCGCTCTGATTGAACTGTTGCTGGGTCTGTTGCGCCTGCGCCTGCGCGTTGGCATCGGCGGCAGATCCGATGACTGCGCCCGTAGCTCCGCCAATGATCGCCCCGGCACCCGCATTGCGCGGACCCCCGATGATCGAACCCACGATGGCGCCGCCGATCAGTCCGGCCACGGTGCCCGACCCCGGAGGATTCGCAGGCTGAACGACCACTCGTTCATAGGCGTTGGCGCCCGCCCGGCTCGGATCAACCCCGGTTTGCTGGACCGCCCAGACATGGCATTCGTAGCGGTCGCGCTCGGTTTGTTCCGGACTCTGACCGTTTGCGGGATAGACAAATACTCGTTGCGGCGGGGGCGGCGGGGGCCCCGGCACCCTGACGACGCGGGGCGGCGGCGCCACGCAGGCGGCCAGCAGAACGGCCACCGCAACCGGGACAGCCGAAAAATGCATCAACTTCATGTAACCAATCCTTTAGGCCTGATCCTATTGATGAACGCAAAAGAACTGCTTTAGTTGACAGCAAAGCACCCCGGGAGTTCGCGGCCTGCGTTCCCGTTCAGGGTTTACGAAACTTCAATATGAACTGATCGGTCTTGCCGCGCACCGCCGGGTCGAACACTTTCACGGAGTGACTATCGTCGGGTTGGTGCAATAGATCGCTCTTTCCCAGGAACACGAAACCCGCCGCCAGAACCTCCTTTTTCACAGTCTCCGGGTCGATCCGGTGCAAGGTCTTGGTATCGCGTCCGCCCGATCCCGCTTCGGCCGCGTGGTCGAGGACCAGATAGATGCCGCCGGGCTTCAGGTCGTCGAACACCATTTTATTGAATATCCCCACATCCAAACCGGGGAAATTGTGCAGGTCATGGTAGTTCTGAGAGGTCCAGACCAGATCGACGGGCGCAGGCACGGCGAGCTGACTGAAGGGCTCCACCACCACACTCACATTGGAGTAGTTCGGGTCGGCGGCGATCGCCTTCACGCGCGCAGCAAAATCCGGCACGTCCGCCGGCGCATCGGCCAAGGGCGCCGGCACCAGCGCATACACATGCCCCGAGCTGCCCACGGCCTTGCTGAATATGCGCGTGAAGTAGCCGCCGCCCGGCAACACCTCGGCTATTTGCATCCCGGGCTTCACGCCCGTGAACGCCAGGGTTTCCGCCGGTTTGCGGTTCACGTCGCGTATCTTGTCGGCTTCGGGCCGGCTGCCGTCGGCCACGGCTGCCGCGATGTTGCCGGGAATGGGTGCGGCGCTCGCACAGGTTGCCGTCAGCATCAGGGTGACCGCCAAGGCTGCCGCGAGAACGCGTGGGAAGCGAGTCATGGAATACTCCCTTTTTTGGGCCTAATGCCTGCAAATGATTTATCGACGTCGCATTCTACCACTTGGGCGTCGGGGTTTTGACTGCCACGGCCGCAACGGCGGCGTATCATCGGCTCCCCCGGTCGCCGCAGGTTTAAACGCATGAGCTTGAGTGTCTTCGATATCTTCAAGATCGGCATCGGCCCATCGAGCTCGCACACCATGGGACCGATGAATGCGGCGCGCAGCTTCGTCCTGTCGTTGGCGGCGCGCGATTTGCTCGATCGCACGAGTCAGGTGTCCGCGCAGCTCTACGGTTCACTGGCCTTGACCGGCCGCGGTCATTGCACGGACCGCGCCATTCTCTTGGGCTTGGAAGGCATGAGCCCCGATACCATCGATTCAGCCGCGGTCGAACCTACCTTGCGGAGGATACGCGACGAGCGACGCATCCGCTTATTGGGCCGGCATGAGATAGCGTTTGACGAGCCGCTCAATCTTCTCTTCCACACGGATCAGGTGCTGCCCGGCCACTCCAACGGCATGCGCTTCACCGCGCATGATGCGGCGCTGCAAGTTTTGGCGCGCGAGGAGTACTACAGCATCGGCGGCGGTTTCGTGGTGCAAGCCGGCGCCGAAGCGAATGTCGGCGCCGCGCGCCCCGAGCCTCCGTACGAGTTCAATTCCGGCGCGCGCCTGCTCGAGCACGGGCGCACACAAGGATTGGAGATTCATGAGCTTCTGCTCGCCCGCGAACGCACCTGGCGCACCGACGCCGAGATTCGCGCAGGCCTCATGCGCATATGGCAGGTCATGCAGGATTGCGTGCGCCGCGGTTTCGAGGCCCAGGGCCTGCTGCCCGGGGTGTTGGGGGTGCGCCGGCGCGCGCCGAAACTCTATCGGCAGCTCATGAGCGGCGACCCCTTGGGCCCCATGCACGCTCTCGATTGGGTCAATGTCTTTGCGTTGGCCGTCAACGAAGAAAATGCGGCCGGCGGCCAGGTTGTGACGGCGCCGACCAATGGCGCGGCCGGGATCGTGCCGGCGGTGCTGCATTATTACCGGCGCTTCGAGCCGGGAGCGGACGACGACGGCGTGATTCGCTTCCTGCTCACCGCCGGCGCGATCGGCATGCTCTACAAGCAAAATGCCTCCATATCCGGCGCCGAGATGGGATGCCAGGGCGAAGTCGGCGTCGCATGCTCCATGGCCGCCGCCGGATTGGTGTCCGCACTCAACGGCAGCAACGAACAGATCGAGAATGCCGCCGAAATCGGCATGGAGCACAACCTCGGATTGACCTGCGATCCGGTCGCCGGCCTGGTGCAAATCCCCTGCATCGAACGCAACGCCATGGGCTCGGTGAAAGCGATCAACGCCGCCCGCCTGGCGATGCGCGGCGACGGCTCACACAAGGTATCGCTCGACCAAGTCATCGCCACCATGCGCCAAACCGGCCACGACATGTCGACCATCTACAAGGAGACCTCCCAAGGCGGCCTCGCCGTCAACGTCCCCGAGTGCTGAGGCCGGTTCTCGCCCGGGAGGGGAAGAAGCCTCAAGGCAACAAAGGAGCAGTTGCCTTGAGGCTTCTTCCCCTCCCGGACGAGTACTCGTGCCGGTCAACATCCGAGTGCCGCTGGTACTGGCAGATGTTGGCCACTCGATTTTCCGGCCGACGGGCGCGATGAGGCTACGCCAGCGAGGATGAGTCCTCGGAACTCCACCTCCTGCACAGGGATGTTGACTGGCCTAGCGTGAAGGGCTTGGGGGGAGAGGAAGCCTCAAGGCAACTGCTTCTTCGTTGCCTTGAGGCTTCCTCTCCCCCCAAGGCCATGCGACCGGTTCAAATTCACTGTGCCGAGGTACTAGCCCGTCGCTTGCAGTCCCTGCGCGATCCCGCTGATCGTAGCCCGCAACGCCCCGAACAGCTCCCGATCCTGCCGCCCCGTCTTGCGCCATCGCTGCAGCAGGTCCACCTGCATGAGATGCATGGGATCGATGTAGGGATTTCGCAGTTTGATCGACCGCTGAAGAGTCGGGTCGCTGTCGAGCAGGCGCGCTGAGCCGCGCAGCCGCAGCACGTGCGTCACCGTCAATGCGTATTCCCTGCGGATGGCCTCGGCTTGGGGTAGCAGCGCATCGCCGGCCAGGGCATCGTAGTGACTCGCAATGTCCAAGTCGGTTCGCCCCAGCATGGCCTCCACGTCGTCGAGCAAGTGCCCGAAGAACGGCCATTGCGCCACCATTTGGGCGACGACTTGAGCGCCGTGTTGCTCGAGCGCGGCCGACAGCCCGCTGCCGAAGCCGAACCACCCGGGCAGCATGTGGCGGCTTTGCGTCCACGCGAACACCCACGGAATCGCCCGCAGGGCGCGCACGCCGTTGCTCCCGGCGCGCGCCGCCGGGCGCGATCCGATGTGCATGCGTTCGATCACGTCAAGGGGCGTCGCCGCGCGAAAGTATTCGAAGAACTCGGCGCCGCCGAAGACCAGCTCGCGATACGCCATGAGACTGCGTGCGGCGATCGTTTGCATCGCCGCCGCGTGCGCCGGCGGTACCGGCGGTCCTTTTCCGGCGTGCGCCGTCGCCAAGGCCACGGACGCGAACGTGCGTTCGAGCGTGCGCATGGCGATCGGCCGCAAGCCGTAACTCTGATTGACGACTTCGCCTTGCTCGGTCAGACGCAGCACGCCGCGAATGGCACGGTCCGGCACGGCCTCGACCAAGTTCTCGGTACGCCCGCCGCCGCGCGCCGGCGTGCCGCCGCGGCCGTGAAATATCAGGACTTTGATGCCGGCCTCACGCGCCGCTTCCAGCAACTGAATCTGCGCCACCTGCAAGGCCCACCGTGAAGCTGCGATCCCACCCTCTTTGTTGCTGTCCGAATAGCCGATCACCGTCATTTGGGCGTTGCCGCGTGCGGCCAAGTGCCGCCGGTAGGCGGGCTCGCGGTGCAGGGCGCTCAAGATATCGCCCGCCCGCTCCAAGGAATCGATGGACTCTATCAAGGGGGCGACATCGAGGGGCGATTCGCCGGTGCGTTTGTCCGTGATATCCGCCCATCTGGCCAGCAGCAGCACTGCCAGGACGTCTTCCGGCCCCTGCGCGCCGCTCACGATGTATTCACCGATGGCACGGCCGCCGAATTTATGGCGCGCCTGTGCGATGGCCTCGAACACCCAGAGACTCCGCCGGCCGACGGCATCGAAAGCCGACGTCGGCCCCTGATCGCGGGCCAGGAGATCGCGCAATTGCCGCAGCCGCTCCTCAGGCGCCAGGGCCGGCCAATCGGCTACACCCAAGCCTTGCGCAATCACCTGATCATGCACGTGCGCATGCTGAGTAATGTCGAGCGTGGCAAGATGAAAACCGAAGGTCCGTACTCTGCGCATGAACCGCCGCACCAGGAAATATCCGGCG
>Ga0137401_10001326_pt1 | contig 10648 bp, 9 predicted proteins | sample CZOMad1_1_16fung_FD_108286 | JGI IMG/M metagenome (GOLD analysis project Ga0137401, IMG submission 108286) | Vadose zone soil fungal communities from Angelo Coast Range Reserve, California, USA - CZOMad1_1_16fungal (Illumina Assembly) | ecosystem: Environmental > Terrestrial > Soil > Vadose zone...
AGAGTTACAAGGCTTCGACCTCTAGCTCCACCCACCCCGAGATGTGCCCACAGGTGAGGTAGATCTCACGCCCGCTGGTGAAGTGCACGACCTCATCATCCTGGTCGTCCTGCGAGGGGTCGTAGCGTCTCACGTTGCCGTCGCAGAGGCTGAGCATGTAGCCCACGGTGTGGAAGACTTGGTTCACAATCGCATCGGCGGGCGAGAAGAAGTTCGCGAACAGGCGGTTGTGCTGAGAGCAGATGTGCGTGTGATAGTCCGCCACGATCCGCCAGCCTTCGGGTCTACCTTCAGTGTACTGCGGAATATCCAGCCCGAAGTGCTTGTGGGAGGTCAGCGGCGCGCTCACGTGGTACTGGCGCTCTGAGTCCTCATAGATCACGCCGCCACACTCATACTGCCGCGGGCAGTCGTCCCGCGCGGAGGTAAGCGCGGCGACAGCGGCGGAGTCCATATCCCCGAAGATGGCGAAGATGAGCGGGATCACCGGACGTGCTCCCACCCATTTAAGCGCTCGATGTAATGCCGTGCGTTCACGAGGTCATATTCGCCATTTCGTGGCGGTGTGGCGGCGGATGCACTTCACAACATTGACCTCCAGGATGTGGACAGATTCCACGTAATGCGAGCTGCCGCCCTGGCTCTCTAAAGGCGTGACGCTGGTCCGGTGAAGTTCCCGGATGCTATGTGAAATGGGGGTGATCCTTCCTGGGGGACCGCCCACCGCGTGTGACAAACCTCACGTTCGCGAAACTCGTGCGAGAGCGTTCGACTCCTATTGCGTAGCGCGGTAGAGCTGGCGGGTGATATCCGCCATGAGCGTTGCACTGTCCTTGGTGTCAGCGAGGCCGTGCACGAGAATGACCAGCACAAATGGCCTGGGCGCAAAAACGATCCCGGCATCGTGGTGAATCCTGGTGATCTCGCCGGTCTTGTGCGCCACGCGCGTGCCTGCGGGAAGCCCGGCGGGAATGCCGTCATTGAAGCTTTGACGCTCGAGGATTTCGATCATCTGCCGGGAGGACTCCTGATCCACGGCCTGCCCACGAGCGATCGCGTCGAGGAGCTGGAGAAGCCCACGAGCGGTCGTGGTGTTATTCAGGCCTCGCTGGAACGCCTTGTCGTCCTCGACGCCGCGCAGGACATTCATGCCGTCCGCACGCAAGGAATGAACCGTGCTGCGGATATCCTCGACGCCGAGTTTTTCGAGCAGCAGATTCGTTGCGAGGTTGCTGCTGACCGTGATCATGAGCTCGCAAAGTTGTGCCAGCGTGCGCGTCTCTCCAACAGCCTTGTACAAATCCGTTTCCGAGTCATCACCGGGATCGAGCGTGTAGATCGAGCCGTCGACCAGACTACGAAATTCATTTTTCACCCACAGAGGATCGTCGAGGGTCAGCTTTCCCTGCTGCCTCTGGTGGAAAAGCTCGATGAGGACCGGAACCTTCATGGTACTGGCAGCGTGGAACGGCTTATCGGCGCGGAACAGCCATTCCGCCCCGCCATCCAGAGTGCGAAACGCCACGCCAACGTCCGCTCCGCTCCTCCGAATGGATACCTGGATCGCGGGAATCGCGGCTGCAAGCCTGGGATCCTCGGCTGCCGGGCAACGAGCAAAGCCCCAGGGCGCCAACACAAACACGCACCCGGACAATAGTGTCGGAAGTCGAAACCATTTCATGCAGTGGCGCTCCGGCTACGTCGACGGAGTTCGGGAACTAAGGCTGGGCCGTACCGAGACCGTACCGGGAACGGTCGACGCATCTTGCACTGAACCGCCCTCCGAGCTGCATCCCCTCACGCCCAGGGGATGCAGCCGCTCACACGCGGCGGCGTTCAGGCTCAAGCGTCGCAATAATTAACTCCTGGAGACACACATGATCAGCCTACTCGTGCGCGACTGGCGTCGCGTCATCCTGTTGTGCGCGTTCCTGGTCGCGGTGCCGGGTGCGGCGGAAGCGATGGCGGCCGATTTCAACGACCGGGGCAACATCGTCATCGCGGATCAGTTCAACAACCGCGTCATCGAGATCGACCCGCGCACGCACGCCATCGTGTGGCAGTTCGGAAACGGCTCGGACAAACCCGGCCCCCACAGCATCGTCGGGACCAACGACGCCGAGCGATTCGGACGCTTTACGCTGATTTCGGGAACCGGCATCCCGGCGGCCAGCCCGCCGCTGCCCGGCTGCTCCGACCCGGCTAATGGCTGTCCCGACAACCGAGTGCTCATCGTCAACCCCGCCCGCCACATCGTGTGGCAGTACGGCCAGGCAGGCGTTGCCGGCTTCGGCCCCAACGAGCTGAACACTCCGGTCCACGCCCTCGTCACGTCCGAGTTCCCCGGCCATCGGGGGCTGCACGTGCTCATCACGGATCAGGCCAACGCACGCGTCATTCTGGTGAATCTCAGGCACCAGATCGTCTGGCAGTACGGCATGACGCTCGTGCCAGGGGCGGGAGCCAACCAGCTCAACAACCCGAACAGCGCCGAGCTGCTGGAGAACGGTCACGTCCTGATTGCCGACGAGAACAACAACCGCGTCATCGAAGTGACGACAGGCAAGCAGCTCGTGCGGCAGTTCACCGCTGCAGGCACGGTCAACGGGGCGGCGTTCGCCAGCCGGCTGCGCAACGGGAATACGCTGATCACGGATGCGAACAACAATCGCATCGTCGAGGTCAATGCCGCGGACACGGTCGTCTGGGAATACCGCACCGACACGGAGTCCGGCACCAACTCCGCTCCGCTGCCGACGCGCGCCGTCCGCCTGGCCAATGGCAACACGCTCATCAGCGACCAGTTCAACAACCGCGTCATCGAGATCACTCCCGCTAAGGACATCGTGTTCCAGCAGGGAGTGCTCAACACGCCGGGAGACGGATTCAACCGCCTCAATGGTCCCTATGATGCCAAGGTGGTCGGCGACTTCACCGGCCTGACGCCGCCGTTCGACGACGATTAGGCGCCCGCCGAGCCGACGCGGATCCCTGGCTCGACCTGCGCACCGCGGGTCGGCCGGGGAGCGTCGCCGCTCGAATCATGCCGACTCTTGTTGCTGCACGCGCGTGATCCGTCCCATACACTAGCGCCCCGCTCTCGCCCGACGAAAGCGCACGCATGGCACGAGAGATCGCCGCGGCCGGGACCCCTCCTCCGTCGGCACGTGATGCCTTTGACGTTCCCGATGGCGTCGTCTATCTGAATTGCGCCAGCATTGCCCCGCGCCTCAAGCGCGTCACGGCAGCCGGTCATGCGGCAGTCGATCGGATGGCCGCACCCTGGAACATCCACACGCCGGACTGGTTCCGCGATGCGCGAGCGCTCGCGAGCGCCTTTGCGCGGTTGATCGCGGCGCCCGCGCAGTGCGCGGCGCTGGTGCCTTCCGTGAGCTACGGCATCGCGGCCGCGGCGCGTAACCTACCTCTGCGGGCGGGCGAGAACCTCGTCGTCATCGATCAGGAGTATCCGTCGAACTACTACAGTTGGCGCCGGCTCGCGGACGCCAACGGGGCCGAGATCCGCAGCGTGCGCCCGGCAGGCAACGCGAGCCTCACCGACGCGATCGTCACCGCGATCGACCGCCGCACCGCCGTGGTCGCCGTCGCGCATTGCCGCTGGACGGACGGCTGTCTGGTCGACCTGCCGCGCGTCGGGGAGGCGGCCCGGCGGCACGGCGCGGCGTTGGTCGTTGATGCGAGCCAATCGCTCGGTGCCTGCCCGCTCAATGTCGGGGACTTTCAGCCGGACTTCCTGGTCTCGGTCGGCTACAAGTGGCTGCTGGGGCCTTACGGTCTCGGCTACCTCTACGTCGCCGAACGATGGCATGCCCAGGGGGAGCCGCTCGAGGAGTCCTGGCTGCATCGTGCGGGAAGCGACAACTTCGCGAGCCTGGTCGACTACACACCTGACTACCAGCCGGGCGCAGCGCGCTTCGGCCAGGGCGAGTCGGCGCAGTTCTACCTGGTGCCCATGGCGCTCGAGGCACTCTCCCAGATCGCAGAATGGACGCCGGAGCACATCCACCGACAGCTGCGAGCGTGGACGGATGAGCTCGTTGCGCGAGCGGAGCCGTGGGGATTCACGGCCCCCGGACACTCGCAGCGCGCCGGTCACATGGTCGGGCTGAGCTCGGAGCGCGGCCTGCGGCCGGATCTCGCCCGTGCGTTCGCCGAGCGAGGCGTTTACGTGGGCATCCGTGGCAGCTGCATCCGCGTGGCCCCTCACCTGCACACCCCCCTCGACGCCATGGATCGATTGATCGAGGCCTTGCAGACCATCGCCGTGTGAACGGTCCGACGGCTCAATAGTCGCCCCCTAAGCCCGTTTCGGGGCGTTATGTGGCCCCCGTCCGACCGCCCGGAGCCCCCCACAGGCCGTCCGTCGGATCGGCCCGGCACGTGTGACGCACTGCCGGTTTGTCCAGGCCCTTCCTCCAGTACATTGCCGCCCCATGAAACGGCAAACGGGCTTCACGCTCACAGAACTGATGGTGGTAACGGCGGTCGTCGCCATCCTGCTCGGCATCGGGGTGCCCTCCTATCGCTACGTCACCAACTCGTACCGCATGTCCGCGGAGGTCAACGGCCTTCTGGGGGATCTGCAGTACGCGCGCTCGGAAGCCATCAAGGAAGGCCAGAGGGTCAGCACGTGTGTTTCGACCAACGGAACAGCCTGCGCCGGCGGCGCCAACGTCAACTGGGCGAGCGGCTGGATCGTGTTCTCGGATCCGGACGGCGATGCCGTTGTCGACGCCGGTGAGACCGTGCTGCGCGTACAGAGCGCGTTCGCGGGCAGCGTCCCCGACACCTTCAACGCCACGGCCAATGTCACCGCGATCACGTACAACCGCGAAGGTTTTGCCAGGACGGCGGCGGGGTTCGTCACCACCACCATCAGCCTGCAGGATTCGACGAATAATGCCGCCTGGAGGCGCTGCCTGGTCATCGCAGCCGCGACCCCGCTCAGTGCCCAGACGCACACAATGAACCCGGGGGCCTGCCCATGAAACGCGTATCAGCCAACGCCGGCGCGCGCGGCTTCAGTCTGATCGAGGTCATGGTGGCGGTCATCGTGATCTGCGTAGGGATGCTCGGCATCGCCAAGATGCAGGCGCTCTCCCTCTCCAACACGACCACGGCTCGTCTGCGCTCGCTGGCGGCAATCGAGGCTGCCAGCCTCGCCTCGGCGATGCACTCCAATCGACAGTATTGGGCCAACACCGCTCTTCCCTTCAACGCTGCGTTGAGTGCGACGGGTGTCATCACCTCCAGCGATGGGGCACTTGCGGTGCAGGCGACGGCTGACCTGGCCCTGGTCCCGGACGACGCCTGCAACAACGTGACTTGCGCGGCGCTGCCGCTCGCGGCCTTTGACCTCGCCAGATGGACCACGAACATGACCGGTCTGCTCCCGAATCCGACGGCTACCATCAGCTGTCCGGCCAACCCGGGCGTGAACGCTCCGCCCAGCTGCACCATCACGATCAGCTGGAACGAGAGATCCGTAGCGCTGACCCAGCAGCAAACGGTCGCCCTGGCGCTCCCGACTTACACGCTGTACGTGGAACCATGAGCTCGCGTCACTCAACGACGATCCGGCGCATGGCGCGCGCGCAGCGCGGCTTCACCCTGGTCGAGCTCATGGTCACCGTGGCCATCGCGACGTTCCTGCTGGCCGGTCTGGTGACCATCCTGCAGAACGTGCGCGCCACTTACTTCAACCAGCAGTCGCTCGCGCAACTGCAGGACCAGCAGCGCTTCGCCATGACGGTTCTCACCGATGTCATCCAGGCCGGTGGATACTTCCCCGACCCTCTTGGCATGACACCGGCCACCGCCCTGCCCGCCGCCGGCGCCTACCAGGTGGGACAGGCGTTCACCGGCACCCAGCCCGCCGGCCAGCCCGACAGCATCGGCGTGCGCTATCGGACCGCCAACAGCGACGGCGTGATCCTGTGCGACGGCAGCAGCAACACCGCCGTCCCCCCGGGGAGCCAGCTCTACACCAACGTGTTCACCGTCGTACCCCCTGCGGGCGCCGTGCCCGGAGAGCTGCGATGCACGCTTACGATCGGCGCCGCCGCCAACGCCCCGCTGACGCTCATCACCGGCGTGCAGGGGCTCACGATCTATTACGGGGTGAAGCGCAATCCCGCCGTCGTCGACTACAACGTCGACACGTACCTGACGGCCAACCAGATGCTTGTCGCGGGACCTAACGGCAATGACTGGCTCAACATCAGCGCGGTGCGGGTGATTCTGCAGTTCAACAACCCGCTGTTCGGGCAGCCTGGCCAGCCGCAATTCATTACCTTCGAGCGCGTGATCGAAGTCATGGCGCGCGCAGGAGTGCACACGTGAGCTTGCATCCCTCATCCCCGGCGGCGCTGCAGCGTGGCGTGGCGCTCATTTCCAGCCTGCTGCTCCTCCTCATCATCACCATCCTGGCGCTGAGCATGTTCCGCAGCTTCGGCACCCAGGAGAGGATCGCGGGCAACCTGCGCGAGAAAGACCGCGCGCTGCATGCCGCGGTGAGCGCACAGCAGTACGGCGAGTGGTGGCTGACTCAGGGTAGCAACACCGCCGTCGGCGCGGTTGCCTGCCCCGTTGGCACGCTCAGCGCAAATCAGGGCTTTAGTCAGATCTGCAACCAGACCCCGATCCAGGCCGGATTTAACGTCACGCAGGTTGGTACTACCGTCCCAACGGCCGGGTGGGCCACCCAGGTCACGTACGTGCCCCCCACCATGGGCGTGCCCGGTGTGGCCGGCACGAACGGTGATCCGGCTTATTTCGCTGCGCCCGGCTTCTACATTTCCGACCGAGGCGTTGCGGGCGACGGCGCCGGCGAGGCGTACCAGGTTGATGCCTACGGATATGGCAGCGCGGCCGGCACGGTCGCAGTCGTCGAGAGTACTTACGAGGTCGCGCAAGGCGTCGTTAACAGAGGTGGTTTGTGATCAACCGCAACAGCTTTATTACCGTGTTGGCCGGGCTCGTAGCCCTGGCCGCACCCCTGGCCGTCGAGGCGCAAGCGGCACTCAGTGAGGACTTCACCGGCGCGAGCACCACGGGCAGCTGGTACTTCTTTAACGGCGCGTGTCTGACCGCCGGATCCGCTGCCGGAGTAGAGCCAAGCGGCGGCACCGGAGGCCAGGTGCCCGGTTGCACGACCATCAAGAACAGTTACTACGGTGAAAACCTGGTGGGCGGCTTCAACGGCAACTTTCCCGACCCGGTCGGCAAGGGTGCGCTGCGCTTCACCAACGGCCGCCCCGGAGGCTACAGCCAGAACGGCGGCATCGTGTCGACGGCGCCCTTCCCGACCGGTCAGGGCCTCTCGGTCACCTTCAAGACGATCACCTATCTCGGGGACTCCGGCGGGGCGGGCGGCGACGGTGCGGACGGCATCAGCTTCTACCTGATGGACGCCAGCCAGCTGAACACCGCCACGATCACCGGCACCGCCACCGGGGACGGAAATGGCCTCGGCTCCTGGGGCGGAAGCCTGGGTTACACCTGCTCGAACGCCAACCCGCCTTTCAACGGGTTGATCGGCGCTTACCTGGGTCTCGGAATCGACGAGTACGGCAACTTCCTGAACGGTTCGGCCTGGATGCCCGGTTACCTCGGTCCGAACGTGGCGACCGGCGACAACAGTGCGCTGGGCTATGGCTACAGACCGAACCGCATAGGCCTGCGCGGCGCGGGCAACATCGCCTGGTCGTGGCTGAACGCCAACTATCCGGCCGTTTACCCGAACAGCTTCACGACGGCGCAGCGGCAGGCCGCCGTGCAGGCTACCTGCCGCAACGGCGTCGAGTGGGACTATGCCAACGGCAAAGCCGTCAAGGTCGGTGGCGCGACGGTGCCGCTGTACGACTACGCGCCGATCCCGAACGCTTACGTCGAGCTGCCCGCAGCCACGCAGATTGCGAACGAGGCGGCCGCGACCCGCGGCGCGGCGACGCCGATTTTCTATCAGCTGAGGATCACCCAGAACGGTCTGCTGAGCCTGTCCTACAGCATCAACGGCGGCGCCTATCAGTCGGTCATCACGCGGCAGAGCATCACCGCCTCGAACGGAGCGGTGCCTGCCAACTTCCTGTTCGGCTTCGCCGGCTCCACGGGTGGCAGCACCAATATTCACGAGATCCTGTGCTTCAAGGCCGATCCGGCCACCACCGCGGCCAGCTCCGCGGGCGCCAGCGAAAAGCAGTCCGCCAAGCTCGAGACCGGCGCTCAGGCCTACTTCGCCTTCTACAACCCGAGCGGCTGGAGCGGCCGCGTCACCGCGAGTGGCCTTGGATTCGATAGCTTCGGCAATGTGATCATTGCCGCGACGCCCAATTGGGACGCCTCGTGCGCGCTGACGGGCGTGGGCGCCGGGCGTACCTGCCTGACCACCGGCGCCGCCGGCGTGATCCCGGCCCAGGCTCCGGCGAGCCGCGTCATGCTGTCGTGGAACGGCGCTTCGGGTATTCCCTTCGAATGGGGCAACCTGACCTCCAGTCCCGCCGGTGGCCAGCAGGCGGTGATTGATTCCGGAGATACCCTCCCCTACAACGCCAACCGTCTGAATTACCTGCGCGGCGACCGCAGCAACGAAATCAACAGCTCCGGCGTCGGGCTGTACCGCTCACGTACGAGCGTACTGGGCGACATCATCGACTCGAGCCCGACCTGGGTCGGTCCTCCGGTGTCGCCCTATACGGCGACGTGGAGCGACCGGCTGTATTCGGCGGCCACCATCCCGGAGGCTGGTGCCAGTGCGCAGACCTACACCCAGTACGTCACCGCCACGCAGACCCGCATGAACGTCGTGTATGTCGGCGGGAACGATGGCCTGTTGCATGGGTTCCGCAGCGGCTCTTACGACCTGAACGGCAACTTCGTCGCTACCGGCAACGACGGCCAGGAAGTGCTGGCGTATATGCCGGGCGCCATTGTGCAGACGATTCACTCCGCCACGGCCAATGTGGATTTCGCGAACGCGCAGTACGGGCACAACTTTTTCGTCGACACCACGCCCGGCACGGGCGACCTGTTCTACGGCAACGCGTGGCACTCGTGGGTTGTCGGCGGTCTGGGCCCGGGCGGTTCCTCGATCTTCGCGCTGGATGTCACCAACCCGACGCCCGGCAACTTCACCGAAGCCAATGCCGCGAGCCTCGTGATCGGCGAGTGGACCTCCGCCAGCATCGCTTGCACCAACGTGGCAGGCTGCGGCAGCAGGCTCGGCAACACCTATGGCACCCCGCAGATACGCCGCCTGCACGATGGCAAGTGGGCGGTGATTTTCGGCAACGGATACGGCAGCACCTCGGGCGATGCGGGCATCTTCGTCATGACCATCGATCCGACCACGGCCGCGACGACCCGCTACTACCTGAGCACCGGCACCGGCAGCGCCGCCAGCCCCAATGGCATCGCCTTTGCCTCACCCGTCGACCTGGATGGTGACCACATCACCGACTACGTGTATGCAGGCGACCTGCAGGGCAACCTGTGGCGCTTTGACCTGACCAGCAGCAGCGAGGCGAACTGGGCGCTCACGCCGGGGCCCGTGTTCAAGACTCCGGCGGGCCAGCCGATCACCACCGGGATCGTGGCCGCCTCCGGCGCGCCCAGTTCCGGCATGCAGCAGTTTCTGATGCTGCTGTTCGGAACCGGTCAGAAAACTCCGCTTACGAACACGAATCCCGCGATCTACACCAGTGGCACGCAGGCGCTCTACGGCGTCTGGGACTGGAATCTCAGCGCCACCGATGGCGGCCGCCTCGGCCCCGGAGCGGGCAACCCCGCTGGCTGGAACGGCCTCTCCAGCGCGCAGTACGCGAGCCTGACCCGCACAAACACGGGGCTTGCCTCGCCCTACAAGCTGACGCTGGCGAACCTGCAAGCGCAGACGGTGACCATCGACGCCACGACGCAGAACCGCGACATCGCGAACAACGCGACGGTCTGCTGGGCGACCCTGTCGACCTGCTCGGGCAACAAGCAGTTCGGCTGGTACATCAATCTGCCCGGCACCCAGGAGCAGATCGTTTACAGCCCGGCACTCGTGTCGCAGGCGCTGACCGTGAACTCGATCGTACCGGCGACCAACAATCCTACGTCGTGCACCAACCAGTCGGACACGGGCTTCACCTACGTGCTGTCGGCCATGACGGGAGCAGCCTTCAGCCAGGTGTTCCTGCCCCCGAGCGAGGCCGCCAACTCGGCGGTCAACAGCAATCCGAAGTACACGGACGCGCATGCCATCGCCATGCAGACGAACGCGACCGGCAGCTCGTTCATCACCGGCAACGCCGCCGGCACGCGCTTCCTCGTGTTCGAAACCAACCAGGTCCAGAGCGGCTCCGGCGTCAACGGCAACAACATCCTCGGCGGCACGCTGGGACTGAACCTGCCGGCGAATACCACGGGCCGCCGTTTGACCTGGATCGAACTGCGCTAGGACCCGACAGAGAGGCACCATGCAATTGCGAACCGCAACACGCTCATCCCGCCCGCGGGGGGGCTTCAGCCTGATCGAGCTCATGATCGTCGTGGCCATCGCGACCATCCTGTTCGCCTTAGCCGTCCCCTCGTACATCACCTACATTCGCCAGTCGCGCCGTACCGAGGCCAAGACCGCCCTGCT
>Ga0137401_10001329_pt1 | contig 10646 bp, 9 predicted proteins | sample CZOMad1_1_16fung_FD_108286 | JGI IMG/M metagenome (GOLD analysis project Ga0137401, IMG submission 108286) | Vadose zone soil fungal communities from Angelo Coast Range Reserve, California, USA - CZOMad1_1_16fungal (Illumina Assembly) | ecosystem: Environmental > Terrestrial > Soil > Vadose zone...
CGGCGCCTTTCGCCGGCGCGGCATCTCCGGGCACGGCGACTGCCGTCGCGCTGCTGGGAGCAGCTGCGCGGTCTCCGCCGGGCGCGCCCGCCTCGCCGGCATGCTCGACCGGCAACCCGAGAGCAAGGCCGAATCCCGCCCCCGGACTGGTTGTGCCCTGGGCGCCGGGCGCCGCAACCGGTGAGTCGACCGGCGCGGCCCCGGAGCTCTGATCGGCAGCCACCGCTTGCGCGCCTAAGATCGACGCGGCCGGCGGCCCGGCGGCCGTCAAGGCGTTGGCCGCGGGCGCGGCGGTGCCCACGCGTGCGCCGGGGTTTGGCCCGCCCACCGTACCCGCGGTGGCAGCCGCAGTGGCAGCCGCTGCGGCGGCGGCTGCCGCCGCGCTGCCTGTCGTCAAGGGCGGCGCCGGGGGCGGCGCCGGAGGCGGCGAAAGATTGCCAGCCGCCGGCAAATGCCCGCCGACGGTGCGTGCATCGTCCGCTTTAGCCCCTGCCGCCTTGCGGACCGGCTTGGGGCCCGCGCTGCTGAGCGCCGCGGCAAAGTCCTGGCCTTTGCCGCCGGAATTCACGGAATTGGCCGCCCCCGCGGCGCTGGGCTGCGCCGGGTCGGACGCGATGAGGGTTTGCGATACCGGTAGTGTTGCATTCATATCACTAGGAATAGCAAGCCACGTGCCAGACGACCTGCCTCCGATGCCGCGATGTCAGCGGACCTGCGCCAAGGCGGGCTCACGTTTGGGCGCGAAGGGGCGCCCACAGCGCAGGAAGCGGCCGCGGCCGGCGGTCGAATGCGCCTGTCCGTCCGCGTATACGATTTCGCCACGAGAGATTGTGATGACCGGCCATCCTCGTACTTGCATTCCTTCGTACGGAGTGTGATCGACTGCATGGTGCAGCATTGCATTGCGGATCGTCACGATTTTATCCGGATCCCAGATCGCCAAATCCGCGTCCGAACCGACGGCGATGATCCCCTTCCTGGGGTAAAGCCCATAGAGCTTTGCCGGCGTGGTCGTGGTGATGTCCACGAATTGATTCAGGGTGAGCCGGCCCTCGGTTTGAGTCGCCGAGAAGAAGAGCGGGAGCCGAGTCTCGATTCCCGGAATCCCATTGAGAACATCCTTGAAGGGGGTGTTCGGACCGCCGGCGATCTTGTCGGCATAGTTCCAGGGCGAGTGGTCCGACGAGAAGACAGCAAGCGTTCCGTCCAAGACGCCACGCCACATCCCGGGTTGATTGGCGCGCTCGCGCGGAGGCGGTGTGCAGACGCACTTGGCGCCGCTCATATCGACCGTATCGATGTCCTCCGACGAGAGGAACAGATATTGCGGGCAGGTCTCGGCAAAAATCGGCAGGCCGCGCGCCTGCGCACGCCGAACCTCCTCGACCACGCTGGCCGAAGACACGTGCACGATCAGGATGGGAGTCTCGATGAGTTCAGCGAAACTGATCACTCTGAAGGCCGCCTCCCGCTCGCCGATCGACGGATGGGCGGTGACGTGGTATCGGAGGGCGGTTTTCCGGTTTTCGAGCAGCCGGTCGGTCAACCATCGGATGCACGCGTCATTCTCGGCGTGAACCATGACCATGACGCCTTCCTGACGCGCCCGCTCGAGAACGGTCAGTACCTCGTAATCGTCGAGCTTGAGCCCCTCGTAGGTGAGGTAGATCTTGATCGAGGTGCAACCTTGTTCGATCAGCTCCGGCAATTCTTTCGACAGCACCTCCGGCGTGGGATCGCCCACGATCAAATGGAAGCCGTAGTCGATATGCGCCTTCGGACGAGCACGCTCGTGGTAATCATCGACGATTCTGCGCAAGGATTGTCCGCGCATTTGCATCGCAAAGGGCAACACGGTGGTGTTGCCGCCGCAGAGCGCCGACAGCGTGCCGCTGCGGAAATCATCCGCAGTGCTGCGCCCTTCCCAGGGCTGTTGATCCATATGGCAGTGACTGTCGACTCCGCCCGGGAGCACGAGCCGCCCGGCGGCATCGACCGTCTTCCGGGCCGCCAGGGCATGCGGACCGATGTGTGCAATGAGACCTTTGCGCACGCCGATGTTCGTCTGCACAGGACCCTCGGGCAGCACGACCGCCCCACCCGTAATGGCCAGATCGTAAAGGGCGTCATCCACGTTCAAACATTCCTCACGGCGTTGGATGCGGCTATGATAGCTTTTGCGTGAGTCCACCGGTCGAGAGAAATTCGCGAATGTTTTACGCGCCCCCAACTCTTGATTCTCGGATCATGAATCGTCGGATCCCGGTGCGGGCGCGCGCATTCTGAGCGCCGACCCTGCCAATGCGGCCGACGTTCTCATCATTGGTGGGGGCATCGCCGGTGCGGGGGCGGCCTTCGAGGTTGCGGCGTTCGCCTCGGTGATCGTACTCGAGCGCGAGAGCCAGTGCGGCTATCATTCAACCGGACGGTCGGCGGCCAGCTTTACCGAGAACTACGGCGGCGACGTGGTGCGGCGTCTCGCCATCGCAAGCCGTGCATTCCTCGAGCGTCCGCCCGCCGACTTTTGCGATCATTCGCTGCTGTCGCCGCGCGGCATGATCACCATCGCACGGCCGGATCAGCTTGAGCTGCTGCAGCAGCAATTCGAGCGTGCGCGGGCCTTGGTGCCGACCATCACCAAGATAGATGTTGCGGCTGCGATCGCCCGGGTGCCGATCCTGCGGCAGGATTATGTTGCCGGGGCATTCATCGAACCGCATTCCAAGGAATTGGACGTCCACGGCCTGCACCAGGGCTTCCTCCGGGCAGCGAAGTCGAGGGGTGCACGCGTCGCCGTGAACGCCGAAGTGCAGTCGATCGAGCGCAAACTCGAGCGCTGGCTCGTGACGACGCCGGCGGGAACATTCTGCGCGCCGACGCTGATCAACGCCGCGGGAGCGTGGGCCGACGGCATCGCGGAGCGAGCCGGCGTCCGCCCTCTGGGATTGGTGCCGAAGCGGCGTACCGCGTTCAACATACCCGCGCCTCTTGGGATGGACGTGAGGGGATGGCCCATGGTCAGTGACGTCGCGGAGGAGTTCTATTTCAAACCGGACGCCGGCCAGCTGTTCGTTTCGCCGGCGGATGCAACGCCCAGTGCCGCCGTGGACGCCTATCCCGAGGACCTCGACGTGGCGGCGGGGGTCGAGCGCATGGAGCGCGCCACCACGTTGAACGTCAAGCGCGTCTCTCGAGCCTGGGCGGGCCTCCGAACCTTCGCCTCCGACGCGTCGCCCGTCGTTGGCTTCGACAGCAGCGCGCCGGGATTTTTCTGGCTGGCCGGACAAGGGGGGTACGGCATCAAGACCTCCCCTTCCCTGTCGCGCGCCTGCGCTTCTTTGATTCGCGACCGGCGGTTACCGGACGACCTGATGCGGCTCGGAGTCACGGCATCCCAATTGTCGCCGGAGCGGCTGCGCGGACGCGATGCCCATCTCAATTCCAATTCCAAGGGGACGACGACTTGACCATCCATCGTTTCGATAACGGATCCCGCTTCTGCCGGGTGTTGAGCCACGGCGATACCGTGTATCTGGCGGGCATGACCGCCGACGATACCTCCGGGGACGTCGTCCAGCAGACGCGCGACACTCTGGCGAAGATCGAGCACTATCTCGCCATGGCAGGGTCCGACAAGAGCAAGCTGCTGACGGCCGTGATCTGGTTGCGCGACATCGCCGACTTCGACCGCATGAACGGCGTGTGGGACGGCTGGATCGACCGATCGGCCATGCCGGTGCGCGCAACGGTGGAGGCACGCTTGGCCGGCGACGATTATCGCGTGGAGATCATGGTGACGGCGGCGCTGTGAACGAACATTCCCTGCTTCCGCGGCTGCGCGATCAGTTGCACGGCGGCCGGATGGACCGCCGTGAGTTCATCCGCTTCGCGACGCTACTGGGCGTGGCAGCCGGCACGGCCTATGCCATGGCCGGGATGTCCGCTCCGGCAATGGCGAGCAGCACGCTGCCGTTCCCCGCCGCCGAGCCGGGGGCAAAGCGCGGCGGAAAACTACGCGTCGGTGAAATGGTGGCCCGGATGGAGGACCCGGCAACCTATAACTGGAACGAAATGGCCAACCAGACACGTCCGATCTTGGAATACCTGACGCTGGTGGGTCCCGACAATGTCGTGCGGCCCATGTTGATCGAATCGTGGAAGCCCTCTGCGGATCTCAAGACCTGGACGCTGCAGGTTCGCAGCGGCGTCATGTGGCACAACGGCGAGGAACTGACGGCCGAGCACGTGGCTTGGAACATTCGCCGCTGGTCGGATCCGGCCTTGGGCTCATCCAATCTTGGCCTATCAACCTTTGCAGCACTGACGGAGTACACGGGCGACAAGGACTCCAAAGGTAGAGCGGTGCGCAGGCCGCTGAAGAACGGCGTCGAAGTGCAGGACAGCCGTACCGTACGCCTCAACCTTGCGAAACCTGTTCTGTCGGTCGCGGAGGACTGCGGCGAATTTTGTACCTTGGTGGTGCATCCTTCCTTCAAGCCGCCGCTGTCGCACAATCCGATCGGCACCGGACCCTATACCTTGGTGGAGTTGCGCGTCGGCGATCGCTGCATTCTCAAGCGCATCACGAAAACCACGGACGGCAGGGATTTTCATTACTGGGGCGGCGATGTATTTCTGGACGAGATCCACTTCCATCATTACGAACAAGAAAACCAGACTGCGGCGCTGGCCTCCGGCAGCGTCGATGCAATCTATGAGCTTCCCGTCGAGCAGATCGAACTCGCGCGATCGATTCCCGGCGCGCAGATCCTCTCCGTTGAAACGGCGCAGACCCTGTGCTGCCGCATGCAGGTCGACGTAAAGCCCTTCAATGACATCCGCGTGCGGCGCGCCGTCGTCAAGGCAGCCGACAATGGAGCCATTAAGAAGCTGGTGTTCGGAGAACACGGTTCGGTCGCCGCCAATTTTCATGTCGCCCCCATTCACCCGGAGTATTTTCCGCTGCCCCTGCAGGTACGCGACGTCGCCGGCGCCAGACAACTGTTGAAGGAGGCCGGTTACGAAAACGGCATCGATCTCAACATCGTCGTCGGCAACAACGACGGCCCGTGGCAGCAGGCGGCCTGCGAAGCGCTGCGAGACCAGGTCAAGGAGGCCGGGATCAATCTCGCCGTCACTGTAGTGCCGGCGACAAAGTTCTGGGAAATCTGGACGAAGGTGCCTTTCGGCGCCACCTCGTGGGCGCACCGCCCGCTCGGCACCATGGCACTCTCCCAGGCGTACCGCACCGGAGCGTCCTGAAACGAGAGCCACTTTTCCGATCCGGAATTCGACAAAGCTCTGTCGGAGGCCGAGGCGACCATTGATGTCCCGACCCGTAAGGCCAGGATGCAGAAGGTCGAGACGATTCTGCGGGACGCGGCCGTCGTGATTCAGCCGATGTGGCGGCCGGTATTCATTCTTGCTTCGGCCAGGGTGCATGGCTACAAGGCTCATCCGGCCAGGCAGATGCAGCTCACGAAGGTTTGGATGAGCTGACCCAGATGGGGAATCTCATCGTCCGTCGCGTGACCCAGATGTTGCTGATCATGTTGACGGTCTCACTGCTGCTGTTCGCGATTTTCGACAGCGATCAGTTCCGCGAAAAGGCCGCCGTCGCCGAGCTCGGCGGATTCGGCGTGGCGACTCTGTCCGCCGACGATTACCACGAGTGGCTCGAGAAGAAAGGATTGAACGAACCCTTCTTGGCGCGCTACGGACGGTGGCTCGAATCCGTCCTGCACGGCGATATGGGCCAGTCGATCGAGAAAGACATTGCGGTGTCGGTCCTGTTGAAAGAGAGCTTGACCAACACCGGGATTCTGGCTTTCTTCGTGTTCTTGATCATGATTCCGGTGTCCCTTACCCTCGGCGTGCTCGCGGGGATGAATACGGGCTCACCCCTCGACAGGGTCATTTCCATCGTTGCCGTCTTGACGACGTCGATCCCGCAGATTGCGACGGCGGTGCTGCTCACGGTGATCCTGGCGTTGGGGTTGGGTTGGGTGCCCACCAAGTCGGCAATGGCCGACGGTTGGTCGTTTCGCGGACTGGTGCTGCCGATGCTGACCCTATTGCTTTACGATATCGGGTACCTGGTGAGAATGACACGCGCCGCCATGACCGAGGTCATGGCGTCCCAGTACATTCGGACGGCGGTATTGAAGGGTTTGCCGTATCGGCGCGTCATTTTGAGACATGCGCTCAGGAATGCATTGATCGTCCCCGTGACGCTCATTTTTCTCGAGCTCAATGGGCTGCTCTCCCAGGTCGTCGTGGTCGAAGTGTTCTTTCAGTACGCGGGGTTCGGCCGCATGCTGTTCGATGCCGCCAATTTCGGCGATCTCCAGGTATTGCAAGCGGCGACGCTGGTGGCGGTATGCGTCGCAGTGGGCTCGCAATTGCTATCGGACGCTGCCTACGTTTTCCTCAATCCGCGCGTCCGTTTCACCTAGAACGCATATGAACTCTCGCGTAGTGATATTGCTCGCGCTGATCTGGTTTCCCCTGACCGCCTATGTGATGTTCCGCTCGGCGCTGGGCGCGCTCGCAAACTACCTGCTTCTGCCCGCCATTCCCAGCGTCATCGTGCTCTACGTCCTCGCGCTGCGCAGCTGGCGCGAGTCCTGGGTGGCAATCGTCGGCGTCAGTTTGGTCTCCTTCTGGCTGCTGATGGCGGTGGCGGCGCCCTATCTGCCGCTGGTCGATCCCAACAAACCGCTGGTGCCCTTCTTAGCGCCGGGCGGCGTCAGACACGGGATACTGTTTCTATTGGGCTCGGATATGCGCGGCCGGGACGTCCTGTCGCGCACGGTGTGGGGCTGTCAACGCGTGTTGGTCTGGGGAATCACAGCCACCTCGGTGGCTTACGCGGTCGGCGCGGGCTGCGGCCTGATCGCCGGGTATCTCGGCGGCTGGTGGGATGAATTCGTATCGTTCGCCTCCAATGTGCTCCTGTCGTTCCCCGTGATGGTGTTGTTCATCCTGGTATTGAATCTACTCGGTCAGAGCGGATTCAATATCATCATTGCGGTCACCTGTTCGTCGGCGCCCGTCATCATGCGCATCGTGCGCGGCTTGGCCTTGGACGCGAAGTCGCGCGACTACATACAGGCAGCCCAAACCCGCGGCGAACATCCGCTCTGGATCATGTTGGTGGAGCTGCTGCCCAACGTGCGCGGACCGATTATCGTCGACGCCAGTCTGCGGCTCGGCTATACCACCGTCGCCATCACGACGCTGACGTTCTTAGGGTTGGGTCTGCAGCCGCCGGATCCCGATTGGGGCCTGATGATCAAGGAGGCCGCCACCGCCGCTCTATTGTGGAAATACTCCTACATGATGATCGTGCCGGCGTTGTCGGTGTCGAGCCTGATCTTGGGGTTCAATCTGATCGCCGATGGTTTGCGCGAAATGAGCCTGCGGGACTGACGCAAATCATGAGTGCGCAAACGAACGCGGCGGCGCGCGCTACACCGATCCTGGAGTGCCGGAACCTGTCGATTGCCTACGCCGGCCGCACGGGAGATGTGCCCGCGGTAATCGACTTCAATCTCGCGCTGATGCCCGGCGAGGCGCACGGTCTCGTCGGGGAATCAGGCTGCGGCAAGTCGACCATTGCGCTCGCCATCATGCAGTATCTGGGCAGAGCGGGCCGCGTCGTGGGCGGACGGATCCTGTTCCGGGGACGCGACCTATTGGCCATGAAGGGCGAAGAATTGCGCAGCATACGCGGCGGCGCGATCGCCATGGTCTACCAGGAACCGATGGCATCGCTGAATCCCTCGATGACCATCGGTGCGCAGCTGATCGAAGTGCCGATGTACCATGAGAGCATGGAACGCCGCGCCGCCGCCGCGCGGGCGCAGATGATGCTGGATCGGGTGCGCATGGCCGACGGCGAACGAATCATGCGCTCTTATCCGCATCAGATTTCCGGCGGCCAGCAGCAGCGCGTCGTCATCGCCATGGCGCTGCTGTCGAATCCCGCCCTGCTCCTGCTCGATGAGCCCACCACTGCGCTCGACGTCACCGTGGAGGCGGGAATCGTGGATCTGATTCGCAACATCTCAACGGAGTTCGGCACGTCCATGCTGTACATCTCGCACAATTTGGGGCTGGTGCGGGAGACCTGCGATCGCGTCACCGTCATGTATTCCGGAGAAGCGGTGGAAGTCGGGTCCGTCGCCAGCGTATTCCGCGGCATGCGGCACCCTTACACTCGCGGACTATTCGCGTCGATGCCGGTGCCGAGCGCGGACAAGAACAGCCGCCCGCTGGTATCCATCCCCGGTCAGCCTCCGCCGCCCCGCGCCCGGCCGCCGGGCTGCTTCTTCGGACCGCGCTGCGCGTCCTTTGTCGCGGGGCGTTGCGACGCGCGGCCCGTTCCGCTGTCATCCATTGACGCGTCGCAAGGCCATGCGTCTCGCTGCCTGCGAGTCGATGAAATCGCCTGGGATGCAGCGCCGGCGCCCGGACCCGGCAATATCACGGCAACCGTCGGTGACATCGTGCTCAAGGTCCAAGATCTCTCCAAGCGCTTTCGGCACGTGACTGCAAACGACGGGCTGACATTCGATGCGCGGCGCGGGGAGACGGTTGCCATCGTCGGCGAGTCCGGTTGCGGCAAGTCCACGTTCGCGCGCATCCTGATGGGTCTGATACAAGCGAATTCCGGATCGATCGACCTTGCGGGACTGGAACTCAGCAAGCTGCCGGTGACGCGCAGGAACGCGAATACCATCCGCTCGTTGCAGATGATCTTTCAAAATCCATTCGACACGCTCAATCCCAGCCATACCGTGGGTTCACAGATTGCGCGCGTCATCCGCAAACTAGGCGTGCTGCGGGACGAGTCCGGGGTACGGGAGCGGGTCCTCGATCTGCTCGACTTGGTCAAGCTGCCGCGCGACTTCGCCGAGCGCCGCCCGCGGCAGTTGTCCGGCGGGCAAAAACAACGCGTCGGCGTGGCGCGCGCCTTCGCGGGCAATCCGAGCGTCGTCGTGGCCGACGAACCGCTCTCGGCACTCGACATGTCGGTGCAGGCAGCAGTGACGGAATTGCTGATCGACATTCAGAGGCGGGAGGGCACCACCCTGCTGTTCATCAGCCACGACCTGTCGGTGGTACGCTATTTGTCCGATCGCATCGTCGTCATGTACCTTGGCCAGATCATGGAGCAGGGGCGGACGCACGAGGTATTTACGCCGCCCTATCATCCGTATACGGAGGCACTCCTGTCGGCAGTCCCGATTGCAGATCAGCGGTATGCCAAGCGCAAGGTGCTGCTGACCGGCGAAATCCCGTCGGCGGCGAATCCGCCCGCCGGCTGCCCCTTCTCGACCCGCTGCCCCTACCGGATCGTGGGCACCTGTGATCGACGTCCGCCGCCCGTCCAGGAATTCTCAGCGAGCCACCGCATTGCCTGTCATCTGCCGCGCGAGGAGTTGTTGGCGATGCAACCCGTCTTTGAGGAGGTGACACAGTGAATCGATACCTGACCCTGGCCGTCTGCCAGACCGGCCCCATCCAGCGCAGCGCCTCGCGCACCGAGACGGTGAGCCGGCTGATGCATCTTCTCGAGAGCGCTGCGAAATCGGGCGCGGAACTCGCCGTCTTCCCTGAACTGGCGTTGACCACGTTCTTCCCTCGCTGGCCGCTCGAGGATCAGCGCGAGATCGACTCGTTCTATGAAACGCAAATGCCGGGACCGCAGACACAACCGCTGTACGATGCGGCGCGCAGGCTCAAGATAGGTTTTGCCCTGGGCTTCGCGGAGTTCGGACGTGAGCACGGCGACCGACGGCGCTTCAACAGCATGGATCTCGTGGGTGCGGATGGCGTGCCGATCGGACGCTATCGCAAGATGCACATACCCGGCTCCGAAGATACGCAGGCGGGGGTCACGACCCATCTGGAGCGGCGCTATTTCGAGCCCGGCAATCTCGGTTTTCCCGTGTATGCCTACCGTGGCGTGCGTGTCGGTCTGTCATTGTGCAACGATAGACGCTGGCCGGAAACCTATCGAATGCTGTGCCTCAACGGTGCGCAGGTGGTGCTGATAGGCTACAACACTCCTGTCGTTCTCGATGAGGCACCGGCTCTGGCGCACCTGCGCATGTTCCACAATCATCTGCCGATGCAGGCCGGCGCCTATCAAAACACCGTGTGGGTAGCGGCCGCGGCTAAAGCAGGGTTGGAGGACGGACAAGCGTTGATCGGCGGGTCCTGCATCATCGCCCCCACCGGCGAGATCGCGGCATTGGCGATGTCCCTCGACGATGAAGTCGTGGTTCATCGCGCCGATCTGGATTTGATCGCCACGTGCCGGCGCGTGAATTTTGATTTCGCTCGCTATCGCCGGCCCGAGGAGTACGGCCTGATCGCGCAGCGCGCCGGACCCATCACCGGATGAAAACCAGGCATCCGCGGTTCTTTGATCCACCTTCGGCAGGAGAAATCAATGCGTAAATCCTTGTGGGCATTGATGATAGCGACTCCTCTCGCATCCGGCGCCAGACCTTAGGCGGCTCGATTGAACTTCAACACCAGAGTCGCACACCCGAGCAAACCCGCGCCCTCGATCCAAGCAAGCCAGCGGTTCATGCCGCTCGACACCCCGAACTTGGCCGACGCATGCAGCGCAC
>Ga0137401_10001332_pt1 | contig 10636 bp, 4 predicted proteins | sample CZOMad1_1_16fung_FD_108286 | JGI IMG/M metagenome (GOLD analysis project Ga0137401, IMG submission 108286) | Vadose zone soil fungal communities from Angelo Coast Range Reserve, California, USA - CZOMad1_1_16fungal (Illumina Assembly) | ecosystem: Environmental > Terrestrial > Soil > Vadose zone...
AGGGGCAGCGCGACCTGCTGACCGTGGCGAAGTTGTTGCTTTCAGAGCTGACGCCGCTGGTTGGCGCGCAACACGGCGCTTTCTATCTGGCGGATAGCACGGAAACGGAGACGACGCTCCGCTATTTGGCGGGCTACGCGTTCACGGAAGAGGATGGCGTGCCGAAGCAATTCCGAATCGGGCAGGGACTCATCGGGCAATGCGCGCTCGAGAAGGAGCGCATGCTGGTCACTGGTGTTCCCGACGGTTACATCCGGATTAGTTCGAGCCTTGGCGGAGCAGCTCCGGCGAGCGTCGTAGTGCTGCCGGTGCTGTTCGAGGGCGAAGCCCGCGCGGTGATTGAGCTGGCGTCGTTCAGCCAGTTCAGCGAAGTGCACCTGGCATTCCTCGATCTTCTGACGGAATCGATCGGCATCGTGCTCAACACCATCGCGGCCACGATGCGTACGGAAGAACTGTTGAAACAATCGCAGGCGCTGGCGGAGAAACTGCAGAGCCAGCAACTGCAGTTGCAGCAGACCAACGCGGAGTTGCAAGAAAAGGCGCAACTGCTCGCGGAGCAGAAGACCGAAGTGGAAACAAAGAACCGCGAAGTGGAACAGGCCAAAGTGCAGTTGGAAGAGAAGGCGGAGCAGCTGGCGCTCACCTCGAAGTACAAGAGCGAATTCCTGGCGAACATGAGCCACGAACTGCGCACGCCCCTGAACAATTTGCTGATTTTGGCAAAGATGCTTGCAGAAAATTCCGAGAAAAACCTGCTGACCAAACAAGTGAAGTTCGCGGAGACGATTCACTCCTCGGGCACCGACCTGCTGGCGTTGATCAACGACATTCTGGATTTGTCGAAGATCGAATCCGGCAAGATGGACGTGGAGCTCGGTCCGGTGCAACTGACGCAACTGCAAGACTATTGCTCGCGCACGTTCCGTCACGTAGCCGAAGGCAAGGGATTGGACTTCACCATCGAACTCGATTCCACGCTCGGCGACACCATCCACACCGACAGCAAGCGTCTGCAGCAGGTGTTGAAGAACCTACTTTCGAACGGGCTGAAGTTCACCGAACACGGCACCGTGCGTTTGAAGATTTCACGACCGGTCTCCGGCTGGCGCTCCAATCATCCCGTGCTGAGCCGTGTGAAGAGTGTGGTGGCCTTCTCGGTCACCGACACCGGCATCGGCATTCCGCAGGAAAAACAACGCATCATCTTTGAAGCGTTTCAGCAGGCCGACGGAACGACGAGCCGCAAGTACGGCGGAACCGGGTTGGGTCTTTCGATCAGCCGCGAGCTGGCCCGTTTGTTGGGCGGCGAGATTCGCCTGGAAAGCGCACCTGGAGTTGGCAGCACGTTCACACTATATCTGCCGCAGGTGTACGTGAGCACCATGCTTCCCAAGGTGGCAGAGACGCCGCCGCTGGAGCCGGTTGCGGAAACGGAGTCGACAATCGAAGAGCAAACGCTCGCGGTCATTTCGCCGGCGCGCCTCGGAGTTACGGAAATCCTCGCCGAAGACCTGGTGGTGGAGGACGACCGGAGCAACATCAAACCGGACGATAAGGTGCTGCTGATCATCGAGGATGACGTGACCTTTGCGCGCATCCTGGTGGACCTGGCGCACAGTAGTGGTCTGAAGGCGGTGGTCGCCTTGCGCGGGGCCACGGCGCTGTCGCTCGCCCGCGAATTCAAACCGGGGGCGGTCACCCTCGATATTTCGCTGCCTGATATGGTCGGATGGACGATTCTGGACCGCATGAAACACGATCCCGCGACACGGCACATTCCGGTGCACGTGATCTCCGGCGACGACAATCGCCGGCGTGGATTAGCCCTGGGAGCGATGACCTATTTGCAGAAGTCGCTCGGAAGCGGTTCGATGGACGAAGCTTTCAGCGCCATCCAGCACTCCATGGAAAAGAGTGTCAAGAAGCTGCTGCTGGTCGGAGAACGATCGCACAACGAAGATGTGCAGGCCGCAATTGGCGGCGCGGACGTTCAGATCCTGGCGGTCGCGACCGGAGCCCAAGGCCTGGTTCTGCTGCAGAACGAGCGTGTAGATGCAATCGCCGTCGAAATGCAGCTACAAGACATGAGCGTGCTGCGTTTCGTGGAAGAGGTGCACAAGCACGCCAAGCCTCCGATCGTGCTCTTCGACGACCGCGCGAGCGGCGGAGAAGAGGTGGACCTCAGCGAGCTCTCTCCCGCGGGTGTCATCCGCCACGCTTCGTCGCTGGAGCGTCTGCTCGATGAAACAGTGCTGCTGCTGCATCGTCCGGAGTCGGCGCTGTCGGAAGCGCAGCGCGATGTGCTTTCGGAGATGCGCAGGAACGATTCGGCGCTGGCCGGAAAGAAAGTTCTGGTCATCGACGACGACTTGCGCAACATTTTTGCGCTCACCAGTTTGCTGGAGCATCATGACATCAAGGTTCTGCACGCCGAAAACGGCCGGGCAGGAATTGAGCTGCTGAGGAAAACGACGGATGTGGACATTATCCTCATGGACATCATGATGCCGGAGATGGATGGTTATGAGACCACGCAAGCCATTCGCAAGATACCGGCGTTCCAGAATCTGCCGATCATTGCGTTGACGGCCAAAGCCATGAAGGGAGACCGCAACAAGTGCCTGGAAGCCGGCGCTTCCGACTACGTCACCAAGCCTGTGGATTTGGAGCAGCTCTTTGCGGTGATGCGCGTGTGGATTTCGCGGCGCTCGGAACGCGTTTCGCTGCGGATTTCTTCAGGAGCCACGGTATGAGCTCACCCTCGCGTTCAGCGGTCGGGCGGGAGGCCGTGCCACCGGACGGTTCGCAGGAGCCCTTGGCGACACCAGATAAGGTGAAGATCCTTTTGGTGGACGACAATCCGGATAATCTTGTGTCACTCGAGGCCGCGCTCGACACACTAGGTCAGCAGTTGGTTTCGGCGCGTTCGGGGACGGAAGCTCTGCGATATTTGTTGGAGAACGATTTCGCGGCCATTCTACTGGACGTAAAAATGCCGGACATGGATGGCTTCGAGACCGCCGAGTTGATTCGCTCCCGGAAGCGGAGTCAGCACACGCCGATCCTTTTTCTTACCGCGTACCGCAGCGAAGAGCATTTGTTTCGAGGCTATGACCTCGGCGCCGTGGATTTTCTGTTTAAACCGATCGTGCCGGAAATTCTTCGCTCGAAGGTCGCCGTCTTTGTGGAATTGAGCCGCAGCGCGCAGGTGCAGCGGCGCCAAGCGGAGGTTCTGGCCAAGGCGGAGCAGAAGTTCCGGTCCCTGCTCGAGGCCGCCCCGGACGGCATGCTCATCACCACGACGGACGGTCAGATCGTCCTTGCGAACTCCAGAGCGGATGATCTTTTCGGATACAGCCGCCAGGAGTTGCTGGGGAAAAACATACATGTGCTGCTTCCCGACTGGCATCCCGGCGGCTATGGCAAAGTTGGCGAACTCGTTTTGGTGTGCCGAAACGGATCGACTTTTCCTGCGGAGATCAGCGCGAGCCCGCTGCAGACCGAAGAAGGGATCCTAGTGACCAGCGCCATCCGCGACATCACCGAGCGGAAGCGAGCCGAAAGGCAAATCGCGGACGCGAACCGTGAGTTGCGCCATCTGTCGTCGCGCATTTTGGCGGTGCGGGACGAGGAACGGCGGAGGCTCGGCAGGGAACTGCACGACAGCCAGGGGCAATACCTTGCGGCCATTAAGATGAATCTGGAAATGATCGAGACCACCGACAGCGCGTTGTCTGCACCGCAAAGAGCTGCGCTGGTCGAGGCCATCTCGCTGTTGGAACGCTCGATGCGCGAGATCCGGGTAATCTCCCATCTTCTGCATCCACCGTTGTTGGACGAAATCGGATTGCAAGCGGTGATCCCCTGGTACCTCACCAGCTTCTCGGAACGCAGCGGAATCCAGATTGATTTGGAAATACCTCCCGACATCGCCAAGCTTCCGGATCTCGTCGAACTCGCGGTGTTTCGCGTCTTGCAAGAATGCCTCACCAACGTTCACCGCCATTCCGGAAGCAAAATTGCTAAAGTGCGGCTGGTTCGCGACGATAACAGCGTTACCCTGGAAGTGATCGACCAGGGGCGCGGACTGCAAGCGGAGAATGGTTCCGAGCATTTCGCCGGCGTGGGCATCACCGGAATGCGCGAACGCGTGCGCGAACTGGGCGGACAGTTCGAACTAACATCCGGAGCGGAGGGAACGCAGGTGCGCGCGATCCTTCCCATCGGGGAACGAAACGCTTCACGCGAAACGAAGTTTCAATCCGACCTGGTCTGAATCGTCCATTGCACCCGCTGATTGTTGGGCAATCTCTCCGCTAAATCGGCGGTTTTCCGCTGCATTTTCCTGCAAAAAACGTCTCCCCCGTTTCCCGCCTCTGCCGTCTAACCTAACGATATTGGAATCGACGCGCGACATGCGATTTGCCGAAGCGAAGCGATTGCGCTAGATTATGGGCCGCCTTGAACGCAAAAAATGGCGCGACGCGGGATTCGGCCGCGCGCGTCAGCGAACAAAACGAAAAATTCCCGGGTACCGCGGAAAGATGGAAATGAAACGCAAGTCGCGCAACAACAACCAGCCGGTGAAATCGCTGATCAAGGCTCTGCGCATTCTCGATACGCTTGCGGATTGCCCAAGCGGCCTGGGCATCACCGAATTGAGCGGGCAACTCAAAGCTCCCAAGAGCACGGTACACCGGCTGATCGCGACCTTGGAGGAGGTGGGCTATGCGGTGTTCGATCGACCTACGGCGAAATACTTGCTCGGGAGCAAAGTCGCCAGGCTCGGCGAGCAGCTCAACCGCCAGTCGTCACTGCTCACCTTTGGCGTGCCGGCGCTCGAAGAGCTGACTCGCCAATGCGGCGAAGCCAGCCATCTGGCGATTCTGGAAGGGACGGAAGTGGTTTATATTTCGCGGGAAGAAAGCAAAGAGCCTATGCGCATCAGTTTTGCAATGGGGCACCGCGCGCCGGCGCACTGCACCGCGCTGGGTAAGGCCTTCTTGGCGGGTTTGTCGGACACAGAAATCCGCATGCTGTACAAGAACGAGCGGCAGCTTGAACGGCTGACGCCTCGTACACGCACGAAGCTCCAGGATCTGCTCAGCGAAGCCGCCGCTATCCGGAAAGAGGGCATCGCGTACGACGACGAAGAATATATGCGGGGTTTGCGTTGCATGGCGGCTCCCATCAAGGATTTCTCCGGGAGAACGATTGCGGCCATGAGTTTGTCGATGTTCAAACACAAGATGACCGCTGGCCGCAGGGCGTTCTTCAAAGAAGCGCTATTTGTGGCCAGCGCGGATGTGTCCGAAAAGCTCGGATACCTCGGCGGATCGAAGAAGATCGCTGTCTGAAGTTCCTCCGTAGTCTCTAATCGGGTTCGTAATCAATACTGGAGCAGTCCTTTGCGCAAAAGTCACTGTTCCGTAATACGGAATTGCGTTCCGAAATAGTCCTTGACACTCCTTCCCGGCGCATGTTAGCAAACAGCATCACAATATGTCCGCTCAGGGGTGCGGTTGGCCGGACCTCGAGGGCGAATGTCTTCGTTGGAGGGTGTGATGGATTGCAAGCGCGGGGTTGCTTGGCTGTTTTCGTTGCTCTCATTCCTTCTTATTTTTGCCTTGTCTGCTCGCTACTCGGCGGCCGCGGGACAAACCGCTGCCACCGGCCAGATTGTCGGCACGGTGATCGATCCTTCGAAAGCGGCCATCGCACAAGCGTCTGTGACGGCCACCAACGAGGCAACCGGCCAGTCCAGGACTGCAAAAACGAATGACGACGGGGACTTCGTGATTCCGTTGCTGCCGCCCGGCAACTACACCGTGGCGGTAGCCGCTCAGGGCTTTAAGACACAAACCAGCACGCATATCAGCGTGGAAGTGGCCACGACAGCGACGCTGAACATTCGGCTGCAGCTTGGTGAAGCCAGCCAGCAGGTTATGGTCGAGGCTGCTGCGGATATTCTGCAGACCGACAGCGCCGCGAACGGCAACGTGGTCAACGACAAGACCGTCCCGGCGCTTCCGCTGAGCAGCCGAAATTATACGCAAATCCTCGACCTTGCGCCCGGCGTCTCCGGTTCGGTGCCCAATGCGGGCAATCTCGGGAAGAACTCCGTGGACGTGTTTGTCAACGGCGGCCGCATCATGGACAACAGTTACCAGATGGATGGGCAAGACGCCGGCAATATGGAGACCCAGGGTACCGGAGCCATTCTTTCCATCGGCGGAATATCCATTCCCAATCCGGATGCCATCCAGGAATTCAAGGTGCAGACCAGTTTGTACGATGCCTCCTATGGCCGCGGAGCGGGAGCCAATGTCAATGTGGTGACCAAGTCGGGCACCGACCGGATTCACGGCGGAATATTCGAGTTCCTGCGCAACGATATTTTTAACGCCAATGATTTTTTCCTGAACCGCCAGGGAGTGAAGCGGCCGCCGCTAAAGCAAAATCAATTCGGCGGAACGATCGGCGGCCCGATCATTAAACGCAAGCTTTTTTATTTCGGCTCGTATCAGGGGACGCGGCAGATCAACGGCGTAAGTTCGAACTCCGTGGCCAACGCGATCCTCCCGGGACTCACAGATGACCGCTCGGCGGCCGGTCTTGGCGCGGTGTTTGGCGGACTTAGCGGGGCGAACGGCGGAACCGTCGCCGCCGACGGCTCCAACATCAATCCAGTGGCACTCAAACTCCTGAACCTGAAAGTCGCGGGTGGCGGTTTCCTGATTCCGACGCCGCAGAAGCCTACAAATGCCGACCCGCAGGGGGGCCCACAAGGCACCTCGTCGTTTAGTATTCCATCAAAATTCAATGAAGATCAGTACATCGTGAACGTGGACTTTCTTGCGACGAGCAAACACACGATATCGGAGAAATTCTTTTACGCGAAATCGCCGGAATTCCTGGCGTTCACTTCCTCGAACGTACCGGGCTCAGGCACCCACGATTTATTCAAGAACTGGAACGGACTGCTTAAAGATACCTACGTGGTTACCCCAACGCTGATCAATGAATTTAGCTTTGGATATCACCGCGCCTTCGGTCATGTGGCCAGCGAGAATGCCGTGACCAACCAATCGATAGGCCTTACCCCTGGCTGCTCGAGTCCATTCATGCCCATCATGGTCATTGGTTCGCTGGAGTTAAGCGGCAACTTCAACGATGGCCAGTTTACTGCGCCGACAGCATGGGCAGCGCAGGATCAAGTCTCCTGGACTCATGGAAAGCACAATATCCGCGCTGGTTTCGGATGGGAGAGAAATATCGCTGACTCGGCAGATCAGGAAGTAACCCGAGGAGATCTTGTGTTGCCGACTTTTGAAGATTTTCTCTTGGGCATGAGCGCTGCCCAAACCGGTAAATCTAGCAGTTTGTCGGTCTCCGATGACTTGTGCGGTGACACCACGCGGGCCTTCCACGTCAGTGCTTTGTCGGGTTTTGCTCAGGACGATATCAAGCTAACTTCGCACCTCACGATAAACCTCGGCCTGCGCTGGGAAGGCATCGGCCAAACCTCCGACGGCAAAGGGAAGCTCGTCGATTTTTGGCCTTCGCTTGCCTCTAACGACCTCGCGAACAAACCTTTCTCCGGGTTCATTGCAGCATCAAACTTTCCGGGCTCTATCCCAAGCGGCATCGCGCGCAATGACAATCCAACGTTTGCAAAGAACGCGTGGTCATTCAAGAATTTCGGGCCGCGCGTGGGGGCCGCTTGGACGCCGGCGCGATTCAACAGCAAGCTCGTGGTGCGCGGCGGGTATGGACTCTATTTCACGCATCCCCCCGTCAACGATGCCTTCCAGTTGATCGTGAATCCACCATTCTTCTCCCGGCAGACGAACATCGGAGCTTTGAACGCTTTGGCCACGCTGCAAAACCCGTTCAACCCGCCGTCCAATGAAGTCTTCCCGAACTTCGTCCCGCGAACACCGAGTTCGGCGCTCACGATTAACTCCATTAATCCGAATTGGAACGCACCCAGGACGCAGCAATGGAATTTGGGAATCCAATACGCGATCAATGGCTCGACTTCGGTGCAGATAAGTTACGTCGGAACCCACTCGGATCGCATCGAGACCACTGACTCCATCAATCAGGCGCTGCTGGCGAGTCCTAGCGCTCCGGTAAATGGTGAAACCACGAATACGAACGCTAATGCCGTGAATCGTGTTCCTATTCTCGGCATCGCGCCGAGCGGTCTCAACCAGGCAACCTGGATTGGTATTTCAAACTACAACTCGCTTCAGGTGAACCTGCAGCGAAGGCTCGCCAGAGGAATCCAGTTCGGCGTTGCCTACACCTACGGCAAGACTCTGACTGACGTTACGGGCGTCGGCACATTCCCCCTGGGCGGCGGCGCTTACAACGACCAGTTGAACCCCATGAACGGTTACGGTCCGGCGGACTTTGATACGCGCCACCGTTTCGTCGCGAACTACTTATGGAATCTGCCGAGTTTTCACAATAGTCAGGGCGTTGTGGGTAAGATCCTGGGCGGCTGGGGAGCATCGGGTGTCGTTGTCGTGCAATCGGGTCCTGCCCTTACTTTTACCGACCCGGGCGGCGGCAGCATTTATGGTTTCGGCGGCCCGTTTAGCCCGGTCGGAGCAAGTTTGTGTTCGGGCAAGGCCGTGACCGATATCCAGACTTCAGGTTCCGTTCAGAGTCGGCTGGATAATTACTTCAACGCCGGGGCTTTCTGCTCAGCGCCCGCAATTGGCGACGGTACAGGCTTCGGCACGCTCGGCCGCGGAATCATCTATGGACCCGGCCAGCACAATATGGATATGTCCATTTTCAAGGACACGCACGTCGGAGGCTTGAGCGAGTCGGGCACCGTTCAATTCCGCACAGAGTTCTTCAACACCTTCAACACGCCGCAGTTCGCGAGCCAGACCACAACACAGTTCTCCACCTCCATTACTCAGATTGGCGCGCCCAGTTTCGGGCACATCACGGCAACCACCGTGTCGCCACGAATCATTCAGTTCGGCCTCAAGTACACGTTCTAGTGTTTGCACCTGGGCAGATGATATCGGTTGTCCGGGGAGCGGGCTGGTCTCGCTCCCCTTGGTGTGAAAGGGGAGCGTATGCGCAGAATGCTGGTTGGCCTTGCCTTGTTAGCGGTGCTGTACGTTGCGGTGCCGGCGCAAGAGAAATCTGACTTTTCCCCGGTCACCAAGAGTTTTATTACCGTCGACTCACCGAGGGTCGCGCTCGAACACGTGCGTGTGATCGATGGCACCGGCGCTGCGGCGCTGGCGGACCAAACGATCGTGATTGAAAACGGCGCCATCCGTGAGATCGGGAAAAGCGGCAGCATCACGGCTCCCTCCGGAGCGCGGGTCATGGATCTTACAGGCCGCTCCGTCATTCCGGGTCTTGTGGGCATGCATGATCATCTTTTCTATCCGACTGCCTCGGGTCAAGGCCCCGCTCCCGGCGCGCCCGCTCTCTATGGCGAAATGGGCTTCAGCTTTCCGCGCCTCTATCTCGCGGGCGGCGTTACCTCTCTGCGGACCACTGGCAGCCTGGAGACCTATACGGATCTCGCGCTGAAAAAACTGATCGACACGGGAACGATGCCCGGGCCCAAGATGCACATCACCGGTCCGTATTTGGAGGGCGCCGGCTCTTTCACGCCGCAACTGCATGAACTTAAGGATCCAGAAGACGCCGTAAAGCTCGTAAATTATTGGATCGATGAAGGGGCCACGTCCTTCAAGGCGTACATGCACATCACCCGAGCGGAGCTCGCTGCGGCCATTAAAGCGGCTCATGCGCGCGGTATCAAAGTCACCGGGCATTTGTGCTCCGTTGGTTTTACCGAGGCAGCCGATCTGGGCATGGACGACCTCGAGCACGGCATCGTGGTTGACCAGGAATTTAATCCCGGTAAGCAGCCAGACCTGTGTCCGCCGTCCGCGAACGATCATCCCAGCATCGAAAAAGTGGACGTTGAGAGCGAGCCGGTACAATCGATGATCAAGAAACTTGTGCAGCATCACGTCGCGGTAACTTCCACGCTCGTCATCTTCGAAACGTTTGCTCCGGAACAGCCGCCCGTTCAGGATCGCATCCTGCTAGCCCTCTCCCTGCCCTCACGCACGGATTATCTTTCCGTGCGTTCGAAAGTAACGGGAAGCAAAGGCTCCGGTGGCGAGTTGCTAAAGAAGGAAATGCAGTTCGAGCGCGACTTCGTCAAGGCTGGCGGTTTGTTGCTTTCGGGCGAAGATCCGACGGGGTACGGCGGTGTCCTGGCGGGATTCGGGGACCAACGGCAGACCGAACTATTAGTGGAAGCGGGCTTCACGCCTCTCGAGGCGATCCATATCGCCACCCAGAACGGTGCAGAATTTCTGGGCGAAGCCAATCGCATCGGGACACTCAAAGTGGGCAAGCAGGCGGACCTCGTGGTGATCAACGGAGATCCCAGCGCGAAAATCTCGGACATTGAAAATGTGGAGCTGGTATTCAAGGATGGCATCGGCTATGACTCCGCCAAGCTGATTCAATCGGTGCAAGGCGCCGTTGGGTTGCACTGATCAGCAGCTCTTCCGCTCATGAACGCTCGTATCCTGTTTCTAACCGTCGCGGTGCTATTTGTCTCGCTTCACGCCAC
>Ga0137401_10001335_pt1 | contig 10634 bp, 9 predicted proteins | sample CZOMad1_1_16fung_FD_108286 | JGI IMG/M metagenome (GOLD analysis project Ga0137401, IMG submission 108286) | Vadose zone soil fungal communities from Angelo Coast Range Reserve, California, USA - CZOMad1_1_16fungal (Illumina Assembly) | ecosystem: Environmental > Terrestrial > Soil > Vadose zone...
TGAAGGAAGACCAGCGCACTGGGAAAATCGATTTCGCCGATGACGTTTGGCGCGCCGGTGATATCGATGATCACGAAATTGTCGCTGGTCACCGAGCGCAGGCTGATGGTATTGGCGGGATAGGCTTCGTGCGTCCAGTGGTAGTTTTCCCCGGCGAGATGCAGAAAGCCGGCCTCGGCAAGACGCGCGCACAAATCGGACAGGTCTACGTCGCCGAATTTCTCGCCCGGGGCGAGGGGTAATTCGAACGCGGCGCATTTCAGGTGGTTGATGAGGATTTCGAGATTATCGGGCTGGATGAAAGCATGCTCGGGCGTATTGCCAAAAAAATAGTCGGGATGGCGCACGATAAATTGATCGAGCGGCGCAGAGGAGGCTACCAGCACGGCGCAAGAGCTTCCGCTGCGGCGTCCGGCGCGCCCGGCGCGTTGCCACGTGGCGGCAATCGTGCCAGGGTAACCGGCCATGACGACGGTATCGAGCGAGCCCACGTCAATGCCAAGCTCGAGCGCGCTCGTGGAAACCACGCCACGAATTTTTCCGTCCCGGAGGCCGCGTTCGATCTCGCGCCGCTCGTTTGGCAAGTAGCCGCCGCGGTAGCCGCGAATGTTTCCCGGTTTTCCCGGAGGTTGTGGATTGGCCTGCTGCAAATAAGTGAGAAGGACTTCCGTGTGCAAGCGGGAATTCGCGAAGACCATGGTTTGCAGATCGCGATTCAGGAATTCCTGCGCCACGCGCGAGGATTCATTGATGTAACTGCGTCGGATGCCCAGAGCGCGATTGACGACGGGCGGATTGTAGAAGACGAAGGTTTTCTCCGCAGAGGGCGCGCCGTTGGCGTCCAGGACTTCGACCTCCGATTCCAAAAGCCGTCCAGCCAGATCTCCGGGATTGGCAATCGTGGCGGAGCAGCAAATGAACTGCGGGTCGCGACCGTAGAAGCGCGCGATGCGGCGGAGACGCCGAAGGACGTTGCACAGGTGGCTGCCAAAGACGCCGCGATAGGTGTGCAGCTCATCGATGATGATATAGCGCAAGTTTTCGAATAGCCGCGTCCAGCGGGTGTGGTGCGGGAGGATCCCGGTGTGCAGCATGTCTGGGTTGGTCAGGACGACGTGGCCTTTTTCGCGAATGGCTTTGCGCGCGTCGGCGGGCGTGTCGCCGTCGTAGGTGAAGACGCCGAAGCAGTTCTCCAAGCGCTGGTTGAGATCGTAGAGTTCCGCGAGTTGATCCTGCGCGAGGGCCTTGGTGGGAAAAAGATAGAGCGCGCGTGTGTCTGAGTTCTCCAGAATGGCATTCAGGATGGGCAGGTTGTAACAGAGCGTCTTGCCGGAAGCGGTGGGCGTAACGATGACGATGTTCTTACCAGCATGCACGGCCTCCGCCGCCGCAGCCTGGTGCGTATAGGGGCGGCGAATGCCCTTGGCAGCGTACGCGGAAACCAGGTTCGGATTCACCCAGGCAGGGAAATCCGCCCACTGGGCATCGCGCGCCGGGAAGTGGCGCACGGCCGTGAGAATTTCACCGTTGTGGTCGCGGGCGGCAAACGCCTCGAGGACTTCGTGGACGCGAGTGATTGCCGCTGGCATGGTGGCCCTGCGAACAGCGAGAGATTCCGGCATGAGGAGCCCTTTCGTTAATTCGCCTTTTATTCGCCAACGCTAACATGTGGCTGGAGGCAGCGCAAGGCGGAAAATGCGGGAATTAACACAGAGCGCACGGAGGAGACACAGAGTTCACAGAGGAAAGACGAGGGGGAAGTCAGGCATGCGGTCGGAGGCGGAAGACAAGCAGAGCGCCAGCGAAAAAGAGGAGGGCCGAAAACGAGAATGCGGTCTGGACGTTGAAGGCACTCCAGAGGAATCCGACGAGGAGGCTGGAGAGGAAGTCGCCGACGGCGTTGACCGCGGCGAGAGTGCCAAAGGCCATGCCGTGCTGCTCTTTGGGGACAAGCTCAGCGGACAAGGAGTCTTCGAGGGCTTCTTCGGTGCCGATGTAGAGACCGCCGAGAATAAAGATGATTGCGAGCAGCCACATGGAGTGAGTGCCAGTGCAAAGCAGAAGCGCTGTGATGCCGGCCAGGGCGTATCCTGCCGCGAGGACAGCTTTGCGGCTTGGAACATGGTCGCTCAACCACCCGCTTAGGTAGGCGGAGCCGGCGTAGAAGACGTTGTGCAAAGTGTAGAGACCGATGGCGATGCTCGCAGAGCGGATCGCGCCGTGGTCGGGTGTGAGCGTCCGCGCTGCGTACAAGATGAGCATGGTGTGGGAGAAATCGCCGGCGCCGAAAACGCCTACGCCTACGAGCAATCGGCGAAAGGGAAGCGGCAGTGCTTTTAAACCGAGGAAGAAGGGACGCTGAGGGCGGTTGGCGATGGGCCGTTCGCGCACGAGCAGCCAGAATACGGCAACGGCGACGAGGCCCGGCAGAAGCGTCCAGAGAAAAACTTTTCGATAAGAGTGGCCGGTGGCTTCGAGCAGCCAGAGAGCCGTAAGTGGGCCCGCGATTGCGCCTACCGTGTCCATCAATCGTTCGAAACCGAACGCGCGGCCGTAGGCATGCGGCGGCACGTCGGCTGCGAGGAGAGCCTTTTTCGCGGGCGAACGTACGCCGCGGCCGAGCCACGCGGCGACGCGGCCGAAGAGCACATGATAAGCCTGCGTGGCGAAGGCAAAGGACGCGGTCGCGAACGCGGTGAAGGCGTATCCGAAGACGGCGAGAGGCTTGCGGCGTGTCAGGCGGTCCGTGTAGTGGCCGGCTGCAAGTTTTGTGAAACTGGAGAAGCCGTCGGCGATCCCTTCAATGGCGCCGAGCCACACCGGCCCTGCGCCAATCGCGGCGAGAAAGGCCGGCAGGATGGCGGTGGCCGTTTCATGGCTCCAGTCACTGAAGAGACTGGTGAGGCCGACGCCGAGAACCGTGCGGTTGAGCCAGGACTGTTTTTGAGAAGCATCGGCCATGGGCTGGTCGGTAGTTGAGGCTCCTACTCTAGACGAGCCCGCGAGGGAAGGCCACTGCGCTTCTCTATTTCTTGGCGGCGCGGTAGAGGATGACACGCACTTTTTCGAGGGTGATGAGGCCGCCTTCGACCATCTCGTCGAGGCGGGGAAGAATTTTTTCGATGCGCTCGTTGGATTCGATGACCTCGAGGACGATCGGCAAGTCTTGGGACAAGCGGAGAATCTTGTCCGTGTGATAGACGCTCGATCCACCGTAGCCAGCCACGCCGCGCAGCACGGTCACGCCGGAAAAGCCCTCTTTGCGCAGCATCTCCACAATGGCGTCGTAGAGCGGCTTCCCGTGCCATTTGTCCGATTCGCCGATGTGGATGCGCATCAAGGTGCGCTCGCCTTCGAATTTTTCGTGAGTCATCACGGCACCTAGAACTTATTCGCCAGACGAATTCCGGCAACCGAAAGAAGAAGTCCTGCCACCACGCTTGCGCCCACATAAGCCGACACGCGGAGCCACGCGCCTTCTTCCAGCAATTTTGCCGTCTCCCAGCCAAAGCTGGAAAACGTCGTGTAACCGCCGAAGAAACCCACGGCAATGGCCACGCGCCAGTCAGGAGAAATCACCAGACGATTCATCGTGAATTGGCCAATCAGCCCCAGGAGGAAACACCCCGTCAAATTAACCAGCAACGTGCCGTAGGGGAAGGTGCTTCCCAGACGAATTTGCACGACACCCTGAAGGCCGTAACGCGCAAGCGTGCCAATGGCGCCAAAGATCGCAATCAATGCAATACGCAATGCTGCTCCAATCCGCGGCCCGTCTGGACGCACCAGAGAATACCTTGCGACCCACTAAACAAAAAACTCCTGGAGCCGCTAGGCTGCCAGGAGTCATCAGTCCCGGTGAAAATATCCGGGGCGGTTAGGGCGAACTCCATCGCCGCTTATCTGAATTCCAAGGAAAGTGTAACGCGGGTTCGCTGTCCGCGCAACGAATCCGCTTTTGCCCCGTCAGAAATGAAAACGATAGCGAAGCTCTCCCGTGAATTGCCGGGGGTAGTTCCAGTGCGTCCCGCCAAACGTATTCGCGTTGTCGAGCAGGTAACGCGAATCGCTGATGTTCTGCGCGGTGAATGACACGCGGAAACGCTCGCCGAAGGATTTCCCGAGCGAGAGCGAAAACTCCGTGTGGCCAGGGAGATGGTTGGGACCGTCTTCGTCTAGAAATCCCGAGCCGTAGCTCAGATTTCCGGATGCGAACGTACGCCACGGCAAAGTGGCGCTAAAGCCGATGCCGAGCGTATCTCGCTGGTCGTGGTCGAGAAGAAAAAATCCCTGGTCCGGCGGAGTGAAATCGGTGAGGCCTCCAGTGATCGCTCCAGCGCCTTCCACGAACTGATGGGAATAGGTCAGATAAACCTGGAGGCGATTCGCGATGCGCGGCGAGCGCGCGGTCAGTTCCCAACCATGAATGCGGGCGCGATCGATTGTCAGCGGAAAGAAAATGTTGGCATTGCCGAGCACGTCATGATCGAAGAAATTCCGAACGTGCGTCTGGAAATTGGAAATATCAAACTCCCAGTGGCGGATGGGAATGGTCAGGCCGAATTCGCGCTGTTCGTCCCTTTCGCCACGCAGGGGCAAGAAGTCAAACCCCTGATCGATGGCTTGCTGCAGGAGCGGTCCTGAAACCGTGAGAAGAGGCGGAGCCTGATAGTAGCGGCCGTAGAAGGCGCGGAAAACCCAGTGAAGCTTCGGCACGCGAAGCGCAGCGCCGACGCGCGGATTGACATGATCTTCGATAAGCCCGCCAGAAAAATGCGTGTAGCGGAACCCGCCGTTGAGAGTGAGCCAATCGGTAATGCGGTACTGGTCTTCGGCGAAGAGGGAGAAGAGTCCGCCGCGTGGATGTTCCGTTTGGCTGAGCGGCGCACTGGAGCCGTCGGCGGCCACGAGGCCAAAGAATGCGTCGTCTTGCTGCGCGAATCCATAGAGACCGGCGCGTGCGTTGTGCCTGCCACGCGTAACAGCCAGAGTCGCGAGGCCACCTTCATAGTGAGAGTCCTGGTGATCGGTTGGAATAATGCGCGTGTCCTGGCTGCCGGGAGGCAAACTTGGATCGGGTCGATCGTAGCCGTCATAGGCGGACCAATTCCAATGGAAGAACGGCGCGAGCGTAATGAGAATGCCCGGCCTGGCAGTGTGCACCCAGGAAAAATTCCCGAAGACGTCCCGTTCGCGCTGAATATCGCGCACGCCGATGAACTGCTGATCCGCCGTGTTTGGAATTTGAAAATAGTCCGCTCGAGCCGACCCGACGAAGCGAAGCTGATCTGCCTTCGTAGCGTTGAAAATCAGCGAAGTGAAGCCGCCAACGCCGTTGTTGTTGTCGTGCCGCTCTTGCGGTTCCGGCGTCATCAGGCCCACATCGGTGCGATTCACGCTGAGGCTCGTGTAATACGCGAAGCGATCCGTGTGATCACCGAAGCTGATCTGGCTGTCGGTGGAATGGAAACTGCCGTAGGTGGCGGCGAGCTCGATTTCACGATTGCGCTCGAAACCCGAGCGCGGAATCACGTTGAAGACACCGTAAGTCCGGTCGCCGTACTCCGCGGAATAACCGCCGCGCTGAATCTCCACGACGTCGATGTCCTTGGGATCAAATTGTGGGCCGACGTTGGAAGCGATGTTGGTGTTCGGAACGGGCACGCCATCGATCAGCCAGGACACCTGGTGGCCGCCGCGGATGTGCAACTGATCGTGAACCATATAAGCGCCGGGCGTGTAAGCCGTAATAAATTCGAGGCTGTTCGTCCGGGAAGCGCCCGGCGTGGCCTGAATATCCTCACGCGTCAGCGTTGCCGACGCCGTGGAGAATCCTGCGTCAACCGGCTGCGCAGAATCGGTGACCTCCACACTCTGATGCACTGGCGCCAGTTCCATCAGAAAGTGAAGCAGCGGCGCGGAATCAGGGAGGACGGTCAAATCCGACTTCACGTCGCGAAAACCGTCTCGCACGATGTGGATTGTGTACAAGCCGGCAGGCACGGCATCCATCTGAAAACGTCCTTCTCCATCCGTGGCGGCTTCCCTTTTCCAGTCGGACTGCTTTGCCTGCAACACAACAGTCGCGTTCTCAATAGGCCGGTGTTGCGCATCGTGAACAATGCCGCGCACGGTACCGAAGATTCCAGCCAAGGCGATTCCCTGAAAAATGAGAACTAAAACTATGCATGGCAAAAAGAGTTTGCAACAAGCGGAACGGCACAATCGAAAATGGCCTGACATGAAAGTTTTCTCCTCGGAATTGGGCTTAATGCGCAGCGGTGACGCCGCGACGTGGGTGATTCAGCGAACGTGAATAGAGTGAGCGGTGCCTTAGGCAGCCGCAGGGGCGAGTCGAGGAGGAGGAGAAAGCGGTTCGATGGTACGCAGAAAGTCCATGAGCTTTGCCGGCTCGATCGGCGACTTGCTCCCGGCCGGCGCGACGACGGCGACCGGTGGGGGCAGCACAAACGCGACGGCGCTGAGCATCGAGCGTTCCGAATCATGGCAGCAAGACATTGAGCACGCCATCATTCCGGGCATGTCATGTCCGCAATCCATATGTTTCGCAGGGGCAGCAGGAGTTTTTTGGTGATGATGCCCCGCGATCGGGCATTGATCAGAAGTACAGCAAGAAGCTTGGTACGAGGACCACGCTGCTCCCGCCAGGGGCGCATAAAGCAAAACGACTACTAGCAAGCAGATGCTCGCAGAGGTCGAACGCCAGCGCCTGTGCCGTGGTGATTCCATTCGAAAGCCAATCCGAGACCAGTCGAGGAAGTACTATGGCGTGAAACGCCATAGTTTGCAAGCCCAATTAGCAAGGCCTACCGGCGCTCCGATCCGCTCAACGTCTCTCGGCAGGTCAACTTGACTTAGCTTCGAGCGCGTCGCAGACTCAAAGCATGTCTCACATTTATATCCGATTGGACTTTGGCACGGACGAAGAAAAAGCGCAGTTGGCCCGCCACAAACTCGACGGTTGGAAGCAAGCTTTCCGCTTGGACAAGAAACTCCTCTACAAACTCGATCGCCCCGGGAGCCCCGCAGGAGAACCAAGCGCCAAAACGGTGGCCGAGGAAAATCCGGCGCCTTCTTCCAAGGCCAAGGAAAAGTCGAAGGACAAGCCGAGCGAGTCCGTTACAGAAAAATCCAAATCCGCCGCCGACGGCAAAGTAAGCCTGCTTGTGCGTTTGTACTTTTCCTCCCACGAAAAGCTTTCTGAGCAGCGCTGGGTTGCGCGTATCCCGTCGGAGGAGCCTTTCAAAAGCGCTTCCCCGAAGGTAATCCAGCAATCCGATCCGGAATTCGAGAACGCCGATCAGCAGTTCGAATCGCTCGATTGACCCGACCCCACAAACGCTTGGTGTTGGAGGATGTCTTGTTAAGGCCAATTTGGTCTGTTTCTGCCACGCCTCGAATGCACTTGGTGGGTCAATTTGAGCAGTCGAAACAAGAAATCCGCTATAATTAAATCCCGCGGACGCAAGTACCCCGATCGCAAGGCGAGGGCAGAACGAATGGCGTCACAAACGCGCGTCAAAGTAGAAAAACTTGACGCCCCCAAAGTTCACGGCCTCGATCACGAAACGCTGATTCGCCTTTACCGCACGATGTACCTATCGCGGCGGCTCGATGATCGCGAAATCCAGCTGAAGCGCCAGAACAAAATCTATTTTCAGATTTCCAGCGCTGGACATGAAGCGATTACTGGCGTCATGGGACTCTTCCTCCGCCCCAGCGTTGACTGGTTTTACCCCTATTATCGCGACCGCGCTCTCTGCCTGATGCTTGGGGTAACTCCCCTGGAGAACCTTCTCGCGGCAGTCGGAGCAAAGGATGACCTGAGCTCCGGCGGCCGGCAGATGCCCTCCCATTGGGGCCACGCAAAATGGAACATCGTCAGCAAGTCTTCTTGTACGGGCACGCAATTCGTCCAAGCCGTGGGTGCCGCCGAGGCTACTCTTTATTACGAGGGTCGCCCCAAAGCGCTGTCGCAGGCCAAGAAGGCGCCGCTCGGGGAACACGTGAGCCACGAGCCCGATGAAATCGTGTACGTCTCAGGCGGCGACGGCTCCACCAGCGAGGGTGAATTCTGGGAATCCCTGAACGTCGCTTGCCTCAAGAAGCTTCCGCTCCTTTATCTCATCGAAGATAACGGCTACGCTATTTCGGTTCCCGTCGAAGTCCAGACCGCCGGCGGAAGCATTTCCAAACTTGTGCGCGGGTTTCCGGGATTGCATGTTGCGGAAGTGGACGGCACGGATCCGTTCGAAAGCTATTCTGCTTGCAAAGAAGCGGTGGAATATTGCCGCGAGCGCCGTGGCCCCGCGCTCATCCACGCGCATGTGACGCGTCCGTATTCGCACTCGCTTTCCGATGACGAAAAGCTCTACAAGTCCGCTGACGAGCGCGAAGAAGAGGCCCGACGCGATCCGCTTTCAAAATTAGCTTTGGTCCTGGTTCGCGAAGGCGTGCTGGACCAGAAGCAAATTGAATCTCTCGAAGGCGAAATCGACAACGAAGTCCGCGAAGCCGCGGATCAGGCTCTTGTCGCCGAAGAGCCTTCGGTGGACTCGATTCGAACCAACGTCTACTCGCCGGACGTGGATCCCTCCTCAGCTGCATTCGAAGCGCAACCGCATCTTCATGGCGCACCCAAGACCATGGTCGAGATGGTTGCCGCAACGCTCTCCGACGAAATGGCGCGGGACGAGCGCATCACGATTTTTGGCGAAGACGTAGCGGACGCCAGCCGCGAGGACAACCTCAAGCAGGTGAAAGGAAAGGGCGGGGTCTTCAAGGCGACCGCGGGACTTCAGCGAAAGTATGGCAACGATCGCGTTTTCAATTCGCCGCTGGCGGAAGCCAGCATCGTCGGCCGCGCCATCGGCATGGCAACCCGCGGACTAAAGCCCGTTGCCGAGATTCAATTCTTCGACTACATCTGGCCTGCCATGATGCAGATTCGAGACGAGCTTTGCGTGATGCGCTGGCGTTCGAACGGCGCCTTCAAAGCTCCGGTAGTACTTCGCGTGCCGATCGGCGGCTACCTCACCGGTGGCGGCGTGTACCACAGTCAAAGCGGCGAATCGATCTTCACGCACTGTCCCGGCCTCCGCGTGGTGATGCCTTCCACCGCCCTGGACGTAGCCGGCCTTTTGCGCACGGCCATCCGCTGCGACGACCCGGTCCTGTTCCTCGAGCATAAACACCTCTACCGCCAGCCCTACAATCGCTCTGAAAATCCCGGACCGGATTTTACGATTCCCTTTGGGAAGGCGCGCACGGTAAAAGAGGGCGCGGATGTAAGCATCATCACCTACGGCGCCTTGGTCCATCGCACGGAAGTGGCCGCGGCGCAGCTCGAACGCGAAGGCATTTCCGTCGAAATCGTCGATCTGCGCTCCCTCTCTCCCTATGATTGGGAAGCCATTGCCGCCACGGTTCGAAAGACGCACCGGGTCATCGTGGCTTATGAAGACATGCTGAGCTGGGGCTACGGCGCGGAAATCGCAGCGCGCATCGCCGATGAGCTGTTCGAAGAACTGGACGCCCCCGTGAAGCGCGTGGCCGCCATGGATACGTTTTGCGCCTACCAGCCGAAGCTCGAGGACGTAATCCTCCCGCAGACGAGCCATATCACTGTCGCGGTGAAGCAGCTCTTGGAGTATTGAGCCAATTGGGTTTAGACTGCCGATTCGGGAAACTTTCTTTGAGGCATCTACGTATTGAGTATAGGAGTGCAAGATAGAACTGCTCTGTGGGGGTGACTCGATGAATTGCCCAAATTGCCAAAAGGACATCGCGGCTGGGTCTAAGTTCTGCTACAACTGCGGCGCAAAACAGCCGGAAGCGGCGGCGCCATCTGCTCCTCCTGCTTACAACTCGCGCAGGAGGCTTGTGCGCTCAATCAACGATCGAAAAATCGCTGGTGTGTGCGCCGGAGTGGCCGATTATTTCGATCTCGATCCACTCCTGGTTCGCGTACTGTGGGCACTAGCAGTCCTCTGCGCGGGGACAGGCGTCTTGCTCTATATCATCCTCTGGATCGCCGTGCCGGAGGGCTACACGGGAATGTCCGCCACATCGACCGCGTCGTCGTCCTAGGCCGCTTTCCTCCTGGGACGAACCCTCAATTTCTCGACTTTTGGGGAAACCTGGTCCTGCTCTTTCCGTTTTCAAACAGCGGGTAATCGAGCGAGATCGTTCCTGCTCCCACGGCAGCCAGAGCGAAGCAGGCCGTCAGCAACGTCAAAGGAAATTCGTACTCGTGCACGGCCAAATACCCGCCGTTGCTGTGCACTTTCCAGATCGCCACTCCCATTTCAATCGCCAACAGCAGCGCGGCTCCCCGCGTGAACAACCCCAGGGCCAGTAGAATCCCGCCGAAGACTTCAAACACTCCTGCGATATACACGAAATTCCCCGGCAGCCCGTGCTGCACAAAGAATGCCTGCATCCCTGCGCCCTGATGTGCCAGCTTCGGATAGCCGTGAGAAAAGAAAATGATCCCCAGGGCCAATCGTAGGGCTAGCAAACCCACTGGCTGAAGGGAATTGAGCGATTTCATCGAGTGTCCTCCGCGCTCCAATCCAAAATTTCACGCTCTGCGCCTTCGCATCTTAGCAGAA
>Ga0137401_10001336_pt1 | contig 10632 bp, 1 predicted proteins | sample CZOMad1_1_16fung_FD_108286 | JGI IMG/M metagenome (GOLD analysis project Ga0137401, IMG submission 108286) | Vadose zone soil fungal communities from Angelo Coast Range Reserve, California, USA - CZOMad1_1_16fungal (Illumina Assembly) | ecosystem: Environmental > Terrestrial > Soil > Vadose zone...
TCACGGGTCTCATCGTTGCGCAACCCCAGCGGACTGAGGAAAAAAGCGTCTCGGATCTCCACGACCGAGTTTTCGTCGCCGTTATGGTGTTGCTGCTCCAGCGCGGCTCGAGCCATCTCCAGGTAGGCGGTTCCCGGCATAATTGCCGTCCCCACGATGCGGTGGTCGTCAAGCACCCAGTGCGTCGCGGGGCTAACCGTCGTGGCAAAAGTCTCTCCTTCAGCACTCGCGCCGATATATCTATCCAGAAGAGGATGGTTGAACTGTTTCTTGGCAACCGGTTTCAGGTCCGTGCGCAGCCCGTATTGCGCCGCCGTGTCCACGAGCATGCCGACCTCCGCCCAGGCGTCCCAGTCAATGGAAACAGTCAAACCGGGATAGCGTTTGGCGTGCTCGTGCGCCCACACGTTGAGGAAGGCGTTGCCAGCGCAGTAATCGATCTGGCCGAAGCCGCCCAGAATAGAACTTCGCGAAGAGCAGAGTGCCAAGAAATCAAGCTGCGAGTCGCCGAGGACTCTTTCAAGCACGCGCACACCCCGCACTTTCGGCGACAGCACTCGCGCCGCCATCTCCGGCGTCTTCAATTGAACGACTCCCCCGCCGGCTACGCCAGCCGTATGAATCACTCCGTGAATCGCGCCGAAGCGCTGGCGCGCCTGATCGACTGCCGTCCGAAACTGGTTTGCGTCGGCGACATCGGCAGTCAAGACCAAGACCGACGCGCCCGCTTTTTCGAGCGTTTGTACCCGACGTATCCTGCGGCTCGTCGGCTGGTCCTTTTCATGCGTCGCCAGCCAGTCCGCCCAATCCTCACGCGGCGGCAGCGACGAACGGCCCACCAGAACCAGTTTTACATGCACGGTCTTCGCCAGGTATTCCGCCAGCGTCAGAGCCATGCCTCCAAGGCCGCCCGTGATCAGATAGACGCCGCCTTCCCTCACACGCATCGAGCGCCGCTCTGCCGGACCTAACCGCAACGGCTCAAAAGTCTGCACCCAACGGTACTGGCCGCGGTACGCAACCATTGTGTCCGAATCGTTCGACACAGCCTCAACGATCAGTTGGTCGCACACCCGCTCAATACCAGCCTCATCAATTGCGCCGCCCACGTCGATGCTGCGGCAGTCGAGATGTGGGTACTCCTGAGGAACGACGAGGCACGGCCCCACCGCCAGCGCCTTCTCCGCACACAACATCTCCTCGCCAGTCACCTGTTGCATATCGTTAGTGACAACGCAGAGTCGGATCGGTTCAGCGGAGCCGATATCGCCGTGAGCCTGTGCGAGAAAGAGCAGACTGTAGAAGCTGTATTGCTGCAACTCTTCTGACGCAGCCAAGGTCGGTATACCTTCGATGACCTCCGTCACGTTCCACAGGTGGAGGATCCTGGCGGGCAACGCTTCCGTAGCCTTCAAGTCACTCATCAGTTCGTCGTAATCGGCCCGTGAGTGCGGCGCAATTGTGTAGGCCCGCCGGTCGAGTTTGGCAAAACGTTCTCCTGCCCGCACCGTAACCACGTTCTGATCACACGCGGAGAGCCTCTCTGCCAGTCGCGCACCCAGTCCGCATTCATCTTCAAACAACAGCCATCTCTGCTTCTCAGCCAGTGCGGTCTCCGGCGTGTACGCCGGCGGCGCGGCCCGTTTCCACGATGGAACGTAGAACCAATCGGCCACGTCACTGTTCTTGCCCAGCGGCGCGCGGTTAGCGAGACCCTCGCGCTCATCCGCGGCGTGCCTCGGCTCGACCCAATAACGCTGCCGCTCGAAGGGATAAGTCGGCAACGCAACGCGCTGACGACCTTCTTCTTGGTAAAGTTGGCCCCAGTCCACCGAAACGCCTGCAAGCCACAAGCGCCCGAGCGTAGTAAGCATCGACTCCGGATCGGGCGTGCGTTCGTCCGCGTGTCGCAGCGACGACAGCACCACCCGCATTGCTCCCTTCCGCGGATGCTGCCGCACCAAGGTGCTAAGGGTGCGTCCCGGTCCGACTTCGAGGAAGATGCGTTCCGGGTCACGGAATAGCTCAACGACTCCCGCGTCAAACCGCACAGTCTCGCGCACGTGCCGCGCCCAGTAACGCGGGTCCGTCGCCTCCTCAGACTTGATCCACGTCCCCGTGACATTCGAGATGTAGGGAAGCTGCGGCGCGCTGAGCCGCACCTTTCGTACCGCTTCGGTGAACTCTGTCAGAATGGGGTTCATCATGCTGGAATGGAACGCGTGCGAGGCGCGCAGCCGCCGACAAGTGACGCCGCTCGCGACCAATTCCCGCTCCAATTCATCGATCGCGGTCAACCGCCCAGACAGGACACACAGCGACGCGCCGTTAACCGCCGCCAATGAGATTTCGCCGCCCTCGAGCCGCGACGCCAGATCTTTTTCGGGCATTTGGACGACAAGCATCGCCCCCGCCGGCAACTGCTGCATCAGACGTCCACGGCTGGCGACAAGCGATAGCGCATCTTCGAGGGTCAGCACGCCGGCCAAACAGGCAGCGACATACTCGCCGATGCTGTGGCCGATCATCGCCTGCGGCTGTACGCCCATAGCTTGCCACTGTCTGGCCAACGCGTACTCAATCACGAACAGCGCCGGCTGAGTGAGTGCCGTCTGCTGCAACTCCTCCGCCGTCGGAGCGGTGCGCTCGTTGCCGGCGAAAAGCAACTCGGACAGATCGAAACCCAGGTGCGGGCGGAGCAGTTCCACGCAGCGATCTACTTCCTGCCGAAAAGTCTTCTCGACGGCGTACAGGCCCGCGGCCATTCCCGCGTATTGCGACCCCTGTCCGGGAAACATCATTACGACCTCGCGCGCGCGCGGTTCTTCCAGACCACTAAATACCTGCCGGTGATCCAACGTCTCGAGCGTGCGTACGGCGTCGGCCACATCACGACAGACAGCTACGCGACGGAAATCGAATGCGCTCCGTCCCATCTGCAAGGTGTAGGCTACATCGGCGAGGTTGATTCCCGGATGCGCTCTCAAGTGTGAGATCAGGTTCGTGGTTGCGGTGTCGAGCCCTGTCGCCGTCTTTGCCGACAGGGACAGCAATTGAGCGGGACGTGTGGAGGCGGAAGCCGTTGCCACCGGCGCCCCTTCCAGGACGACATGCGCGTTCGTGCCGCCGATTCCAAATGAACTGACGCCGGCGCGGCGCGGCGTTTCGCCTGCCGGCCAGTCTGCCGGTTTGGCATTGACGAAGAAGGGACTCTCCTTGAAGTTAATTTCCCGGTTGGGCTCCGTGAAGTGAAGGCTTGGCGGCAAGTGGCCGTGCTCGAGCGCGAGGACCGTCTTAATCAATCCGGCGACGCCCGCAGCCACATCCAAATGCCCGATGTTTGTTTTCACCGAGCCGATGGCGCAATACCGCGTATTCTGAGTCGTGGCGCGGAAGGCTTCGGTCAGCGCTTCGATCTCGATGGGATCGCCAAGGGGCGTGCCGGTTCCGTGCGCTTCCACATAGTCAATCGTTTCCGCCGAGACACCCGCGACGGCCAGCGCCTCCGCGATCACCTCAACCTGGCCGCGCACACCAGGCGCCGTGAAGCCAACCTTCAATGCCCCGTCATTATTAATAGCCGAACCGCGGATGATGGCGTGAACCGTATCGCCGTCAGCGAGCGCATCCTCCAGCCGCTTCAACACGACGATGCCGACGCCGTTGCCCTCAACTGTCCCGTCAGCCCGAACATCGAAGGCGCGGCAGTGGCCGTCTGACGAAAGTATGCCGCCGGCCTGATGGACATAGCCGTTCTTGGGAGGCATGGAGATCGTCACGCCTCCCGCCAGCGCCATGTCGCATTCGCCGCCGAGCAGACTTTGACAGGCCAGGTGCACGGCCACTAAAGAAGTCGAGCAGGCGGTCTGAACCGTGACAGCTGGGCGCCTCAGGTTCAGTTCGTAGGCAACATGGGTCGTCAAGTGATCGGTGCGGTTCTGAATGGAAGTTTGCAGGGCGCCGACGGCATCCATGAGTTGGCGGTTGGGCAGAAGATTGAACAGCAGGTAAGTGTTGGTGCTGGCGCCCGCGAACAGGGCAGTCGCGCCCGAATGGCCCATCGGATCGTAGCCCGCATTTTCGAGAGCTTGCCAGGCACACTCCAGGAAGAGTCGATGCTGCGGATCCATGAGTTCCGCTTCGCGTGGGCTGAAACTGAAGAACCCCGCGTCGAACAGATCGCAATCTTCCAGCGCGCCTTTCGCTCTCACCAGGTTGGGCGCACTCAACAAAGCCGGGTTGACTCTCGCGGCGCGCAGTTCTTCATTCGAGAAGAACGAGATGGATTCCACGCCTTCGCACAGATTGCGCCAAAACTCGTCTACGTTTCTGGCGCCCGGGAAGCGGCAGGCCATCCCGACAATTGCCACGCCCGAGATGGCTAAGCCCGTCTGTTTATACTCCATTGCTGCTCTTCTCCCTCACAAGTTCCCTGTGGCGCCCGGCGGCCTGCCTGCGCCGCTCGGCTCGGCTGCTAACTTCTCGTAATGACGCCACCGGCCGGGGGGCGCTTGCGAAGAAGGAAGTTAGGGCGCTGACCGTTGGGTTCTTAAACAACTCCAAAACCGAAATGTCTCGCTCAAAGGCGCGGCTCAATTTGTTATGTGCCTGCACCATGAGCAGCGAATGACCGCCTAGATCGAAGAAGTTGTCATGCACCCCGACCTTGTCGATTTGCAGCAACTCCTGCCAGATGCCGGCAATCGTCTGCTCGATCTCGTTGCGAGGAGCCACAAACGCCGCCTCGCGGTCGCCCGCCGCTGGCTCGGGCAGGGCGTTCTTGTTCACCTTCCCCTGACGCGTCAGCGGCAACGCATCGAGGGCCACGAAGGTTGACGGCATCATGTAATCCGGCAATCTCTGCCGCAGCTTGTTTCGCAGTTCGTGAGCCGTGGGAGCAGGCTCACCGTGCGTGACAAAATACGCGACCAGCCGCCGGTCTCCACGACGGTCCTCAGCCAGGACCACCGCGGCTTCGCGCACGCCTTCCTGAGCGAGCAGCGCCGACTCGATTTCGCCCAACTCCACGCGGAAGCCGCGGAGTTTCACCTGATCGTCGAGTCGTCCCAAAAATTCCAGCTGACCGCCTGGCAGGAAACGCGCCCGATCACCTGTCCGGTAAACGCGCGCGCCGGGCTCGCTGCTGAACGGGTGGGGGACGAACCTCTGCGCGGTCAGTACAGGGGAACGGAGGTAGCCTCGCGCCAGGCCGCTGCCGCTGACGTAAAGTTCACCTGCCACACCGACAGGCAAGGGCTGCATATTTTCGTCGAGCACGTAGACCTGAACGTTGGCGAGCGGGCGACCGATGCTCGGCTGGGCGGCGCTGCCCCTCACGTCGCAGACGGTCGCGTCCACCGTACATTCGGTTGGGCCATAAACGTTGAAGAAGCGAGTCGTGGTCTGTTCTGACAGGGCGGTCCAAAGAGAGTTATCGATCGCCTCTCCGCCGATCAGCATAGTCGACGGCGCTCCCCGTTTGCCGTCCCATATGCCGGCACTGAGCATAAGCTTGAGTTGCGACGGCGTAAGGTCGAGCACGTCGAGGCGATGCGCGTCAACGTAAGCCTGCAACCTGACTGGATCGAGTCGTAACTCCTCCGCCAGAACATGAAGCGTGTGTCCACGCAGCAATTGGATGATCTGCTTCACCGAGCCATCGAAAACAAACGGCGCGTTCAAACCAACGCGCAGCGGCGTCTCCGCTTGTCCGTAAACGGCTGCCCGCAACGCAGCTTCCAGATTGACGACTGATCGGTGCTGAATCATGACCCCCTTCGGGCTGCCCGTAGACCCGGAGGTGTAGATGACATAGGCCAGGTTCTCCGGCGTAGCGACGTTAGGCGGGTCGTCACCAGGCGAGGTGGCGATCTGCGACCAATCGCTGTCGATATACAGCACCCGGATATCCATTTCGGGCAGACCACCTGACACGCGTCGCTCGGTCAACAGTATGCTCGCTCCTGCGTCATCGAGCATGAAGCGCAGTCGTTCGGACGGATAGGACGAATCCAGCGGCAGGTAGGCGCCTCCCGCCTTGAGAATGCCAAAAAGACCGACGATCATTTCAACGCTTCGCTCCATGCAGAGACCAACTACCGCTTCAGGGCCGACGCCGAGTGAACGCAGGTGGTGCGCCACTTTGTTGCTGCGGGTGTTCACTTCGGCATAAGTCAACTGCTCGTCCCCGCAAACGACAGCGACGCGTTCAGGTGTGCGGGCGGCTTGAGCGGCGAAGAGTTCGTGCACGCACAGGTGGGAGGCGAAGGAGGTTTCTGTGTCATTCCACTCAATCAGCAGTTGATGCCGCGCTGCCTCGCCCAGCACGTTCAGCTCTTTGAGGGTCGCTTCAGGACAGCGCAACGTGCTCGCCAAAAGACAATGGAATTGGTCGCTTAGGCGGACGATGTCTTGAAGGTGAAAGCGAGAAGTATCGTAATGGAATGTTAGCGTGAGCGCATTTTCGCTTCGCGCACAGGAGAGCTTAACATCGAAGCGCTCGGTTTCGCTGTGCAACTGGTAGATGGAAAAATTGATGCCCCCGAGTTGCCGTGGCGCTGGCCACTGCGCGAATTCGAAGCCAAAAGGAAGATAGGAAGCGACGCGGTTGTCATCCGCATCTTCGCCGACCCCGAAGTCCGAGCGCCAGACGAAATACTCCTGCCATTCGCGCACCGTTCGCGATGATTCGACGGTTCCCGCTACCACGTCACTGAACCGCGCGGTTTCGGAAAACTGCACTCGCACGGGGAGAAATTTCTCCAGGGGTCCCAACACGCCGCTCAGCATTTCGAACTCACGACCATCGTAGCTTTCGCCGACGACGATCACGGGCTCCGGCATCAATCGCCACAGCAGAGTTTGCCAGCAAGCAAGCAGCCAACTGGCCGTTGTCGACTTGTGCCGCTCGGCGAGAAATTCAAGTTGCGCGTTTACCTCGGGCGGAAGTTGGACTGCAAGCCGTGCGAAGTCTGCTTCCACGGAAACCAGATCAGCGGAGCATGGAAGCGTGTCGGTTGCCTGAGCCACGGCATTCCATCGCCGCCAGAAGTCTTTCCCTTCTCCAGCTTCCTCCTCTTCGAGTAACTCGTTTTGCCACTCACAGATTTGCACGTAAGGAATCGCTTCCTGCTCAGGCCGCCCACCCTCGAGGATCGCTGCGTAACAATGGCTGATCTCCGCGAATAGATTCCCCAGCGTGCCACTGTCCGCGCAGAGGGCCGGGGCGGTGACGATCAAGAGGTGCTCTCGTTCCGGCAGAGTCACCAGCAAGGTGCGCAGTGCGGGTTCGTGATCGTGCTCGAAGCGTTGTCGGGCTTCCTGCTGCAGGAACCCCTCGATAACGGCGTTGACGTCTGAACCGCTCTGTTGTCTCAAATCGAGCGTTCGCCATGACGGCGCGAATCCGTCCGTCACAATCTGCAGGGGCATCCCGAGTGTGGGCAGACTACGAAAAACGGTTCGCAGAATCTCACAACGCTCGACCACCAGTTGCAATGCCTCCAGCAGCGCCCGCACGTTGAGCTCCCCTTCGAGCCTGATGGCGCACTGGGCCACGTAAGCCCTCCCGTCCTGCTGCAAGGACCAGAGGCGCCTTTGTTGTGGTGAGAGACGAAAGCCCTGAATTTCTATCGAGTCCACTTGTCAGCCTGTTGTGAAGGTCTTAGGGTGTTACGCTCAAAGCGCTAATCTGCTGAATGGCTCAGCCATTGAGACGACCACTTTGCGCGGCCCCACGAAGGGTTCGCGCCCGTGCGCAACCAGCATGTTGTCGAGCATGAGGATGTCGCCGGCCAACCACTCGAAGGCAACGGTTGCTTGCCGGTACGCCTCGTGGATTTCGGCGATCACGGAAGGCTCGATGGGAGTGCCATCGCCGTACAAGGTGTTGAAGGGAAGCTCGTCTTCGCCCAGCGAAGAAAGCGCGGCGCGGGCCTCGGGCGCCAGACCGGAGACGTGGAAGAAGGCGGCGTGGTTGAACCATACCGTCTCGCCGGTCTTGGGGTGCTGGCGCACCGCCGGCCGTACCTGCCGCGCGCGCAAACGGTTGTCGTCCTTCCACTCGAGCTCGATCCCGGCACGGCAACAGTGATCTTCGACAACGGCCCTGTCAGTGGTTTGAAAAACTTCCTGCCACGGCAGTCCCAGTCCGTTGCCATAATTGCGGACGTACATCACTTGCTTCTGCTCGAAACGACCGACCAGTACCGGATCAAGCCGGCGATAAATGTCGCGGCTATCGGCGATCGGCGTACGTCCGCCGCGTCGCGCTGGTTGAAGGCAGAAGAACCAGATTTTCATCGGCCAGTTAAGCGTGTAGGACTGCTCGTTGTGCAGCACTATGTGCTGATCCGCGGGGTGGTCGGTAGAGGTGTAGACGCCCTCGCTCAATTTGGTGCGCGGCGAAGAGCGCTCGCCGTATTCCAGCAACTCGCTCGCGAGGGCACGAGTAAACTTCTCAAACGTGGCCACTGAGTCTGCCTTGAAGTTGCGGAACAATATCGCGCCGACGCGGCTCAGTTCCGTCTCTATCTCGTTTCGGTGGCGTGCCGCCCACTCCACGAGGTCAACATCCTCCGCTGCCGGCTGCATCACCAGCGGTAGCCGTTGGTCTTGCCCCAGGTAGGAAGCTCGCAGCAGCTTCTCTTCCCTGAGGGTGACGGAACGGGGCTTGACGCTCATCAGCCTTTTCAACTTCGACTCCTTGCCACCCTTTTTAGTTTGCTCTTGTAGGCCGTGTTCGGCGCTGGATACCATTTCCAGCGCCGCTAAGGGAGTTTGCACTCCATCGACGACGCTCCGCAGCAGGTTCGCAAAGTGGGCAACCATGCGTTTGATCGTGGCCGCTTCAAACAGGTCGGTGCCGTAGCGCACCGATCCTTTGATTCCCTCCGCTGTCTCCGTCATGGTCAGGCTCAGATCGAACGCCGTTGTGCCCTCGTCGATCTCAAGTGTCTGCAGCGTGAGGCCTGCCAATTCGAGCGTCTGCATGGGCGTGTTTTGAAATACGAACATCACTTGAAAGAGTGGGTTGCGATCGAGGCTGCGCGCCGGTTGCAGCTCCTCGACAAGTTTCTCGAACGGCACGTCCTGATTCGCGTATGCGCCCAGCGTTACCTCGCGTACGCGTCGAAGCAACTCGCCGAAGGTCAGATTGCCGGAGAGCTCGGTGCGGAGGACGAGTTGGTTCGTGAAGAAGCCAATCAGCCCTTCGATTTCTCCGCGGTTGCGATTGGCGATGTCCGTGCCAACGACGATCTCAGTTTGCCCCGTGTAGCGATAGAGCAGCGCTTTGAAGGTCGCCAGCAGCGTCATGTAAAGCGTGACGCCCTCGCGCTGGCTAAGCGTCCGAAGCGATTGCGCGAGTTCAGCCGAGATTGTGAAGAAGTGTCGAGCGCCGCGGAAACTTTGCACGGGCGGTCGCGGCTTGTCGGTCGGGAGCGCGAGCACCGGCAACTGACCACCGAGCTGCTGCCGCCAGTAACGGAGTTGTGCTTGCAGAACTTCTCCCTGCAACCAATCGCGCTGCCAGCGGGCGAAGTCGGCGTACTGAATCGGAAGCCCTTCAAGCGGGGACGCTTTTTGCTGCGTCAGGGCTCCGTAAAGGGCTGAGACCTCACGCAGCAACACGCCCATCGACCAACCGTCGCTCACGATGTGATGAATCGTCACGAACAGCACGTGCTCACTCGCGCCGCATTGGGCCAGGCGGCAACGGACGAGGGGTCCACGCGCAAGATCGAAAGGCTTCCGCGATTCTTCCGCGGCCAAGTCCTCTACCGCCCGCTCTCGCTGAGGCGATGCCAATCCGCTAATGTTCTCAGCCTCGAGCTTCAGTTCGACGCTGTCAGTGAAGATTTGCAGCGGACGCCCTTCTTCCAGTTTGAAGGTCGCGCGGAGCACTTCGTGACGCCTTACGACTTCGTTGAGCGTGCGTTCGAGCGCGGCGACGTCGAGCGGACCCAACAGTCTCACCGCCGCCTGAATATTGTAAGCGGGGTTACCGGGAGTCAACTGGTCAAGGAACCAGAGTCGCTGCTGTGCAAAGGAGAGTGGTGACGGTCCTTCGTGCAACGCTGGTGCAATAGGCGCCAGCGACAAACCGGCGGGCGCTTGCGCCGCGACACCCTCGCTTGTCAACAGTCCGTGCTGTTGCGCCTCAGCCGGAGCGCGCGTTGGGTCGCTCACAGGTGCGGAGGCGCGACTTTTGAAAGGCGTCGAGATTTGCCCGGCGCGGCTTATATTATCGATAAGCTCGGCGAGACTCGCGACCGTCGCCGATTCGAAGACGTCGCGCACGGGCAACTCGACCTGGAAGTCTTCACGCACGCGCGAGACGAGTTGCGTAGCAAGCAGCGAGTGGCCGCCCAGCTGAAAGAAATTGTCGTAGACACCCACGCGTTCCAGACCGAGCAAGTCGGCCCATATTGTCGCCAACAGGGCTTCAGTTTCACTGCGCGGCGCAACGTAAGTCTCCTCGGCCTCGGGACGGTTCAGGCCAGGCGTGGGCAGCGCGCGCCGGTCGATCTTGCCGTTCGGTGTGAGTGGCAGTTGATCGAGAATCACAAACGCCGCCGGAACCATGTACTCGGGCAGCCGGGTCTTAACAGCGCCACGCAGGGTGTCAACCGA
>Ga0137401_10001338_pt1 | contig 10626 bp, 8 predicted proteins | sample CZOMad1_1_16fung_FD_108286 | JGI IMG/M metagenome (GOLD analysis project Ga0137401, IMG submission 108286) | Vadose zone soil fungal communities from Angelo Coast Range Reserve, California, USA - CZOMad1_1_16fungal (Illumina Assembly) | ecosystem: Environmental > Terrestrial > Soil > Vadose zone...
CAGCTCGTGGAGCTCCTGCAACGAGTGATTCGAAGTCTGTAGGGGCTTGGCGCACGGATCGGGATATTCCAGACTCAGGATCGCGGCGTGAGAATCAGGCGCACAGGCGCATAGACTAGGAAAGAGAGACGGGTACTTCGGTACTACAGAGTGCGGCCGGGATTGGGGAGGAAGGTACTGGCCAGAATGAATCCGGCGAGCTATCGACGTTCAGAGGCCGTGGAACACAAACTGAGCAAGTAGCCGGAAGTTGGCCGGGTTTTCTGGAGTACGACAACGGTTGTGACTTGTTTGCTCCTGTGTGTCGTCCTGCTGCTCGCGAGCGCAGCGGGACGGCTGGAAAGCCCGAACTGACTTCAGACTGCAGTACCCTCCATCCCCACGCCCGAGCGGCCGCTGCCCCCAGCGGCCGCTCATTTTTTTGGTACGCAATGGACCATGGAGGGAATCCAGAAGCAAGGATTTGCCCGGACTGGGAACTCTTCGTGAATTCTCGGAGAACCACTGGTTGGGACGGGAAACTGGCTTTGGAAATAGAAAAGGGGGCTGGTGCAAGCCCCCTTTTTCTTAATTGACGCCCCAAAACCGGTAACCGAGTCGAGGATCGGTTCCGGCCACCCCGGGAAGCCAATCTTGTAAGTTGACAATTAGAGAGCAAACCGGATGCCAGGTAAGCGGCATCCCCTAGGTTTCGCGAAGTCGACTGAAACGAAAGTGGTTAGGCTCGGTTCAGATGCAAGAAAACGATGTTACATATTGGAAGTCTACAAAATCCCACAGAATCGCGGTGGCACTCTCCATTCTTTGGGAGCATTTTTATGGAGTTGATACCGGAAACTGAGCGGGTCAAGGCGTTCGTTCGCGTGACGATCCCTGTAGCTCATTCACTGGAATTTGAAATATCGTTATTCCGATTTCCTTCCCGAAGGATGTAGTTTGGCGGCATTCGTGAGCGTTTACCGCATTATTCTGGCGGTTTCCCAGAAGTAAATTGGCAATCCTCAGGCTCCCAGCAAACCCAACGCCTGAGCGCGCCGATAGCGGCGCCAGAGCAGACGCGCTGAGACAAACAGAATCACTAACCAGAGGAGGAGCGTGGGACCGGACTCGGCGAAGAAGAGAACGATGCCGAGCACGCTCTCGAATGCGCTGCGGAAGCCATTAATGGTCGCATTCCGGAGCTGCATTCCGATCGATGGCGCAGGTGAAGTGAGCTGAGCCTTGTACTCTTCGGCAAGCTTGAGATCGATCGTGGAGAAATCCACGCGGTGTTCGAGCATTTTTTGTTCGGCCCCCATCTGCTCGATTTCGCCGCGAACGCGTGCGATTTCCTGTTCAACGTCGAGGACATCCTTTACTTTGCCGGTACGAGTACGGAGAACATCCTGGAGCCTCTGCTCGGTCTCGCGGGAATTCTTAAGCCGTGCGACGAGGTCGGCGTGTTGTTGGGTGACTTCTTCGCCGCTTTGCGTTTCAGCTTCAAGCCGACCCAGACCCTTTAGTTCAGCCAGCGCGGCCGTGAGTTGCGGAGCGGGAATGCGCAAAGATGCTTGAAGCGTGCGCGCTGCCCCTTGCGGAGTGGCAACGTTTAACCCTGCCGCGTAGCCACCATGGCGCGCGAGGATGGCGTCCAGAGAGACCCGCCCAGTATCGAAATCTTTCACGACGAGGGAGAGCGCGACCGTGCGTGCGATCATCGGGGAATGACGCGGATCGTCGATTTGCGTTTGCAATTTGCCGAGAGATCCGTTCGTAACAGAGGGCAGTTGCTTACCCGCATCATTCTCAAGTTTCGACGTGAATGTATCCCCATCGGGACTTTCTTTCAGCGCGTCGAAGCCTTGAGTATTAGGAGAGTTTATTCGTGAATTGTCGACCGAATGGGCTCTTGCCGTTCTTACAGCACGTGTTTCACGAATATCGCTAGATTGCGATACGCGCTTCAAAGTAGTTGTTGCAATGGCGAGCAAGAGCAAACCCATTGCAGCCGTTGCAGAAAGCCCTGTCAGCCATTGTTTCCAAGTCCACAAACTGGCGCGCTGAAACAGACTCGAACCCGAAGTTCCGGCGGGCGCAGGCTTCCTTGTCACGGCGGAGTGCACACGGTCTTCGATTGCAGAAGGCAAAGTACCTACCTCCCAGGAAGGCAATTCTTGCTTTGTGGATCCGAGTTCTTTCGCAAGTGTGCTGCATTCGGGGCAGACTTCGACGTGGGCAGAGACGGATTGTGCGCGGTCGGCGGACAGTTCACCGTCGAGAAGAGCCATGATCTCTTCAGGAGCGAAGGGATGCGAAGTGGTGCTCATGCTTTGTCTCCTTTCTGCGTGATGAGTTGCGCCGCAGGTTGCGGGGCGCCCTTTGTGGAGGGTTCGAGGAAATCGCGCAACGCCGTGCGTGCGCGAAAGAGGCGGGATCGGACGGTGTTGAGGGGGAGTTCGAGGAGGTCAGCGATCTCGGCGTAGCTTAATTGTTCGAATTCGCGGAGGAGGAGAATTTCGCGGTCAATGGGATCGAGTTTTTCGACGGCGCGGCGGACCCACAAAGCGGATTCGGTGGTGTCCCGCTTGGCGGGTTCGGGAACGGATGCCCTTTGGCCGAAAAATGTGGCGCGAAAAGCGGCCTTGCGGCGATGGGCGCGCAGGATTTTGAAACCAATGGCGTAGAGATAGGTGCGGAAGAGGGCGCGGGGCTGGTAGCGGGCGGCGGCGCGGAAGAGAGCAAGAAAAGTTTCCTGGGTCAGTTCTTCCGCGCGGGCGGATTCGAAAACGCGGCGGCGGAAAAATCCGAAAATGGGTTGTTTGTACCGCGCGAAGAGTTCGCTAAAGGAGTCGGCAGAACCCTTGGAAAACGCGAGCATGAGCTGTTCATCGCTGACGCCTGCATTTCCCAGGGTTCCGGGGCCCGCCGGATTGGAGTGACTTGGAGTTGGCTCGCTCATGGCGTTCCGCGGAAGTGCCTCCGAGTTTAGAACGAGCGCGGGTAGTGCGTCTTGCATGGCATGCCGCCTTGGTGCCTCACTTAGTGTAATGTCGCGAGAGGTCAAAAAGTTCCCAGCCGGCTGCCCAATTGAGAAGGATTAGGAGAGATTCCTCGCTGCGCTCGGAATGACAGATGAGCTCTTCTGCGGGAGGTCAGGCGCCGATGGAGGAGCGGAGGGCGTTGGCGAGGGATTGGCTGAAGCGCTGGACGTCGGCGTCGTGTTCGGCCTCGACCATGACGCGGGCGAGCTGCTCAGTGCCGGAATAGCGGAGCACGATGCGGCCGTTTTCGCCGAGCGCGGATTGGGCTTCAGCGAGGGCACGGGAGACTTCCGGCAGCGTCTCCAACGGCGGTTTCGAACGCACCTTCACATTGACGATGAGCTGCGGGTAGTCCTTGAGACCTTCAACAAGCGTTTCAATCTTGCCGTGCATGGAAACGAGCGAGGCAATTTTGACGGCGGTGAGCAGGCCGTCGCCGGCGGGACTGTCGTCCAGAAAAATGATATGGCCGGATTGTTCGCCGCCGAGAACATTGCCGCTGCGGAGCATCTCTTCGAGGACGTAGCGATCGCCGACGTTCGCGCGGGCCAGCGCAATGCTTTCGCGCGCGAGAACGCGCTCAAGACCCAAATTGGACATGGAAGTAGCCACGACGCGATTTCCTTTGAGCTTGTTCTGGGCCTTGAGGAATCGCGCGGCGGCAAGGAGAACGCCGTCGCCGTTCACCACTTTTCCGGTTTCGCAAACGAAGAGAGCCCGGTCCGCGTCGCCGTCGAAGGCCACGCCGAGCCTAGCTCCCGTTTCGACGACGCGCCGTTGCAATCCTTCCAGATGCAGCGAGCCGCAACCAGCATTGATATTGCGGCCATCGGGTGAAACGCCCATGGCAACAATATCGGCGCCAAGAGAACGAAAAAGCTCCGGGCCCAGTTTGTAAGCGGCGCCATTGGCGCAGTCCAGAACCATCCGGAAGCCGGAAAACCTCGCGCCCGGAAGCATGCGCGTGCGGAGAAATGCGAGGTACTCGGCATCCAGAGAATCATCGGAAGGCAGGGAAAGCGGATTTTTCGGAGCTGCTTCACCGCGATGCTTGAAAATGTCAGCTTCGAGCTCTTCTTCAGCGGCATCAGGAAATTTCATGCCCGCATGGGAGAAAAGTTTCACGCCATTATCTTGAAATGGGTTGTGCGAAGCAGAAATGACGACGCCGGCTTGAAAATCATTCTGGCGTACGAGGCAGGCCACGCCCGGAGTGGTGATCACGCCGGCGAATGCGGCCGTTGCGCCAGCTTGCACGAGACCGGCAGCAAGAAGACTGGCGATGTGCGGGCCGGACTCGCGAGTGTCCATGCCGATCAGGACATGAGCTTTGCCGTGCTCACGACTCAGATATGCGCCCAAGGAGCGGCCGGTAGCAAAGAGCGTGGCGTCGTCCAGCGGCGGTGTACCCGGGACGCCGCGAATACCATCGGTTCCGAAGAGTTCTTTGGCCATGGAGAAGAGCCGGCTTATCTCCCGTGCGATCTGAGGGCGGCCGATTTCCCGTGGACGACCCGGGAAAAGCTTAACACACGGCAACTCCACGACTTTCCGGCGCAACGGCTAAGGATGTCCTTTGCAGCAACGAAAGCGGGGAAAAACGGCCCCTAAACGGATCCATCAGTCTCCGGCCTCGAAACAAAAACGCGGGACGCCTTCGACACTCTGTAAGGTTGTGTTAACTTGTTGGAACGGAGCTGCTCGTGTCCGCCACGCAAACACCACCGTCCGTCGTTCGCTTCACCAGTTCAAACTTCAGCATGCGCGTCTTAGCCGCCGCAATCATTCTGCTGTTCTTCTATTACGCGGCCGGTGTGGTGATCACGCTGCTGCTGTCGATCCTGCTGGCCTATTTCCTGGACCCAGCGGTGGAATTTCTGGAGAAATGGCGGGTGCCCAGGACGGTCGGCGCCATGATTATGGTGCTCATACTGATTGCCGTGCTGGTTGCAGCGGGCTACGGATTGTGGACTCGCACCGAGGACTTCGCTTCGAACTGGCCGAGGTATAGCGGCGTATTGCGGCAAGCAGCGGTGGCGGTGGAAAGCAAGATTCGAGGCATCGAAGTGCAGGTTTCTCAGGTAACGCCAGGGCAGAGCGCTTCATCTCCACCGGAGGCACGCGCGGACTCTGGAATTGTGCGTACGTTGATCATGCGCGGAATCGGCTCCCTGTATGCGCTGGTCTTGGAAGTGACCTTTATGCCCTTCCTGGTTTTTTTCATGCTGGCGGGAAAGCGCGAGGTGTGGCACGGAACGCTGCAGCTGTTTCCGGCGTCGCGGCGCACGCAGGTCAAAGAAACGCTCGAAGACCTGCGCGACGTTTTGCGCGACTACCTGATCGGCATGACGCTGGTTGCCCTGATGGTGATCGCCGCCAGCAGCTTGTTCTTCTGGTTCCAGGATCTGGATTACCCGATCCTGACGGGCATCGTTTCAGGATTGCTGAACATGGTGCCCTATATTGGCGCCGTCATGGCGTGGCTCCCGGCTTTCATGATCGGACTCGCAAAATGGAATACCGTGGGTCATTTCGTAGGGCTCGCGGCGGTCTTGACGGCGATCCACATCGTAGCGTTGAACTTTGTTGCGCCGCAGTTGGTGGGCCGTCGAGTCCGATTGAACGCGGTGGCCATCACAATCGCGCTGCTGTTCTGGGGCTGGGTTTGGGGCGGCATGGGGTTGGTGCTGGCGATTCCCATTACGGCCGCTCTGCGAGTGATCTGTGATCACACGGAATCGTGGAAGCCCATCGGGCGCTGGCTGAGTGCCTGAAACCTCTGCGCACATGGTGGGCGTCTAACTTTTCCAGCGGCGACTCCCTGCGGTTCCTGTGGGCCTGATCCTTGAGGGAACTCGAATGAATTCCAAGACTCTCTTGCAGACAGGCGCACTTTGTCTGCTGGCATTCGTCTCTCCTACCGCGCACGCCTGGGGCTGCAAGGGCCATCAGACAGTTGCATTTATCGCGGAAAAGCACCTTACGCTGGAAGCGCGGCAGATGATTCAGAAGCTCCTCTCCGATAATCCCATTGACCCGACGCTGAAGCGCTGGTGCGGCAACGCGACTACGGATTTAATGGCGGACGCGTCGACATGGCCGGATGATGTGCGCAATGAACGCAACAACGGCCGATGGCATTACATTGATATTCCACTGGGGAAGCACCAGGGTTCGCTGAACGAGTACTGCGGCACGGAAGGCTGTGTGACGCGCGCGATCGATCAACAACGCGCCGTCTTGAAGGATAAGTTTGCCGACCCGCTGAAGCGCGCCGAGGCCATACGGTACTTGATCCACTTTGTCGGCGATATGCATCAGCCGCTACACGCAGCAAACAATGCCGACAACGGCGGAAACTGTGTCCCGGTGGCGTATTTCCACCATAGTCCACTCCCCACTCCTGTTCATCCGGAACGGGATGAGTATTTCCCCAATCTTCATCAAATCTGGGACACGGAAATCGTGGAGCGCGACATGTACATGGAAATCTCCAACGCCCGACGCTATGCCGACGAGCTGGACGAAAAATTTCGCAAGAAAAGCGGCGACTGGGAAGCTGCAGGCCTCCAGGTGGAACGCTGGGCGTGGGAAAGCCACGAACGGGCGGAGGCGGAGGTCTACGGCGCTTTCCCGGAAAAGATCGGGACCGAACCGGACTTGAAGCTGAAGAGTTGCGCTGAAAACGATCATATGGGAAAACGCATGTTCGAGAAGCACCTTGCCGTCGGCGAGGCTTATCAAAACAGGGCGGGAGAAATAGTGGAAATCAGTCTGGCGCAAGCCGGAGTGCGCCTGGCAATGATTCTCAACGACGCAGCGAAAGCGAACCCTTAACTGACAGCCACTGGAACTTTTACCGTTCATTTGACACAGGCGTTCGAGCGCGCGATTCTCTTCGGAGATTTGCGTGAATTCGAATTTCTGTGCAGAGGTGGCGGCGTTGAATTCCAAGCAGCTCGTACTCGCTCTCCTGGATGAAGCCTACGAAAAGAAGACCTGGCATGGCCCAAATCTCAAACAATCCCTAAAGGGTGTTACGGCGCGGCAGGGTGCTTGGCGCCCCGATACTGGCCGCCACAATATATGGGAAGTGACGCTGCACGCGGCGTACTGGAAATACGCGCTGCGACGAAGGATCGAAGGCGGCAAACGCGGCTCATTTGCCCTGAAAGGCAGCAATTTCTTTCCGCGCCCCGAGAAGGGCAACCTCAACGAAGCAGCATGGGCCAGGGACAAAAAATTGCTTGAGCGCGAACATCGGACCTTGCGGGCCGCAGTGGCGCAAGTGCTGCGCACCTCACGGGGGGCAAAATTCATTTCGCAGTTTTACGGCATGGCGTTCCATGACATCTATCACGCCGGCCAAATCCGCCTGCTCCGGCGGTTGATGGAGCGTTGATCAAACTTTCTGTGTTCGTAATGTTTTGACGAGCGACGCGACGTCTTGGGCTTCCTGGAACAGGCGAATGGCCGCAATCCCCGATGCTCCGGCGGAGAGGCAGGAAGCGGCGTTATCAAGTGTGATCCCGCCGATCGCAACCACGGGCAGCGAGATGGCGCGGCAAACTTCGGCGAGCCGCGCAAGCCCCTGCGGTGCCCCGTAGGCGGCTTTCGAAGGGGTAGCAAAAACGGGGCCGAAAAAGATGTAATTTGCGCTGCCCTTGGCTGCCGACGTCGCCGCTTCCACAGAGTGGCACGAAACACCAATGAGGAAATCCTGCGAACGGATTCCGGAATCCGCAAGTTTCCGCGCTTTCTCAACGGGCAAGCTATTCTCACCAAGATGGACCCCGCCGGCCGCCTGCGAAAGCGCAACGTCCAGTCGATCGTTCACGAGAATGCGAGTCGTGCCCTGCTTGCTTGCCGCGCGTTCGATCGCTGCGTTTGTCAGCGCGGCGCACTCCTTACCGGAAAGATCCTTTTCGCGTACCTGAATCCAGTCGACACCCGCAGCCGCGGCCTCCTGGATCTTGTGCAGTAGGGCTTCGCACGCATCCAGCTCATGGCCTTTGGAGAAAGCCCGCCGGTCCGTAACGTAGCAGAGAATCGGCACACCATTCGACCTACGGAGGCGGGACACGATGGGGACCACGCTGCGCGCCCATCGAGCCAAAGGCAATCAGGATATCGAGCACGCCTACTCCGCTCACCACTCCGCGGAAAGACGGATGAAGCACGACGGGCATGAGTGAAGGAAAATGGCTAAGAAAATAGTTCTGTTCCCAATAGCCGGACCACGGCAGATAGAGGAGCAGTGCGCCCATCTCGAACGCAAGCACTACCAGCAATGCGCGATAAATCCTACTCATTTATAGGAGGAGTCCCGTCGGGCCAGGAGGAATCCGGATTAGCGGGTGGGCTTCTGAAGAGCAGCGATGCGCTCGGCCACGTCGCGGTAGTCGATGTTCATCGCGTAGACCTGAGAAAAACTCTTTAGTGCCGCATCCTGCGCGCCCGCCGTTTCCTGTGCCACGCCTAAATCATACCGCAAGGCGAGCACGCTTTCCGGATCATTGCCGGGAGTTCTTAAGGCGCGTTCGTACCAGATGGCGGCGATGCCGGGTTGGCCTTTTTCCATGAACGCGAGCCCGAGGAGCGTGCAGCATTGCATGACGTAAGGGAAAGCGCGTCCGCGGTCCGTGGCCTTTGCGACCTTTTGGAATTCGCTGATGGCTTCTTCCAGCAGGCCCATTTCCCGGAAGGCGATCCCCAGGTTGTAGTGGGTCTCGAGATCTTCTTCCTCGGCGCCCATTTCTCCGAGCTCTGCGCGGAATTCATCGAATACTTCCTTGAGGGGGCCGGTGGTGATCGGAGCAGTGGGAGCGGAATCTCGCGTTGCGGGAGCTTGAGAAGGGGTGCCTGGCATCGATCCCGAAAAGCTGGGTGAAAGTTTGTCCAAGTCAAGTCCGTCAATTTCATTCGCGAGGTCGGCGAGGAATTGATCGGAAGCGAAACCACTGCCTGCTGGCGGCGCAGGCGCGGCGTTCTGCGTGACGGGTTCCCGTCGCGGAGGCGCGATCGGGGTCTCGGGGGGCTTCTGGTCGTAAGCAGGTACGAGAGGTTCAGGATCCAGCACGAGCTCGAAATCCTGCTCCAACTCGAATTCAGGCTCGGGTGTCTTTGCAGGCTTTTTGGTCGCTTCGGGCGCCTGAGCTTTTTGGGTCTGTTCTGCAGGAGGGAGCTCCGCGGAGATTTCCGCGAAGGGATTTGCCTCGGCTGCGGCAGCCGGCGCTTCTTCTGGCGAAAGGAAGGCAGGTTCCTCGCCAATCTGGAACTCTTCGACGGCTCCCGGTTTCGCTGGCGGCGCCGGGGTAGCAGACAGCTTCGTCGATGAAGCGGCCGGCGTTTCAACGATGGCCTCCCCGCCACGCGACTCTTCGAGCAGAGTCGCCCATTCATCCGACAGATCAACTTCGTGGACCTCTTCCTTTTCTTCTTTCGGTTCGGCTTGCTTAACCTTCGGTTTCTTGATTTCGGGGGCCGGTGGGGCGACGCTTGCCTCAACCGGCGCGGGCTTCACTTCTTCGACGGGAGCGGCAGGCTTCGGTGCCGGCTCGGCGCTTACTTCCGGAATTGTAAGGTCGTGGGCACCCGAGGCGACAGCTTCCGTGACGCCAGCCTTTGACCCGGGGGCGGATTTCGCCAACTCCTCATCCGTGAGTCCTGCTGCGCGCTGGAAGCGGCGGCGCAACTCGCCGAATCGCTCGGAACTGCGCGGGTCACCTCCCTCCTTGTGGATTTGTTCCAACTGCGCGGCGAGTTCGGCAGTGCGCCGATCATCACCCGCACCAAGCACAAAATCGAGCAGCTTCTCAAGCGTTGGTGTATGGCGCGGCGCGCGGCGGAGAATCGCTTCGAGCAGTCCGATGGCCTTCTGCGTCAGTCCATAGCTGGCAAAGAGATCTACATCCGTAAGCGATTGGCTAATGAATTTTTGCGTCTCGTCGTCGAGCGCCGGCTCGCTACGTGCTTCTACCTTCTTTACTGGGACTACGGGAGCGGGCTCTTCCTCTGCGGAAGGTAATTTCGGAGCAGGCGGCTGGGGAATCTCGACCTGCAGGTTTTCTTCTGGGAGGTCGGGGGCGTCTTCGGCTGAGATCAAGCCCAGCTTGCGCAAGACATGATTGAGTTTGCGTTTGGCCGAGTCACTCTCCGGTTCGCGATCGACGAGTTGCTCGAATATTTGCTTGGCCCGCTCCAGTTGGCCATTCGTGCTGAGAGCGTCGCCGAGGTGCGCGAGCGCATCGGGCAGCCGGAAAGAATCGCTAGTGCGCCCGTACAGCTCGACGAGCCACTCAAGCGGCTCGATATGACCGGGCAGTCCAGCGGCAAGCTCGTTCAGGAGTTTCCCGATGACCTCATGCTCGCCGGCGTCGATCATGGGAAGTCGCGACTTCTCCAGGATAGCCATCGCCTTTTCGCCCTGGTCCGCTCCCAGCAAAGCTTCCACGGTCTTTTGCATCGGCCCGAAATTCTTCTCATCGGCCTCAAACACGCGGAGCGCGAGGGCCGTGGCCTTTTCCCAGTTGGCGCTCTTGACGTAGAGATCGAGGAGGAACTCGGTCTGCTCGCCACCCTTTTCGAGATCAGGGCCATCTTCAAG
>Ga0137401_10001340_pt1 | contig 10619 bp, 10 predicted proteins | sample CZOMad1_1_16fung_FD_108286 | JGI IMG/M metagenome (GOLD analysis project Ga0137401, IMG submission 108286) | Vadose zone soil fungal communities from Angelo Coast Range Reserve, California, USA - CZOMad1_1_16fungal (Illumina Assembly) | ecosystem: Environmental > Terrestrial > Soil > Vadose...
ACCGGAAGGTTGGGGAGTACCGAGTAAGACAGTACTGGGTGGCGAGCCTGCAGAACGGCTACGAGCCAATGGCCTAACGTCTGAACGGTCGGCACCTGACAGTTGGGTGTATCCCTCCCTGCCCTTTTCACTCAAGATCCTCAAAAAAAGGCTTAGACCATACCAAAGGCGAGCCAGATCCTGTAATGAAAGGGTTGTGTGCAAAATATTCCGGACAAACGAGTTAGGTCATCGGTGAGACTCGTCGGTTCGGTTGTCAAATAGCGCTGCGACCAGAGCCTGCCGCAGGTCCGAACCGTCCGTTGTGGTTCTGCATCCGGACAGACCAAATTCCTCACGGTCTTGGTCTGCAATCGCAACTGTTCCAGGGATCGGTGGGGAGAGTGGGTGCAAGGGTCTTTGGTGGCATTCACTTCAGGACCTCATGCGTGCGCGCGAATCTGCTCGGGCAAGCCGTGGCCGATTACGTCTCCACCCATGCGATGGACGCTCTGGACGGCAATGAGGTCCATCAGCGGATTGCGAATGGAGATAAGGGTTCGGAGGGAGCTGCAGGACCGCCAACTGCGCCCCCCATCAGACTTGCGGCATCATGTGGTTGTTTAATTTGAAGGCCTTGGTACTCATCCTCGGCTTGATTTGGCTGGCCTCGTTTTCCCTGGTGTGGGTCCGACGACGTAATTGGTGGTATCGGTCCGTTTCCTGTCCGCATTGCTCGTTCGATTGATCGATCTGATTTCTTCTCTTGCATCCCGGCGCTGAGTCTTCGTGAATGTTGCCTACGCGAAAGGTGTACGGACGGTTTGGGCGGACGGAGGCTAGCGCGTAAGTGCGCCTCCTCCGACCCGACAAGCGCGCACTCCTGTCCTTCGGAATTACGCCCGCATTGCCCGTCGCTCGGGCGAATCGGCCAAGGGGCTGATGTCCCCCTGCAACGGTATAATCGACGCCAACCACGGGGGAGACGATGCTGGGCCGACGACGCGGCGACGATCGCCCCGAGAGAGACGTTTCGGAACCAACCCGGGAGACTTTGGTGCGAGTCCCTAAAATCCCTGTGAGCAGTACCCGGCCCCATTGAGGGCTTGATTGCTCCACAAGGTTTGCACAGGATACGCGCCTCCGTCATTTCCGATCATATTGAACGGCGCGCCAGGAACCTGCAGGCCGTCTCCAACCCATGCGCATTTGTCGCCAATCTCCCAGCTCTGGTAATCGAACCACGCACCGTACTGAACCAGGCCAGCTTGCGACTCCGCACCGGGATCGGTCACCGTCTCTGCGATTTCGTGCCCCAGCACGATGGTCACGCCATCATGATCGCCCGTCGGAGCGGGATTGACGAAGTCCTGCCCGCAACCGCCGCCGGCGTTGAGCACGTAGGGCATATTGACGAACGCGATGCCCGGGGTCACGCCCGGATAGGATATCGGCGTGGTGTAGTCGTGCCATGCACAGTACTGGCTCTGATTGAAGCCGGCTGCGTTAAACTTTTGCGGGGTTGCCACCACGATCTGTGCATTGCTCAGATCCGTGACTTGGAAGTGCTGCGCCGCACGATCCGCCTCGCGAGCCAGATCGAGCGGGCTCAGATTGTCGTAAATGGGAGTGCTGTCGTCGTGCCAGACGGCCGCCAGCTGCTTTTTCGGGTTTCCGGCATTTGAGTAGGTCCCGTTATGGTTGGATTGATAATACTGGGTCACGATGTTGCCCCAGGTAGTGCCGCCGATGGCGGCGATGAACCGGCTCATCAGAGCACCCACGCCGTCCGGATCACTCGCCATCGTCCCGGTGTGGTCAAAGGCGCCAGCCTCCCCCCAACCCCAGTAAACGAGATAGATCTTCGGATTTACCTGCACCGCGCCCCCGAAGTATGTCATGTTGACCGGCATCGGTTGCCCTGCTGCGACGCCGGGCGGACACACACCTAGGGTCATGCACACGTCCACCGTGGGCGGGGTGATACCTACCGGCGGCATCGCGTGAGGATTGGTTGGAGCGGAGCGCACGCAGCCCTGGCCTGTAACGTCGAATGCCCTGTTGCTCCACAGCGGCTGCACGGCGAACTTGGTGTTGTTGTTCATGGAGACGTTGGCCAGGCTGGTCCAGGCGCACTTGTCGCCATTCTCGCTCCCCTGCACATCGTTCCAGCCGTCCTGGTCGCTGGCGAAATTGTCCGGATCGGTAACCGCTTCCGCGTACTCGTGTCCCACCACGATGCTGTAACCATCGAAGACCCCATGGCCGAAGTTGTCGCTGATCACATTGACGGAATTCATTCCGCATCCGCCCTGCCCCAGGCCCGGCCAGCTCGCGTTCAGGAATGGGATGAAGGCGTACTGCAGCCGATAGGGATTGCCAAGACCATCAACGCTGCTGGTTTGGGTATGGTACCCGCAATAGACGGGCTGGCCGGTGGCGATGGTGGTGGGCGGCGTGAGAATGATGTAGGTTGCCTGCGGATCGTAATTGAAATGCGCAGAAGCGCGCATCGCTTCCATCGCGAGCGGATCGTTGGCAAGGTTCTCCACCAGACCGAGGGCGACGATGTCGTCCGGCACCGCAGTTGTGTCGGTCCACACGCCTTTGAGTTGTTTGCGCGGATTGCTCACGTAGTTCGCCCCTGCCACATCCGCACAAGCCGTGGTGCCCGCCGGAACGTTCTTGCAGTATTCGGTCTGGATGGCGGCCCAGGAAGTGCCTCCAAGATTCGTCAGAAATGAGGTGACGTAGTTTTGCAGTTGGCGGCTGGTGTACACGCTGCCATTGACGTCGGTAGTGGTAAACCCGCTGGACCACGCCGGACCCCAGAAGATCAAGTATGTCGCTGGCTTGGTCTCGACGCCGATGGCGCCTGATCCAGCATTGCCGCCGTGATAGATCAGGTCGTTGGTTAGTGAATTCGGACTCGGAGTGTTGGGCTGGTTTGGCGCCCAAAAGAAGTGCTTCGGGTTCGTGACACCCAAAGCAGGTGCAGCGGCCAGGGCAAGAACACAAACAAAAGCGATGATTTGCAAGCCAAAGGCCGACAGACGTGGGAGAACTTTCCGGCTGATCTTCATGTTGTCTCCTGAACTGCGCGTCGCGGAGGTTTTTTATAACTTTTATTGATAGTGTCACTACCGCTTATAGGCACGCGCATGCTATACGAGCCCAAAAACGGTTGTCGATACAGGGAAATTGGTATCCTCGGGCGGGAGATACTGCATTTAGGGGTTGCTCTCGCGGCACCCGTCGTGCGCGATTAAATAGTTTATTATCAATTGTTTATGTGATATTTCGCCGGTTCGCGGGAATTTCCACGCTTCACCGTGGCGCCAGCAAAGGAGTAGCATTACTTCGATACATAGTAGTGGCGAACCTCCCCGATCTGCTCGCGGGGAGAACCTGGGAGACGTTAGGAATGCGAAACCAGCTCACCGGGCTTTTGACCCCGAGCCGCGAGCGTATTCGAGAAGCTGCCAAGGTACTGTTTGCCGAACGTGGATACGAGCTCAGCTCCACCGCTACCATCTGTCGCTTGGCGGGTACCAGCGAGTCTCAGCTCATCAAACACTTCGGGAGCAAACAGGGGGTTCTGGAGGCGGTTTTCCAATACGCCTGGGAACAAATCAATCCCGCGGTCCGGCTGGCCACGGAAAGCATATCTTCAGCCCGCCAAAAATTTCAGGTGTTGATCGACATGGTGCTGACCTTCTTAAGCAAGGACGAGCAACTTCGAAAACTGTTCCTTTTGGAAGGACGCCGTATTCGCAACGATGGCAAGCAGGTCGTGCTGGTTCCCGGGTTTTTGGAGTTCGTGAAAATCGTCGATGGAATTTTGCAGGAGCTCGCCGACCAGGGCGAACTTGCGGTTCCCCCGCAAGGGCTGCGTTCAGCCATGATGGGAGCCATCGAAGGCATGCTGCGAGATAAAATCCTAGCCCGTTCGATGGGTTTTCCGGCGGACTTTTCGGATGCAGATATCCGCTCGCTTTGTTTCGCATTCTTCAACGCGAGCCTGCGGCGATGAAGGCGGATCGGCAATTCGCCGCCAAGATTTTTTCATAAGGTGGGCACGCTGCTCTCGTCGCATGCCGGGAATCTGCTCTGCGAACCCGCCGAGGTTGCCCGTAATCCGCCAACCGGAGATTCATCGTGAGGTTTGGAAGCCCTCGAGGCTTGGAGACTGATCTGCCTGTGACCGACAGATCCCGAAAAGCGAAGAAGATTCGAAAAGCAGTTGAGTTTTCAGTCCACCTGCGAGCAGCGATCCGAGTCTAGGCCGGGCACCTGAATTTGTAACCGCAACCCGCAACCGTTTCGATTAAATCGGACTTTTTTCCGAGTTTCTTACGCAGGCTCTTGATCACCGCGTCCACTACGTTGCTCCCCACGTCATATTTGTGGCCCCACACGTCTCGGATCAGGTTTTCCCGCGCGACTGCTTTGCCTTCGCGTTCGCGAAGATACCGGAATACAGCGAACTCCAAGCGGGTGAGCTGCACCCGAGCATCGTCAATGACCAGTTCCCGTGCGTCCACATCGAGCATCTGGCTTGCAATTACCCCCAGTTCGGCGGCAACCAGGCGCGCAAGCCATCCGTCAACGGAAGAGGTACCGAAATCGAGCATGGCGCTGTAGTAGATCCGCCCGTCCAAATTGATGTTGGCGCTGGGAACAGGCACGAAGCCCAATGTCTGTGCGACGGGCGCATACGGGGCCATGTCCCGGACGACCAGGTAGACGCGCCTTAGCCTTGGTCGCAGGGCAAGGTAGGTCCTCTTGATGTCAAGCCAGCAGGCCGCCTGGATCGGCGATGGCTGTTCCCCTTCGCCTTCGCTTAACCAGCGACGGAGAAACAGCGCCGTCTCATTCCTGGGTAACGGGTCATCGCGGAGTTGCGTGAGCCAGCCCGATACAACGGGATCCTGGTGGAGGATGGCTTCGGGAACGCTTTTGGATTCACAGAGGCAATAAAAGCCCACGGTTTTGCCGGTGGCGTCCCGTACCACAGAAAAGGTCTCCGGGGCGGCTGTCCACCACTGGTACAAGGACCTGACCGATTGGGTGCCTTCATGGCGCTCGCAGATGGCGCGGACCGCATCGCCATCCTGCGGACACGCAGGATCTACCGAGTAAAGGTGTGCGCCGGCCGGAAAAAACGCCTCGCGAATGACAGGATTTTCGAGCAGGTAGAGCATGTCCGCGGTATATCGCCACAAGTCAGGAATCGGGGCGGAAGCTAACTCCGTCCGTAACTGCGACCATGCTGCGCGCCGGTAATCGCGGTATTTGCTCGGATCGGTTGCGCGCAGGTCAGCGGCAATCACTTGCTTCACTGAGTCGTGGATGTGCAGACCATCGAGATCGATATGAACGAAGGGAAGGGATCGAAGACGGGAGAAGACATCCTGAGGTGGTGTGTCCGCCAGCATTGCCCGCAGGAGAGAAACTGTTACCCGCCGGAGCACGCAGGCAGGTTCGAGTGCGCGGCGCGTCACCGGGTCCGCGATTTCCGCAAGGTAGAGCTGGGTAAGTTCATGGATCACGCGATGAATCGCGAGATCCTCGAATGCAGGCGCCTGTCGGTTCGCCAGGGCAGAGGCGGCCAGCGTCAGAGCCAGCGGGTGGCCTTGGGCCACGCGATTGATACGCGTCGCGCGCGACTCATGAACACCGAGGCAGGTCAACAGCGCCGTGGCATCCTGGCCCGAGAGCGCATCCAGTTCGAGGGTGCGAAACAGTCCGTGCCATCCGGGTGTCGCAGCCCACGCCGGCGCGGGCGCCTCGCGGTCAGCGAGAACAAGGCGCACTGTGCTGGGTAATCGGGGAACGAAGCTCTGGCGAAGCCATGAATCGAGCAGCCGCAAAACTTCATAGTGGTCGAGGGAAACTACCACGCGCGAGTCGATGCTGCCCAAAGCTTTGAGCGCCTCTTCGGCTGAAGACAACTTCCTCCCGAACCGTGAGCCAAGAGCTCGCAAGAAACCTTGTTCGGTGGGCTCAACGGCCCGACAATCAAGGACAATGGCAGCCGCGCCATATTTCGCAGCCCGTTCCGCGAATGCAGAAATCAGCCTGGACTTACCAATCCCGGCGATTCCGTGCACGTAAATTACGGCAGGGCCGGAATCGCTGAGCGCTTCGAGCAGCAGCGACAACTCCTGTTTGCGGCCCGCAAAAGTTCGGCTTGCCTGCTCGGCAACAACATGTTCAAGCACGCGATGCTGCTGGACGCTTTCGCGAATCATGGGGCACGACGCGAGGTATTGCGAGGAATTGTAGCGCAGATTTCGAGGGAAGGCGCTGCAGAATGCACGGCTGGGTCAGATCGCCAGCGTCAGGATACCCATTGCCAATAGGGCTCCGACCCACAGCAGGTCGAGATTGAACCAGGCACGACGGAGAAAGGCAACGCCCAACTGGTGATATACCACCAGCGCCAGCAAGGCGGTAGCCAGAAGGTACCCCAGCGTGTGCAGCCCTACTGGAAACCACCACTGTGTCGTCGCACTCGACGGAGTTTGCATCGCGCTCGCAAGCATCATGGGATGGACATGTCTGGCAGGCGTCGGCGGCTGCGGATAGGTCAGTACAAAAGGCAGCAGCATGAGTCCCGCCCCGTGCGCTGAAGCCATCAGGAACGACCATAGCGCGAGATCGCGAGAGCCCACCCGCATGCCCACCCACCGAGGATGACGATTTCTACGGACGAATCGGTATACGCCGAAAGCGATCAAGACCGTGGCCGCCAATATTCGGACATTGCCCGACGGCAGCCTAAACCGCGCTGCTTGCGCCACACCCACGACCAGGGCCACCGATATCAAGTGCCCTAGTCCCAACGGCAGCAGCGAATTGATAACCGCCCGGCCGGTTTTTTCCTGCAGGCCAAGGGCAACGGCGAACAGCCACCCCATGGCGGGATTCAGGCCGTGGTAGGCGCCGAGCAGAAACAGAAATGGCCAGACCCACATGGCGTTCACGCAAAGCAATACGAATCCGACGACGCGTCGCCGCCCTCCAGTCGAACCTGGTGGGCGCGGAGGTCACCGAAATCGACGAAAAAGTTGCGATCCAATTCGAGCTCGCCGCGCGCTGATAGGTCCGCCTTTGCCATCCAGCCACGAACTCCGTCCGGATAAAACTGATCGTCCCAAGTGCGGTAGAGAGAGTTGGTGAAATATATACGGCGGCCGTCTCGGCTGATTTCGACCATCTGAGTTGCGCCATTCAACGGCTGCTTCGGGTTCTTCGGATGAGCGGTGCGGCGCGCGATACCGCCCAAACGAATCGAGCCGGTGAGCTTGGGGTCAACAGGATCGGAAACATCATACTGGCGCAGTTCGCCCGTCCCCCAGCAGCTGGCATACAGGAATTTGTCATCGAGTGACAGATCAATATCTGTGAGAAGCGGGGGTACGGTCTTGAAGCCTTTCAGTATAGGAGGCAGCAGATCTGAATCGGCGGGCTCCGCCGGTATGTCGATGATTTTCTTGATTGTCCATCCGCCATTCTGAGCTCTCCACAGCCAAATTGATGATGAGAGGTCCTTCAGAGAGATGACGACGCCCACAAACCCGTACGCTTTTGACGGATCGTGGGCCGGGCGAAGTTCGAGCGGCAATTGGTACTCCTCGCCCAGGTCGAGCACCTGTTTGTGGCGACGCTTGCGGAGGTCCCAAACATGAATACGCCGTCCATACTTCGCACCCAAGAGCAACTCGGGGTTCAGACCGCTCTCCACCATGTTGGGGGTTCCCCATTCACTGGTCAGCATGGTGTCGTATCCCAGGTGCCACCAGAAGTCGTAAGCGAAGTACTGCGGGCCGCGATCGACCTCCCAGCGCCCAAGGACCTGGAACGAATCATGATCGAGGATCAGGATGCCACCTGGTCCATCGCCACTGGAAGACCCGATAGCATTTACGTAGATACCGTCGGGTCCGCAGTGCACGGTATGCATGCGCGAATAGCCAGAGCGCTTTGCGATCTCGTCGGCTTCGATTACTTTCACGATCCGCGGCTTTCGGGGATCGGGTTTGGTGTCAATGATATGGATACGGGACGATCGCAGTCCGGGCACGATCAAGTAACGGCGCTCGACATGCGGATGAGGCGCATACGGGCACAATGCTGAGCTACAGGCATTCCAGCCGAAATGATGTAATTCATCCCCCGGCTGCGGCATGGCTAGACTGCCGACAATTTGACCGTAAGTATTTGAGCCATGGTCTAAGTCGACCACGGTCATTTCATCCGGGCGGTGATCGTTGGGATTCAGGGCCGCCACATACGCGAGCCGCTCCGGCGGAGCTTGCATCGCCAGGCGCGGCGACGGGTAGAAAGTAGGATCGGGTCGAAAGGACATGGCACACTCCGCCGCGTTGATTGGTCATCCGGTCCGGTCCGCAGACCGTCATGACTTGCCGGCGGCCAGCGCCTTCACCGCTTCCGTGGACATGGCCTGTCCGCCGATACCCCATTCCCCGCTATTCACGTCCTGAATAATCACCCAGGTGACCGGACGCAGATTCTCGCCCTCAATGGAAACCATGGCGTCGGTCAGCTTCTTAATGATTTCCTGCTTTTGCTGATTGGTGAAAACCTTCTCGATGAGCTTTACCTCGATCAGTGGCATTTGATGCTCCTCCGCAAGCTTTCAGTTTGGTTCGTCCGGGCCCTGTGTCCGGGCTTGCCTATACTACCCGTGTTAAACAATCGATCGCGCGTATGCGGTTCTGTCATGATGGCGCGATGCAACATCGATGACGAAGATCTGTACTGCTCACCGACATCGAATGGCCTGCTCGCCTATCGGCAACTTTGCGGCGGGTCGAGTCGCTTCCCCCGCAACGGCCTCGCCCGCCTCCTCTAGATCGCGCTGACATAATCCGCGTTCACTCCCCGCAATTACCGAGAGCCCGGCCCTTCGGTTCGGCCAGCAGCTCGAATCAGCGGTTGGTTTGGTCAGTGAATGCCTCGCAAGAAACGTTGGGGTGCCAGTTGACGAACGCGCCCCTGGGATTGTCCTTCCATGCCCAGACATGGAGCGTGTAGAACGCCGGGAGCCCGAAGCGATTGGGGGCCTCCCACCACTGAAAGAGCTGTCCCATGAGCTCGGGCGGAGCCGAATGTGTCTCATTCCACGTATCCGCGAGAACCAGATAGTCAGCGCCAATCAGTCGCAGGCCTCCGCCTGGCGTTGGCTCGTAAATCACGATCTGGGGATGGGCGGCGTCAATTACGCCGCTCTTCACCAGGGCGCCATTTATAAAGTGAAGTCCCATCGCCCCCGCGTCGGGTCCGCTCACGCAACCGAATTGAAGGGCGTACCCTTCCGCTTCCGCCACCGACACATCCTTGAAGCGCTCGGTCGAATCCCGGACAATTTTGATAAGGGCGCTCGCCCTGCTCTGCTGGTCTGGCGTTAGTTCTTGATGTTGGTTTGTCAGCGTGTGCGAGTGGCCAGCTTGCGCCGGGGCAAGCGCCCTACAAACACTCACGAGAACTAGAACGATCATCGAATACTGGAACTGCGTCGCGAATCGTCTGACTCTCATCGTAGAAGGCTCCTGATTGGATTTCGGGTTGCCAGCCTTAGTCGGCCCGTGCCTGGCTTTGCTCTCCCGCGTCCATCAATCTCTCCTACACACGCGAGTTCTGTCATGATGACCGGATGAGAAATTTATGAAAACTTGGATTCTAACGACGCGCCGATTCGCTGTGAGCAGGTCAGGTTGGCCCGTAACCATCTCCGAGATAGGCCCACTTCAACCGCGTTGTGGCACGCGAAAGATGAAATTTTGGGCGAATCGTCGGCAATCGGGAAGCGGTTGTGCAGAAAATGGGAGCATGAGCGGCTCTTTTCTTATGGCTTGTCCTACGACTCGGTTGTGCTTCCGCTTTACCGCATCACTCAGAGCCGACGACGGGGGCCCCGAAGTCGCGCAACCGTATCCGAACGGATAGCCGGTCTATCCAAAGCGTTAGCTCGGGAAGTGCTGCGGGATGGGTCGCGTCCGGGGAGCTCATTGAGAGCAATAGGCTTGTTCGGCGCCTCACCTGTGGAAACGACTGGAGGAGCAAATGCTCCAGGTGAAACTGTCCGGGGGTGTGGGCCGATCGTCCGTGCGGACTGGGGCTGTTCGGCTCTCGCGCTCCGACGCGCCTCCGGGAAAAACCAGCTTCGAGCAACTCCTGGTCCGGGCGGTCGAGCGGAGCTAGTCGAGCCCACGAAGAAACGAGCCGGGCATTGGGGGCAGTCTCCATTGTGGAGCCTGCCTCTCTCCTTTGGCCAGGCCGTTGTACCCGAAGGCGAAGACTTCCGACCAACACGAAAAACGGGCGACTTCACAATCCACGCGTAGCTCCCGGTCTGCCAGGGATCTCCGGATGAGTAGTCCTTCTACAGCCAATCAAATAGAGGTCGGTCCCCACCGATCGGCGGAGACGCGCGGCCATCCTGCCATCAGAACGACACTCGGGCGCTCACCTGAATCTCGCGACCCGGGGTCATCGCCATGGTGATGGTGCCGAACTGGGGTTCGTTCACGTAACGGTTCGGCGTTCCCAGGTTGACGGTGTTCAGAGCGTTGAAGGCTTCGCCTCGGAGCTGGAAGCTCGCGCTCTCGCTC
>Ga0137401_10001341_pt1 | contig 10619 bp, 19 predicted proteins | sample CZOMad1_1_16fung_FD_108286 | JGI IMG/M metagenome (GOLD analysis project Ga0137401, IMG submission 108286) | Vadose zone soil fungal communities from Angelo Coast Range Reserve, California, USA - CZOMad1_1_16fungal (Illumina Assembly) | ecosystem: Environmental > Terrestrial > Soil > Vadose...
AGGGCGTCTGTCTCCACACGGGCTGCAAGAAAAAGCACGTTGACGGGAACCGCTGCTGCAAAACGCATGCGGCGTTTTACCGGGAGCGGAACCGCAAATACAACGAGCGCAAGGCCAAGGGCTTGGTGGGCAAGTGAGCAAGCCCGTTGATGTGCCCATCACGGTAGAGGTCACCACGGTAACGCGCACGGTAGTTTCGGGAAAGTGGGTATTCATCGAGAAGAAACAGAAGTAAACGGGAACGCCAGGCGCGCAAACGCCAAAGCGTTCCCTATCCAAAACGAAAGAAGGACTTTCGAAATGGCTTGCCACACGGTAACTGCGGCTCAGGAAATTTGCTACAAGATAATGGTTGAACTTGGTGGCGGAAGGTTCAAAGGAATTCAAGCAGGATTCCGCAATCGCTACGGAGTTTGGGTTGTCCCTCTCGTTTTGTTTGACTCTCCCGTCTCTCTTACAACACTGGCAATCTCGGCTCCACGTTTGAGCGCCCGTGCTGTTCGTGAGCACATTGCAAAGAGTGACGCACTGTTTCAGTCATTCGCCGATAAAGCGTGTGCCCGTGTGTTCAGGCAGTTCGGTACAGAGGTGGCCGAATAATGTTCGCCCTCTGCATCATTTTGGGCGTGCTCATGGGCCTCACGGTATTGCTAGTGATGTGTCTCGTCGCCGGTTTGCTTGTCGCACTGCTCTACGAACTTGCGCCGATTGTCAGGGCATGGGACGTAGACTTGAGCCAGCCGGTATTTCTGACGCGATGGCGAGCCGTGAAATTACCTGAGCAGCCGCCCGTGGATGTTGTTAAGGTCATGCTCTGCCGTGAGCCACTTCTGGCTGCCGAATATTTTTATGCAGCCACTCGCGGAGAGCCACTGTTCACAAAATGCAAACATCAGGCACTGAGGTTTAGCCTTGCGGATCGACTCGCGATCAAAATGTACTTTCGCAAGTTCGGTGGTGAGACCAACGTGTTTGTGGTCTACGCAGAAGAAAGGAGGAGTGATGCGCGCATTTCTAGGTAAGCGGTTAGGCTACGGATTCTTTGCAGGTGTGAGCCAGCGGGTTCATGTCCCGAGTCTCTCGCTCGGTTTTGCACTTGGAGTAATTGCAGTGCTACTGGCGGCTGTGTTCCTGGGAGCCCGGTAAAACCCGCCAGCGGCTCAATGGCAGAGGATTCGCCACGCGAACTTAGATCGGTTTAGGGTAGGAGACCCCGGAGCAGTTTGGTCCGGGGTTTTCCATGAGTGCAGCCTATTGCACGTAGCTCAGTGTCGCCTCGATCTGTACTGCTTTTGGTGTGAACAATGAGAAGCGATTGTCGAGCAAGATGTAGTAGGTTCCAGGCGCAAGATTTCTGACTTCAATTTTGGCCTGTGTGACTCTGTCGCTGTTGTAGTAGGTGCGGGTTGGGTGCCCGTTCTTGAGGTTTGCGAAGCCGTCTTCATCAAGGATGAAGCAGTCGATGTCATTACCCGTACCTCCGGTAGCCACAAAATGGCCGTTGACCACGACCTGGCTGACGTTCTCTGGAACCACAAACTTGTACGACGTATAAGAGGTGGCTCCAACAGTGGCCGCTCCATTGGTGAGGTTGACGGAGCGGGGCTGCGGCTGTGGAGTTTGATAGGTGACGACCGGCGGAATCCTTCTCTGATTCGCCCTCAGTCTTTCATTCTCCTGCATCATATTCCTGATAGCGATGCCCACAAAGACTAACGCCAACACGATTAGGACACCTAGCCAAGTGGGGATCTTCGATTTGATCGCGAGTTTCTGGTCCGTCAGTGGTGTGGCGCACTGAGAACAGAACTGGGCACTGTCGGGCTGTTCAGACTTGCACTTAGGGCAGGTCACTGGGCACCTCCACGTAACCTCATCTTGCATCAGCATCATATCGTATTGACAGTTCGAGACTAATGAAGTTGGCTAATTGACAAACACCGCGGCCCCGGTGAGGTCGGAGGGTTGGTTACGCGGCTACTGCGGCTTTCTTCGGTCTGCCCGTGGGTTTCTTGACGCGGCTCACGTGACCGGGACAAAACATACTGAATTCACCCTTGATGCGGCCCTTCCATTTCTCATTTTGCTTGATACGCTCGGTCATTTGACCGCAGTTGCACATGCAGAGACCCGTGGGGTTCGGGACGAATACGGGCTGCTTCATGGGCTTCTTAGGGGGCTTGGGTAGGTATTTTGCCAAGTGTTCCTGCTTCGCAGTCTCGTCAGCAACGGTCCGCTTCGGGAATCTGCACGTTCCTGCTGCCAGGTCCTTTGCAACGTGGTGCATCTTGTCGAGCACTCTACGTACAACCTGCGGAGTGCATTGCATCGCTTCAGCAACAGTGACGCTTTCCAATTTCAGGCGAGTGGTCCGATAAAGAATACCTAGAAAAAACTTCGATAGTCCGCCTGCGAGCTTCGCCTGGTCGTAAGGGCGCATTGATTCAACGCCGTACCATGAAGGTACAACTCTGTGCCTCAGCCAATACTTGTGGAATCGCTCAAAGAGCCGCTGGCCTTTGGTCTCAAATAGTTTGTCCGCAAAACGAATGTCCTCAAGGGTAGGCTGAATGCGAACGTATAGACTCTTACTGAGCATTGCTGCCAACACTTCTCGAACGGTCGCGTCGTTGTGTGCCCACGAATAGTCGTTGCGATGCGGGGCACCCGCAGAATGCCGGTGCACATGCATGGACGCGAAGTCGGCGTGCGAGATACCGCTGCGAGCACTACTAGCCCTTGCTGTGCGGCCAGCGAATTGCCAACGGTCGAATGACACTCCCCTACGCGGAGGCGCAGGCGGTAGCACTTGGATAACGGTCATGTTGTCCTTGTGGAGTGTTAGAGGAAATGAAAAAAGGGCGAGGCTCCCCTATGAAGCCCCGCCCCTGTGTTGAAGATTTGAACTAGCCCTGAATTTCGCGGAACGTCCGGGCTACACGGTCAATGCGCTCTGCATCCGTGATTGGCTGTTCGGCGGAGCGTTTACGGGCCGCGACTTCCGTATCTTCATACGCGGGATGAACAACAATGCTTACATCTGCCAGGGCGCCAAAGTTGTTGATGGTCCGCAGAAAGGGCGCGTTGCGGGTAGCACCTTCTCGCCACTCATCGTCTCCCTCACCCAAACCGAAAGCAAATGAACACTGGTCCATGTCTCCACGTTTAATGCTGGCGTAAACGTCGTTCGCGTAAGTCGTGTCAGGCAACGTACATTCAAAGTAGAGGCCAGTCGAATCTTCTGAGAGCCTGAGTGTGCCACTTGTGGTGCGTCCAAGAATGCGGTCTTCATCATGCGCCACGAGACAACAAACATCGGGGTCGCTCTGAAGAATTCTCTTGAAGGCTCCGGGCGCAATTACCTCAACGAATGCTCGACCAGTTCTTGGGTCGGTCATTTCATGTGACCGCTTATTGTATTTTGCAGCGTAGCCTCTGACCATGCGGGCCTTACCGACTTCGGCGACTCTTAGCTCGGCGGCGTTTGTGAATCGCTGCTCTTTGTTTTTGTTTCCCATGTGGTGCTCCTGCTCTTTGCGGTTTGTGTTGCGCGTTGCTTGTCCATTCAAAATCTTCATGGTTCCCAAGTACGGTCGGGATACCGGGAAGGCGTAGGCGCTTCCAATCATTTCTGTCCACTGCTCAAACTCTACTTTCTGCTAAATTTCAGGGGCGCAGGTTGGCGCCGCGAAGTGCAAACCTGCGTCCACATCTGTGTTCGGCGCGCCTAACCTTTAAGGGTGGCGTCCACCTGCGAGGTGGAAACACAGAAGCTCTTGAATTACCGCGTCTCGTGCTTTGGCTTCCACTGCGTTGGCTCAGTCGCCGCCAGTTGTGCGGCGTAATGGTCGGCTGCTACTTTCTCTTTAATTGCGGCCTGCCATTCGGGACGGCCCTTTTGAAGAAGGGCTACTGGCACGTGCTCTCTCACACCACAGTGTCCGAACACGAAATGGTCCGACGGGTTGAAAATTGCGAGCCACTGCCCACAGCTTTCACAATGCACGTGAACGTGCAGAGTGCCCGGCACATCGGGGCTACCCGTGGTGCGGACAAGTTTCCAACTGGCTTGTGGTTTGGAATTGCGAACAGGATTGGAGACGGGGTTAGGAAGCGGTTCTACGAGGCCAGCGGCTTTGAGTGCGTCGAGGTGAACGCCGGGCTTGAGGTCTTCAACTTTGCCGGCTTTCGGGCCAGCTAAAATCTTATACAGCATGGTGGTTCCTCCAAATCTTTCAAACTACAACTACGATTGGACTCCGATGTGACTCTTAAGTGTGACGGGTTTTTATCGGCTTTCGCGCAGGTACGCCAAAAGACCGGACCCGAAATCTGTCAGGCGTTTCTTCTCAGCCAGCGACTCTGGTGTTTGCTCGGTCGCCTTTACCTTCTCTTGCTCCTGTGCTGTCAGGGCGCTGACGATGAATGTGTTCGCGGGAATCGCAGCTTGCTTCTCGGCATTTCCGCCGAAGCCCCACGCGGCGGCTGTCTTTTCACTGTGGCAGCCTGTGCAAAGACCTTGCAGGTTTCCAAAGTCAGCGAACAACATCATGTCGCCCTTGTGGTCTTTGATGTGGTCGGCTATCGAGCTAGGGCGCTGCTTGCAAATCTTACAAATGGGGTCACGAGCCAAAGTTCTGATTCTCAAACCGTGGGGCACGCTTCGCCATTGCGCGGAGTCGTACATGTGCTTCCATTGAGACTTATAAGCCTCAAGAGCCTCGCGGGGCTTTTGGTCAGTTGGCAGGGCTAGCGGCATTTAGACCTTCTTCCACTGCGACAAGACGCGGGTACGCAGAGCATCGCGTTCGCGCTGGGGAAGTTCTTGCAGTGCTTGTACGAAGCCCTCATGCGTGAGAATCATGGGGTACTTGCTCGCATCGGCGATTGCTTCCCGGTGAAGTAACACGACGGGGTCGCGCTCGACAAGCGCTTGCATATCGTAGGCTTGCATTTCGTCGGTATCGGGGGTGAAGTAACCGATTTCAATCCCAAGTTTGATTTCTTCGCTAGTCAAAAACATGCTGTTCACCTTGTCACTTTCATTTCGAGTAGTGCTGCGCCAAGAGAGCCAGGTTTCACTTCGCGGGTTACGGCATCTCTGGCGGGCTTTACGCGGTCGCGGTCGATTGGTGAAAGGCCGAGTTTCGATGCCAGTGTAAGAATCTGGCGCTCACAGTCAGTGACTATCCGCAACATCGGGTGTTTGATTTTCTTTTGGTACGGCACGCCGTGGCTGTCTAATATCGTGGTGAGAATCATGAGGCCGTCGGTATCAAGCTCTCTCTTGGCGGCAATCCATCGGCTATAAACCGTGGCGTAAACCGAGAGCATTGCGTAGTCGCCCGGCGTGAGTGCTGCACGAGCTTCCAGCATGGCGCAGACGCGCTTATACTCAACGCGGGCGGCTCGGCTCAGATGGCTCGGGAACTTCGGGCGGCCAGCGCGGATTGCACTACCGACGGGCGGGCGGGCCTGGCTCTTGGTTCCATGCAAATCATGCTCGAATTGTGTCTTCGCTATTCTCATTTAGACCTCTAGATTTGGGCCGGCCATGACTCTTTAACCGGGTAGAAAAAGAGCCACAGCCAGCTTCATCGGGTGGCGATGAAGGTCGTAGAAAATTTGTGTGGGAATGCCAACCCGAATTGCTTGCCCAGCCGGGCTATTCGCCCGACATTTAACTCTGTAGGTGTTAGGGGTTTTTGGCGCGTCGTATCCGGCAATATCCGCTTCTATCTGGCGGACATTTTTACCGGGTAGAATGCGGTCAGAATGGTTTAGGAATCCTGTGGGAATGGGCGGTGAAGAATCACTGAATCCCGTAAGAAAGTTCGGTGATTGGCAATCACATGTGTGTGTGAAAAGGTGAACGTTGGTAGTCGTAGGACTCATGAAACGGATTCTGACCCCCCGTACCATGTTGAATTCATTGGACTTAGCTCTTGGCCCCTCTTGGAACCAATCGAAAGGCTTGCTCGACAGCATTCATCGTGCTCACCATCGTCTGGTTCTTCGTGTGTCTAGGGCTCGATATGGCGGGCTCTTGGTAGGCTCTAAGGGTAAGTCACCTATGCGCTATTCAGTCCTTGCGCTGGGGCTGGCGGCTCGATGGCTATAGGCTACAGTGTGTAGCCTGGCTCTACTTGGTCAGGCCGAAGTAGTGCCGGTGGTTCTGACGTATCACATCCAGTCGCGTCCATGTATCGCGCGCCCTTTGGTTGCGTGAGATGGCGGCGATTAACTTGGTGAAATCCAAAGCAGCTTTTGTATTACCTTCAATGGTTTCAGCGAAAGCAGACAAATGGTGGAGCACAATACCGTTTGTTCTCATGAATTCATTCGCATTATAGGTGATGGCGGCATCTAACTTGGTGGCGAACTTATCTTTCTGAAGCTTTGCTGGTTTCTTCTTCGTCATCTGTGGTTTCTCCTTTAGGCTAACGCCCTGTACTAACTGCTCTGTGGCCTTACTGGCTACGACGTTGTATCGCGTGGGTGTTATGCCGAGCGAGCGCCTCATCCGCCAATCGCTCCAAACCTTCTTGCTCTGCCTTGCACTGACGCGCAGGCTCGACGCCTCTAGCCATTACTTCTTTGACATGCCGCTCGATAAGCTCGTAGCGTTGACCTTCAGATTCAAAAATGATGAGCATGGCACGCTGTGCAATCATCGTGGCTACAGGACAAACCTCTGGTCCGTAGGCTTGTACTTCTGCTGTAGCTTGCTCAACTGCTATGTCAATGACGGTTCTCATGGCTTCTCTTCTCCTTTAGGCTAACGCCTGAATTAGCTGGTCTGTGAGTTCCGGGCTTGCGCCCATTCGGGGTGTGCGAATCTTTAGCCACTTTGACCAGCCCATTTCAGGCTGTGCTCCTGCTTTCATCTTGGCCACGACTTCCTTTAGAAGTCTTGCTTGTTCCACGGCGTCTACTCTTGGCAGTTGTACGATGAGCTGTGCCAATCTCTTCTGCTGTTTACAAGACACTCGGGAGTGTTCCGTGTATTGCGAATAATTAAACCATTCAAGCATCTCAGGGCTTACTCTGGGCGTGGCTCGTGGACTTTGGCCAGCTCTTTCAGGCCATCAAACACGCCAACGAACTTCCCTAGCGAGGTCTGTGGCGTGGCCTGGTCCGGATAGACTGGCTTTACTTGCGCGGGTGTGGGTGTGGCTGGTGTTTCGGTTTGCTTGCTGGACATGATTGTTCTCCTTAGATTTGCTCGTACTTCAAACTGCGTGCGACCGGGGCTTTTGCTGGTATTGGAGTGCTGGGTGAATCTACTGCTTGCAAAATCTGTTGAATCAAGCTCACGTCATATCCTAGTTCCGCGAGCATGAAGCTAATCTTTTCCAGCGAAAGGCCAGCGGCCACGTCTCTTTGGACCTGCGGGATGTAATAACGCATGAGCAGGGTTATCAAATCAATCATCTCGCTTGGTGTAAGGTCCGTGCTGCCCATAACCTTCACTATCATTTTTGCGAGGTGTTCGTGCTCGTTTCTACCCTGACGTGGTGGTTTCAACATGTTAGCTCTCCTCTTCCTCGGTGAATCTGTACTCAGCACTGTTTTTGTGCGTCCTGCTGTAATCTCGTCCGCCAACGCGGTCTACTTTTCTCACCACCGAGGATGCTTCAACGTTGCGGCCATGTAGCTGTGTTCTGTCTATTGCCCAGTTCACAAGTTGCTCTGTTACCTCGCGAGTGATTGTGACCTTAGCTGCGGCGGAATTCGGGTAGAGGCGGACGCTGATATTGTCAAGTGGCAACTCGATACCGCGGCTTGCTAGGAATTCCTGTAGGCTCACGTCGGTGGCATCGACGCTCAGGTTGTTGAAGTACAACCATGTGCCATTTGGTAAGTTCTTTTCCAACGTGATGAAAACACTCCAATCAAAAGTTCTAGGAGACCGAGCGCAACCCGCGATGGTTCAGCCCGGCTTTTGGGGCCGGACAGTTCGCGTCGGACTGGCGCAGTTATGCACCCAGACCCACTTGCAGTGCATTACTTTGTGCGAGAGAGGAATTATTTCTCGCTGCTGTGCGGTACGTTCACGATGTCCCACCGACGGCGGGCTGCGCTCGATTCGATGCCTCGGTTAGGAGGACACAAGGACCGCGCGATGTTTTGGGTTCCTAGCTTATGTTCCCGCTGGCTTGTTCTTTCCCTTTTTCCGGCGTTCAGGCCAACCAATGCAAGGCCCGTTGTCTTGAACTAACCCGACGGCCTTGATAAGCGCCCTGTCCAATGCGGCGCGTGCATCTATCACGGCGGTGCAGAGCCGCATTTGCTTGGCGCTGTAAACTTTATTCCCAGCCGAGCTCATACCCACCGCCATCTGGCTCCGTCGGCTGCCCTTCGAGCTTTACCCTGACATGCTGCGCATCGCCGAAACAAGGCTTCGTCCCACATTCGGCGTAGTGCCATGCTTCGTAAACGTTGTGACGCATTTCCGCTGTAAGAAAACAGTAGACTCGCGTCTGGCCGCATTTGCTAACAAGCGCAAACGGGCCATTACCACGAATAGTGGCTTTGGCTCCGTAGCGGTTCCTGATGTCGGCGGTGTAGTCGAGAGGCACGGTATACCCGTGGAGTGTTTTGGGGTATTTGCGTGCGAAAATTAGCCCTTGACTTCGTGAGGGATTCTGGTATGATGTTTTTGTCGCCGAAAACAAGTAAGCGTTTCAGGGTTGTATATTACTTGTCCCTACCTAGGTGGTGACCTTCCAAAACCCATTTCAAAGCCACGGACCTGGTGTGTTTACACCGGGTGAGGATGGAGGGTCGTTGTGTGTTTACACGATAAAAATGGCGTTACGTTGTGTGAGCAGTGTGGTGAGCGTCCCGCAAAGGACCGATTTTGTAGTGGCAGGTGTCGTCAAAAGGCTTATCGGAAAAGCCCGGCTCACATCGTTCAACTCAAACAAAAACGAGATAAACGATTTGAGCTAAAACTCAAACGCTTTCGCGATAAGTACGGCGCCCGATCACTTAGTATCAACGGTTGGTCGGGTCCAGTGGCTAGTTGGGTTGGTTAGAATTGATGTTTTTCAAATCAAAAAAGGAGAAAACAGCATGGAGTTAATGGAAGCCACGATACAGGTAGAACCTTCAGTGCAAATAGAAGCAGCACCCTTTGATCATGACGCTTGGCGCAAAGAAGGCGAAGAACTCGGCAAACTGGCTCACCATGCAAGCCACAAGCTCAACTGGGAGGTCGGCGACTGGGTGCTACGGGGCGAGAGACACTTTCGCACCGAGCAATATAACGAAGCAGAAAAAATAACTGGGCTCAAGAGGAGCACTCTTCAAAACATCACACGGGTCGCCAAGGCTTTCCCGCCCGGCCCAGCGTCCCGACGTCGGGAGGCTCTAACTTTCAGTCACCACGAGCTCGTAGCGACACTTCAAGTATACGACCAGGAACACTTCTTGGATGAGGCTCAGTTCAACGGCTACAGCATCGCTAAACTGCGCGAACACATTGAACTCGAAGTCGAACGCCAAAAAGAAACAGGCGCAGGCGGCGAACCGAAGCCCCCTACGCCCCTGAAGCCCCCTATGCTCTCTCACAAGATTCGTCTGTCTTTTTGTGATGATAATTTCAAGTTCATTCAGAGCCTTGCCAAAGCGCGAAAGATAGACGCCGCCGCAGTGCTGCTCGAAATTATTCTCGTGTACGTGAAGTCAAACAAACAAGCTCTGGATGCTGAGCTAGAGAGAGCCGAAGCTGTTAAGAAATCCCAACGTGCTCAGATGAAGTTTTGGCGGACTGCGGCACAACAATGATTTCTTATCTTGCCGGGTCAACTTCGCCGGATCGCTTTGAACGATATGCCGACAAGTCGGGGGCGAACCATTTTCTATTCACGTTCGCTTACGAAGACGCCCGAAAGTGCGCGGAATACCTATGCACCCAGCCACAGCGCCGACTCTTCGTAGACAGTGGTGCTTTTTCAACGTGGACCAAAGGTACGAAGGTCAGCCTCAACGAATATATAGCTTTCTGCAAGAAAATTATGGACCTGCGGAAGTGCCCTGTTGTTTTCGCTGCGCTGGACGTGATTGCCGGTAGCAGGGACAGTGGTTTTCCGACCATAGCGCAGCGCGCAAGGGCTTGTGAAGAAGGATGGGATAACTACCAGACGATGAAGCAAGAGGGTATCCCATGCATTATGACGCATCATCAGTTAGAGAATACTCGATGGCTAGCAAGGATGATCGATGAGAGCGACTACATCGCATTGTCGCCGCGTAAAGTCGGCATCACAACCGAGCAGAAGGCCGAGTGGCTACGGGAAAAGTTCAGATACATCGGTTTCAAAAAGGGAACGTATATGCCCCGTGTGAAAGTGCATGGCTTGGGGGTTTCTAGTCCCGTGTTCATGGAAGCCTTCCCGTTCTTCTCTGTGGACAGCACAGCATGGCAAATGGGCGGAAGGGCCGGTGCGTATCGCATTTTCGATGGTAGTCGCATGCCGTACATCCCACAGGACAAATGGGAGGCCAACTATCATTGGTGCATACCCGCGATGCATCGCCAGCGCCCGCCGGGTGTGCAAATGGATCAAAGCTGTGATACGGGAATCTACTTCTTTGTGGTACGGGCCATGAAA
>Ga0137401_10001347_pt1 | contig 10596 bp, 9 predicted proteins | sample CZOMad1_1_16fung_FD_108286 | JGI IMG/M metagenome (GOLD analysis project Ga0137401, IMG submission 108286) | Vadose zone soil fungal communities from Angelo Coast Range Reserve, California, USA - CZOMad1_1_16fungal (Illumina Assembly) | ecosystem: Environmental > Terrestrial > Soil > Vadose zone...
CTCAAAGTACGTATGGAGGTTTTTGACTTCCAGTAGATGGGGCATAATGCCTATGTTTCCGTACTAAGGTATCAAGTTCGGCAAGTGAAGCTCTGGTTGACGACGAGTGTTCAGAGTATCGACTTCAGTCGGGTTTTGATCGCGAACAACCCAACCAGAGTTGGTGCTCTGAACTCCACTTTCGTTTCTCCCTCACTATTTTCGGCGCGTTGAATCACGTTGACAGGCCTCGGAAATCGGCAATAGACTGACCGCGTTTTTGGGAAACACTCTACGGACCTGACTTACAGCTTCAGAGGTTCTCGCAATGCGCAACCAGAGCATAACCGCAAAAAGAATCATCCTCAATGCTTGTCTGTCGATAATCACAGCGTTGATCTTACCGACGACCGTTTGCGTCGCAGCCCAGGATCCGGATTACGCTTCCGAGCGGCAGCGCGCTGCTCAACTAATCGACGAAAGCAAAATCCTGCAGGCGCTGCCGATTTTCGAAAAGCTCGCAGCTCATGACCCTAAAGATCGCGAGGTCCAGTTCTACCTGGGCTTTTGCATACTCGCAAGTTCCGCTGACACCAAGGACCCGGCTGCTCGCAAGCAAGAGCGCGTGCGAGCGCGGAGGTACCTTGTGCGCGCAAAAGAACTGGGGATGTCTGACGCGCTGCTCGATCAAATGCTTGCATCAATTCCGCCCGATGGCGGCGAAACACCTAAGTTCTCCAGCAATCCGGAAGCTGAAGCTGCAATGAACGAAGGCGAGTCTGCTTATACGCGCGGCGATCTCGACAAAGCGCTTGGCGCTTACACTCGCGCGCTGCAGCTCGATCCGAAGCTTTACTATGCGGCGCTCTTCGCTGGTGACATGCAGTTCAAAAGGGGCCATAACTCCACGGATGCCGCCCAACGCAGCGATCTGTTCGACAAAGCCGGAGAGTGGTTCGGCAAAGCGATCGCGATCGATCCTGATCGCGAGACCGCGTATCGTTACTGGGGCGATACCCTTCTGGAGTATGGCAAGGACGATAAGGCGCGGACAGAATTCATCGAGGCGATCATCGCAGAACCCTTCAACCAGCTGGCTTATAGCGGACTGACCCAGTGGGGGCAAAAGAACCAGGTACAGCTTGGTCATCCGCGAATCGACATTCCGTCGAACATCACCTCAAACAAGCCGGGTGAAGTGAGTGTCACGGTAAATGAAATGGCGCTGAAAGGAAGCGACAGCGACGGCTCAGCCGCCTGGATGATGTATGGACTGGCGCGATCGCTCTGGGTGGACAAGAAGGACGGAAGCCGCAGCGAGAAGTTTGCTAAGGCATATCCCAATGAACCCGCATATCGCCACAGCCTGCCAGAAGAACTTGAAGCGTTGCGGGGAGTGGCGGAATCCGTTCGGGTTCAAATGAAGGAAAAGCGCGTTAAGCAGTTGACGCCTTCGCTCGAGAACCTGACAAAGCTGAATGACGCCGGATTGTTGGAAGCTTACATCCTGTTCGTGAAGCCTGACAAAGGCATCGCGCGCGACTATGTCGCTTATCGCGCGGCCAACCGCGACAAGTTGCGACGCTACTGGATGGAAGTCGTGATTGGCGGAATAAGGTAGCGCAAGTTGTTAACTTGCGATTATTCTTGCCGAATGGACGAGCGCGTTGACCGATGAAGAGAACTTCCAATCTTGATCGACTGGGTTATAAATCCTTCTACCGACGAAACCTTCCGCACATTCAGCCTCTGAACACCGCTTTGTTCTTAACATTTCGTCTGGCTGGCTCCTTGCCCAGGGAAGTCTTGGCGCGAATGGCAGATGAACGCCGCCTATTAGAAAAAGCTCTGAACAATGATTCCGCGGAATCTCAATCGCGCTTTCGTGAACTCACGCGTCGCCACTTCGCAATGCTGGAAAGTTGGCTCGACAAAGCGACAATAGGCCCGACGTGGCTCGCGGATGCGCGAGCCGCCGGTATCGTCGCCGAGGCTCTGCACCATCGTGACGGAACGAAATATAGATTGGACGCTTATTCAATCATGCCGAACCATGTCCATGCTGTCTTTGCTCCTTTAGCGCAAACCCACACCCCAGAGTCTCTCTCATCGATCATGCACTCCCTAAAACGCAATACCGCAACGCGTGCCAACCACATACTGGCTCGATCAGGCGCCTTCTGGGAGCACGAGAGCTTCGATCATTACATCCGAAATCGAGTTGAGTGGAAGCGGGTAATCAAGTACGTTCTCGAAATCCGGTGAAGGCGGGCTTGGTAAAAACGTGGGAGCAGTGGCCGTGGAACTATTTCAGGGATCCGCTGGTGAAGCCAGACGCAAGTTAACAACTTGCGCTACAACCGAACGCAAGTTGTTAACGTGCGCTGCAACTATCTTCCCGGCGCCGGCTTGCGTGGGATCTTTTCGTCGCGCATCGCAGTCTGGTAAACGAACGCGGTCATGATAGTCGCCGCCTGCTTCATGTCATCGGCCTGAACGCGATCGAACACGTCCATGTTTGAATGATGCGTGCGCGTATCATATTCAATCTCGTCCTGAATGAACTGAAATCCGGGCAAGCCGATGCGATCGAATGAAAGATGATCAGTTCCCCCGGTGTTTGAAATGGAAAGCGTCTGCGCGCCCAGATCGCGGAAAGGCGCCAGCCACTGGCGGAATAACGGCCGCACCATCTCGTTGCCCTGTAGGTAGACACCGCGAATCTTGCCCGTGCCGTTATCGAGATTGAAATAAGCGTCGAATTTTTCGTATTCAGGAGTCGTCGTTAATTTTGGCGGCGCCGCCGGCTGGCTGTTGGGAGTTCCCGCAGGCACGACGCCCGGGTTGCCAGGCTCAAGGTTGCCAAAATGCTGCTTCACATAAGCAGCCGAACCAAGCAGACCCTCTTCTTCACCAGTCCACAGCCCGATGCGAATCGTCCGTTTTGGTTTCAGACCGAGGGTCTGGATGATGCGCATCGCTTCCATGGCGACTGCCACGCCTGCGCCATTGTCGGTAGCGCCGGTGCCGGCGTGCCAGGAATCCATGTGGCCGCCCAGCATCACCACTTCGTCTTTTAAGTTTGGATCACTACCGGGAATTTCCGCGACCGTGTTGTAGCCCATGGGATCGGCGTCCTGCCATTCAACGCCGATGTTCACTTCCATCTTCACGTTTTCGCCGGCCTGTAGCATGCGCACGATCCGATTGTAGTGCTCATTCGCCAAAACGATTTGCGGCAGGATCTTTGGCGCGACCTTGTCGTAAGCATTCACGCGTGTCGCCGGAGTCGCCGGCTGAACGTCCGGAATAATCGCCGGCACGGTTGCTTGCTGCACAAAGATCGTTCCACCATCGCCGGCCCGACTGGCATCCACGAGCACTGCGGCGCCTTCGTCCTGCGCAAACATCAACTTGCGCGCGTTAAAATTCACCGCCGCGCGTTGTTCCGGCGTCATGCGAAAACCGCCGCCACCGCCACCACCGCCAAAGCCACGTCCGCCTCCCGGCGCTGGGGCGTCAGCCAGCGCCAGCAGAGTTTTTTCGTCTTGCCTCGTCCCCAGCGGAGCGAAGCGGGCTTTCAATTCTCGCGGCGCCTGCGTCAAAACGATCGCGCCTTTCAACTTGCCTTTGTACTGCACCAGATCGGATTCGGTCTTCGCGTCGAGATAAATTACATTGCCTGTGATTGCGCCATTGGTCGCCGGTGACCAGGCCTTGGGATAAGCGATCAGCGGAATGTTCAGCGGATCGACGACCTGAGCACTGAAGCGCTTCAGGCTCCAACCACGGCCGAAGGGTCCCCACGCCTCGAGATGCACGTTCTGCATGCCCCACTTCTCCAGCGTCTCTCGCGTCCAGTTATTGGCGCGCTTCATTCCCGGCGACGCCGTCAGACGCGGGCCGATGACGTCGCTCAAATATGAAAGCGTCTGCATCACCTGCGAGCGATTCATGCCTTCATCTTTGATCCGCACGATAGGATCGTTTAGATCGGGCGCGGCCACTTGGACCCCGGATTGCTGACCGAAAGCGGCGTAGGGAACCAACAGAGCGAAAAGCAGAAGGGTGGCGGCAAATTGGCGTCGGATCATTTTCAGGGCTCCTATTCAAGAATTGACTTGCGGAGTGCCGGTTCGTTGTTCGACTAAACCAGGCTGACGAACTTAAGTTGAATTGACGTTGCTTATACCCGCAAAGTTACAAAGATTCAAGCAGGCGGCGGGCAACTTCGCCGACATGAGGTCAGTACCACCCGCGTGAGCGGGTGGATCCATCGGGCCCGCTGGTCCCGCCCGCTTACGCAGGCGGTACTGAGTTCATTGGGCAAGCCCTCCCTGACGGTCGGGCTACTGCCCCGCAGTAATTTCAGGTTATGATTGCCGGCGAAATACTCCAGAGCCAATTCAATGTCGTCAGCCAAAACCCAACCAGCGCGCGGCATGCGCGACTTTCTGCCCGCCGACGTGCGCAAACGCGAATACGTTATCGGCGTGATCAAGTCAGTGTACGAGCGTTACGGTTTCGAGCCGCTGGAAACTCCCGCGGTCGAAAACATCGAGACGCTGATGGGCAAGTATGGCGAAGAAGGCAATCAGCTCATCTTCAAAATTCTCAAGCGCGGCGAACATGAAAAGAGCGGCGAAGCCGATCTGGCTTTGCGTTACGATCTGACGGTTCCTCTGGCGCGCGTGGTCGCCCAATATCAAAACGAGCTGCCAAAGTTTTTCAAACGCTATCAGATTCAACCCGTCTGGCGCGCCGATCGTCCCGCGCGCGGCCGCTTTCGCGAGTTCTATCAGTGCGATGTTGACGTGCTGGGGTCGAAGTCAATGGTGGTTGAGGCGGAGTTGATTGCGGCCGCAAGTGATGCTTTGGTGGCGCTGCGCTTCAAGGATTTCACGATTCGGCTCAATCACCGTGAACTCATGGATGCGCACATGTCCGCATCTATGATCGAGAAAGGCAGACGCGCCGCCGCGCTAGTGACGCTAGATAAACTGGACAAGATCGGCATCGATGGCGTGAAGCTCGAACTTGCCGCCCAGGGAATTCCCGAACGTAGTGCTGAGACAATTCTTTACAGAATGATGAACCGAACCTTTCTTGCGCAGACAGGGCGGCTTGATCTCCATCAGTTTTCAACGGACCGACCTGAAGCAAACCTGCAAATGCTCAACTTTCAATACACGTCATTCAAAGGTCTACGGAGTGATCCTGAACTGGAAACTGCTGCTAGTGATTCCATCGAAGCATTAAAGAAGATTGTGCAATTCACCAAAGACACGTCCGCGTCCGGACATATCGAAATCGATCCTTCGCTCGCCCGAGGACTCTCGTATTACACGGGCACGATTATGGAAATCAATGTTCCCGATCTGCCTGGCAGCCTCGGCGGCGGCGGGCGTTACGACAACCTGGTGGGGATGTTTCTGGGCAAGGACGTGCCCGCGTGCGGCTTCTCTCTCGGGCTTGAGCGCATCATCGTCGTCATGAGCGAGCGCACAATGTTTCCCGCGGAGTTGGTTTCGTCGCCCGCCGATATGATGGTGACGATTTGGAATGAAGATTCGGTTGGAGAGTCGCTGGCGCTGGCGACTGAATTGAGAAGCGCGGGGTTGCGCGTCGATCTCTATCCTGAACCAGACAAGATGGGCAAGCAGTTCAAGTACGCTTCGTCACGCAATATTCCTTTTGTCTTGATCGTTGGAGATGACGAGCGCGAGCGTGGAGAAGTCGCCATCAAAGATTTGAAATCAGGCGAACAACGATCGGTAAGACGCGCCGCGGTTGCGAGCGCAATTCGAACTGGGAAGAATTGATTCAACCAGCCGGCGAAGCCGGCGGTATATTAGTAGCCCACAGCGTGAGCTGTGGGTAAGGCATAACAAAGGAATTGGTAAAGCCCGCTTTAGCGGGCGACATAATCCGATGCGTAGCATTCACAGAACCGCGAGCGGCAGCGACAGGATGCGAACGCTCAAGTTGAATCCGGGATCAGGTCGCTACCGCTCCCTGTTCTGTATCTGTCACCCCTCCGGAGCTCAAAATGATTCATCGTGCGCCGAACCCACAGCTGGCGCTGCGGGCTACTGACATTTCGCCAGCTTCGCTGGCTGATTGAGCTTCGATAAAAGGAAACCGAGTTGCGATCCTCGGCGATGACGAACGCGCGCGACGAGAAGTGGCGATCAAAGACCTGCGTTCAGGCGAACAACGATCGGTAAGACGCGCCGCGGTTGCGAGCGCAATTCGAACTGGGAAGAATTGATTCAACCAGCCGGCGAAGCCGGCGCCAGCATAAAGCCTGGGGCGTAAGCCCCAGGTAGACAGGCGAACGAGGACGCAAGCTCGCGTAGCGAGCGAGAGCGGTTACATTACGCGAGGGCATTGAAGCATTCATAAAAAGAGGCGTCGGCTTTGGTTCTGTCGCCCGCTTCGCGGGCTCCGGTGTCATTCTTTTATTTTGCTCCCTGGGGCTCGCCCCAGGCTTTATGCTGACGCCTGCTCCGCAGGCTTGATGAAAACCATGAACGATCAACTCGCCCAACACTATCTAACCGACGCGCTGCAAACCTTTCGTGATTGCAAGAAACTCGCGGAACGCGCGTGCGCGCAGGTGAGCGATGAAGATTTCTTCGCCACCCTCGACCCCGAATCAAACAGCATCGCCGTCAACCTGAAGCACATGGCCGGCAACATGCTCTCGCGCTGGACCGACTTTCTGACTACCGATGGCGAGAAACCGAATCGCGAACGCGACATGGAATTTGAAATGCTGTCGGGCACGACCAAAGACGAGCTGCTCGTTTACTGGGAGCAAGGTTGGCAGTGTGTCTTTGCTGCGATCGAACCTTTAAGTCCAGACGATCTCCTTCGTACAGTTCTTATTCGCGGCCAGGAGCACACTGTGATGCAGGCCATCAACCGGCAAATCGCGCATTACTCTTATCATGTCGGCCAGATCGTCTATCTGGCGAAGCATTTCAAGTCGAGCGAATGGCAGACCTTGAGCGTGCCGCGCAACAAGTCCGCCGAATTCAACGCTTTTCTCGAGCAAAAGATAAAAGAGCCTGCGGGAACACCGCGAGAGAGTAGATTGGATGAAGTCATCGATTTTGCCCAATCGAAGAGAGATTGATTCGGAAGTCGAATGCACCGCTTCGGCTCCGTAGGAGCCAGATATTCATAGCTGGCGTAGTCTAATTGATCCGGCAAAGCTCCTTTAGGATCGACATGTCGGCCCCTCTGGGGCCCAAATTCAAAAGGCGACTTTGATTCAGTTATGGTCACAGAACTTCATCATGTAAACGTCACGGTGCCGCCTGAGCTCGAAGCGGCGACGAAGAATTTTTACGGCAGCGTGCTGGGTCTTGAGCAAGTGCCAAAACCGGCCGCCGCGCGGCAAAGCGGCGCCTGGTATCAGATCGGCGCTACGCAGTTGCACTTGTCAGTCGACGACGAAGGGGCAGGCCCGTTGAGTTCGCGCCATATCTGCTTTGCAGTTTCTGATCTCGGCGCGGCAGAGAAAAGATTCCGCGACGCCGGAGTTGAGATAACCCCCGACCCGCGCCCGATGCCGGGCCGGCCGCGTTTCTACGTGCGCGACCCGGGCGGGAATCAGTTGGAGATCGTGCAGCAACGCTCTATGTAAGTATTAGGCAACTACGCGAAGCTGTGACCAAGCCGAAACGACCGCCGCTTAAAGCGTACTGACTTGTCGACACAGGCGCGAGGTTGAGTGTAAGGCTCCGTAGGAGCCAAATGTTTATAGCTCCAGCGGGCGGTATTGTTCCTGTGCTCTGTAGGAGCGCAATCAGTAAAAATGTTCCGCTCCTACGGAGCTGGGCTCAGAGGTCAGGCGCGGGCTATAAACATTTCGCCTCTACGAGGCGAGGAACCGGCAGAGATAGAAACAAATGACTTTGAAAATTATCAATCCCGAATCCCTGGGCGCGCCGCATGGTTATTCGAACGGTGTATTGACGGAAGGAGGCCGTCTGTTGTTCATCGCCGGACAGATCGCCTGGGATCAGCAACAGCAGATCGTCAGCGCGAATCTCGTCGACCAGTTTGATCGTGCGCTCGCTAACGTAATCGAAGTTGTCGCTAAAGCTGGGGGAGGGCCGGAACAAATAGCGCGGCTGATGATCTACGTAACTGACAAGAACGAGTACCGCGAGCGGATGGAAGAGATTGGTGAACGCTATCGAGCGCGCATGGGCCGACATTTCCCGGCGATGGTGCTGGTGGAGATCGCTGGTTTGTTGGAGGATAACGCGAAGATCGAGATTGAAGGCGTAGCGGTTTTGTAGCGCAAGTTGTTAAACTCGCGTAATCCAAGATTGAGCGCTCGCAAGTTAACAACTTGCGCTATTGGTATGAACAATCCGAAAAGCTTTCTTTACGAACAACGCGACGGCATCGCGACCATCACGCTGAATCGTCCCGAGCGCCTGAATGCGATCACGTTCGAAGTCTATCGCGAACTGACCGATATGTTCGCGGCGCTGCGCTATGAAAAAGACGTGCGCGTGGTGGTAGTCACCGGCGCCGGCCGCGCCTTCTGTTCGGGCGGCGACGTGCGCGACATCATCGGCGAGCTGCAGGGACGCGACGCAGCAGGCCTGCTGGATTTCACGCGCCTCACCTGCGAATTGATCCGTAATATGCGTTTGCTGCCGAAACCGATCGTTGCGAGTTTGAATGGGACGACGGCCGGCGCTGGATCGTGCATTGCGCTCGCTTCTGATATACGCATTGCCGCCGAGGAAGCGAAGATTGCTTTCATCTTTGTGAAGGTCGGACTGGCAGGAACGGACATGGGCGCGACATATCTCCTGCCGCGCATGGTGGGCCTGGCCAAAGCCACCGAGCTTTTGATGACAGGCGATTTCGTTTCAGCGCCAGAGGCCGAGCGCATCGGACTCTACAATCGTGTCGTGCCGCGCGATCAACTGGAAACAGTCACCCGCGAGTTTGCTGAAAAATTAGCGCGCGGGCCGGTGCTCGGTTTGGCAAAAACGAAAGAGATGCTGAACCGCGAGATGCACATGGGATTCGAGTCGGGCCTGGAAGCCGAAGCCGTAACCCAGGCCCTGTGCATGCAGCATCCGGATTTTCACGAAGCGCACGATGCGTTTCTGGCGAAGCGCGAAGCGAAGTTTGAATAATGGAGCGCGGGCATCCTGCCCGCATTGAGCGCAAAGCGCGAACAGGTTCGTTGGCTTAATCAAGAATCAGAGCGCCTCGCGGCGCTGTGCGGACAGGATGTCCGCGCTCCACCGCACTCCAAAATGGATCGATTCATCGAAACCACTCCGTTCTTCTCGGCCGATCAGCAAAAGCTGTCGGCTGAGGTCGCCGATCTAGCCGAGCGGGAAGTCGAAGTGCGCGCGGGCGATGACGAGCAGGACGCCGACGAAGCTGTTCGCAGTTACGTCATGCTGCTGTTTGAAGCGGACTTGTTGCGCTATGCCGTCGCAACCCCAGGCCAGGCGTTCGATCTGCGCTCGTTCTGCATCATTCGCGAGACGCTTTCATATTCGTCATCGCTCGCTGATCTTGCCTTCGTAATGCAGGGCCTGGGCACTTACGCGATAAGCCAGGCCGCGACTGAGCATGTGCGTGACTTCTGGTTGGCGCGCGCCGCTAACGGCAAGGCGATTGGCGCTTTTGCTTTGACTGAACCGGATGCCGGATCCGACGTTGCTGCCATTAAGACTACTGCTCGCCGCGAAGGTGACACCTACGTCATCGATGGACGCAAGCGCTTCATTTCAAACGCCGGCATTGCGGACTTCTATACGGTGTTTACGCGCACTGGGACGCGCGACGATGGACGCGCAGAAATTTCCGCGTTCGTGATCTCGGCGCGAATGCCGGGGTTCAGCGTGACGGAACGGACCGAGATGATGGCGCCGCATCCGATTGGCGAGCTGGAATTCAAGGGTTGCAAGGTGCCGGCGGAAGATATGATCGGCGCTCCGGGTGATGGGCTGCGTCTGTCGCTGCAAACGCTTGACATGTTTCGCGCCAGCGTCGGGGCTGCTGCTTGCGGCATGGCGCGGCGGGCGCTCGACGAAAGCATTCTGCACGCAAAGTCGCGCGAGCAATTTGGCCGCCCACTCTCGAGCCATCAGTTGATTCAGGAGAAGTTGGCGGACATGGCTACTGAACTGGACGCCGCTCGTCTGCTGGTCTATCGCGCCGCCTGGTTGAAGGATGCGGGCGCCGCCAGTTCGACTCGCGAGGCGAGCCAGGCCAAGCTGTTCGCCACTGAGGCTGCCGGACGCATCATCGATCAAGCCGTGCAGATTCACGGCGGCACTGGTCTGGTGCGCGGCACGGTCGTCGAGCGGCTCTATCGCGATGTGCGTGCGTTGCGCATTTACGAAGGCACTTCCGAAATTCAGAAACTGGTCATCGCGAATCAACTCTTGAAAGAGTAGACTGCGCCTTAGTCGAGTTCGTCTGAGTTACAATTGGACATGAAAAGCCTCTCATCAGACACAACGCCTGAAGCGGAAGCTGTGTTGCTGGAACTGCTCCGCCGAGCGCCGGTCTGGAAGCGCCTGCAAATGATAGATCAGATGTACGAGATGCTCCGTCTGCTAA
>Ga0137401_10001348_pt1 | contig 10595 bp, 6 predicted proteins | sample CZOMad1_1_16fung_FD_108286 | JGI IMG/M metagenome (GOLD analysis project Ga0137401, IMG submission 108286) | Vadose zone soil fungal communities from Angelo Coast Range Reserve, California, USA - CZOMad1_1_16fungal (Illumina Assembly) | ecosystem: Environmental > Terrestrial > Soil > Vadose zone...
CTGGAGTCGAACAGCAACAGTTAATTCTTCGCTGCGGACCTGGGTCGATAATGGATTATACTTTGATTCAATCGAGCAGTACACATCGGTCATGGAAAGATCCGGCAAACTGCATCGGGCGCACACCATCTTTACGGTCGGCCGGGCAAATGATGGCAAGATTTATTTCCTAGACCTGAAGGTCATTAGATAATGAGCCAAACCTTCAAATTCAGGAACGGAAGGCCGTAAGATGTTGTATGTTAAAAGGCGCGCGATTCTAAAGAGACGCGCCCTTCGTCCTATTGCACGCAGCAATAAAGATCTTTGTCGTCATTGTAGAGGGTCGTCAGTAGAGGGTCGCGTCTACACTTTACTTTACACATTACACTAACATACGAAGAGGACTAGCTTTGGTTCTTTTCTAGCCGAACAGTTCGCGATCCACGCTGTGGATATCGTCCGAGTCGTAATAGGATCCGGTCCATGTATCGGTAGTAGAGAGAAACCATTCCGCTGATTTGGCTAGTTGCTGTTTCGAGGCGGACTCGACTTTACCGGGAGCCTTCTTCGCTTTCGCGGCGTACCGGTCGAGAAAATCAAAGTGGTCTACCAAAGCGAGCGCTTCTATCGCGAATGCCGTGGCAATATTTTCATCATAAATGGCAATCAGGTTGTCGCCGTTGTCCTCCTCTCCACCGAGAGTCAGATTAGACGATCCACAGTAGACAACCGGATTTTTTCCGTTAAAGCCGCACACTACGAACTTGTGATGAATCTGGTGCCCAACTCCTATACCAGGCACTTGATCGAACGGTGGCGGCAACTTGGTCTTAGCAGGTTTGCCGGTTACCAACACGCCGGTTCTTCTGCGCGGTGTATACAAGTAGATACCTCCGGGAGCGTCGGAGATGCCGTAGCTGAAAATGTCCTGGCTCTGGTGGAGTGCTCTTAGAGCGGGCAAAATCGGTCCTGTTCCCTGCGCAAGACCCATTACTGCGAAGAGGACAGATCCCTTATTCTGTTTCGCTTCCTGGTCGATGCGTGCGACTACGTTGGTCAGGTTTTGCAAGGCAAATGCTTTCTGGTGCGGCGAAAAGGTGATGTCAGTTTTTGGCAACTGGTTGGAGCCGAATGAGAACACTTTCGTGGCCTCAGCTGTTCCGCTGAACTTCAAAGACACCTTATCGTTCCAGACATCTTCGAACACTTTCTCATAGGCTGCCGCTACGTTCGATTCGTCGAAAATTAAGACATGGTTGGAGTTCACATACATGCCAGTGACAGAATAGTTAGTCGAGCCGGTAAGCACCTTTATTGGTCAGGTTGAGTTCGAAATGATCAACACTTTGTCATGAGCAAATCGGCCGAATTTGCCACGCAGAATGGACGCAGGTGTCCCTTTTGCCGCGTCGTTAAATAGCTGCTCAAACTCGTCTTCCGGTTTTGGAGACTTGTTGCTATGATGTAGTGAAGCATTATCGAGAATGATGCGAATACGACCCTGCCGAGCTAACGCGAGGAGCATTTGCACGATGTTAGGCTCGTTGAGATCATAAGCGAACATGTCCAGGTGAAGTGTCTTATCGTTCAGGACCTCATTGAGCAGATCCAGGATTTTTGAACGGGCCGTAAACCCAAGCCATTCGTATTCCTCGGCGAACGTGTAGGTTTGCCCGGCTTTATTCTTGCCCGCTACTGCCGAAGTATCGAAAATCAGACCTTTGGCCTTAGGTCGGAACATAGCTTTTGATCCGAAATGGTGCACGAAAGCCTCGGACTGAACGAACCCTCTCGTAAATCCCACTTCGATCTTACCCTTTGCGAAGGGTTCAACGTTCAAGGTTGCACTCACGCTCAGCGAATTATCCAGCGGTTTTAATGACTGTCTTTGATCAAAATACCTCGGCGTGACCGTATACCGATAAGGGCCGTAAAAAGGCTTGATTCCCTGGTTGAGCGAGCCAGGGACGTGAACCCACCTAAACTTATGAAGGGGGGCATTTATGGTAGAGGTAGCGGGCTGCGCAGGGTCTTGCGCATGCTGGGCCGGATCTTTGAACTGAAGTTCGTTTTGAACGTAGTAGGATTGATTATCGTTGATGGTGTATTGAATTGTGAATCCGGCGAGATTCGTCGTCTTCTCTTTGGACAAGTTGAACGCAAGAAGCGTCTTAGCGTCCCCTTGATAAGCGGTTACGGAAAAACCGTTCTTTTGTTGCGTGACAGACACAGGTCGTAGGAAATTGCGAATGGGTTAGAGTTCATCAGGATGTATAGGATACGGACCGCTCGGTCCTGCGCCCCAGGGCCGAAAAGCCTAGGACTGAAAACGGGCGGGTCATCGAAATCCATGACCAAAAACTACTTAGCACTACCGTATGAACCATTGGGCAGATGGATTGGCGTGACATTCACAATTACATGATGGGATTTTGGATGATTTTCCGTCCGACGAAAATACGTAGAATTACGTATCGACGGATCAGGACCGATTACCTGACCTTTGATCGCTGGTCGCAAGTTTTGGTCTGCCGATTGGCCGCTCCACAAGATTCGCGAACGATCAATTCCAGCGGGATAACACGACGCCGGATTCCAACTCGCTTACCTTCCAGCAAACTGATTGCCGCACGCGCCGCATGCTCCCCCAATTCCTTGGGCTGCGACCGAACCGTCGTAAGCGCTGGGTTAGTGAAGGCGGCAAACGGTAAATCGTCGAACCCGACCACCGCGATATCTGCCGGAACCGAAAGGCCGGCCGCCCGAATTGCCGCCATCGCCCCAATAGCGATCGTATCGTTACTCGCGAACAAGGCGGTGGGGATCACTCGGTGCCGCAAGATTTCGTTCATGGCGTCGAACCCGCTTTCGCTACTAAAGTGACCGATAGCCAAAAGCCTTTTGTTGAAAGCGATGCCGCCTTCCTTCAAAGCTTGACGATACCCCTGGAACCTGGCGTCCGCCGCGAGGTAAGCAAGAGGTGCATAACTGATATGCGCTATATGCCGGTGCCCGAGTGAGATTAAGTGAGCCGTTGCTTCGCGTCCCGCACCGATATCATCAGTATTTACCGAATTTTCCTTCGGGTGCCGAATCGATCCGAAGATGATCACCGGGAACCGCATTTCGATCAACTTTACCAGGCCTTTATCAGTCACCTGCGGATTCAGAACCATCAGAGCATCGATCCGCTTGCTACGGGCCAGATCCAGATATGCGCTCGGGTCAGAGCAGTCTTCCACCGCCTCCACCAACAGCTTATAACCGCTGGAATTACAGACCCGTCCGATTCCGTAGATCAAACGCGGTATGAACGCATCGACCAATAGTAAATCGGCGCGGGAGATCACCAGGCCTAGAGTGTGACTGCGGCCGCTTACCAGCATCCGGGCGGCCGAATTAGGGACATAACCAAGTTTGCGAGCAGTCATCAGCACGCGATCACGTGTCTTTGAGCTCACCCCGGCAATTTGGTTCAGCACAAACGATACCGTCGTACGAGACACTCCGGCGTGCCGGGCGATATCCGTACTGGTTACTCTCGGAGTCATCGCGACCAAAATCGACTTAACGCGTGTTAAAAGAAAGCCAAATCTGGTTGACGGACGTCTAACACGTGTTAAACCATTATCTAACACGTGTTAAAACTGCACCAGTTACACGCCCTACTCGTGGTGTGATGGGCGGATTTAATACGCGTTCGATATGCCTTGCCGCAATGCTTTTTCCCCCGAAAGCTCAGCCCCCAGAAAACCAAATCCTATGTTCAATTGTAAGCGTCTTTGGCTAGTAAGATTGGCTACCCTCCTTGGCTCGCTCGCTTTGCTTACTCCCGTCGTTTCCCGTGGCCAAGCGATCGATCCGGTCAACGATCCTTCCTTTCCGAAGGGCAACGCGCAGTCGCCCCTCACATTCAACTCGTCCAATCAAGCGTTGGTCACAGGATTCAATTTCGCTAAGCAGCATGCGCTCATTTATGTCCAAACCGGATTGCGCACGAGTGATCATTCAAATGTTCCGAATATCCCGTGCTACTGGGCCGGGGCCCTCTCGCGACGTGCGTTCTATCTAAGAGATGCTTCTCATCAATTTATCGGAGCGCACTTCTTGGGGCTTGATGTCGAAAATCTTTCGATGGCGAAAGCCTTTGCGGCATCTCAAACTGCAGCCAGGGGGTATTGGCCTCTTTGGTCAATCGGGTTCGACGGATCAGTCTATGACAATACGATCGTTTCCGGCGATTACTTCGGGGACTCCTATTTCTACCGTGAGTTGCCGGGACCGTTCGATCTGTTGCGGCGAGCTTACACTCAATACCTGTTTACTGGTGACTCAAATTGGATCGATGATCCGACATTGCTGCAATATTACGCTACGACGACCAGTACTTTTCTTCGGGACGACCATCAGGATGTGAACGGCGTCGTAGCGGTGTACCCCAATTCATTGAGCTTGCCTGCGCCTATTCCCCGCCGGGTAGGAAACGTTGGCCAGACAGGGAACCCTTATAATCCAGGTACCGCGTCCTACAACGAACAAAGCACGGACAGCTTTGTCCAAGCGGGCGACGCTATCGGCTGCCAGTACGCCGCCTTCATCGCTTACAGCGAAATACGACGCGCCCGGGGCGATTGGAGCGGCGCTCAGGCGAGCGCTGCGACCGCCGAGGAATTGAAGGACTTCTTCAACATTCATTGGTACTCAGCGGCTGCGGGTTCATACATTCGCGGGTTCAGATTGGATGGGACGTTTATGACGGATTTCGGTAAAGAGAACAGTTTCTTTATGCCGGCTACCCTGATAACCGCCCCTGGTCCTCGAACCACTAGCTATCTTCAATTTATCGATGCACAGATGGCAGATCCGAGTGTAAACGGTGAAGCACAAACCTATCTCCCTGAGATCTATTATGAATGGGGCCAGCCAGATATCGCGGCAAAATGGCTGATAAAGATCATAACTAACCCCGGGAGCACCACGACACCGGGTAATTTGTATTACCCGGAATTTTCCTACACCTTCATCGGCGGCCTATTCAACGGATTACTCGGCGTCCAACCAGACGCTCCGGCTAACCGTCTCATCACGACCTATAATTTGCCGACCGACACTCAATGGGCAGAGGGCGATCATATCCCGCTAGGGAAACATGATCTGTACGTCCGCGAAGATCGAAGTAATAATGTTTTGAAGACCACTGTTCGTAACCATCCCGTTGGATCCGACCGAGCTGACACGCGTTCGGGCAACCTGAATTGGCAAGCCGGTTTCCGCGGCGAATACCGTTGGCTTCTGGTAAACGGCTATCCCCGACCCACTCAAACCAAGCGCGTTAATGGAGTCGAAATTCAAACCGTGGAAGTCTCCGTCCCGGTTGGGGGCACGGTCACGGTCGAAACGCCGGTTAATTAAGGCTGCGATCAGGGGAGTGCCGATCATTTCTCACCGTCCATTTAGAGGGCACCCCTAAGGGACGTATCTTAACTTTAGATATTGTTGCCCGGCAATTGTGGAGAACGCCGACTTGTCCGACGAAGCCCCTGCCGATGTCTCGAACGATTGTGGATTAACAGCGAAGTCGAAAGGCGTACAAGAACTCAGCCCAGGTGTGTGTCGGATTTACCACGAAGCGGTTTAAGGACTCAGCCCGGGGTTTTAACCCCGGGAATCACCCCGGCAAGCGACCGCCCTGAATGGGCGTAAGATGCGGTGACATCGGCGGAACCTATCTCGGAATTGAAGCCTCACGAACGCATCTGCTACACGGACAAAATCGACGCCGCAGAACTGCCCGGCGAAATGCAGACGACAATCACCCTGAAGCCGGTGTTCTGTGGCACCGAATCGAACATCACGCAGGCAGGAGTGCCCGCGGCCATTCCCCTCGAGGCGTGCTATCTCGGCTGGCAGGAATCGCTAGCGCTCCTGGAGAAACTCGTTAAGGCTGAAATTCCAGATGAGCAGTAAAGGAAACATCTAGTCGCAAGAAACCCAGCTTCATAGGGCAACGCTAAGCGCTGAAAATCATCAATTCTTTGTTCCCTTTGCCATCTTCTGTCTAAAAAACTCTTTGGTTCGTTCTGTTCAAATCAGTTCTGTGCCTGACTGAGCTTGTTCAACTCGCGCTCGTAGTTCTGGATAACGTCCGGATCAGCCTCGTTACGGTGTTTGGCTATGAAGGCCTGCAACGCGGCACCATATTCCTTGATGAATGCCGGATTAGTCGGGTTTACCGCATATTGACCGGCGGCTTTCGCGACTGGAGCTCGGTCCTAGTCGACAATGATCCTTTTTCCGTAATCCGATTCATCGCTCATAATGACGATATTGCGTTCGAAACCCGGAATATATTTTGCGACGAAAGGCTCGTTCTCCGGCGGAATGAGAATCCGGTTACGGATTGGGTAAATGCTCGCTGACATCGTGTTGAATTGTAAAACGACGTCTCGGCCAGCGGCGGTTTTCAGAACAGCGTCATGGTCCCAGATCTACTGGTCATTGAGCTCGCCGGTCCAACCGAGAAAGCGTTGGGAGCCGGCTGGAAAGAGTGTAAAGGGTCGCGCCTATACATTACACTGATATATTGAGGTGACTAGCCCTGGTTCATAGCTTTCCTAACTAATCCATCCCTACGGATTCGGCGCGGTAAAAAGGAGCATAAGCACGACTGTACTCTTCAGATCCGATGATCAGCGAGCGAAGACTAGTTTTGTTTTATGTGACTTTAGGAATTCTAATTCACAATACTCTTCAAGAAGCGCAGTCCTTCCGTTGCGAGTTGTTCGGGAGAGTCGGCGAATTTGCGCCAGATGCAACAGAGCTTGGCGATACGTTCCATATTGGGATCAAAGGACTCGATCGTGACGCAGCCCTGGTAGTTGACGTCTGCGAGGGCATGGAAAAAGTCGTGCCATGGCACCTGGCCGCGGCCGGGAATCCCGCGCTGGTTTTCGCAGGCATGGACGTAGCCAAGCAAGGGACCAGTCTCACGCACTGATCCGGCGAAATTGTCTTCCTCTCGGATCATGTGGAAGCTGTCGAGATGCACCTTCACATTCGGCAGCCCGACGTCGTGGATGAAGCGAACCGCGTCTGCTGCGATGTTGATAAAGTGTGATTCGAACCGGTTCACGACTTCGATGGCGAGTGTTAGCTCAGGCGCATGCGTGAGCGCGTAATCGGCGACGGTGCGAAAATTCTCCACGCCCCATTGCCATTCCTCTTCGGTGCGCATGCGGCCAGTGAGATAGCCCCAACAACAGTAGTTGACGCCGCCGAACAGCAGCGAGCCGGCCTCCACGCTAAGATCGACAAGCCGTTTAGTAAGCTCCGTGCCGGCGGCGCGAATCGCCGGATCGGGCGAAATAATGTTCGCGTGCGCTGGCATGCCGATTTCGATGATAATATCGAGCTCGAGATCCGCAGCTCGTTGGCGCACGAGCTTCGCGGGGAAATTATCGATGTCGAACGGGACAATGTCCACCGCGTCGAAGCCCATATCTTTGGCCTTGTCCAGCAGCGGGAGGTCCCGCTCTGTGAACGTTTCGCTGAATAGGAGGGAGTGGATACCGAATTTCATAGCTGTTGAAGTTGCCGTGCTCCCCATCGTTTGGACAGTTTTGATGGGTTGTTAGATATAAAATCAAAAGGAGCAGGAAATAGCGGCGGTCTTTCCGCGGCTATCTTTTGGTTGGAGTTTTGGAGGGTTTTCTTCAATTACCGCCGCTGGTGCATGATTTTCAACAGTCTTGAATTTTTCGCTGAAGACCTCTGCCAACCGGCAAGCCTTGTCGAAGCGAATGTGGTGAATTCGAGAAATTCAACTCTCGACAGTTTTTCGCAACCATCGGTACGAAGCAATCGAGGTGGCTTGTAAGGACCTGCGACGGGCCTGGCCATGCTGTTACCTACAAACCGACCGCTCTCTTTTGATGCGCGCGACGATTCAAGGTCGCGGCGCAGTCCTCTGAACCCTGTGTAGGATAGGGGTCAGTCAACAAATCCTGTCACATTTTATTACAGCTTGGGACCGCTTCCGGGCGGCACTTCATTGGCTGTCAAGATTTGTTGACTGACCCCTTTGGTTCCACACTCTCACGCGCCGGTGCAAACAGGCTGCCAAGTGATCCGGTGGGGATTGTGACAGCAGGACGTAACAAGATTTTTGAATTTGGCGTCACCTAACTCGACTGGACAATCGGATCACTCGGCTGTGCCTCGGCTCTCCTCACGTTCGCGCGCATGCGCACGCTCGAATGCGAGCCGTTTCCCGAACTGACTGAAGCCAAGCGGAGTCGACAGCCGGTTCGCCTTAAGGTAATGACGCACAACCGGCTCTTCGTCACCCGCGTGCATCGCCCACACTCGTTCAGCAAGTTCGGTTTCTGCTTTGGTCATGCGTGCATGCTGTCTCAGGTGCTCTGCCCAGGAGCCCACCAGCATTTCTGTCCGGAAGGTTCCAGGATGTTCAAGGTTCTCGTCGACGCGGTAAAGAAAAGCGCCGTTGCGCAAAAAGTTCAGCCGAAGCTGTTCGACCGACGCAAGGAATTCTTCCCGGTCTTCCAGACGAATGATGATTTCCACTGTGACCATGACGGGCCCGTCGTCCGGCTTAGGCGTCAACGGAAAATCGTGCGCGGCCTCTAAAGGTGCTGGATCGAGGTTGAGGGAGTGCGCAAAGTTAATCGAGAGCGGGATGGCCAACGCCAGACTGGCCGTCAGAAGAAGGGCGCCGCCCATCAGCGTCTGCCCAAGTCCGAGAGAAGTCGCTGCCCCACCCCAAAGGATTCCGCCGAGCGCAACCCCGCCTTGTGAGGCCATCATGTGCACGGCGTTCATCCGTCCTCGGGCCCAATCGGGCATTGCCCGTTGGCCGGCGATCCATAGTTCGGAGGCTGACACCGTCCAACTGATGCCGGCCAAAGCGGTCACGGGCAGAAACATCCAAAGGTTTGGAACGATGGCCATCAAGACAAGAACCGCGACCAGAATGAGGCCGGCCAAGATCGTTAGCGCGTTTGGGCTGGCTTTGGCGCGAGCGTAAGGAAGCATCAAGGTGGCACCTAGGAGCGATCCGATTCCCATGCTGGTGAACACCAGCCCGAGCTGGCTCGCTTGGAGCCGTAAATGCTGCAAGGCCACGACCGGCACCAAGGCTGGGACCACCGCAATAAAAAGACCGAATAAAAAGTCCCGCGTCAGGATGACCTGCATTCCTGGTGTGTACCGCACGTAGCGTGCTGCGCTGGCAAACGACTCAAGAAAGTTTTCCAGATGCGGCTCAGGTCGCCGCCGGCGGCGGTAACGTTGCGAAATCACCCACGCCGCGGTTAGAAAGGCCAGAGCGTTGAGAGAAAAGAGCATCGCCGGGCCCATGATCGGTAAAAGAAGGCCTCCTAAGGCCGGACCCACGATTCCGGCCAAGTTCATCTGCACCCCGCCCAGGGTGATCGCGGATGCGAGTTCTTCTTTTTGAGTAATCTCGGGAAGGATGGACGCCCAGACCGGGGCGTTAAACGCGAAGCCGATTCCCAGCAAAAAGACCGAGGTCAAGATGATATACGGGTGAACCCAATGCAGCCAGGTACAAACTGCAAGCAGCCCTGCTGCGGCGGCTAACCAGAGGTAGACGGCAACAAGAAGGTTCCGTCGGTTGCTCAAGTCGGCAACGGCCCCGGCCGGCAACGTAAAAAGAAAGAATGGCAGTGAAGCGGCGGTGGCAATCAGCGAAAGCAGCAACGGTGAAGCGCCCAAAGCATTCATGAGCCACGTAGCCGCCGTATCGTGGGCAGCAATGCAGACGCCAGAGACCACGCTGGGTAACCACAGCGCAACAAAGGCCGGGTTTCTGAGCGCCAACCAGACGGAGGTATTTTGTTTTGGTTCGCTGGCCATCGGCAACAGAAAAGATGACCCCTATCCAACGCGTTTCAACGAGCTGATCAGGGGCGAACTTTTGGTCGTGTTTGGCCGGCAAGACCCGCACGTTCCCCGCGAACGAAGCGCTCGATACGACCCGGCCCGCTGCGCGGACCGTCTACGCGAGCACCTCGCCCGCGAGCCGCAGGTAGTGTTGGTCCTCCTCCGCAAATCCGGTGCCGAAACGGCAACTGCAAATGCTCTGCTTTATTATGATGCGGCAAAGCGATCTGTGGCGCCTACAATGCTCTCGCTCATGCCCGGATCGCGGGCATCGTGCCCAGCTCCGCCAACAATGATCAGTTCGCTACCAGGCCAACTCTTCGCGAGCTGCCACGTTGTGATAAGTCGCGAACCGATATCGAGTCGACCGTGAATCAAAACGGCCGGGATCCCGGCCAATCGATCTATCTGCTGCAGGAATATACCATCTGGGAGCCAAGCGTTGTGCCTCCAGTAATGGGTTACAAGGCGTGCGAAACACAGGCGTAAATCGGATCGCTCGTAGCGTGGATGTGGTTTGTGGTTCGGATGCACCGCAACAATCGCCATTTCCCAATCGCACCAGTCGCGCGCAGCCTTCTCGTGGATCGTTGGGTTCGGGTTGATGAGAAGCCGATGATAGGCTTCGACGAGGCTGCCGTTCCGTTCTGCCTCAGGAATTCCGTCGCCAGCCTGCGGAGCAGCCGGAACCC
>Ga0137401_10001351_pt1 | contig 10587 bp, 12 predicted proteins | sample CZOMad1_1_16fung_FD_108286 | JGI IMG/M metagenome (GOLD analysis project Ga0137401, IMG submission 108286) | Vadose zone soil fungal communities from Angelo Coast Range Reserve, California, USA - CZOMad1_1_16fungal (Illumina Assembly) | ecosystem: Environmental > Terrestrial > Soil > Vadose...
AATTTCCAATCAGATTCCTTGATTTCTGTAGCCATGTAATAAGACCCTCAAGCGGACGCCGACAAACCGAGTTGGGTTCGTGAAGATACGCCCAATGCGGTTGCTCGCGTCAACAAGCCGCGGAGCGGCGGCAGATAATAGCCCCGGGTGAGCGAGCTTTAGCGAGCGTAACCCTTCGGGGATCACGTCCGCTTTAATCCACGAGCCCGCGAAGCGGGCGACGGAAACTTTAGCATTGAAATTCAATCACTCATTTTATCACGCCCCTTCAGGGCTCCAATATCTTCCGGACGCGTGACCCCGGGCTGACGCCCGGGGAATCTCGGGCAACAGCCTCGGCTTAGCATCAGTCCGCGCATGACAATCCGTGCAGGCGTTGACGATTGCTGCCGAGTCCTTTTCAAGCAAGTCAGCAGTCAACGTCGTCGTGCGATCTGCCGGCCAAGCGGTTTTGTGTGGTGGATGCTTTAGTGCTTCAGCCGCCGGTTGCGCCGTGTGATGACAATCTACGCAGGCGATCTGTTTGGTGCCGTCGGGACTGCGATTCTCGGTAATGTGTTTCAGGTGATTGAACGTAATCTGTCCGAGCTTCGCTTCCTTGCCTAATACGATCACCTCAGGCGGTTTCTTTCCTTGCGCCGAAACGTCGCGAGTAACATTCGATGCGCTTGAAAGCAGCACTACAGAAATGATGAACGCTGCCAGAATCATTAGAACCTTCATGATTACCTCCCTCAACGAATTTGGAGTGCGGCGTGGAGCAACTCTCTATTCGAAGACAATGCAGAGTTCGGATTAGGCATGCGCCTATCGTTCGATCATCAGCAGGCTTACGCGAGGAATCTGGTTGAGCGCTATCGCGAACTGATCGGTGATTCGCTCGCAGACTCGCTGCTTAATGGAAATCAGGACACGCAGGAAGACATTAATGCCAGGCGCGAATTCATTGCCGAATTAAAGTCGAAGCTTAACGGTACGCTCGCCTCTGGCGAGCTGCACGCCGGAGGCGTGCGTACCACAGAAGCGCGCGATCTTCTCGGCGTGGCCGACGCACTGGTTAAGAAGAGCGTGTGGATTGTTGGCGCCGACGGTTGGGCCTACGACATTGGTTATGGCGGATTGGACCACATCCTGGCCAGCGGCCAGAACGTCAACATTCTCGTGCTGGACACAGAAGTTTATTCGAACACAGGCGGACAGGCTTCGAAAGCGACGCCGCTCGGCGCAGTGGCGAAATTCGCTGCCGGGGGCAAACCAACGATTAAAAAAGATCTCGGTATGACGGCGATGCGATACGGCAACGTCTATATCGCGCAGGTCGCAATGGGCGCGAACGACACCCACACGGTCAAGGCATTTATCGAAGCAGAAGCGCATCCCGGTCCATCGTTGATCATTGCTTACAGCCAATGCATCGCGCATGGCATCGACACGGCCAAGGGTATGCATCAGCAGAAGCTCGCCGTTGAATCAGGTTATCGGCCGCTCTGGCGGCAGATTGATGATTTCTGGATGAAGCGCTGCGAAGCGAAACTTCTGCAGGAGATATTGGGGGCGAACAAAGCGGAGATCGAACAGCAAATATGGGCGCGTGTCTCGGGAAAACTCAACGCCATCAAAAGCGCGGCGACAAAGACCGGCGACGTCACGCCGCCGGTCGAGGGGCGACGTACTGAACCTGGGCCGTTATCTGGTGGAGGAAGCGATGAACAGATCGTTGCTGAGTATCGATCGCTGTTACCTGTTGTGCTCGAGCTCAGACCGCACATGTTCAAAGAAGAGCAAATTCTGTTTCCCTATATTGTCGAACTTGAGCAATCTATCTTGCAGCAGCGGCCCGGACCATTCGCGCCGTTCGGCAACGTCAGCAATCCCATTCGCATGGTGATGATGGAACACCATGCTGCGGGAGAGATTCTTCGCGAGCTGCGCAAAGTGACCTCTGATTACTCGGTGCCGTCCGACCGATGCATCAGCTATCAAACGTTGTATCAGGCGATTGCGGCGTTCGAACAGGATTTGCATCAGCACATCCACCTGGAAAACAACATCCTGTTTCCAAAAGCGATTGCGCTCGAGCAAGGCTGATGCGAAGAGGCTGCGGGACAGCAGAGTTAGCCCAGAAACAGCGCCGCGCAAGAATCTAAGTCGCAGCGGCAGCCGTAGCTCGCGATGCGCTATAAGTTCGTGAGAATTGTGACAGAGAAAAGACTGCGTTATGCCGCCCGCCCAAAATCATCCTGCAAGCGCACGATGTCGTCTTCGCCGAGATAGCTGCCACGTTGCACTTCGATAAAGACCAGCAACTCATCACCGGGGTTTTCTACGCGATGGGCTGACCCGATGGCGATGTCGATTGCCTGTCCAGTCGTGACGATGATGTCGCGATCTTCAAGGGTCACTTTCGCAGTGCCCTGGACCACGACCCAGTGCTCTGCTCTTCGCGCGTGCTTTTGATAACTCAGACGCTTACCCGGCAGAACTTCGATGCGTTTGACTTTGAAGTTCTCGCCTTCATCAATGACGTTGAAGGTCCCCCACGGTCGTCGATCGAATTTCGGCGAAGTATCGGCGTTTGATTCTGACATTGAGGTTGGGTTCCCCCGGCTTGATTGGCAGACCTAACGTTTAGCGGGGACTGAGCCGCTGATTTTCTTGCGTGTAGTTTCGCCCGTGTGAAGCACCGGAATGCCTTCATCGACTTCCGCATGAGGGCGCGGGATAACGTGCGTGCTGACGACTTCGCCGACTCTGCGGCCCGCGGCGGCGCCGGCCTCAACCGCTGCTTTCACGGCCCCAACTTCGCCGCGCACGATCGCGGTGACCAGGCCGGCATCGATTTTTTCCCAACCGACCAGCACGACGTTTGCCGATTTCACGGCCGCGTCGGCCGCTTCAATCATCGCGACCAGGCCGCGGCATTCGATTAATCCCAATGCTTCTCGTTCCATTTTGTTTCTCAGTTTAATTTAGAGCGATTCTACACTCGGCCATCAGGCGAGGTACGCACGCGTTTGTTTGTCGGCAGAGAAGTGTGCGGCAGACCGCGCCAGTTTTCAAGCGGTCATGGCGGCGCCAGCAGCGGCCGTGGTCGGTATCGGCACTCCTTCGCGTCGCAAGGTGGCGAGCAGGAGTTCTTCGTTGGCGAGCACAAATTCGTCGCGCTGTGCGATTAAGTCGTCGAGCACCTGCTGGCGGCAAGCTTCGACTTCTTCAGGTTTCCATTTGATTTTGCGTCCATCGGAATAGACATAGGTCAGATCCTCGACTACGTCCAACAAGAGACTATTACTGCGCTTAGTGATGGCGCTCAGCTTCATTTTGTATTGACGCATTCCCGGCAGGCTGGGGAAAAGGCGCTGCATGACAGCTACTTCGTGCCATGCGGTTGAAAGCTGCACCGTCACTGCTTCGAGCCCGTGAATCCAGCCGCGCAGACTGATCATGTTCGTAAGTCCTTCGTAGAAATCAGTGAGCCGCGCATCGAGAAAATCGTAGTCAGGGTTGCAGACGTCGCCTTTCAACCGGCCGGTGCGAACCAACTCATCTTTGATGGGAGTGCCATCGTAAGGCAGCATGCGACAAAAGGTCACCGGCAGGCATCCATCGGCAAGAATGGTGCGCAGGAATTTCAAATTATCGCGCACGCTTTCAAAGGTGCTGGAGGGATCGAGCAGCATGAAGCCGTATTCCCACATCAGACCGATGCTCTTCAAGATCTTCACTGCGCGCAGGTTCTGGGCGACCGTAATTTGCTTATGCAAAGTCTCAAGTCCCTGTTCGCTGCCCGATTCCAGGCCCATATAAACAAGATATAGACCGGCATCACGCATGCGGATGAACAGGTCACGATCGACTGCGTCGGCGCGGCAGTTCATCTTCCAAATCACTTTTCCCGTAAGGCCGCTGCGATGCAATTCGTCCACGAAGTCATTTGCCCAGCGCCGCCAGACCGTCCCAAACAATGGGAAGTCGTCATCCTGAAACAAGAAGATCGTGATGCCTCGTTCTTCATGCAACATGCGCATCTCGCGCACGACTTCCGCGGGCTTGCGCGTGCGAACGATCTTACCTGGGGCGGCGCGATAAAAGGTGTGAATCGAACAGAACGAACAGGTCCGCGCGCAGCCGCGACTTGCGATGAGCGGCATGATGCTGCGGCCAAGGACCGTGTCCGGCAAATAATTTCGGTCTGGATATGGCAGTGAATCCAGATCTTCGATGAGCGCGCGCGACGGCGTCAGCGTTATCTCTTCGCCTCCTCGATAGGCGACGCCTTGAATTCCGCGCCAGTCACAGCCAGTGCTGATGGCGTCCGCCAGTTCCAGCAGCGTCATCTCGCCTTCGAACCGGACAACACTGTCGAGTTCCGGAACCAGTTCCAAAGTTTGCTGATAACTCAAACTCGGGAAGTGGCCTCCCATCGTGAAGTGGCAATCCACGCCGTGTTCCCGCAACACGTAAAGCAAAGCGGCATGGTGCGCAATGAAGAATTGAAAGATAAGAGAAAAGCCGATCAGGACGGGATTTATTTCTTTGGCAATCCGCAGAATTTCTTCAGGCGGCTGCTCGATATCTACCACGTGGACTGAGTAACCGTATTGACGCAAGACCGCGGCGAGATATCCGAGTCCCAGGTTACCCTGGTGCTGAAATCCCACAAGCATTACCGGGCGCGAATTATCCCGCGCGCGTTCCGCGACGGTGGAAGCTGGTAACACAGGTAGCGCAATCGGCTGGCGCATGAGTCCTACCGAACCGAATTTGTGGCGCCCGCTCTGACTGAACGGGCGCCATTTCGAACAGCGATTCCGCCGAGCCTGCCTATCTCTGGGCTTGCTTCAGCGTTTCGTTAATCTGCTTTGCAAAGTCGCTTTTCAGCTGGTTGATCTTCGTCGTTGCTGCTCGGTCAAGCTTAAGCCATGGCGGCACCGGATCAAAGATCCATTCCTTCTTGAACTGAAACAACGGGTTGACTGTCTTACTTGTTTTTTTGGTTACCATTTCAAAGGCTCCTGCCAACAAGATGGAAGAACTTGTCAAAGCGAATCCGAGAGATTTCGTCCGCCTCCAAGTTATTCGGTTGTACTGAGTGATTGGTAATATACACGCACGCCAAAAGCTGTCAATAAAAAGTCTTGCAAAAGAAGTGTTGTATTTTTGATGCAACGACTTCCGGCTCTGGCTGGAGCAGGCTGGATGAGGTTAACGACGCGACCTCGTCAGTTTCGCAGCGACTGGATCGGAGCAGGTATGCGCCCGCCCCGGTGAATGAATTGATCGGATGAAAATCGATTGATGTCCTTAATCATGGAAGATGCCGCGTCCTTCGATTAATCCCAATGTCTCCCGTTCCATAATAGTTCTTCTCGAAGAATAGATTAGTGATGATTGTTCGTCGCCGGAAACTGATAGATATAAAAATCAAATAGGCCGTTCCCAACTACAAATTGAGAGAGCTTAACGTTAGATAAAGCCTTTTCTGATCTCATAGCCGACTTCAACATTTTGAAGAAGGAATACTTAACGCCCAGGACTTCAATGATATTGATATCCAAACCGCAGGGTATTCGCGTTGGCTCGCGCACGAGATCATGAATCTTCTCATAGAGTTTTAGAGGGCCTTCTTTGTCGACTTCGGGAGTCACGATATCAAATAGCCAGTCGCCTGGGCCTGTCCGGTCTCGAGACCAATATGCTGCCACCACCTTAATTCCGGCTCGTCTTGCCCGCTGTAGTAGCTCCTCACCGGCCGCAATTTCTTGCGACGAGAGAGACTCTCTTACCAAAACTTCTTCAACCATACGAGAACTCCGTTCCGAGGATTAGCAATCGCGCGATAGAGGTCGCGGGCGCTCTTGGGGTCGATCCTCTCGTATCGCTTTTCCTCCGACCACTTAATAACGTGGCCCCAATTCGAATCAAATTGTACCACCGACAGACGTTTATATAACTCCAGCTCGAGCCCCGCCATTTTGGCTAACGACCGAATGTCATGCTGATAAAAGTCTCTTACCACTTGAGGCTTTGGCGGAAAGTCGTAAGCTTGCGTTCGCTTGGCAATACAAGCTTTCAGGGCACACTCTACAGCATAACCAGCCAAGTAATACGCTCCCTCATAGCATTTGTGATCGAGAAGGACTCTTGCTTCCTTCATTCTAATCTCAGTCAGCTTATGGAAGTCAGCGCGGTTCATTTTGTTCTCTCACGAAATTAAGTTGTTAATTCCGCAAACTCTGCACCGGCGCCGGAATTCTACCACCGCGCCGAATAAATTGATCGGATGAAAATCGATTCACGGGCATGATTGGCGCGGTTCCCAGCAAGCCGCCGAACTCAACCATCTCGCCCACGTCACGACCCGGCACCGGAATGATACGGACCGCGGTTGTCTTGTTATTCATCACGCCAATTGCCATTTCGTCAGCGATGATGGCGGCGATCGTTTCCGCGGAAGTCGAACCCGGCACTGCGACCATGTCGATGCCGACAGAACAGACGCTGGTCCATGCTTCCAATTTGTCCAGGCTAAGTGCGCCGAGGCGCGCGGCTTCGATCATGCCGGCATCTTCTGAAACAGGAATGAAAGCGCCACTCATACCGCCCACCGAATTGCTGGCCATCGCGCCGCCTTTCTTTACCGCATCAGTCAGCAATGCCAGCGCGGCCGTCGTGCCATGAGTTCCGGCCCGCTCGAATCCCATGGCTTCGATGATGCTTGCGACTGAGTCTCCGGGCACCGGCGTGGGCGCCAGCGATAGATCGATGATGCCGAAAGGAATTCCCAGACGACGCGCGGCTTCGCGCCCGACCAGTTCACCCGCGCGCGCCAGTTTGAATGAAAGCTTCTTGATTAGTTCCGCGAGTTCATGCAGCGGCAGATTAGGGTCCGCATGTTGCACTGCGTGATTGACGACACCTGGCCCGGACACGCCGACGTTCAGCACCGCTTCCGGTTCGCCGATGCCGTGAAACGCACCGGCCATGAAGGGATTGTCTTCAACCGCATTTGCGAAGCAGACAAACTTGGCGCAGGCCAGGCCGCCGCGATCGCGCGTTCGCTCGGCGGCGTCCTTTATTAATCGCCCCACGCGCGCGACCGCGTCCATGTTAATTCCGGCGCGCGTCGTTGCGGCGTTAACCGACCCGCATAATCGTTCAGTTGACGCGAGCGCTTCCGGAATCGAATCAAAAAACTCACTTTCATTGCGCGTAAACCCTTTGTGCACCAGTGCCGAATAGCCACCTACGAAATCCACTCCAACCGACGCGGCGGCTTCATCAATTGCTCGGCCGAGATCGACCGGGTTGCCACGCGCGCTTTCAGTAAGAATTGAAACCGGAGTGATCGCGATACGTTTGTTCGCGACCCGAATCCCAATCTCATCGCCAATTTCATCAACCGTGCTGACCAGACGCGAGGCGACCCGCTCAATCTTTTCGCGCACTCGTTGCCCCGTAGTTTCGATTGATTCAGTGACGCAGTCGCGCAGGCTCAGGCCAAGCGTCACGGTGCGAATGTCGAGATGCTCCATCTCGGTCATGCGTACGGTTTGCAGGATTTCGGCTTGGCTATATTCCATAAGAACGGAGGTCAGAGATCAGAAATCACAGATCGGATTTCGCTGGTTCTGACGTCTGACCTCAGATCGCTGACCTCTGAGCTATCCCATCACTTTGCTGAGCACCAGCAGCAGGACGAAGACGAGAAACAGTCCTAACGCCACCAGGACAAATCGCAGGCTCGGATCGTAGTGAGCTTCCTCGAACATGACGCTTGAGACGTGATGAATCTTTTCCACGCGCTTCACGTTGTCTTCGATTGCGCCCCGCGCCACGTTCGACGCGCGATGCAAAGTCTCACGAGTTCGCGCGCGCGCGCCATGCCGCGGGGCTTTGGAAGGATCAATCGTTGGGGCGACGTCCTCAGTCGAGAGTTCCGGAGTTTCGTGCGTAGGCGGTTCGTCAAATATGATCTGTTCAGGAACTGCATCTGAAACCGCAGCAGACTCCGTCGCGCTGTCGTTCGCGCGGGACACGATTGGCTGAGCTTGAATCTCATCTGTCTCGGGCGGTGTGTCGGTCACGATATTTGTTTCGTGTGTCTCCCCGGTCACGAGCGGCTTGCCGCACTCAGGACAGAACAAAGCCCCTCCGTCAAAGTCACGAATCGACACTCCGCAAGCAGGACAACGATGTGAAATTTCAGGCTGCGACATAAGAAATAGGTTTTACCACAGAGGACACGGAGGAAAGCACGAAGAATAGAAAGTGCCTCAACCGTTCTGTTTAGTCGTTCTTTTTCTCGGTGTCCTCTGTGGTTAATAATCGAAAATCAGCAATGTCTAAATTCGATGCATCGCATTGAACAGATCTTCCCGTTGCGCATAAATGTGTACACCGAGTTTCTCGCCTTCGCTACGCAAGCGATTCTTCAAATTGGCTACGGACGATTGCGCGCGCGCGGCGTCAGCGATAATGACCATCGCAAATTTGCCCTGGACGACCGTCTGATTGATATCGACGATGCTGCATTGCGCTTCAGAAAGAATCTCAGCTACTCCCGCCACGATGCCGGGATGGTCCACTCCAAAAACTGAAATAACGATCCGACTGGCCGAGCCCTCTTGCGTTCCGGAATCGCCAAAGGTCGCGCGGCCCGGCACTGGTGTCTGCAGCGCGGGGCCGTTCTTACCAATCGCCGGTGCGACAGTTCGATAGATATCGGTGACCAGCTGTTCAACCATGCTCTCGTCGGCGGCTGCACCTAACCGGTCATAGATCGCCCGAGTAATCCGATAAATTAATTCTTCATTCGCCATTTGCGATTCTAAGAGATTTTAGCCACAAAAAAGCACAAAAGGCACAAGAAATATTAAGACGTTAACGAAACGAGATTTCCTTTTCTCTTTGTGCCTTCTGTGCCTTTTGGTGGCTAACTCTGCCTAGCCTTTGCTCTAGCGACTGCCGTTGTCGCGTCCGAGTGAGCGCGCAACTTCCCGCAGCTCTTCGGATTTGGTGTCGGTAAGATCGACGCGATCTACGATGCCGACAACCGCCGCCTCGATCGACATGTCCTGATTTCCGATTGCCGTGCGCGCGGCTTTACCGTAAGCGCACATCACCGTCTCACCCGGGCCGGCCCCCAAACGATCTGCCACCACCACCACATTTTTCGTGGGCTCATGATCGAGGTCATACGGATGAACAATCAAAAAGCGCACGCCCTCGAGATCGGGTGACTTCTTGGTTGACCAAACTGTGCCGACGACTTTGCCTAAAAACATAGTTTCAAGTTCTAAGTTTCAAGTTTCAAGTTAACGGCGCGGTTTCAACTTGAAACCTTAAACTTGAAACTGGAAACTGATTTACGCTTTAGCAAACACTTCCGCTGGATCGCCAATGTCGCGAGCCGACGGCGTGATGATTGTTTTTGGTCCGACGTAAATCTTCTCGCCTTTTTGAATTGCGCGCTTCACATCGTCTTCACTAACAAACTCGGCAGCTGCGTGTCCATTTGATGAAGCCGGAGTTGCCGGCGGTCTGCCTGCCTGCGATTTGTTAGCTCCGCCATTGCCTGCGGCGCTCGCCGACTGATCAGTTTTTTGCGGCGGCGGACTGGCCAAAGGCGCCGGCTCGGTCTGACGATTCGCAAGAAAGCGATCGACTATGGCGGCGATCTCCTGGCGACTTACCTTTGGAGCCGCTGACGACTGAACTGTGGCGGGCGCGCTGGTCGCGATTGGTGGTCGCGACATGGCCGCCGGTTGCGCTGTGGCTGCCGGACGCTTGCTGGCGACCGGGCGCGTTTCAAAAGCTACGCGCTTGATATCCATCAAATGCAACGGCGAGACATTGTCTGAAGTCACATTGCCGCCCCACGATCCGCAACCAAGCGTCATCGACGGCGGCAGTGCTGTCGAGAATCCAATTGCCCCATGCGTCGTCGGCGTGTTGACGGTAATGCGCGACGCCGGCATCTCGGACCCATATTTAATTGCTGCTTCACGCGATCTCGTGTGAATGCCCGCGGTATGGCCCATGCCGCCATAATGAAGAACTTCGTTGCAGCGCGCCGCGCCGCGTTCCAACCCGTCTTCGACATAGAAAGCGAGAATCGGCGAGAGCTTTTCCATCGACAGCGGAAAGTCACGCCCGACTCCGCCGACATCAACCATCAAACATCGCGTTCCCGGCGGCGCGGTGATGCCGGCCATCTTCGTGATGACTTCGACGGACCTACCAACGATCCCCGGATTCAGACTTCGCTGAGGCGTGGCCACGATCTTCGCCAGTTGATCCGCTTCCGATTGATTGAGAAAGTGCGCTCCCTGCAACTTGAATTGTTCGCGCACTGCCATTTCGATCGGCGCATCTACGATGATTGCCTGCTCTGAAGCGCAAATGGTTCCATTGTCAAAACACTTGCCGGTCAGGATGTCTTGCACTGCTTTGGGAACATCGGCCGAGCGTTCGATAAAGACCGGCACATTGCCGGGACCGACGCCGAATGCCGGCTTACCTGACGAGTAAGCCGCGCGCACTAATCCGATGCCACCGGTCGCCAGGATGACCGCAGTCATCTTG
>Ga0137401_10001352_pt1 | contig 10584 bp, 10 predicted proteins | sample CZOMad1_1_16fung_FD_108286 | JGI IMG/M metagenome (GOLD analysis project Ga0137401, IMG submission 108286) | Vadose zone soil fungal communities from Angelo Coast Range Reserve, California, USA - CZOMad1_1_16fungal (Illumina Assembly) | ecosystem: Environmental > Terrestrial > Soil > Vadose...
AGCGTCTACGAACTAGTAATCGAAAAAGATTGGCTTACTCAAGCTCAGCTCGACGATATCCTCAAACCCGAGAGCATGACTCATCCGCGGAAGTTGGCGCCACTCGCTTAACATCTGAGGGCCGCCTAAAGCGTCTCCTTCCATACCCCATTAGGGAGCGTAGGCTTCGCCTTAGAGAGTTGCGGTACTTCTCCAGTTTTCACTGGATTACTTTACTTTATCGAGGCTTCTGAGATAAAGTTTTGTAATTTCTTGTGTCCCTCCGTGTGTCACGATTGCTGTGGTGGCTCGTTGAGCTTATCGCTTTCGCCGAAGGATCGCTATTGCTCATGGCCAGCGGGTTTGCAAGCGTTCCACCCGCGACAAAAAAATCGATACTCGTCCTTTACAGCGAGCGGGGTGATCTGCCAGCAATCGAGGCGGTCGAAGAGAATATGCGCCAGGTTTTCCATGCTTCGGCCTCGCCCCAAATTGAACTGTTTTCGGAATACCTTGACTTTGCACGTTTTCCTGCGGAGCAATACGAAAGAAGCCTCGTTCGGTATCTGCAAGAACGTTACACGGGACGACAAATTGACCTGGTTATACCGGTTGCCGGCTTTTCATTGGAATTTGCGCTAAGTCACCGCGAGCTCTTTCCCGGTGCTCCACTAGTCTTTTGCGCGATCGATAAGCGAGAGCTCGAGAAAGTTCGACTACCAGCGGACGCGACAGGCATCACCGCCCATTTCGATATCGAACGCACGGTCAAGTTGATCCTGCAGCTACAGCCCGGTGTTCCGGAGATCGTCTGTGTGAGCGGTAACTCCGGTTTTGATCAACGCTGGGCCGAGGAAACGCGCAAGATCATGGAACGATTTCGTTCACGGGTCCGCGCGCGATGGATTACAGATAAGTCGCTTGCGGAGACTATAGATGAAGTAAGCCGAGTACCTAGAAAGTCGGCTGTGCTTTTCGTTTCGATGCTGCGTGACGGCGCGGGACAATCAACTTCATCGGTCGATGCCGTGCGAGATCTCGCGCGCGTTTCGAAAGCGCCGGTCTATGGTGTCTCATCGCAGTTCCTCGAAGCCGGCGTGGTCGGTGGTGCCATGTTCGATTTCGGATTAAATGGGCGGCGTACCGCGGAGCTGGCGCTGAAGACGCTGCGCGGGCAGTGGATACCCTACGGAGCACCGGAAACCGAGAGCCAGAATCTCTTGCTTGTAAACTGGCAGGCGCTAAAGAAGGCGCAACTGCCAGAATCGCGGGTGCCGGCGGATGCTGAGGTGCGGCTGCGACCGCCGGAGCTGTGGGAGACCCATCGTACGTTCATTCTGGCAGTAGCGGGGGCGATTATCCTTCAGGCGGTCTTGATCGCCGGGTTAATGGTTGAGCGGTTTTGGCGCCGTAAAGCAGAGGCTTCGCTTCGCCAAAGCGAGGAGCGCATGAGCCTCGCTGCGGAGGCTGCCAACCTTGGCTTGTGGGTCTTGGATGTGGGGAGAAATGAGATCTGGATGACGGATAAGGGACGCACCTTGCTGGGTTTCACGCCGGACGAGCGGGTCGACTACCAGGCATTAACCGAGCGTGTGCATCCTGAGGACCGTGCGGCTCGAGATATTGCGATCAAGGGCGCACTCGAGACCAAGGGTGAATACGCCGTAGAATATCGCGTAGTGCTGCCAGATGGGGGACTGCGCTGGATCGGCGCGCGAGGACACTGCATGAATGACGGGGACACCAAAAGGACCCGGCTTCTGGGCGTCTCGATGGATGTAACCGCGCAGAAGCTAGCGCAGGACGCACTGCGGGAAAGCGAGGCTCGTTTTAGCACCTTGGCCGACATAGCGCCGGTGATGATCTGGATGTCAGGCACGGACAAGCTCTGCACCTATCTAAATAAGGGTTGGCTCGAATTTACTGGCCGCTCTTTAGAGCGGCAACTTGGCAATGGATGGGCGGATGGCGTTCACTCCGAAGACCTCAAGTCTTGTCTCGAAGTTTATCTCAACTCGTTTGACGCACGGAATCCCTTCACGATGGAGTATCGCTTGCGGCGAAGGGACGGTGAATATCGCTGGGTTCTGGATAGTGGAGGTCCGCGGTTTGCCCCAGACGGAAGGTTCCTCGGCTACATCGGTTCTTGTATTGATATCACGGAGCGCAAACAGGCGCAGGACCGATTTCGACTGGTGGTAGAAGATTCGCCCAATGGCATCGTCCTGGTCGACGCGCAAAGCCAGATCGTGCTGGTAAACGCCAGCATCGAAAAATTCTTCGGCTATCGCCGTGAGGAGCTCGTTGGGCAATCCATCGAACTCCTGTTACCGGAGCTGTTCCGCAGCGAAGACCCGGCTCATCCAGCGAGCTTTCATGCCACGCCTGCGGTGCTGGCGATTGGCGCGGAACGGGAATTGTTTGTCCGCCGGAAGGATGGGATCGAGTTTCCGATCGAGATTAGGCTCAGTCACATCCAGAGTCAGGAAGGTGTTCTGGCTTTAACCGTTATTGTGGATATTTCTGCCCGGAAGAAGGCCGAAGCGGAAGCACGGCAGTACCGTGAAGAACTCACACGCCTCGGCCGGGTCGAGATCCTGGGAGAAATGGCTGCGTCCTTGGCCCACGAGCTGAACCAGCCTTTGACCAGCATCATGAATAATGCTAGCGCGGGCAGGCGTTTTATCGCGAAAGGGCGCGCGACTACGGTAAAAATAGACGGCCTGCTCGAATCGGTAATCGCTGATGCTCGACGAGCCGGCGAAATTATCCGCGGTATTCGAAGCATGGTGCGTAAAGGCGAGGAGGCTCGAACTTTCGTAAATCTCAATAATATCATCGCCGAGGTAGTGCTGTTCGTCCGATCGGATGCAGTCGAACGGCAATGCGCGATTGAGACGGATCTGGATCCTAAGCTGCCGATCATCAAGGCCAATCCGGTGCTGCTCCAGCAGGTGCTCCTGAACATCATCATTAATGCATTTGATGCGATGCGCGAGATCTCGGCACCAGAGCGTCGCGTAATCATCCGCACCGAGTGCGAATTGAGCGGGAGCGTGCGAGTGAGCGTGCGCGATTTTGGAACGGGCTTACCGCTCGAGGATCCCGAACGAATTTTCGAATACTTCTTTTCGACGAAGCGGGATGGACTGGGTATCGGCCTGGCTATAGTACGGTCAATCATCGCCTCACATGGCGGAGAAGTAGCTGCCGTGAACGCCGAGGGTCGAGGCGCGTGCGTGTATTTCTCATTGCCGATCAGGCAGGAGGTTGCGGCATGAAAGAGTCGGAATCGCGCGTCTTCGTCGTAGATGACGACCGATCAGTGCGTCTGAGCATCACCAATTTGCTCGAGAGTGACGGTTACACGGTCGAGAGCTTTAGTAGCGCGGCTGAGTATTTGGCGCGCGGACCTCATCTCGGTCCGGCATGCCTCGTGCTGGACGTGCGATTGCCGGGTCTGGATGGCCTGGCGCTCCAGCGGCAGTTGGCTGAAAGGGGTAGGATGGAGCAAATCGTGTTTATCACTGGACATGGCGATATCCCGATGGGTATCCAGGCAATGAAGCGCGGCGCAGTCGACTTTCTGCCAAAGCCGTTTGAGGATAAGGCGCTGCTGAATGCCGTTGGACAGGCACTCGCGCGCTCTACCGAAAATTGGCGAAGGCGCGACGAAGTCGAAGAAATCCGCGCACGGATCGCGACGCTCACACCAAGGGAGTTCGAAGTTTTCCAGCTGGTGATCGCGGGGCGGCTCAATAAACAGATGGCTGCAGAACTTGGCGCAGCGCTACGGACCATCAAAACGCACCGGGGCCGCGTGATGCACAAGCTGGGCGTGGAGTCAGTGGCGGCATTAGTTCGTCTGGCGCAAAAAGTTGGTGTCACCCCTACCTCGACTGGCCCCTAAGGGCCATAGAAATATGGCGGGCGCCGCCTTAAATTTAATCGTGGACTCAGCAGCGCCGCTCCAAGTGCCGGGAATCATCAAGTCGATTTGCATTCTCGACGACGACGTCTCGGTTCTGAGTTCACTGCAGGAATTGCTCGATTCGGATGGCCTGGAGGCGCGGACTTTCAACAGCCCAGATCAGTTCCTCGCTTACGCCAAAGGTCATGCGGTGACGCTGGCCATACTTGATGTCTGGATGCCGGAGACGAACGGTATTGAGGTACAGGAGCGCCTGCACGAATTATCGCCGGCGACGCAAGTAATCATGATAACCGGCCGCGAGGAGGCACCGATTCGCGCCTCGGCACTGGAACGCGGCGCGGTCGCATTTCTGGTCAAGCCGTTCGACGACGAGACGTTTCTCGAACTAGTACGTAAGGCAGTTTGCGAACCAACTTAACAGGATTCGCGTGATGGCCATTCACTATTGTTCGCGAACTAGCGGATGGGGAAAGACGCTCATCTTAACCGGCACTCTCAAAATTACAGGTGACCCGGGAACATGGACAGTTCGTCGTGTCTGGCGAACGCGCTAACTCGCTCGCCCCAATGAGCATCAGGCCCGCAAATTCACGTACTAATCCAGAGCGACGCGCTCATTGCACTGCCATCACTGAAAATCGTTCATTCTTTGGAAGATTCTTCTCCTATCCGACAGCGTATCTGTTGCATCCCTTACGCCCCTACGCCGACACGCCGATACGGATGTCGTCTTTCGTTGCGGCTCCGCTGCATTAAGGGCTCGTCAGCTCTCCTTTTTTGCAGGCGTGAATGGTGGGAGAGATCGATCGATAGCTTCTACCTTGGTTGGCTGATCGGGCATATTCGGCTGAGGGAGGCGCACCATGAGCCAAGTCTGGGCAGTACCCGTATCAAAATGGATGGCCACAGAAGTTACGTCCCTCGTCAGGTTGAACAGGCCGGTTTCAATCACTGTCTTTCCATTTTTACCGATTCGCCACGCAGCCAGCTGGCTCTCACGGTCCACCGAGCCGATGACCTGTTCGCTCCCGCCAGTCAACGTATTCTTATAAGCGCCGCTGATGACACCCTCCTTGCTGATCGAGAGCTGAACGAACATCACCGCATCCCCTTTTTCCTCTTGGGTCAGAGCCCAAACGCCCATCGGTAGCCACTCGTCCGAGCCCTCTTTTTTAGCAGGCGTGGGGGGAGGCGTTTCTGCAACCGAGGTGGCGAGCGCGACAGCTTTTTCGGTATACGCCTTAGTCGAGCCCGCAGGCTTTCCATCGACATAAACTGTATCGCCCTCGTAGACGGTGGTTACGCCGTAATCGTAGTAGTAGGGGTCGGAAGTTGCGGCGCTGGCAACGAAACCACTTACAACCCCTGCCGTAGCGGGAGCCCACCACCACCAGGGATTGCTTGGGTAGGCCCCGATGTAGCCCGGATACGAGCCGCCCCACCAGTAGTCATCAAAAAGATCATCGCGGTAGTCTTTGACATCGTCCCAGATTTGATCTGCGCGATCATAACGGTAATCCCACGTGTCTTTTCGATAGTTCTGCCAATCCTCTCGCGTGGTGTCTCTCCAAGCCTGGCGATCCTCGCGCGCGCTATTTAGATTATCCCAGCGCTGATCCTGATTCCCCCGAAAGTTGTTGAGTCTGTCCTGTTGTTGACCAGACCAATTGTTCCAAAAATCCTGACGATTATTGACAGCCTGCTCCCATCTGTTCCCCCGGTTCTGGCTCCACTCGTTCCAGTTCGAGCGGTTTTCGCCGGCCGCAAAACGTTGCTCGCGATTACCTGCGCCGAGACCCGCCGCGCCGAGAGTCCCCGCCCCGAGAGTCGCTGCGCCGAGAGTGCCTGCGCCAATGCGTTGACTGAGTCCTTGTCGTTGGGTATTGGCCGGTAATTGATTCGGTCGTTGTCCCGATGCGAGGTTCGCCCCCCCTAAACGTCCGCCACCAGCTTTGGTGTCGAGATTCAAGAAATTGCCGACGTCCCGGTTGCTCGGCCGATTGGCGAGCCCTTGCCCAGCCCCGGTATCCGGCCGATTGGCAAGACCTTGCCCAGCCCCGGGCCTGGTCGAGGGCCGATTGATGTCGGAACGGTTGACCCGCCCCGACGACGGTAATTGAGCTGAGCTGTTAGCCAGGCGTTGCCCGGAAGACCTATCGCGGGAAACCGAGTCTCTGGAAGGAACTCGACCGCCCCCTCCTCGCTGCAAATTTGAGGAACCCCTGGAGCTAGAACGCTCCAAACTGGAACGATCAAAACTTCTGGAAGAGGCAGATGACCGGGAGAAGTTACTTCCCCCCGATCTAGAGTAGTTTCCTCCGCCTGACCGCGAAGAACCGCCACTGCTGCCTCGGGAGAAACTGCCACTGCTGGCCCGCCCTCCGCCGCCGCCTCGACCGCCCCCGCCGCCTCGACCGCCCCCGCCTCGGGCATCTACATCATGTATGACTAAGGCCGCAATGGCTGTCGCGACCATCAAAACTCTCATTGTAAAACGCATCTCCGTACCTCCGGAATTGCCTATTGTGATTTCACCCGATCAATTTCGATCTTGTCGATGTTCGGCTGAAGATCGCCATTCAAAGTGCGGTTAGCAGATTCAAATGTGCAGTGGTCCTGATCGACGTAAGTGAGGGTTTGCTCTGCACTCGACTCGCTGCCATCGGCTGATACCCTCGTCTCTTTCAACAACCAGCGATTGCCATCGCGAGTCCAAAAGGCCTGGCCGTATCCACCTTCACTGTCGAATATCCAGGAGCGGATCCGATTTTCGATCGGATCCCACCCGATGATTTGCCAGCCTTCCAAGAGAACGTCATCTCCTTGCGAAACCTTGAAAGTCCGCGTCAGAAAATTGTTGCCGCGTGCCCAGTCTGCTTTGGTCTCGACGGAAGTGCTGCCACCTTTATCCTTCCACGTTCCCACCATCCAGGCTAGCTGGCTGATTTGCTGGCCGGGAGTCGGATCCGCTGCCGGAAATTCAAATAAGCGCGAGATCGGCCATTGGTCGCCCTTCTTGACGTGAATGGCCATGTAGCTTGATGACTGCTTGTCTCCGCTGGGCGAGGTAACCGTCGTTGTCCCTTTTTCTTCATATAGACTCGAATCGAGTGGTCGCACCGAATCGACCTGCACGTCCAGTGTCGCCCCTTTATTCTCTGCAAACGTGTCCGTCAGGAGCTGCTCTATATCCGAGCGACCCTGGGTTAGTTTCCCGTTTTCATCGGTATATTCAGCATCGTCGGTAAAATATTGTGCCAATGCTTTCGCGCCCCTAGCGTTGTATGCTTTAACGTATTCAGCAGCCTGGTTCGTGATAGCAGTTACCTCAGGCGCGGTGGTTTTTTCCGTGGGATCCGCGGCAATGGCGGGGGAAATCAGAACAATGCTGATGCCGGCGATGGCAATCGGTCTAATTTTCATTCTTCGCTGTTTGGTTGTCAGGACCGTTTGGTCGTTGGAAAGACAAGGCCCTCGTTACAACTTGGGCGTAGATCTTTAAACGAAAAGAAGTTAACGGATTTGCTTCGAAGCCGATATTGGACCTTGGTCACATCTGGCGATCAGTGTATCAAAGTGTTTCTTCGGATCTGCCCATTTTCGTTAGCCTCACAACTGGTGACATTGCACCAAAGGACATGCAGTTTTGCACCAAGGGGCTAATTTCAGGCGATGCCGCTATTTGAAACAATACAAGCGTGAGATTTTTATGAGCGATGATTATCAGGCAGTAGTTATCGGATCCGGTTCCGCCGGGAGAGAAGCATGCCTTTCAGCTGCAAAGGCTGGACTGCGCACACTGTTAGTGGAAGAACGAGACTTGGGTGGTACCAGCTTGCACGCAGGCAGTTATGCAGTTTGGAATCCTTAACAGTGACCATCTGCTTAGGAATCCTATTGTTCCTCGGCATCTTTTTGTCGTTGGTGGTGGCTACATCGGCTGCGAGCTTGCCGCGATCTACCGAGCATTGGGTACTCGAGTAACCTTGGCCGAAGTGAAGTCCCGCTTGTTACCGAGTTGGGATCCGGTTGCAGGTGAGCAATTTCGTAGTGTCCTGGAGACAGCCGGGGTTGAAGTTCTCTTGAATGAACCAATCCAATTGCCGCCGCAGATTACTGGAAGCTCGGCCAGTTATAAATTGAGCACGGGCACCGTCATTCAGCCGAACATCACTCTCGTCGCGACTGGCAGGATCGCGAACAGCGATAATCTTGGCCTGGAGTCGGTAGGTTTGAAAAGCGGTGCTTGGATTTCGGTAAACGAGAAGATGCAAACGCCAATCGAGTCAGTCTATGCAGTGGGTGACGTCAATGGAATTGCCTTGCTTGACAGTGTTGCAGCCGCTCAGGCGGATGTGGCAGTGCGAAACATTCTTGGAACAGCGGCCCGATTCGACAAACGCTGGTTCCCAGAATTTCTGCACACCGACCCCCCGATTGCGAGTGTCGGCTGGACCGAGGACGAAGCCAAGGCTGCCGGGCTCCAAGTGAAAGCGGTAGCCTGGAACGGTCCACTCTTTACGGATAACGATTTGAGCGCTGTCCAGCGCGAACAAATGGCCATCAAATGTTTGCTCGACGCCGAAACCGATCTCATCCTGGGATGCCTCGGAATCGGCTCGCGCGCGGCGGAGATTATCAATCTTGTTTGCACGGCAATGGCTCACCGTCTTTCTGCGCGCGAGCTCGCCAATCTCTCAGCAGTGCACCCGAGCGCGACAGAAGTTCTGGTTCGAATACTGCGACAGCATTTCGAACATCCGTTTTCTGGCGAGTAGCCAGAAATCATCACGGGTTCCAGGCGGACGTAGTCACTGCGCTCCCGTTTTTGGTAAGAGCAGAACATGCTCGCCCGGCTCAAAACCTCCCCAATAGCTGCGCTGAGGATTGACCTGCAAGTTACCTGCGGGGTGTGGCAGCTGGTGAGGGATTTAGAGACGCCGCGGGTTTGGCATTCGTACCGGGACTTGGCGTAGCGCTCGAAATTGGGAGGATGCCTGCCATATCCGGAGTTTCGATTACTCCCACGGTGTTTCTGAGCGGACGAGTACTCAGATTTTTGGTGGGAGTCCAAAGATCCGACGTTACGCCACCCATGCGGATTCTGGAAAGGCCGGAGGCAGCTTCGGTTTCTACCACGAGGACAACTTTGCCTCGTCTCAGGTAGTATGCGCGACCGATGACTTCAGAAACGGGCCTGTTAACATGCAAACGCTCATCTTTCGCGTCTTCCTTCTTGATATAGCCGTGCGGCCCATTTATTGCCGACCAGCGGTAGCCCTTTGCGACCCAATCGGAGTAGTCGGCGGCAAAACTAGTTGAGGCAATTCCTATCATTGCAAGGGCGACTGAGGAAAAATTCGAGCGTTTCATGGGTTCATTCGAGTAACACTTCGGCACCGTAGCGCGCTGACTCTATTCATGTTCATCTATTTAAAGCTCGAGACCAGTGAATAAGTGTAAGACCTTGGTACCATAGCTGCGGACGAGGCTTAGCAGTAAGCTAAGCATTTGGGAGATGCTACCAAGAGCCACCCGAACAAGCTGCGGGTAGTTATCTTTTATATCTATCAGGAGTACTATCATGAAAACCGCATTTGCCTTAGCCGTAGTGGCGATCTTCTCAACCGTGATGATTGTTGTTGCTGGTGGACCGGTCGTCCCTTCAAAAGAAGTTGTCACACCGCCCCCACCGCCTCCCTCATCTTAGTTTCGAGCAAATGAGTTGGATCTGGGAGCATTCGCGACCTACGGAACGAATACTGATAATCAATCGAATTTTAGAGGAATTGGCGACCACGCGTGGGGAGGAGGCGTCGAGGTCAGTTATTTCCCGTTGTTTTGGGCAGGACTTAGAGTCCAGGGAGCCGTGATCAATCTCATCCCGGGCGATAACACGGCCGGAATAGTCCGGGGAGATTTTTTGGCGCGGTACCCGTTAGACCTCGTATGGACGAATGTTCATCTCGCTCCTTATGGGATAGCCGGCGTGGGCGGTCTATTCTCTGGATACGATGGGCTTCGATCGAATGGCAGTCTGCGTTTTAGCAATCGGGTGCTGGGTGACTTTGGTGGAGGACTCGAGTATCGCTTTACTCCTCATATCGGGGTGTTCTCTGAAGCCACCTGGAATGTCGTCGACGGACCCGAGAACAACTTCCTGCAAGTCAATTTCGGCGCGAGATTCGCGTTTTAGCGATAGGCGTACAGGAGTTGGCCTGGCAGGCTCACTGGAACCACTACCGGCCCAGTTCATTTGTCACGGGACTCGTCGGCGGGTTCGGGACGGACACGCCCTACCTGTGTTTACGCGTAATCCACCGTTCTGCCATTGGCAGTGATGGCTCCATCCCCGTGCTCTACGCCGACCATGAAACCCCTTTTATGATCTCGGGAAAGACGAGAATGGCCTTTACCTTTTTACCGACAAAATCGGGGGGCGCTGCCGCAATTGCACTTTGGTCCCATAGCAATGCCTCAGTGACATGCTTGATTGGTTAACCCGTCTAGCTTCCGTCGGTCGATTGCTTCTGTGAAGATCCAGATCGGATAAGCGGCATAAAACAATTACTCATATGAACAACATCATTGACCCAGCCGGCTTCGCCGAGAGGCTTGCGCTGCGGAAGGACTCTGCACGTCAAACGCTCCGCGGCGCTTCCAAAGAGGAA
>Ga0137401_10001354_pt1 | contig 10579 bp, 9 predicted proteins | sample CZOMad1_1_16fung_FD_108286 | JGI IMG/M metagenome (GOLD analysis project Ga0137401, IMG submission 108286) | Vadose zone soil fungal communities from Angelo Coast Range Reserve, California, USA - CZOMad1_1_16fungal (Illumina Assembly) | ecosystem: Environmental > Terrestrial > Soil > Vadose zone...
AAGGAGCGCGCCAGAACGTCGCGCAACAGCAGCACGATGCCCACGACTTCGTGCGTTTCAACGCCGCGCGGGATGATGCGTTCGGAGAGATTTTGCGCGTAGGCCTGCAGAGCCTCGAAGGTCTCCGTCTCCAGCGCTTCGACGTAGCTGTCGTAGACCGAGGTGGCTTCCGCGAAAATCTCTTCTTTGGTCATCGCCGTCAGCAATCGTGTTTCCGAGATGCGCTGGACCCATTCTTCGCGCAACTGCGTCCGGTTTTGCCGCAAGTGCGCGACCAGTTCGCGCAAAAGCTCGGAAGTCGCCTCACTTTGCGCCAGTTGCGCGGTGGGATCAATGGCCACATGGGGACCATTTCCAACGACGGCTCGCTTCGCCATGCGCTGCCTCCTGAGCCTGGGCGGGCACACGTAAACTGTTCAGCCGCGGCTCTTTGCAAAGGAGTACCACGAATTCCCTAGGGTCTCAATAAAGGGAATCCCTGTATATCCCTCAGGTAAATACCTGAGCCCGACAGGATGCGAATACGCGGGGTAAAGTCTCCGGACGCGACGGTATTTTCAAGTAACCCTCAAGAGCCATTCACGCCATGTTCACAACTTCCCGCTTATAAACGCTTGCGGGCTAACTGCCCGGCGGGCGCGCTGGCTTTCTATCGGCGCAAGGAACGTTCGCAAAAAGGGAGGTGGGGATGTTCTCAAACTGGCGTTTTGGTCGTAACTCATTCATTTTATTAGTAGTCGCCGCATTGTCCGCTGGTGTGGCGATAGCTCAGGGAGGTAAGGGTGCCCTCCGCGGGCGTGTTAGTGACGCCTCTGGCGGCACTTTGGTGGGCGCACAGGTGACTCTGGAACCAAAGGGGGCCGTCGTCGTTTCCGACGCCCAAGGCCAGTTTTTCGTTAACGATCTCGAGCCGGGCAATTACACCGTGAGTGTCTCTTACGTGGGCTTTACCCCGTTCAAGGGCCAAGCGATGGTAACCGGCGGAGGGATCGCCAGTCTGGACGTTAAGCTCGCTGTAGCGTCGGTGAATCTGGAAGTGCTGGTGACCGCAGAACGGGCCGCCGGCGAAGCAGAAGCGGTCAATCGGGAACGCATCGCCGACGACATTGTGCAAGTGCTGCCCGCGGATGTAATTCGCAGCTTGCCGAACGCCAACTTGGCCGACGCTCTCGGGCGGCTGCCTAGCGTCAGCATCGAACGTGACGAAGGCGAAGGCAAATACGTGCAGGTCCGCGGCACGGCACCGCGGCTCACGAACACTACCATCGACGGTGTGAACGTGCCGTCACCTGAGTCTGGCGTGCGCCAGATCAAGTTTGATGCGATTCCTGCCGACCTTGTGGAGTCCGTGGAAATTAGCAAGACGTTGCAGGCGAACCAGGATGGCGACGGCATCGGAGGCTCGATCAATCTGGTTACCAAGACCGCAACTGAGCGGCCCACGGTCACGTTGAGCGGGATGGGCGGATATATGCCGATTCTAGGAGGACGGCCGCAGTATGAAAGCGCCGGCACGGTCGGCCAGCGTCTTGGTCGAGACAAACGCTTCGGCCTCCTTATCGGTGGCACGTACGATTGGAGCGGCCGGGGGATTGACGACATCGAGCCGGTATCCGACCTCGCCAACAACTCGACACTCTGGAAAGACTCCATTGACATCCGCGAATATCGCTACTATCGCACGCGCTGGGGTATCGCGAGCAGCGCGGACTACAAACTTGCCGAAGGATCGAACATCTATGCGCGCTTGCTGTATTCGGATTTCCAGAACTACGGCGACCGCTGGGTCTACTCGTTCAATGACAATACGCCCAACGTAGCCTTGCTCGGCAGCAATGGCGGCACGCCATCCTTCAACAACTCCAACCGCCGGCCGGACATCGCCATTGGCAGCCTGCTGATCGGCGGCAAGCACGTACAAACGAGCACCTGGTTTTCATGGGATGCTGCAGTCTCCCGCTCACGAATCGTTAACAACGGGGCCGGACAAGCAAACTTCGACAGCACTCTGGCGGGCAGCAATTGCCAATATGACCCTGCCGCGACCACCAACACTTACCGGCCGCAATGGACGCCAGCATGCTACGCGGAGGCCTCCGATCCCTCGACCTTTACCTTAAACCGAACACAGGTTGGTCACGGACTGAGCGCGCAGCTGAATCTGCAGGCTACCGCCGCGGCGGCAAAGCGATATCACCTAGGTTCGCGCCTGGCGAGCATCGAGGTGGGGCGCAGGTTCCGGAACGCGCACAAATTCGATGACACTTATAACGTCAGGTTCGTGCCTAACGGAACGGTGCTGCTGAGCCAGTTCCCGAACGCGTTCACAAGCAACAACTACTACGACGGCAGCTACAAGCTGGGGTACAACCCGAGCTACCACGCGGTTCGCGACTTCGTGAACAATAATTTGGCGGCATTCACGGTCTCGAGCACGCAAGCAGTGGATCCTGCGAACTACAACCTGAAGGAGCGCGTCTCGGCCGGTTATGTGATGAACACGATCGACTTCAATAGCCGGATTCGCGTCGTGGCGGGCGTACGCTTTGAAGGCACACAACTCGACACCCTCTCCTTCGACCAAGGAACGGGTAGCCTGTCGGACAAGGCCAGCGGCTCGTACGTGAAGATTCTGCCAAGCGTTTCGCTGCGGTACGCTTTCACGCCTAGCACCAACCTGCGCCTTGTGTATGGACGCGGACTCTCGCGTCCTGATCCCCAGGACATCGCGCAATCGGTAACATTCACGACCAACAGCAGCCCGGGCAGCCAGAAGAATACCGCGACGCTCGGCAACCCGAATCTGAAAGCCGAAACGGCAGACAACTTCGACGTCCTGATCGAGCATTATCTGAATCCGTTCGGGATGATCTCCGCCGGCTACTTCTACAAGCGGTTGACGGACCCCATCGTGACGCAGAGCCTGGTACTTCAAAATTTTCAGCCCTCACCGATCGCCCTTTCCGGCACGTATACGGTTACCCAGCCAATCAATGCGGGAGACGCGTGGATCTCTGGATTTGAAGCTGCGTACTTGCAGCACCTAACGTTCCTTCCGGGCAAGCTGGCAGGTCTGGGGTTCTCGGCGAATTATGGCTATACGGCGTCGCGAGCTAATGGATTGCCGGGGCGCTCCGATCACCCGCGACTTCTGCGCAATGCCCCCAATACCTGGAACATCAGCCCAACCTATGACCACGGGCGAGTCTCAGTTCGCGTGGGTCTTTCCTATAATCAGGCGAACATCGCTTTTTACACCTATCAGGACGGCACTCCCACGCTCGACGGCACGGCCTCGAATCCAACGCCAGGCGGACTAAAAGGGCCGTTTAGCGATGGCTACTTTTACTCGCATTTGCAAGTGGACGCGCAGGGAAGCTTGCGACTGGGTCACGGGCTCAACTTCGTGGCTTATGGGCTCAATTTGACGAACGAGGTCTTCGGCTTCTATCAAGGCGCCACGCAATTCATGATTCAGCGGGAGTATTATAAGCCCACGATTGCCGCGGGTTTCCGCTGGTCGCCGCTGCACGAGAAATAGTTGCTACTAGAGAAAGGGCCGTTTGCGGCGGAGCTCTGGGGAGTTCCGCCGCGCTTGTTTCCGGCAGCATCCTGCTGAGAATCAAGCAAGACTTAGGTGGCAAGACCAAGGGGAACCCTTCATGAGCAGACGAAGTTCCGTTCAAGTCCCGGTAGTGATGGCGTGCTGCGCAATCGCTTTCCTACAGGGCTGCGCCAAGTCCGTCCGCAATCGTCCAGTAGACGCCGAAAGTGCTGTTCTAGTCGGTGCCGGTGACATTGCCGATTGCCGGGACCTCGCCGGTGCCGAAGCCACGGCCAAGTTGCTGGAGCAGATCCCGGGAACGGTCATGGCCGTGGGCGATTTGGCGTATCCCGACGGATCGAAGGAAAATTTTGAGTGCTACGACCAGACCTGGGGGCGCATGAAGGCGCGCACCCGGCCGTCGCCGGGCAATCATGAGTTTCACGCGGCGGGAGCAACGCCGTACTTTGCATACTTCGGGGCTGCGGCAGGAGACCCGCAGAACGGCTACTACAGCTACGAGCTCGGCACCGGGCATATCGTCGTGCTCAATAGCGAATGCGCCGAGGTAGGCGGCTGTGAAGCCGGCTCGCGGCAGGAAAAGTGGCTGCGAGCCGATCTAACCGCGCATCCCGCGGCATGCACCCTGGCGTACTGGCATAAGCCGCTCTTCAGTTCCGGCAGTGCGCACGGGAACGATGTGAGCGTCAAGCCGCTCTGGCAGGCGCTCTACGATGCAAAAGCCGACGTGGTGATCGCCGGTCACGACCACAACTACGAGCGCTTCGGTCTGCAAAACGCGGATGGCGTGGCCGATCCTGCCGGCGGAATTCGTGAATTTGTAGTGGGCACCGGAGGGAAAAATCAGCGCCCCATGGGTGCCATCGACGCCAACAGCGAGGTACGCAACGCGGATGCTTTCGGCGTACTCAAGCTGACCCTGCACCCGAACAGTTATGATTGGCAGTTCGTTCCCGAAGCCGGCAAGAACTTCGTCGATTCGGGCAGCGGCCGGTGCCACGGAAGCCCAGGATCTAGCCAGTCCCCTTTCCAGAGTCTACCGCGATCGAGAAGAGGAGTTGGCCGAAGCGGTGCTCACGCCGACGTCCTTCCTTAGAAAAGCGGCGGCCTGCTGCGGGCTGGCGCCGGACGGCAGCGGCGTATAGTCCGAATAGCTGTTCCTCTCCAGGACCGCGATGGACTTGAAGAACAGCACCTTTCCGTTCATTTGAACGTTCATCAGCGTCATTTCCCAATGCCCGGACCCGACATCCTGCTGCTTGATGTGAAATGTCCCGCCGCGATCCAAATGGCCCAGCAAGCCGCCGCCAAACTTAACTTCGCTGGTGAGTTGGCCGTTGATTTCCGCTATGCGCCTCTGTCTCTCGTCCACCACTAGAGTACCTTCCATGTGGTGAAAGACCATCGCGGCCCGCGTGGCCGGCCGAAAACTAGGATTTGGCTTGAATTTGATGCTGACAAATGGACCGTACTCGCCTTCCCATTGAAACCGAAAAGCATCGGCAAACACCTTTAGCAAGTTCTCCGTTTGTTCTCCGTCCTCGCGCGTTTTTTTCTGCTTGGCCTTGAGCTGCTCCGGATGACTCAACAGTTTCTCTAAGCGCTGATCTTCCGCTTGCTGCTGCTCCCGGCTTAGCTCTTGGCCGTTAACGGCCACGGTCCGCTCCAAGTCTCCTAGCCTGGTCTGGCATACTTCGAGCGCTTTGTTCGGCTTGCCATCCTCCTGATGTTGTTGGTGAAAACACCAAAGAGAAGTGTCGGTATGCTGCGTTTCAACCTCGTTACGCATTACAGCGCGCACCAGCTGATCGAGATTGTGGCCTGGGTTTGCGCCGGGTGGGCGACCTTGCGCGGAACTTGGAAGCTCCGAGAGAACGACCGCTAAAATGCATATGATAACCGACGCGGCCAACCCGGACTTCTGAGGGATGAAAATCATTCAAGCCCAGTAGCTGCTGCGGGGGCGCAGCCCTGCGCGCTATGATCTCCCCGAAGCCGCATCGAAGCAATACAGGTTTACCCCGGAACGGCCGGTGGTTCGCCCTTTAGCGGCCTCCCGCCCTATTGGCGCTGGAGGCGCGAGGTTCCTTCAGGTCGCTCTCGGCGGCGCCGGTAATGAGGCGCGCGCCGCGGCTAAAGGTCAGATATTCGAAGCCCCACTGCACGAAAACGAGCACGCGGTTCTGAAACTCCACGATGTACATCAAGTGGATGAACAGCCAGATGAGCCACGCGGGCCAGCCCCACACGTGAAGGCCAAATACATTGGCGACCGCCGCTGCGCGCCCGATGACCGCCATGTCGCCCTTGTCGAAATAGCGAAACGCAGGCAAATCCTTCTTCCCAGCTACGCGCGCGCGAATGGTCTTGGCCGCATAAGCGCCGCCTTGTATAGCCACCTGCGCAACTCCGGGCAGCGGCTTGCCGTCCTGTGTCGCAGACGCGAGATCGCCTACGATGAAGATATCCGGATAGTTTGGCGCGGTGAGATCCGCTTTGACCTTAATGCGGCCGCTGCGATCGGTCTCCGCTTTGGTACGTTCCGCCAGCTTCTTGCCAAAGCTCGTGGTGGTCACGCCGCCCGCCCAAAGCACGGTCTTGGCCGCCAGCTTCTCGGTTGCATCTCCGCGCTTGTAGGTGACACCGCGGCTGTCCACTGCCGTGGCCATCACTCCCTTCATGATCTCCACGCCGAGGCGCTTCAGCAGTATTTCCGCTTTTTCCGAAAGATCGGGCGGATAGGAACTCAACACACGGCTACCGCCCTCCATCAAGATAATGCGTGCTTCTCTGGGATTGATGCGGCGAAAGTCATTCTTAAGCGTTTCGCTGGCGATTTCCGCCAAGGCTCCGGCAAGCTCCAGCCCGGTCGCGCCGGCGCCCACGATGACGAACGTCAGCCAAGCTCGGGCTTCGTCTTCTGTTTCGGCGCGCTCCGCCCACTCGAAGGCGTACAGTATCTTGTGGCGGATGGCCGTCGCTTCCTCGATGGTTTTCAGGCTGGGCGCCCATTCGCGCCACGCGTCATTGCCGTAATACGATGTCTTTGAGCCGGTGGCCACGATGAGCGAATCGTAAGCAAAGGTTGCGCCGTCCCGCAGGATCACGCGCTTCGCGTCCGGATCGATGTCCACCGCGTCTCCCAGCAGTACGCGAGCGTTTGTCTGACGGCTGAGCACGCCGCGCAGCGGCGCGGCAATTTCGCCGGGCGAGAGAGAGCCGGTGGCGACCTGGTAGAGGAGCGGCTGAAAAAGATGAAAGTTTCTGCGGTCAATCAGCGTTACTTCCACGGGGGCGCGTTTGAGTTTCTGCGCGGCGTTAAGGCCGGCAAAGCCTCCGCCGAGAATCACCACTTGATGTTTCTGCATCATCGTTGCCGAAACCTTCAACGCAACTTGGTGCTAAGTTGTGGCATGCGATGCCTCCAGGTCATCTCCAATTGTCTCATTTCGCCAAATTATTAGCGTATGGACAGCGCTAACACCATTCGGTACTTCGGTTTTGTCGAGGGAGTGGCGTTCTCTGGTGTCATTGCTTGGTATATTTGGCGCTTGCAATTCACGCATCCAAATTCATGGCTGGTGTTTCCCATTTGGCTCGTCCTAAGCTTTGCGGTGCATCGCGATACGCCAAGAACTCTTGGCTGGCGCGCCGATAATCTATGGCCGGCCACCCGCCAAGCCGCCTTATTCTTTGGGGCTTCGATCCTCGTGCTATCGGCCGCCGGAATTTATCTTGACGCGTTCAATCACCTTCCCGCGCATTTGATTTACCCCCGTCGCTTCTTCGGCTACTTCTCGTTTTGTCTTCTGCAGCAAATCGCGCTCAACTCCCTCCTGATGAATCGGTTTTTGGCCGCGATGGAACGCCCTTGGATCGCCGCGCTCCTCTGCAGCATGATTTTTGCGGCATTGCACTGGCCGAACCCCGTGCTTGTTCCGCTGACGCTTGTCGCAGGATTTGCCATGTGCTGGCTGTTCGCACGCGAGCGTAACATAATACCGTTAACGCTAGGTCAGGCGGTGTTGGGCGGGCTGGTTTTTTGGGCCTTTCCGATGGCTTGGCATCACTCGATGCGCGTGGGCCCGGGATACTGGGCCTTCAGCCAACGTCTCTGGTGAAGCGTTGCCGTGCTTCACAAATTAAGGTGGCGGTATTTTTCAGAAATACCGTCAACCGCTCGCCCGGAATTGCCTTTGGTCTTGTTCCAGGCTCCAGGAATTACCAGGTCACATCGCGGGCATGCCCCCTGCTTTAGGTAGTTCGCGATAACATCGTGCCACGAGCGCTTGATCAGCAGCGTGCCACAGTTCGGGCAGCTGGTGTGCGCGCCATCGCTGTAAATATTTCCCTCATAAACGTAATGCAATCCGACCTCGCGAGCGATTTGCCGCGCACGATGAAGCGTTTCGGGCGGCGTGGGCGGCTTGTCCTGCAACTTGAAATCCGGATGAAACGCGGTGAAATGCAGCGGCACGTCGGGACCCAAATGCGTCAGAATCCATTCTGCAAGCTTGCGCGTCTCCGCGGGATCATCATTCAGCGTCGGAATCATCAGGTTGGTGATCTCGAACCAAACCTTTGTTTCGTTTTTCAGCCATTGCAGGGTCTCGAGCACCGGCTGCAAGTGCGTTAGCGTGATCTTTCCATAGAAATTTTCGGTGAAGGCCTTGAGATCGATGTTAGCGGCGTCAATGTGGTCGTAGATGTCATGAAAGGCTTCGCGCGTGATGTAACCGTTCGATACCATCACCGTTTTCAAGCCAAACTTCTTGGCCTCGCGGCAAATGTCGATGACGTATTCGCCCCATATCGTCGGTTCGTTGTAGGTGAACGCCAGAGAGTCGCAACCGTGCTGCATTGCGAGGAGCGGCACATCCCGGGCCGGCACGTGTTGCGAATGCACCTGATCGTGGCGCGACTTCGAAATATCCCAGTTCTGACAGAAAAAGCAGCCCATGTTGCAACCGGCGGTGCCCATGCTGAAAACCCGCGTCCCGGGCAGGAAGTGATTCAGTGGCTTCTTCTCGATGGGATCGACTTGCAGCGCGGCCGGCGCTCCGTAGCCTAAGCTGTAGAGCCTGCCGCCTTCATTGATGCGAATGAAGCAGAATCCGGCTTGTCCCGGATTGATGTGGCAATGGCGGGGACAAAGATAGCAGTGCGCGCGGCCGTTGGCCTCAGGTTCCCACCAACGCGCTTGGTGCAGCGTTTCGGTTCGTTGGAGGATATTGAGTTGCGTCACACATCCTCCTTCCTGCACTTCTAGTATACGCCTGCAGGCCAGACGACATTTCTTGTATGCGTCTGCGTCAGGACCGCGCTAGATGAAAACCCGCCGTCGTTGGAAGCGTCGCCGCTCCGCGGCCCAGTCGACAAATCGTTCCATCTGATCGCGATACTTCCAGGCGAGATGAAAGAATTTACTCGCGTCCAGGCTGGCGCCCTCCGCCCCCAAAAACGTTTCAAATCGCCACCGTAAGTAGGGACTCTTCCAAGGATTCAGGCGATAACCCCGCGCAACAATCCAGTAATACCTCAACATTTTGAACATTTTCGTGCTCAGGCGTCGCCGCCTGTACCTCCCTCCAGGTTTCCTTGCACTGGCCTCCCAGCGGGGTTGCGAGGGCTGGTGCAGCACACCGCACGAACGTATTATGAGAGAAGCGACCTCGGTACTCGCCTCGCCTTCGGGAAACGGTTGCGCCGGCCAAATCCAAGTTCCTCGACATCTTTGAGATTGGGGGACCAGTACGGCGTCCGAGAGTGCGCCTACGCTAGTGCCAATATGCAAAGAAAGCAAGTGATTCCTCGCCGCGGTCGCCGCGGGGCGCTGCCGCCATTCGCCCCCGGCCACCCTCCGTTCACCGGTAAGCACGGCCTTCTGCCCGAAAAGCGCGTGAACCGCCCTCGCACCTTGCCATACCCTACCTCCGGCGGGCCCGATTGGCCCGCGGAGGAGGACAGCATGCTGGGGAAACAGCCACCAGGGCCACCAGGGCCCAGCATTAGGAACATTTCCGGGTTGGTGCTAGTTGGGGTGGGCTCGGCCGTCCTGATCCTCTACGCCGGCTTATTGGTCTGGCGGCTGGCGGGAACACTGCTCCTCTCGACAAGCGTCGACGCCGGACTCGCCATGGCCTCACTCAGAGTTCTTCAAGCGCTGGCCTTCGACCAAGGGCTGTTCTTCGCGATTGCCCTTCGGATGTTGGTATTATTCTCGGCGCTCGCCATGACGCTGATCGGAATCGCTCTTTTGTACAAACGAACCACCGGCTTGACCACGCCCGGAATCCCCAGTTTGTCCGCGCTCCCGAAAGGAGATCAGTGATGGACGACCAAGACTTCGGCCGAGATTTTAAAGAGCATATCCGGAAAGAAATTCGAGAGCGCGCCCGCGAAGCAATTAAGCGCCCCGAGGTCCTGATCGTCGGCGATTTCCGCTGGGGATTGGTGTGGGGAGCGATTATCGTCTTCATCGGTGTGGCCCTTTTGCTTGACCACCTGGGTATCGTTCGAGGTACACGCCGTCGATTATCTGTTGAAACCCGTGGGACGCGAGCGCTTCGAGGCCGCGCTGACGCGCGCGAAGCAACGCGTCGCCGATAAAAAGCCGGCGCCCGCCGAGCTTGCGGCGGCAGCTCGTCCTCCGCAGCACTTTCTGGAGCGCGTCGTGGTGCGTGATGGCACCCGCGTTACGCTGATTCCCGTAGCGAAGCTCGACTACGTCGAAGCCCAGGACGACTACGTGGCCCTGGCGTCTCACGGCGCGAAACACCTAAAGCAGCAAACCATCGCCAGCCTCGAAGCGGGCCTGGACCCCGCGCGCTTCGTGCGCATCCACCGCTCATACATCGTGAATGTTCAACGCGTGGCGCGCATCGAGCCTTACGGCAAAGACAGTCGCCTCGCCATCCTCAGCGACAGGCACGCGCCTGCCTGTAAGCCGCACCGGCTACGCCCGCCTGAAATCCCTGCTAGATCCTGCGTAGTCTTTGCAGCTCCCGCTTCAGT
>Ga0137401_10001355_pt1 | contig 10574 bp, 5 predicted proteins | sample CZOMad1_1_16fung_FD_108286 | JGI IMG/M metagenome (GOLD analysis project Ga0137401, IMG submission 108286) | Vadose zone soil fungal communities from Angelo Coast Range Reserve, California, USA - CZOMad1_1_16fungal (Illumina Assembly) | ecosystem: Environmental > Terrestrial > Soil > Vadose zone...
CAACATGACTGGCTTGGGCATAGGACTAGTGATGAAACGGCGGGCCATTTGGTTACTTGCGCGCGGGGCGCTTCGCTTCGCCGGGCCCGCACGCTACAATTCCGTATTATCTATGTCCAGCCTTCTCTCCGCGGCGATCACGGACCTTTCCTCGGGTGATGCCGTCATGCGTGCGGCGGCGGCGACGGAAATTTACCGCCGAGGCCGAGCACCGGCGGATCGCACCGTGTATCAGTGGTGGAACAATTTGGAATTTGCCGCATTGTTCGGCGCTAATCCGCTAGTCACCGTCGGCTTGGCGGTGAGGCCCACCACCTTTGCGCACATCCGCGAAGCCAACGGCACGCCGCCGCTGTCCAGCGTACCGCCGGATCAAGACGCCATCGAATTCGAGCTGCATTTCCAGAACGATGTTGCTCTCGATGTGCTCACCACGCGTGACCTGGAGGGCCAGGGCGCGATCGCCAAATATTTGTCTACATTTGGAGAAGGGGTTCAACAGGTGGAGTTTCGCTGCGCCAACGTTGACCGTGCTACGCAAATCCTGAAAGAAGAATTTAAGATTTCGCCGATCTATCCGCAAACGCGACTTGGGGCTGACAACACCAGAGTTAATTTTTTCCTCGTGCCGCTGCCAAACGGCAGCAAGGTGCTGGTGGAATTGTATGAACCTGGCGGCAGCGTTTAGGCGGGAGTAGCGGTTTTCCCCGGTTGATCGGTGTGGTCCTTGCTCATCATTTTCCCGCCACGCGCCAACTGCGAGAATGCCCGCAAGACCTCGCCGACCGTCCAAGCTCGCGCGATGCAGCCCCGCGGCGTGAACGGCGGGTCGCCGTCGAATATTTCAGCCAGCGTCCCCATGCCGTACATGCGAATAGCAGCACCCATTGCGTCGAAAAAACTCATGGCCACCTCACGATTGCCGTAGACGCGAAAATGCGCCAGCGCAAACGGCCCCAGCAGCCAGCCCCAGACTGTTCCCTGATGATAGGCCGCGTCGCGCTCGCGCGGCCCGCCGAGGTATTGCCCTTGATAGCCAGGCTCGCCCGGCGCAAGGCTGCGCAGACCATACGGAGTGAGCAAACGTTGTGCGCACAGATCGACCACGGCTTTTTGTTGCTGTGGCGTTAACGCGCTGACGGGCAGCGATACGGCAAGAATTTGATTAGGCCGCAGTTTGGCATCGTTGCCGATCCCGGGCGAATCGATCACGTCATAGCAACACGCTTGCTGCTCGTTCCAGAATTTCTGAAAGCCGCTCTTAGCCTGGCGCGCGAACGCTTCATACGGTTCGCTCGATTTCTTCAACAACCGCGCAAAGAAGGCCATCGTTTCCAGCGCATTGATCCACAGCGCATTGATCTCGACGGCTTTGCCGGTGCGCGGCGTGACCACCCAGTCGCCAATTTTCGCGTCCATCCAGGTGAGCTGCACGCCCGCTTCGCCCGCATACACCAAGCCGTCAGCGGGATCCATATGGATTTGGTAGCGCGTGCCTTTTACGTGCGCATCGACCATTCCGGCAAGCACGGGAAACAAGTCTTGCAGCGTGTGCATATCGGCGGTAGCAGCGAAATATTGGCGCGCGGACTCGAAATACCAGAGCCCCGCATCCACAGTGTTGTATTCCGGTTTACCACCAGCGTCGGGGAAGTTATTCGGCACCATTCCGGCGTCCACATAGCGCGCAAACGACAACAAGATTCGCCGCGCGACGTCCGGGCGTCCGGTTGTCAGCGTCAAGCCGGGCAGCGCGATCATGGTGTCGCGCCCCCAATCGGCGAACCAGTGATAGCCTGCAATCACGCTGCGTCCCTCTGTTTCCGCGGGCAACGCGCGCTTCACAATAAATTGATCCGCGGCAAGTACAAGTTGGGTTAGCCAGTCGGGCGACTCCGCTGCGATTGGCAAGTTCCGCTGATAGGCATTCAGTAGCTCTATTTCGTAGGGGGCGCGTCGCATCCTCGCGCTGTCTCCGTCGAGGGCGGCCGACTCTTCGGTGGTCAAGACAATCGTCACGCTCTCTCCTGCTTGGAGTTTCGCGCGAAACTGCGCGCCAAACAGGTGATCCTCGTGATCGTCCAGTCCGCGCTCTTTCTCGGCCGGAAGAAAGCAATCGCGATACCAAGTATGTTGCGGCACGCAGGAAGCTTGCACGCTCTTGAGATAAAACGGAGCTGCGCCGCCGAAAGCGACCACTCTCACACCGTGTTGGACCTCATCGATGCACATCTGCCAGTCGCCGGCGTGCGTTGAAGCGTGAAAGTCGCGATAATTCACGAGCGCATTAAGATCGATCTCGGCTGGCCCTGCGCCGTTCAGCAACGTGTACTGCACATACGTCGTATTTGCACCTTGCTGCATCCAGACGCGCTTGTCCAGTCGCGCGCCGGCCAGCGCGTAACTCCACACTGGTATCCCGCCGTCCAGTCGGAATTTATCGATGTACTGGAATCCCCTGGGTTCTACAGCGCCGCTAGCCCAGCGATGCGTGGCCAGAGCAAATTCCTCGCCGCCGCAGCGCACCGTTTCGTCGAGGCCCGCGACCAGGTGCGTGCGACCCACAGGCGGCTCGAGCGCCGCGATCAGCAATCCGTGGTAACGCCGCGCCATGCCTCCGGCAATCGTGCCCGAAGCATATCCGCCGATGCCATTGGTCACCAGCCATTCGCGCGATTCCGCCAACGCCAAGTTGCCGCAGAATTCGCGTCCGAATTCAAGCGTCGCGTTCACTTGCTCGACCGCTTTATCAGCCATTTGATCATTAAATGGCGGCCTTGATCCGCGTATCCGGCGCGCCGGTACAATTCGATCGCGGCGTCATTTCCTCGATCGACTTCGAGGTGCAGGGCATTGACGCCCAGCACGCGCCCTGGCGATTCAACGTGCCGCATCGCTCCCGGCCGAATCCCATGGGGCGCCACGGCGGTTCGATGTACAGCTCGTCAATGAAGGAGTCCACCCCGCGGTACTCGAAACTGAAACCCAGGGTCAGAATAACGTAGCCAATGGTCATTTCCCGGTACTGGACGAGCCAAGCGCGCCCAAGCTCCGGATGGATGAGAAATTTCTCCCAGGGCGCGCGCAGTCCGCTCTCATCAAATGGAAGTGCGGGCGGCTGCTCCGCCAAGTGTCGCATCATGGAGAGCAGGACCGGAAGGTCCTGCGGCTGCACGTCGACGAATTTGGCCTGGGGCGCGCTACTCACCGCTCTGCTCGATCAATTTGGCTACCAACCCTGTCCATCCGGTCTGGTGACTCGCGCCGATTCCGGCGCCATTGTCCCCATGAAAATATTCATAGAACAAGATCAAATCCTTCCAGTGCGGATCGCTGTTGAAAATCTCAGCTCCACCCGCCGCTGGGCGCCGGCCGTCCTTGCCGCGTAGAAAAATGCGGATTAGGCGGCGCGAAATTTCAGCGGCTACCTGCCACAAATCCGCTTGGTGGCCGGAACGCGCGGGGCATTCCACTTTGAAGTCCCCGCCATAATAGTGGTGAAATTTTTGCAACGATTCGATCAGCAAATAGTTCACCGGAAACCAGATCGGCCCACGCCAATTGGAATTGCCGCCAAACAGGCCGGTCGTCGATTCCGCAGGCTCGTACTCCACGCGGCTCACCGACCCATTCACATAAACTTCATAAGGATGATCCTTGTGATACCGAGAAAGAGCGCGCACTCCGAAGTCCGACAAGAATTCCGCCTCATCCAGCATGCGCGCCAGCACGCGCTTCAGTTGTTTCCGGTTGACCAGCGACAGCAGCCTCCGCACCCCGCGCGCCGAACGCTCGGTGGTCTCAATGTGCTCGGGCATGTCCGGGTGGTTGTCGATGAACCACTGCATGCGCCGCTTGAAACCCGGCAAGCGATCCACCATCTCCGGCTCCAGGGTTTCCACGGCAAAGAGCGGAATCAGGCCGACCATCGACCGAATCTTCAGGAAATGCTCCTCACCATTGGGCAAGTGCAGCACGTCGTAATAGAAACCATCTTCTTCGTCCCACAGCGAACGCCCGTCGGTGCCCATATCATTCATGGCGTGTGCGATGTGCACGAAATGCTCGAAGAATTTGCTGGCCACGTCTTCATACGCCGGATCTTCCTTGGCCAACTCCAGCGCGATAGCCAGCATGTTGAGGCAATACATCCCCATCCAACTGGTGCCGTCGGATTGCTCGAGATTTCCGCCGGTCGGAAGCGGAGCGGAGCGGTCGAAGACTCCAATATTGTCGAGCCCCAGGAAACCACCTTGAAAAATGTTCATGCCTTCGGGATCTTTTCGATTGACCCACCAGGTGAAATTCAACAGCAGCTTGTGGAAGACCTTTTCTAGGAATCCGCGATCCGCGACGCCGCGCAAGCGTCGCTCAATTTTGTAAATTCTAAAGGCCGCCCATGCGTGTACCGGAGGATTCACGTCCCCGAACGCCCACTCGTAAGCGGGCAATTGCCCGTTCGGATGCATATACCATTCGCGCAGCAGCAAAATCAGCTGCTCCTTGGCGAAATCCGGATCGATCAGCGCAATAGGAATGGTGTGAAATGCCAAATCCCACGAGGCATACCAGGGATACTCCCACTTGTCGGGCATGGAGATGACATCGTCGTTGTACAGGTGTGTCCAGTCGTGATTTCTGCCGAGCCAGCGTTCCTTGGGAGGAGGAGGCCCGGATGGATCACCTTCTAGCCAGGTGTGCACGTCGTAGTGATAGAACTGTTTGCACCACATCATCCCCGCGAAGGATTGGCGCATCACTTGTTTGGCGTCATCCGACAATTCCTTGGGAACGCGTGAAGCATAAAACTCATCCGCTTCCCGCTGTCGTCGTGCAAAGAGTTCATCGAATCCTGCGCCAAAATCATTCGTGCCGGGTACACCTTCGGAGCGCTCCGCGTGTCCGCGCGCATTAATCGTTCCCACCGGGCGCGAACTCTCGTCCATCGCGCCCAGCGGATCCTTGTCCGCCAGTCGCAGCTTTAGCGTCGCCGTTTCGCCGGGAGCCAGCTCCCAGCGGTAGAGCGCCGCCATCTTCGTGCCCGTCTGCTGCGGATTCACGGCGCTTTTGTCGCCTTGAATCAGGTAGGCGTGGAATGCGTCCTTTACGTAGGAGCGATTCTCCCCGCCAAACAGCCGCACGAAATTCGTTTCGTTTTCCGTGAATAGCAACTCCGGCTGGCCGGCGCACAATAACCAGCGTTTTCCGTACTGCCAATGCTGCAGCTCCGCGCATAGGCTCCCGGGGACCGAAGGCGCCACCTGGGCCAAAGGGCGCCGGGAGTCTCTTCCCCACGACCAGGTATTGCGAAACCATAGCGACGGCAGCAGCTGTAATTCGGCGCTCTGCGGTCCGCGATTCACCGCGCTGATGCGAATGATTATGTCTTCGACATCCGCCTTGGCATACTCGACAAACACGTCGAAGTAGCGGTTCTCCGCGAATACTCCGGTATCGAGCAGCTCAAATTCCGGCGCATTCTTACCGCGCCGCCGGTTTTCTTCGGCCAACTGCACATACGGAAATGCGGCTTGCGGGTACTTGTACAGCATGCGCATGTAGCTGTGGGTCGGCGTCGAATCGAGATAGAAGTATTGCTCCTTGACGTCCTCGCCGTGATTCCCTTCGTTCCCCGGGAGCCCAAATAGCCGTTCCTTCAAAATCCCGTCGCGTCCGTTCCACATCGCCAGACCGAAGCAAAGCATCTGGTGGCGGTCGCTGATTCCACCAATACCGTCTTCGCCCCAGCGGTACGCTCGGGAGCGCGCATGGTCGTGCGGAAAATACTCCCAAGCCGTGCCGTCGGCGCTGTAATCCTCACGCACCGTACCCCATTGGCGCTCCGACAGATACGGCCCCCAGCGTTTCCAGTGCCGCTGGCGTGTCCGCGCTTCCTCCAGCCGCCGGTCCTCTATAGTCTGAATACGCGCCATGTCGTGAGTCCTCAGCAAAACAGGGATTTATCTTCACACTCTTTGATACCCGAGAGCGGCGAAGGATACAGGCATGGTGTCCCGCCAGCCACGTCCGAGCGTTGTTGTCGTTCTCCGGCTGCCACTTGTTTACCGCGCGGCTTTGGTGAGGGGGACTTTCCGTTATATCCTCGAACGCAGGCTAATGGGGCCGCTATGATCTATTTGTGCCGCAAGCTTGACCGAAGTGCGCTTCCCGCTGCAATGCTCCTCTTCTTTGGCGCATTCCTCGGAGCCTTCGCAGCTGCCCAGGAGCGGAGCGACAATACCCTACGCAAATTCAATGATTCGGTGGACGCGCTGATCAAGAAAGTTTCACCGAGCGTGGTGCAGATTCTGGTCACCGGCTACGGGCCGGTCGAGTCCGCCGAGCGTGGCAACACGGCAGTGGTCATTGGGCGGCAGCGCGCCATCGGCTCGGGATTTGTGATCGATCCCGCCGGATACATCATTACGAATGCTCACGTAGTCGCGGGGGCGCAGCGCGTGCAAATTGTGGTCCCCGATGGTCCTTCCGACGGCTCGCTGCAGGCCATCCTCTCTTCGCGCACCGACATCGTGCCTGCTCGCGTCATCGGAGTGGCGCGAGAAATTGATATGGCGCTTCTAAAAGTCGACAACGTGAAGCTTCCCGCGCTTCCTTTAGCCTCGTACCGCAACATCCATCAGGGAGAGGTCGTGCTTGCCTTCGGCAGTCCCGAAGGTTTGCGCAACACGGTAACCCTCGGCGTGGTGTCTTCCGTGGCGCGGCAGATCGATCCGGATTCGCCGATGGTCTATATTCAGACCGACGCGCCGATCAACCCCGGCAACTCGGGCGGGCCGCTGGTAAATGTCGACGGCGAAGTGATCGGCATCAACACCTTCATCCTGTCGCAATCCGGCGGAAACGAAGGCCTCGGCTTTGCCATTCCGAGCAGTGTGGTCAATGTCGCATATCAACAGCTTCGCAAATTTGGACACATTCACCGCACACAAATCGGCATCGGCACCCAGACGATTTCGCCGGTTCTGGCTGCGGCGATGAGTCTTCCGCGGAGCTACGGAGTGATTGTTTCGGACGTTGTTCCCGGCAGCCCCGCACTGGCCGCCGGTGTGCGCGTCGGGGACATCTTGCTGACCGTCGATGGCCGGCTGGCCGATAGCGTCCCTTATGTTTCGTTTCGGCTGATGTCGGTGGACGCGGGAGCGAAAGTGCACCTGGAAGTTCTGCGCGGCAGCGAGAAGCTGGCTTTCGACGTTCCAGTGGTCGAACCGCCGCACGAAATGGATCAGATCGCCTCGCTCGCGGATCCTGCGAAAAACCTGGTGCGCCCGCTGGGCATAATCGGCGTCGAAATCGACAAGAAAATCGCGGCCATGACCGAGGACCTCCGTGATCCGTTCGGCATTATCGTCGTGGCGCGCTCTGCGGAGGCGTCCGGCGAGATCCCTATCACCGCTGGCGATGTGATCCGAACACTGAATGGCCAACCCATGACCACGCTGGAGCGCTTGCGCGCCGCGCTGAAATCCCTGCAACCCGGCGCGCCGGTAGTCCTGCAAATCCAACGCGAACAGCGCCTACTCTTTGTGGCCTTCACGCTGGACCAACTGTGACGATATCCCGTCGCGCCAGGGTTGCGGCGCGGGCAGCTTAGCAAGGAGAATCTCATCCAGCCTCTTCGTCTCAACCCGATTCTCAACACCGACAGCTATAAACTGACGCATTGGTGGCAGTATCCCGCCAACACGCGCTTCATTTATTCCTACGTCTGCTCGCGCGGGGGGTTTTTCGACCACGCCGAAGTCGCCGGACTGCAATACATCGTGAAAGCGAATTTTGCCGGCAAAGTCTTCACCTCCGAAGACATCGAAGAAGCCCGAAAATTTGCGGACAAACATTTTGGGGGAAATCCGAAGTGTTTCAATTATCCCGGCTGGAAAAGCCTTTACGCAAAGTACGGCGGCGTTTTGCCGCTGCGCATCAAAGCCGTGAAGGAGGGGTCGGTGGTCTCGGCACAAAATGCCATGATCACCATCGAAAATACCGATCCGGAGTTTTATTGGCTCACAAATTGGGCGGAGACCGTCCTGCTGCAAGTGTGGTATCCGGTGACGGTCGCCACACTGAGCCGCGCCATCAAGCAGATCATCGGGGAAGCTTTGGTGCGGACCGGCGATCCATCGCTTCTTCCGTACAAACTGCATGATTTTGGCTTTCGCGGGGTGAGCAGTCGGGAATCCGCGGCTATCGGCGGCGCCGCGCACCTCTTTAATTTTCTCGGCACCGACAATCTAGCGGCCATCGAGCTGCTCCAACAATATTACGGCGCGTGCATGCCCGGGCTGAGCATTCCGGCATCGGAACATTCAACGCTGACCGCGTGGGGCCGCGAGCACGAGGTCGATGCGTTTGAGAACATGCTCAGCAACGTACCGGAGGGGATCGTCGCGTGCGTCAGCGATTCGTATGACGTCTACAAGGCGGTTCGTGACTTGTGGGGCGGCAAACTACGAGAAAAGGTGATGCAGCGCAAGGGAACGCTGGTGATCCGTCCGGACAGCGGAGATGCGGTTACCGTGCTGGAGCAGATTTTCAATATCGCTGCAGAACGGTTTGGGTATGAAGTGAACCGCAAGGGATGGAAGGTCATCGCCCCACAGGTGCGCTTCATTCAAGGTGACGGCGTGAACTACCACACCATCCAAAATATGATCTTCCAGCTTACGCGCAAGGGCTGGTCCATGGATAACTGGAGCTTCGGCATGGGTGGTGCGCTTTTGCAGCAAATCAATCGCGACACGCTGCGCTTTGCGCTGAAATGCTCGGCAATCGACATCAATGGCGTGTGGCACGACGTCTACAAACAACCGATCACCGATCCCCGGAAGGATTCGCGCGCCGGCCGCTTCGTGGTGCTGAAGGAGGGCCAGGAATTCACGACCATCAAGGTCGACGGCCATGCCCCGAACCGCGGTGATGACCAACTCGAGACGGTGCTTGAAAACGGCGAACTGCGCCGCGAACAAACGCTGGACGAAATCCGGGCCATCGCGACAAGCTACGATACCTATGAGAACAAGGTAGCCAGCACCTGAGCGATTCTGCCGGCCGACTGCGCTACGGCCGGGAGGGACTGCTTCGCTCTTTGCACGAGCATCCACGACTACTGAGCTAGGCTTTCCTCGCGCCCGCTTCTTGCGCCGGATGCACGCGGGGACACGCTGCACTACAAGCCGGAATAGGCTTGGCGGCGGAGGAATTGGCCCGCGCCGGGGCGGCCTACGAATTTGCCGGAGTCGATAACCGGGCGGCCGCGGGACAGGACCGTGCGGGGAACGCCTTTGATGCGGATGCCTTCAAACATGGAATAGTCGACGCGCATGTGATGGGTTTTTGCGCTGATGATTTCTTCCTGATTCGCATCGAAAATGACCAGGTCGGCGTCGGAACCCACGGCGATCGTGCCTTTGCGCGGGTAAAGCCCGAACAGTTTGGCGGGGGCGGTGGAAACGATTTCGACAAAACGGTTGGGGCTGAAGCGCTTGCCGTGCACTCCGCCGGTGTAGATGAGGCTCAGGCGGTGTTCGATGCCCGGTCCGCCGTTGGGGATTTTGGTGAAGTCATCCCTGCCCAATTCTTTTTGTTCTTTGAAACAAAATGGGCAGTGATCCGTGGAGACGACTTGCAGGGTGTCCTTGGCGAGCCCCTGCCAGAGTTTTTCCTGATGCCATTTTTCGCGGAGCGGCGGCGTAAAAACATACTTCGCGCCTTCGAAGTCGGGGGCGTCCATATTTTCGAGCGAAAGAAAGAGGTACTGCGGGCAGGTTTCCGCATAGGTGGGCAAACCGCGATCACGCGCTTCGCGAACCTTTTCCAGCGCCTCGTTGCAAGAGAGGTGCACGATGTACACTGGCGCTCCTGCCATCTCCGCGAGCGCGATGGCGCGGGAAGTCGCTTCGGCTTCGGCGGTCGTGGGCCGGGTGAGCGCGTGATACTTTGGCGCGCGCTTCCCGTCGGCTAGCGCTTGCTGCACGATGACGTCGATCGCGCCGCCATTCTCCGCGTGCATGCAAATCAGGCCGGAATGCTTCGCGGCCTGGCGCATGGCGCGAAAAATCGTGGCGTCGTCGAGCATGAACACTCCGGGGTAGGCCATGAACAGCTTGAAGCTGGTGACGCCTTCGCGAACGAGCTGCCCCATTTCTTCGAGCTGGGCACTGCCAAGGTCGGTGATGATGCAGTGAAAGGCGTAATCGGTCACCGCTTTAGAGTGCGCTTTTTGCATCCAGGTGTCGAAAGCCTGGCGCAGGGTTTGGCCTTTGTACTGAATGGCGAAATCGATCAGCGTAGTGGTGCCGCCGAACGCGGCGGCGATCGTCCCGGTCTCAAAATCGTCGGCGCTGGTAGTGCCGCCGAAAGGCATGTCGAGATGCGTGTGTACGTCGATGCCGCCGGGGAGGATTAGGTGGTTGGCGGCGTCGAGAACTCGACCGGCGTTTTCTGTCGGCAGACCCGCGCCAATCGCGGAGATTTTGTCGCCGTTGATGCCGATGTCGGCCACAGACGTGTCTGCCGCGGTTACCACCGTGCCGTTCCGAATGACTGTGTCAAAACGC
>Ga0137401_10001358_pt1 | contig 10569 bp, 6 predicted proteins | sample CZOMad1_1_16fung_FD_108286 | JGI IMG/M metagenome (GOLD analysis project Ga0137401, IMG submission 108286) | Vadose zone soil fungal communities from Angelo Coast Range Reserve, California, USA - CZOMad1_1_16fungal (Illumina Assembly) | ecosystem: Environmental > Terrestrial > Soil > Vadose zone...
GCGGCTGGGAAGTCGAGCTGAAGATCCCGCAAAAGCACGTCGGCCAGGTCAAGGAAGCCTTCAAGTATATACCCGAGGGTGGCGAGCTCGACGTCGATCTCCTCCTCGCCACCATGCCGACGCAGACGTTCAAGGGTAAGCTGTCGCTCCAGAAAATCGCGTCCCCCGTACCCAGCATCACGTGATTTGCGCCCGTGCCGCCCATCACCGATTGATGGAAATTGTCGCTCATCGAAAATTCATCGGCCAGCCGCTTCAGCACCGGCGCATCGCCCGCTTGCACGTTGTAGAAGGCCATCGAATTTCCGCCACCGTTGTCGTCAATCGCCGGTGGGTTATCGAAGACGCTGTCCAGTTGGTTCGTGTAGTTCGTGATCACAAACGGATAAAGATCGTTCAAACATCCTGAAGGATTCCGCCGCGTCGCGTTGGCGACGTTGCAATCCGATTGTTGCCACATCTCAAAAAGCCGGTGCGTCGTGTCCCCGGTGTAGGAATCGTAGGGGAGCTTCGCGCCTTTCAATGGGAACGGTCCGTTTGGCAGCGTGTCGAAATTCGCCACGCGCGTATCCGGATCGGGTTGCACAAACGTTTGTGTAAACTCTGTCGCCGCCCCGGTGGTCAGCAGGTTCAAATCATCAGCATCGAGCGATGGCTCGATCGCCGCTAGGAAACTTGACGGTGTCCCAGGGGGGAAAGGAGGTGGCGTTGCCCCCGTAGGCGCGAAGTTCAATGACGGTTGCGGCAGCACTTCGTACGCCGCTTTCTCGTCCTTATTCAAGCTGATGAAAAATTCCGTCTTGAACGGTTTGATGGCTTCCAATTGCGCTGCGTTCGCGAAATGCGGCCCCGGCGTGCCGTCCGCCTTAATGATTCCCTGCGACAGTAGATTCTCGACCCTTTCCCCATTCTTCGGCTGGTACGTCGCGAAAACATGGTCGAAGGTCCGATTTTCCCCGATGAGTACAATCACATGTTTAATCGGCGTACGCGTCTTGCTATGTTCCTTCACCTCCGCCGAGTTAGCCAGCAAAGCTCCGAAGCTGAACTGCACAATCGTAATTCCCACGAAGATGGTCTTTACCACTTGCAGACCCCTCGCAAGCACGTCCTTCAAGCGCATAGTGTCTCCTTCGGTTCTGTGGTCCACGCAGCCAAAATCCCGCTGCGCCGTGAGACGATGCGCCTCCCGAATTACACGTTGATTGTCGGATTGTGAAACGCGAATGACACTACCCGCGCGTCGACGCGACAATTCCCAGACAATCTTTCGCCAAATTGTCTTTCGCCGTTAACCGTCCGTTTATGCCGGCGCCACTCAGTCGAGCGGGTTGCAGTGGGGCAGTATTAGACCGCTCGCTAGCTTAGCTTAAGCTAGGCCCTCTTCATTTGCGTTGCAAACCGGCGGGCCTTGGTCGGCGATCACGTTCTGGCAGTCCTGCACCGCGCAGCGCCAGGTTCCCTGCTTCGGCCATCCCTCAATCGACGCCATGGACATGTAGCCGTGTTCGCGGATGGGCGCCTGTTTCAGGATTTCGTGCACATTGGCGGGATAGGTCAGCCGACCATCTTGCAGGCAGAAATAACCCGCGTTCCGCTGCCAATGAAAATTGCAGCCATGCTCGGCGCAAGCATAGCTCGCATCCGCACCATCGCGCCCCGCGTTCGTCATCGGCCTGTGGTGAATAGGACAGAGTGGTTGAAGATCAGTTCGCGGCGTAAGGTCCATGGCACCCCCAACGTAGCACAATCGATCACCCTATCCTGCTCAGTCGCTGCTGTTCACTCAATCCTGAAAAGAAAATTTCGACTCCAGCGCCAGCGGTTTTCCGTCCAGCTCCGCGTAAGGATAAATAAAATAGTTCAGCGGCTCTCCCTGCTGCGGCGGCTCGAGCCGTATGTCTCGTCCCACGCTGAACTGCACGCGATTGTCATCATTTGCTCCAAAGAAATAATCCTTCTTCTCCGGATGTTTCCAGGCTTCAGAAGCATCCACCGGGATCCACCCGAACGGCTCCACATAGAACTCGGCCCAGCAGTGGTATCCCGGAATTGACCCGGCGTGCGGCTCCTCGGGGAGCGGAAAGCCAATCTCGAAGCGCGCCGGAATTCCCGCCGCCCGCATCATGCCGATAAACAGCGAATGGAAATCCGTACAATTTCCCCGTTTCGCGGTGCACGCCCACACGGCGTCTCCGTTGCCCCAGCCAGTCCCCGACTTGTCGTAGCGCATGGTGGCAATCACGTAGTCGTAAATAGCCCGCGCCTTCGCGAGTGGCTCCTGAATCCCGCGTGTGTGCTGCTCGGAAAGTTCCCCAATAATTCCTTGCAGCGGCACCCGCTGGTCCGGTTGCAAAAAGCGCCGCAGGTCTGCCGCACGCGATCCGGCCTTCCGAGCGGTCCGCTGCGCGCCCAGAGACACCCGATGCTCGCGGCGTGTCACGTGAAAATGGACGCGCACTTCTGCCGGCGAGGCCACCTCGGCCGCAGGAACCTCCAGATACACGTACCCATTTCCGTATTCGGCCTCCCGATGCGGGGCATAAGGAAAAGGAGACTCGATTTTCAGGCCGCTGATCGTTTGATCCGCATCGGATTGCGGCACCGGAATCCAAATCCGCGAGAGTTTTGCGCCCCCTGGCAACGCCGGAATTTTGGTCACATAGGTAAATTCGAAACTGCGTACCGCAATACTGGTCTCGGAAAAAGCAGGAATCCTGCCGCACATAGCCGCGATCACCGCAACAAACATGTACGCCAAAGCAACAATTCTGCGCGAATTCATCGCGAAACCTTCCTCCAAGCTTATCCAGCCTGGTTCTAAACAGGGTTCACTACTAAACTTCAAAATGGAATATTACCGGCGGGACCCGCGGTCAGCGGGCCGTTCAAGTGAAGCCGCTAGAGCAGAACAACATGCGCAACCGTAATAGCATCGAGACACACCCATTTGCAAGCCCGGAAAAGTGCTCACCCGGAATGTATGCCCGAAACGTCGACCCTCAGCAATAGCGGGTCGACTGGCGCCGGTAGCGGCCGCCTCACCGCCAGAGACGCCTGGCTGCCAGCCATCTAGTTTGTGCGAGTTCCCCGAGACCGACGGGAGCGACTTGTCACGCCCCGGCGCTTCGCCGCTGCTCTTTCGCGAACGCCAGCAGCTCCAGATTGATCTGGTCCTTGTGCGTGGAGCACATCCCATGCGGGGCGCCCGCGAACACCTTCAGCCTCGCCCCTTTGATCATCTTGGACGACAACATAGCCGAAGCTCCGATCGGCACGATCTGGTCATCGTCGCCGTGCAGCACCAGCGTTGGCACGTCGATCTTCTTTAGATCTTCGGTAAAGTCCGTCTCAGAGAACGCCTTGATGCACTCGTAGGCGGCCCTCAGTCCGCACACCATCCCTTGCAGCCAGAACGAGTCGCGCAGCCCTGGTGACACTTTCGCTCCCGGCCGGTTAGCGCCATAGAACGGCGCGCTCAGATCCTTGAAAAATTGGGCGCGGTCCGCCAGCACCGCCGTACGAATCTGGTCAAACGCCTCCATCGGCAACCCCCCAGGATTGGCGGCGGTCTTGAGCATCAGCGGCGGCACGGCGCTGATCAAAACGGCCTTGGCAACTCGCTTGCTGCCGTGACGTCCGATGTAACGCGCCACTTCCCCGCCGCCGGTCGAGTGACCCACGTGGATCGCTTCCTTCAAATCCAGCGCTTCCACCAGTTCCGCGAGGTCATCCGCATACGTATCCATTTCGTTGCCGTCCCACGACTGGCCCGATCGCCCATGACCGCGCCGGTCATGCGCGACGCAGCGATACCCGCGCTCTGCCAGAAACAGCATTTGGTCCTCAAACGCGTCCGCACTCAACGGCCAACCGTGACTGAAAACCACCGGCTGCCCCTTGCCCCAATCCTTGTAATAAATCTGCGTTCCGTCTTTCGCTGCTATCGTTCCCATAGGTTCCTCCACTTCTCCATCGGGCTCTTTTCTCTCCGTCGATCCCCAGGCCGCACTTTAGAAACGCATCGTCGGCCTAGAGAGAATTACCAACCTACGCCTTTGCGGAGAAATTTGCACCGGCTCATTCAAGATCTGACCGGTGCCCGGCCTTCAAGTAACCGTATCAATCAAACCATTGCCGAGCGATTGGTCTCTGATGCCGGTATCGCGCAGCGTCGTGCCGACCTTCCGCCCGGAAACTTCGCACGTCTGCGCAACGGCCCGCGCTGAGTTTTGTTTTCAGCTATGATATAAAGCTGCGCTACTTTCTGAAAGGACAGGAATGGCCACCCTCGCAGGCAATTCTTTCGGTACGCGCGACAAGCTCGACGTTGGCGCACAATCGTTCCAGATTCATCGACTCGAATTGCTTGAAAAGCACGGCATCCACACCCTCGTCAGGCTGCCCTTTTCCCTGCGCATCCTCCTTGAAAACCTGCTCCGTTGCGAAGATGGCCGCTTCGTCGGTCCCCCGGATATTCGCGCCCTCGCCACCTGGACACCCAACGCCGCGCAAAAAGAAATCGCCTTCATGCCTGCCCGGGTGCTGCTCCAGGATTTCACCGGCGTCCCGGCGGTCGTCGACTTGGCCACCATGCGCGAAGCCGTCCAGCGCATGGGCGGCAATCCCGCGCGCATCAATCCGCTCTTCCCCGCTGAGCTGGTCATTGACCACTCCGTGCAAGTCGATAAATTCGGCGACGCCAACGCCTTCGGCCTCAATGCCGAGCTCGAATTTCAGCGCAACGTTGAGCGCTACGCCTTCCTCCGCTGGGGCCAGACCGCCTTCAAAAATTTCAAAGTCGTCCCGCCGGACACCGGCATCTGCCACCAGGTTAATCTCGAGTATCTCGCGCGCGTCGTTTGCGTCATGCCTTCCGGCAGAAATTTTGAAGCCTATCCCGATTCCGTCGTGGGCACCGATTCGCACACCACCATGGTCAATGCTCTCGGCGTTTTTGGCTGGGGTGTCGGCGGCATCGAAGCCGAAGCAGCGATGCTCGGCCAGCCTTCTTCCATGCTCATTCCCGAAGTCGTCGGCTTCCGCCTGCACGGCAGACTTCGCGAAGGCGCCACCGCCACGGACCTCGTGCTCACGGTCACCGAGATGCTGCGCAAGAGAGGCGTGGTCGGCAAATTCGTCGAATTCTACGGCACCGGCCTGTCTACCCTCAGCGTTCCCGATCGCGCCACCATCGCCAACATGGCCCCGGAATACGGGGCCACCATGGGCTTTTTCCCGGTCGACTCCGAAACCCTCGCCTATCTCCAATTCACCGGGCGCACGTACGAACAAGTCGCCCTGGTGGAAGCCTATTGTAAGGAACAATCACTGTTCCGCACCGATTCCACCCCCGACCCAATCTTCAGCGACAAGCTGGAACTCGATCTCGGCAGCGTTGAGCCCACCGTTGCCGGACCCAAGCGCCCGCAAGATCGCGTAGCGCTGCGCAATGCAAAGTCTTCTTTCGTAAAAGTGGTCGAAGGGCTGCCGCAAAAACACATCCACGTCCGCAACAATGGCGACGCCTTCGATCTTTCCAGTGGTGCAGTGGTCATAGCCGCCATCACCAGTTGCACCAACACCTCGAATCCCTCATTGATGCTGGGCGCCGGCTTGCTCGCCAAAAAAGCCGTTGAGCGCGGCCTGCAAGTGAAACCTTGGGTCAAAACGAGTCTCGCGCCCGGTTCTAAAGTTGTCACCGACTATCTCGCCGCCGCGGGCCTCACGCCGTTCCTCGAACAGTTGAAATTTCACCTCGTCGGGTACGGCTGCACTACCTGCATCGGCAACAGTGGACCACTCTCCGACGCCATCAGTGCCGCCATCAAGGAAAATAATCTCGTGGCCGTCGCGGTCCTCAGCGGTAATCGCAATTTTGAAGGACGCATTCATCCGCTCGTGCGCGCAAACTATCTCGCTTCGCCGCCGCTGGTGGTGGCCTACGCGCTGGCGGGTCGCATGGATCTTGACCTCACCACCGAAGCGCTCGGCAACGACAAAACCGGCAAGCCCGTTTTTCTCAGCGATATCTGGCCCACGCCGCAAGAAATCGAGACCACCGTGCGGGCTGCCGTTTCCACCAGCATGTACCAGAAGCAGTACAGTAAAGTCTATGAAGGAGACGCGCACTGGAAAGGGATGCATGTTCCAGAGGGCGATTTGTATCAGTGGGATCCAAAATCCACGTACATCAAGCTGCCGCCCTATTTCGACAATATGCCCAAGACGCCGCCGCCCCTTACGGATGTGCACGCCGCGCGCGTTCTGGCCATACTCGGCGATAGCGTCACGACCGACCATATTTCACCCGCCGGCTCGATTCCTGTCGACTCGCCTGCCGGAAAATATCTCATCGCCAGCGGCGTAAAGGCCCACGAATTCAATTCCTACGGAGCCCGCCGTGGCAATCACGAAGTCATGGTCCGCGGCACTTTTGCCAACATTCGCTTGCGCAATCAACTCGCGCCGGGCACCGAAGGTGGCTGGACCCTGTATCTTCCCGGTGGCAACGAGAAAATGTCCATCTACGACGCCGCCGTGAAATACCGCGAAGCCGGCGTTCCCCTCGTGGTCATCGCCGGAAAAGAGTACGGCTCCGGCTCTTCGCGCGATTGGGCCGCCAAGGGCACACGCCTGCTGGGCGTCCGCGCGGTCATCGCGGAAAGTTACGAGCGCATCCATCGCAGCAACCTGATCGGCATGGGCGTCATGCCACTGGAATTTCAGAGTGGCGATACGCGCGAATCTCTCGGCCTCACCGGCAACGAGATTTTTGACATCGAGGGCATCGCCGCGCTGGCCCCGGGAAAATCCATCAGCGTGCACGCCAAATCCGAGGGCGGCAAGACCAAACACTTTTCGGTAATCGCCCGCGTCGATACTCCCGAAGAGGTTTCCTACTACCATCACGGCGGCATTCTGCAATACGTCCTCCGCCAGATGCTGTAGCGCACAATTCTACCGGGGTGCAGCCCGCCGTTATCAGTCGGGTGCCGCACGCTCGGTCTTTGCGGGCGGGTCTGGCACTTGCCTTCCCCACGCTCCTCGGTACAGTCCGCTCTCTGCGTTAGATTCTACTGTTTGTAAATCCTGCCTTCCTTCATCACGAACGAGACGTGCTCCAGCACATGAATGTCAGCCAGCGGATCGCCGCGCACCGCAATGATGTCCGCATATTTTCCCAGCGTTAGTGAGCCAAGCAGATCGGACTTGCCAAGCAGGTCGGCGGCGCTGCTCGTCGCCGACTGAATCGCCTGCATCGGCGTCATGCCGTACTTGACCATAAACGCAAACTGCCGCGCGGCAACATCGTAAGGACAAACCCCGGCGTCGGTGCCAAAGGAAAGTTTCACCCCCGCGTGCAACGCTTTCCTGAAGCGTTGCCGGTGCGCTTCGCCCAGATCGCGATCGTGCTCCAGAAAATCCCGAGGCATATTTCCCTTGCGCCCCGCTTCCTGGATGCACTCTTCATCGTAAATATCCATGTCCAGATAAGTCCCGCGCTGTTTCGCCAGCGCGATTCCTTCGTCATCAATCAGCGTAGCGTGCTCGATGGACGCGACTCCGGCGCGAATCGCATTCTTGATTCCCTCGGGAGCGTGCGCGTGCGCTTCCACGCGAAGTCCGAAATTGCTTGCTTCGCTTACCGCCGCTTGCAATTCCTCCAGGGTGAACTCGGAAGCCTTGGGATTGCTGCCATGTGTCAGCACCGCGCCAGTGGCCAGAACTTTGATGTGGTCGACACCATCATGCGCCAGCTGGCGGACTTTTTGGCGCACCTCCCACGGGCTGTTTGCTTCGCCGTAGTGCAGATCCCACGGCAGCGTGATATCCGGAGCGAAACCGGTCATCGCGCCGGCGCCGCCGGTAATGGTGATGTACGCGCCCGCAACGAACATACGCGGCCCGGCAACATAACCTTTGTTGATGGCATCGCGAAGTGCGACGTCGTTGAGCGCGCGATAGACACCGACATCGCGAACAGTCGTAAAGCCGGATTCCAGCGTGACACGCGCGTTGGGAATGGATTCGAGCACCACTTGCGAGGCCGTGCGTCTGAGCTGAAATGTGGGATCGGCATTGTCTTCGTGAGCACCATCGGCGAGATGGGTGTGACAATCGATCAGGCCGGGAAGCACGGTCATTTTGGAAAGATCGATGATCGTCGCACCCGCGGGAATGTCTAGATTTTGGCCGACGGATTCGATTTTTCCGCTCCGGATGACGATGGTTTGATTCAAGAGCGAGCGGCCGGCGTCCACGTCGATCAGTTTGCCGGCGCGGATTGCGATGACTTCGACAGGCGGTTGTTGCGCCTGGCTTCTGGCGGCGGCAAGAATTAGCAGAACGACGGAAGGGACTTTTTTGAGCATGGCGCATGATATCTGGGTCCTGCTGCGCATTCAATTTTCCGGGAAAGGAAAAATCTCACGCAACGACGCCGGGAGCGCGACGAGCGCCATGCATTCATTTTCGACCGTCGCGTTTTTGCGCCACCACCAGGCCGCGCGGAGTAGCCAGCAGCACAACGGAGATTAAACCTTCCTGCTCCATCTGCAGGGCCGCTTCGCGGACCGTTTTCATCGCGGAGCTGGCGTCGTGCATCAGAATCAATCCGTGCGGATTGACCTGCGGCAGAAAATGCCGGACTTCCTGGCCCCGAATCGGCGCGTCGCTGTCGCAAAAAAGCAGATCGATCTGGCCGTCCACTTTCATCTCCAGGCTCGATTCATTCCGCGCTTCGATCCATTGCGCCAGCCCAGATGCCGTAAACCTCTCCTTCGCGGCACCGAACACTTTGGCGTCGTACTCGCAGGTGATGACGCGGCCGAATCCATTGGCCTTCAGGCCCTCGGCGATGCGCAACGTGCTGAGGCCGGAAAACGTTCCGGTCTCCACCACCAGTTCCGGCTTGATGGTGGTGACGATCGCTTTCAGAAAATCGAGCACTTCCACTTCGGCGGTCATGGAATCGTACATGTGCCAGCGCTCCGGGTGCGGGCATTCCGGCGTGGGCTTATGATATTCCGGTTGCAGCACGTCGCCACGCGCGGCGATGTGCTCTACGATGCGATGCTCCTTTTTGAGCGCATGAAATTGGCTCTTGAGACGCCAAAGCAACACCGCGCCGAATACGATCGAAACCAGACTAGCGGTTTGCGCGTTGGACATTCCGAAAAACGAGCGCGGATTGATGCGAATGAATTCGATCAGGAAGCGCGCGATGCCGGTCAGAATCAAATAATTGGAGAAAATTTCACCGCGGGCTTTTGGGCCTCGCAGCGACTTGCTTCCCATGTGCCAGAGAAACGCGGCGATGGCCAGCCAAATGAAAAATTCGTAGAGCGGCGTGGGATGCACACGCTCGGCGGTAGGCACGACACCGTTCGGAAAACTCATGCCCCACGGGAGCGAAGTAGCTACGCCGTAGTCGCCGTCGCCGGAAAGCAGGCAGCCGATGCGTCCGATAGCGTAACCCACGCAAGCGGCCGGTGAACAGATATCCAGAAACTCCAGGGTCGGAATTTTCAAGCGGCGCGCCAGAATGACCAGCGCCACGAAGCCGCCGAGGAAGCCGCCAAACCACGCGAAGCCAAAGCGGCTGAGCAGCAATCCCCCAGGGTTGGCAAAAAACTCGCTAGGGCTTTCCAGTACATGATAAAGGCGCGCGCCGATCAGACCAGCGATGCCCGCCACGCCAATAATAAGAAAGCCTTCGTCGCGCTGGCTGGCGTAGCCCGGAATGCGCTCGAGCTGCGCCCGCCGCCGGTCAAAATCCGCCTGGAGGATATACGCAGAGACCAGAAGCGCCGTGCCGACCATCAACCCAAAGGTGGGAAGGGTAAGCGGGCCAAGATGCAGAAAAGGACTCATAAATTCGACATCCGAGTATACCGTCGGTTGCCGTAAGTCCGTAGGCCGCCGCCGCGTTTCCTTCGTGGCCGACCGCCAGATGGCGCCTTGCTGTAACGAAAACATGCGATGCAACGAAGAAGGAGGCAGCCGCACTACTACGTAACTAGACCAGCTGGCGTGTACGGTCCGGGTCGGGGACTGCCCGAAGGGTCCGCGCCGGTTCCTAAAGGGAGGACGACATGAAAAAGCAGGTTACCCGGCGGCATTTTCTAGCCACCGCGGGCGCGGCAGCTTCGGTTACGTTGTTGAGCGAGCCGCTGTTCGATCGCGGCACAGCCGAGGCCGCGGTACCCCTGGTGCGGCGCGACGTGGGCAACATGGACGCAAGCGATCCGGTCCTAGTGTCGTACGGCATTGCTATTCAGGCCATGAAGGCACTGCCGAACAGCGATCCGCTAAGTTGGGCGTATCAAGCCGCCATCCACGGGACAACGTTGTCTGGTTCATTCACGTCGTGGAACACGTGCGAGCACGGAACGGATTTCTTCTGGTCGTGGCACCGCATGTATCTGTATTGGTTCGAACGCATCATCCGGAAAATGTGCCAGGAGCCGTGCTGGGCGCTTCCCTATTGGGATTGGGCACCAGGCAACGAGCTGTATCTTCCGGCGCCGTTTCGCGACACGACAAGCCCCCTGTACGCGCCTCGCA
>Ga0137401_10001363_pt1 | contig 10560 bp, 6 predicted proteins | sample CZOMad1_1_16fung_FD_108286 | JGI IMG/M metagenome (GOLD analysis project Ga0137401, IMG submission 108286) | Vadose zone soil fungal communities from Angelo Coast Range Reserve, California, USA - CZOMad1_1_16fungal (Illumina Assembly) | ecosystem: Environmental > Terrestrial > Soil > Vadose zone...
CGGGCCGCGCCGCGGCAGCCGCGTGCGCGGTGACCAAGCCTCCCCGACTCAAGGGGTCAGCGAGCAGCCCTGCGGCGTCGAGGGCCCCGCGCATATCCGCGATCTCGTCCTCGGTTGCCGCGATCGACCTCGCGAGCTCGGCAGCATGATCGAGCGACAGACGTGCCAGGGCACCCTCCGCCTGTGCCAACCTCCCTTCCGCGTCGGCGAGTGCGCGGTGGGTATCCTGCCGACGCGTCTCAATTTCAGCCACCTCGCTGCGCGTCCTGAAGAGGGTGGTTCGCGTCGCCAAGCCTCCCAGCTTGCGCAGCTCATCGAGGTGCTCGCCCGCAATCTGGCTTTCCGCATCGAGCTGGGCGAGCTTGGCGCGCATGGCCTCGATCTCCTTGCGTATCGTCGAAAGGCCTGCGAGAGCCTCAGCGCGCTGCTGCTCGCGCCGGGTCTGATCGAGCTCCAACAAGGTCCGCTCGGCGGCAATCAGGGCCTCGGCGCGATCCTTGCCCGCCAGCGCAATCAGCTGCTGGGGAGCCTGCATCGCAGCGTCACCGCTGCGCTCCGCTTCCAGCCTGACGCGGCGCGAAAGGAGGCGCTCGAGCTGACGGGTGAGCTTGCCGACCCGCTCCTGCTCGTGCACGCCCTCGATTAGCTCCGCCGCATTGCCGCGGTCGAGGCCGCCGGCCAAAGCCATGGCCTGCAGGACGGTCATGTGGCCTGCATGCTTGACGGCGCCAGGGACGCGCACCGCGCCCACCACGTAGACGGGCCAGCGGTCCTGGATGGCGACGCTGACGTCCCCGGGGCGTCCGATAGCGCGCGTAAAGGCGGTCTTCAGCTGGTCCTCGAGATCGCGGGGCGACAGGCCGGTGACCTGGAACCTGCCGAGCACCGGCAAGGAGACCACGCCCTCCTCGTCGATCGTGTAGTCCCCGCTGAGATCCGCGCGCTGGTAGAACATGCGCTGCATTGAATCGGCGTCCTCGCGGCCCCCCGGTGCGCCGCCGCGGATATCGATTGTTTCATGAAACGTGATCCTGAGACGATCGCCGGCGCCGAGCGCGGCGGCACTGGCGCGGCGGTCCGCCCGCGTCGCGTCGGCCGACGGTGCGGGCCGAGCGGCGTCCATCCGCGCCGACTCGGCCGACGGTGCGGGCGAAGCGGCGCGGGCGTTGGAAGCTTCGTCGTGTGTACGCAAGGCGGTGGCGATACCCGCGACCAGCGCCAAGCACAGCGTGAGGCTGAGGACGTAAGGCATGGTCAGCCGCATCGTCTGCATTACTCACTCCAGCTTGGTGATCGGGAACTTGCAAGGAAGAAGGCGGCGGAACCCCCGCCAGGGCGTGGAAGGTCTTCCGCGCGTTCGGCAGAACGTGATGAACGTCAAGTTCTCCATAGTGCTCTCGAGGGCTGAGAAGGCGAGCGCCGCAGAGATCACGCAGGCGGCGAGATAACCGAAGCCGTAGTACGCCGCGCCCATCTCCATGGTCGCCATGGCAAAGGTTCCCTGTAGGGCAAGGAAAATCGCTTGCAGAGCCAGAAAGCGGCCGTGCTGGTCGAAGAACAGCAGCAGGGAGGTCGCCGCGAAGAAGACGAACTGGAAAAGCGCACCGACCGCGCCCAGTCGCAGCACGCCGATCTGCTGATAAAACAGTCCGGAGACCTGCACGATCGTCGGCGCGCCAAGCACAATGACCACGCAGATCGCAGTCTGGATCAGCGTGATCTGGCCCAGGCTCGCCAAGGTCGCCTGCTTGAGACTTTTAGCCCGGGCCTCGATCTGGCCGAGGGTGCCGTGGTCTCGAATCGCCGAGTAGTACGACCGGTACCGGGCATAGAACGCCGTCTCGACATGGGTGACGAACTGCGCCAGTGCCGGGATGATGGTCAGATACGCGGCGAAAATCGCGCTGTCGTACAGCGGCGCGTGGACAAGACCCAGCTCGTGCCTTATTCCCGCAGGGCCGATCCACATCACCCACTTGTCGATCCATATGGCGATCGCGCCCAGGAGCCCTGCCAGCGCCAACGTCAGATGGCGTGCCATTCCCGCGCCAAATGCAAGGATCGCGGTAGAGGCGCTGGCGACGGGCTGGGGGAAGGTCACCAGCACCCGACTTGCGAGCGTCACCAGGACGATCAGCAGGCCCGCGTTGAAGGCCCAGATCATCCCTATCCATCCGCCATCCGCACGTGCGGCGAGGACCGTAGCGATCACAGCAAAACCGAGCCCACACAGAAAGCCCTGGGTAATGCTCTTATAGTCGCGTACCGCCCCGCAGAACGCCAAGGCCACCCAGATCAGGGCGCCAATGCCGCAGCAGCCGGCCGCCGGAATAGCGGTAGCAGCCGGAACCGCATACGCCGCCAGGTGACAAAGAAGTGCTATGGCGATCGAAGCCCCCGCGCTCAACACCGAGGCGGCAAGAAACAGCGGCCTAACCCGGCCCGCGTCGCGGGCGTAGAGGGCGTCACCGACGAGGCGCGCTGCCACGAGCACGATCGGAGCAGAGGATATCAGAGAGATCGCGAAGGAGTAGATGACGACGAGGCGAAAGCCGTCGATCACCGATTGGGACACGTGATCAGCGGCGAGGATGCCGATCACCTCCAGCGCGGTCACCGTGAACAACCAGGGGCCCGCTGCGATCACGGCCGCGTGCCCAATCGATGCCAGGGGCGCCAGCAGATTGTCCTGCTCGCCGAGTGCCCTCAACCTGAAGCCGATGCCTGCCATCAGGAGAAGTCCCCCATGTGGCGGGCCGTTCCATTCTCCAGGAAAGCGCCGTAGAGCGCCGCGTAGTTCGCCTGAGCGGTCATCGAGGCGTAGCGCCGGCGAACGCGCCTGCGTAGGCTCTCGCCCATCTCCTTCCTCAGCGAGCTGCTGCGCAACAGCCGGCACACGCGGTCAGCCACCTGCTCCGGCGAGACCAGGTCCGTTATGAAGCCGCCATGCTCCAGCGGGTCGTCCGCGTCGCCGGCGCCCTCGATGATCTCGCGGCACGCGCCGACATTCGTGGCCACGCATGGAATGCCTGCAGCACCGGCCTCGAGCAGCACCAGGGGCTGGGCCTCGCTGAGGCTCGTCAGCACCACGACGTGCACCTTCGGCAGCCACTCTGCCAGGCCCACCGGTCCTGTGAGCTCCACGCAATCCTCGAGGCCAAGCTCCGCTATGAGCCGGCGGCATTCCTCGGCGTAGGCGGGATCCTCCTCCGTCGGCCCGATCACCAGCGCTCTGATGTCCGGAACTTCGCGGTGGGCCGCCGCCGCGGCCGCAACGAATGTCCGTATGTCCTTGATCGGCACGACGCGGCCGATCAGAGCCATGGTCGGCCGCTCATCCTGTCCGGCAATATCGAGGGCGGCGAAGCGCTCGACATCGACGCCGTTGGCGATGACCTTGAGCCGGTCGGGCTCCGCGCCCAGGGAGACCTGTAGCCCCTGATTGTCGCGATAGAGGGTCGTGACCTGCGAGCAGACCTCGTAGCAGGAGCGCGCGTAGCTCTCGAATGCCTTGATCCAGAGATCCCGCAAGTCCATGCGGGGATCATCCACGTTCAGTCCCTTGTCGACCGTATCGGAGATCCAGTCCGCCATCAGGATCTCGATGCGGCGCTCGTTCGTGTAGATGCCGTGCTCGGTAACGAGAGCTGGTCGGCCGGTCTCGATCGCCGCACGCGCGGCAAGCAGCCCAGCATAGCCCGTCGAGCTCGCGTGATAGATCCTGGCGTCGGGCAACTCCAGCTTCAGCGTCGCGAACAAACCGCCACAGAGCGCCCGCCACGCCCAGTAGAACTGGAGGAACGAAGCCTGCGGCATCAGCGCTGCGTACATGCCGCGCACGGTCTCGAACGCCTCGCGCGATTCGAGCAGGTCGTAGAGCGACATCTCCTTCCCCGGAGTGTTTACCACGCTGACCAGCTCGCGCAGCTCCGCCGATCCGCCGCCGCTGAGAAAGCGACTGAGCACCGGCACCAGGCGTTGCGCAGCACTGGTGCGCTCCGGTCGTGAAGGCCGCCGTGCCCGGGACAGAGCACAATGCAGTACAAGATCGTGTTGGACAACCTGGTTGGGCGGAGGCTGGTAACGCGGCCGGAGCTGCTCAGGGCCCGGGCTGATAGCCACGACCGAGAAGCTCAAATCCGGCTGACTCCGCATCAGCCAGTCAACCCATGACGAGACGCCGCCGGTAACATATGGATAGGCGCCTTCGACGATCAGGCAGACATCGGCCTTTCTGGCTGCTCCTGCGCCGCACTCGTCTCCTCGAATCGAGGCGCCGCGCATCATCGCGCTGCCTCGGGGACAAACAGCGCTGGGAAGGCTTGCGCGCGGGCGACGTGGTCCTCGCCCGCGAAGAGCAGCCTGTGCAGATCTGCGTGCCGTCCTTTAGCCACGAGGCAGCGCGCCAGAAGCTGCCGCATCTGGAGACCAGCGTTGGGCGCCGCTGCCAACAACCGGTCGAGCAGACCGTCGTCCTCGCCGGTCGCCGCGATGATCCGGCAAAGAATCATCTCCGGCTCGGCGTCGGCCGCATCCGACGAAGCACAGATTAGGCTGAGCGCCTTGGCCTCTGCCAATGCCTCGCGCACCTCGGAATGACGGAGGAAGCCAGACTCGGCGCACGCGAGCATCGATCGCGCACACGCCAGCATGGCCGGAGCATCGCCGAACCTCCGTGCCTCTAAGCTGCGGTGGCGGTCGTCGTGCAGCCGCCGCCGAAACTGCTCCTTCAACCTGACGAAGACCGCAGCTGCCTGAGCCCTGACGGGCGATTGCGCACTGCGCAGGGCAGCACAAAGCAGGGGGAAATAGTCATGATGATAGTTCAGGCCTATGTGGCCGAGCAGGGCTTGCTTCTCCGCCAACGTTCCGTGCTCGAGCACGGAGGCGAAGCGCCGTGGCCCTTGCGCGGGCGGCTTGAGCTCGCGTCCCGTGAGGATCGCCTCGTAGAGTCGCCGGGCAGGATCGGGGCGCTCCTCACCCGAGAGCCAGTCATACCAAGCCTCCAGGACGTCGCGCTCAGGTGCGCCGAACCTGGTAGCAAGGCCAAGCAGGATGATGCCGGCGCCGCCGAGTGGGCCGGCGATCAAGACCAGGATCAGGCTAAAGGTCCATAATGTGCAATCGTGCGCCCGGGTGGGTCGGAGCCACCACGCACAACCTGCAATGAGCCCGGCATGGGCGACGAGAACGACGAGCGGGTCGATTTCGGCGACTGCGCCAGCGCAGATCAAGAGGAGGTCGACAGCAACAAGGCCGGCCACAAGCCGCGCCCGCCGCCCATCGATGCCTTTCGGGCCTTGCCGGCACCTGCCGCCTCCGTTGCCAGACTGCTCGGTCATCTGATCTCCTCGCTATCCGCTCTTCCTCAGCGATCTCCGGGGACAGCGCAATCCGGCCAGTCGCGCACCGCTGATCGTGCAGGCGATGCTGCGCCCGTGGCCAATGGCACCAATCTCGCGGGCGGGCGCGGCCGTCCGAAGCTGCACAAGACCCGCTCCCTGCTTAGGGCCTGAGACAGCTCACGACAAAGAACGCACAGGCTGTGCTCAGTGGCCTCCGTAAGTCGCATGGGGTCCATTGATTGAATGAGAAGCGCACCTATCAGCCGGTCGCCTGTTGGCGTGAGGATGGGGGCAGCGATCAGCCCGACGCCGGCGAGCTTGCCTACAGCCTCACTCTTGCGAATCGACAAGAGGCGCTGCCCGCGTAGCAGCTCCATCTCCAGCACCTCGGGCAAGCGCTCGATGCGCGGCGGCTTGCGGGAGTCACCGAGAGCGCGGGAAATCTCACCGTCAACGGCCAGGCGGCCGTCGCGCAACGTGAGCACAAGGTAGCTTGCCGGACCGACGAGCATCTCCATCGCTCCCACCAGGGCAAGTTTCAAGGTCTCCGGACTGGCTTTGCACACCTCGTCCAACGCCGCGAGGCCGGCCTCGATCGAGCGGTCGGCAGCACAGGCGATCTGCCGCTCGAGGGCCACGCAGTGCGCGCGGAGCTCCTCCGCCAGCTCCCCGATTGAGCGCAGCTGCGCGTCAGCCTCGACGAGGCGCGAGCGAAGCGCTTCCGTCTTCTGGGCCTGCCGATCCCGAAAGCCGCCCAGCACGACCGCAGCCACCGGCCAGAGCATCGGCTCGCGCCAGATGCGATAGAGATACTCGTAGATGTCCTCGCCGCCTGCCTGAGGCGGCGCACCCGCGAGCCAATGCACCACCATCGAGGCGACAGCGGCGGCGACGCCCGCCTTCGTGCCGTACTGGCTGGAGAGCAGAAGCACCGGAATCCAGAGGGGATTCGGACTGATCGATCCGAGGCGAGCACCGATCGGAGTGGCCGCCGCGATCAGCAACATCATCGAGAGGATGATGACGAGCTCGAGCGCCCACGGTGCATAGCCGTCTCGCCGATGCCTGGACCAGACCGACGGCGTGGGCAGGCACTCCAGCCATGGGGGCGATGACATGAAATGCTTCCCTCGCCTGGACAGTCGATGCCATGACTTAGCCGCTCGCCGCTGATGGTGAACAGCCGTTTCGTCTGATCTGCGTCAGATGACGAGGGAAAATCGGCGCGTTATCTGCCGCCCCTGCCCAAACCGCACCATGCTATTCGGAGGTGCCCGCGACGTTGGTTTCGTCGGCCAGGATGTGGGTGAGCTCGGGGGGCATGCGCCCGCTCTCGCGCAGCTTGATCAGGCGCTCGAGGACGAAGGGCGCAGGCTTCAACGCACGTAGCAGCGTGAGCCACACCTTCTGCTGGTGCCCTGCCAGGCGCGATGGGTCGACACGATCGAGATACCACTCCGCCAGCTGCCGGTTCTCACCCAGTCGCATGATCTGAGCAGCCAGCAGGGGGCGGGCACGCAGGGCGGCGCGCGGGAGCAGAGGGATCAGCTGGGCTAGCATCTCCGGCCCGTATCCGTAAGCGATTTCCTCCGCGAACCCCGCCTGGATCTCCGGTGGAGCCCTGCTACGCACCAGCTGAAGCAGCTTCTCGAGGGGCCTGCGCCACTCGCCAGCGGCAAGAGACGCATGCACGTAGCTCCTTGCGGCGTCGGCGGAGGGCTCGCTCGCCAGATCGACCCACCGAGCCAACAGCTCGCGGGCGATCTCGGAGTGGCCGCTCTCCGTCACGACTCCGGCAACCTGAAGTGCCGTCTCCGGCATCCGCTCGGCGCACAGACGCGCGAGCGCGACGGCGGAGCGGGCGGCGCCCGCCTGCGCCAGCCTGATGATCAGCCTCCCGGCCAGATACGGGTTTTGCCATTTGGTTAGCCACGTCTCTGCCAGGCGTTGCGCCTCCTCGACGCGGCCGTTCCGCAGCAGGACGTGCAGCAATCTCAGTCTCGCAGAGGTCTCGCCCGCTGGTGCCTTTCGATCGACGAGCCGGAGCCAGCGCGCGGCACCCTCCCAGTCGCTGCGCGCCGACAGGAGTGCTCCGAGCCGCTCGTAGTCCGGCAGCGAGAGATAGCGGCTGCCAGCGAACGTTTGTAGCAACCCGAGCTCTACATCGTAGCGGCCATGATGGCGGTACAAAGCCAGAAGGTGCGACAGGCGATCGGGATCCGGATGGCTCCGGACGAGCCGATCGGTGACGCGCAGATACTCGTCGAGCCGTCCGCTCTGCAGCAACAGATCGGCCATGATCTCCTGCGCTCGGCGGTCACCCGGTTGAACGGCGAGAACCGCCTCGACCGCCTCGAGGGCGCCCGGGATATCGCCCAGCTTGATGCGCAGCACCAACATCTGCATCAACACCTGAGGTCGCCGATCTCCCGCCCCGCGCATCGATAGGAGCATGCGCGAGGCTTCCTCATAACGCCCGTCGCGCGTCAGCATCGCCACATATTCGTCTTGCCGCGGGATCAGAAGGAAGCCGCCAGCTAGCGCGAAGATGGCGACGACACCGGTCGCGATGATGTGCCGCCTCAGGCTTCGCGTCATGGCTTGCAGGCACCGATCTCGATCTGCAAAGGCGTTACCGCGGAGACGGGCACGGTGAAAGCGAGACGACCATCATTGTCGGCCGCAATGAAGCCGGCCCAAAGCTCGTCAGAGCCCCGCCTCGCCGCCGCGCGGCAGGCCATGCCAGCTGGCACCCGCCAGGTGAAATCGCCGGGCCCGTAGCCTTCCGCCTCGAAGGTCGCGAGGCTGGCCTCGCGGGCGAGCTTGCGCAGCCTCCAACGGCTGTCGACCAGCGCCATGTCGAGGATGCCGGTTATTGGCGCGGGCGCGTCTGTGACCGCGATCACGACAGGCTCAACCGCCTCGTCCAACGTCAAATAGAGGGCACCGCCATGACGGGTGTAACCGATGATCCCCCGGCTGACCTGCATGTCGATGGCGCTTTCGCCGAGGTTGTCGAAGCGGCCGGTCTGCATCTGGCCGCGATTGGCGATCCGCCATTTGCTCACTCCGCTCTCAGCAATCGCGGCGGTGAAGAAGCCGTCAACGATGTCCGCATAGATTCCCGCGGGAAGCGGCACCAGGTCGACCGAACTTGCGTCCTCGAGGTGCCGGCGCAGGATGTTGAGCGCAGCACGCTTCTGGCCGACGCCCATGTGGAAATTGATGTTGGCGGGCTTCAACCGCCGCGGTAGCTCGCTTCGGCTGAGCGTGTCCCGAAGGCTGAACAAGTCCGTGGGCAAGCGGGTGCCCCTGGCCTCGTATGCCAGCTCGTCGCCGGTGGCCGTCAGGATCACCCGCGGCGTGCTGGCTGTCGCGAGGGGTGTTAGGTTGGAGATGGAGTCGTAGCTCGCGTCGAGACGCGCCAGCCTCGACCCGACGGCGCGCTTGCCGGGCCGCGTGACCTGGGGCAGCGCCAGCAGGTGCTCGACGAGAGTGCGCGACCGCGCCGGATCGCCGCCGGGTCGAAGCGTGTCGGCATCGCGCAAATCGACAGTGACGGCGAGGTCAGGGAACGGCTCGATCAGCTCGCGCACGACCAGCTCGGCGGCGATCTGATGCGCCTGCCAGCCCCTTTCGGACTCGAACGGAACCGACCAACCGTCGCTGTCGACCAGGCTGAAATAGATGCGTCGTCCCGACACCGTCGTCGTATCGGGTATCGGAAAGGTGCGTGCACCCATCGCCGCGCGGAAGAATGCGAACGGGTTGATCAGCCACTTGCCGCGGTCAAGCGGCGGGCGCTGATGACAGAACTCATAGTTGAACGCCGCGAAGCCGCCGCGCTCGCCGATGGCGACGAGGGTGCTTGTTTTGTCGCCTTCGTGCGCCGGGACAGCGAGCTGCAGGCCGATTGTCGGCTCAGTCGAGTCCGTCTCGATGATGGGATAGTCGGCCAGGACCGGGTCGAGACGGCACTCGAACTCGTAAAGGTCGTGGTCGCGCCTCGTGATGCGTGAGCCGTCGGCCGGCGAGACGTAGTCTCCCGTATGCCGCAGACCGAACCGGGACATGACTCGGTTGGCGAGCTGAAGGTTGCGTGCCGTGACCACGGCGCCCAAGTCTCCAAGGACGACGAGGCGCGGGCCCTCCCGGGCCGCCCTCGCCGCCCAGGCGAGGTAGGCGTCCCCGTCGGTCAACGGCCCCACGAACCAGGTTAGCACGCCCGCAAAGTGCGCCGCCTCGCGCGGCTCCAGCAGCCCGGCCCGTACGTCCCGATAGCGCAGGATGTAGCCTAGGTGGTTGAGCGGTAATTCCGCAAATCTGTGAATGCGAGTGGCGTTCGCGCCGCCTTCCTGCGCGCCGTCGTAGAGTGCCAGGATCTCGCGCTTGACCGGGCGCTCCTGCAGCTCGGTTGATGCTCCAGGACAGGCGAGCAGAGCGGCCAGCAAGGCGGCCAGAAGCAAACGCAGCCCTTGAAGCACGTCATTCATTCAATTGCCTCCGCGTCAACAGACGTGCGGAACGGCGACCGCGGCCAGCTGGCGGCCGATCCTTGCTCCCAGCGCCAGGCATCCCGCACGATGCCATCGATGTCGTCGTGGCGCGGAGTCCAGTTGAGCACGGAGCGCAGCCGGCGACAGTCGGCGACGATCTCGGTGACGTCTCTGGGGCGCCTGGGAGCGTCGCGCACCGTGAGCGCGCGCCCCGATACTCGCTCCACTGCTTTGATCACCTCGAGGACGGAGAAGCCTCTTGAATAGCCGCAGTTCAGCGTCTGTGACGGTCCGCTGCTCTCCAGATGCGAGAGGGCTGCGACGTGAGTGAGCCAGGGCCAGATCCTTCGCATGAATGAAGTCGCGAATGCAGGTGCCATCGCGCGTCGGATAATCCATTCCGAAAACGTCGATGCCATCGCGACGGCCGGTCGCGGCCTCGCAGGCGACCTTGACGAGGTGGGTTGCGCCGCGCGTCGATTGGCCGGTGCGGCCTGCTGGGTCTGCGCCCGCGACATTGAAGTAGCGCAAGGCGACGTAGCGCAGGTCATGAGCCTTCGCGGTGTCGCCCAGCATCAGCTCCGTCATCATCTTGGATGTCCCGTAGGGAGAGACCGGCCGCAGCGGCGCGTCCTCGCCGACCGGGATCGCGCTGGTGTTCCGTAGACCGCGCGACGAGAAGATGAAACGGCGGATGCCGGCCGCGACCGCGAACGCCA
>Ga0137401_10001364_pt1 | contig 10559 bp, 10 predicted proteins | sample CZOMad1_1_16fung_FD_108286 | JGI IMG/M metagenome (GOLD analysis project Ga0137401, IMG submission 108286) | Vadose zone soil fungal communities from Angelo Coast Range Reserve, California, USA - CZOMad1_1_16fungal (Illumina Assembly) | ecosystem: Environmental > Terrestrial > Soil > Vadose...
CAGCCCCGATGAGGATACCGAGAGTTCCGCCCACAAGAGTGAGGCTAACCGCTTCGAGCAGGAACTGAAGACGGATATCAGCGCGACGGGCGCCGATGGCTTTGCGCAGTCCGATCTCGTGGGTTCGCTCCGTGACTGAGATAAGCATGATGTTCATTACGCCGATGCCGCCGACGATGAGTCCGATCGAGCTGATCACGCCCGTCAGGATGACCAGTGCTCCCGTCAGCTGGTTCCACAGATTGCTCAGGAAGTCGGGTGAACTGATCTCGAAGTCATTCTCCTTGTCCGCCGGGACGTGACGGAGGCGCCGCATGGCCTGAATGACTTCGTCCTGCGCGGTCTCCACATTTACATTCTCGGGCACGGTAAAGGCCAGGATGAGTTCCTTGGCCTCCGGATAGTTTTTCCTGAAATTGCTCAGCGGAATCACGGCAAAAGCGTCAACGCCGGGGCCGATAAACAGGCCGGGATCGTGCTCGAAGACTCCCACAACCTCGTAGAGCTGGCCATTGATGCGGACGGTCTTGCCGACCGCGTCCTCGTAAGGAAACAGGGATTCGTTGATGGCGGCGCCCAGAACGACGACCGGGCGGGCATGCTCCTCGTCGAAGGCGCCGATGAAGCGACCGCGTTCGACGGCGAACAGTGGGATCGCGTCGGTGTATTGCGGTTCGGTGCCGCGCACGATGACCTTTTCTACACTGCGACCTTCATAGGTGATCTGGTTGCTGTCGCCGAAGAAGAAGCCGCGCGTACCGAACGTGGTCACGATCTGGATGTGCGGGGCAGCGTCGCGAATGAAAGTGGCGTAGTTGTATTCGAAATACTTCCGGATACGGATGCTTTCGGGCCAGCGACTGGGGTCGGTGCCGGGCGGGAAGCGAGAGACGAAATAGGTGCGCGAGCCCAGAGACTCGACTTTGCGCTGCACGAACCTGTTCAGACCCTGGATGATGGCCGCCATGGAGATCACCGAGGAGACGCCGATGATGATGCCGAGAATGGTCAGAGCGGAACGGACCTTGGCGGAGCGCAGGGTGTCGAGGGCTGCCAGGAAATTCTCACGGGCCTGGGATGAGGTCATGATCGCCATCAGTCAGACCTCAACGCGACGATGGGGTCGAGATTCGCGGCGCGCAACGCGGGGTAAATTCCGAAAAACAGTCCTACGGCGGAGCTGAGAAAGACCCCCATCACGGCAACACTCCTCTGCACGGCGGCGGGGAACGGCGTGTAGGTGCGTAGCGCGAGAGCGACGAGGAATCCGAGAGTGATGCCGATGAGGCCACCCGCGATACACTGCACAACGCTTTCGACGATGAACTGGCGCATGATGTCAAGCTTGGTGGCGCCGACTGCGCGACGGACACCAATTTCGCGGCGGCGGGCGGTAACGCTCATCAGCATGACGTTCATGATGACGATTCCGCCGATGATGACCGAGATCGCGCTGACCATGATGAACACCGCAAAGAAGGCCGTGCTGATGCTCCGCCAAAGCGCCATGTAGCTTTCCTTGGTGCCGATGAAGAAATCGTTATCCATTCCGGCACCAAGGTGGCGGCGGGCACGGAGGATAAGCGTCGTCTGGTCCTGGGCAGCCTGAAAGCGCTCGGGAGAGGTGAGAACGTTGATCGTGAGGCTGTTGTGCGCGCCCTGCATGCGCAGGTAAACGGTGAGGGGCACCGTAACAAAGTTATCCTGGTCCTGGCCAAGGACGCTGCCGACTTTTTCCATGACACCGACCACGGTGAATTCCTGGCTGCCAACGCGCAATGTTTTGCCAATCGGGTCGACACCCAGGAAGAGTTGTTGCACGAGTGTGTCGCCGATGAGGCAGACGTTGGCGCGGTGTTCGGATTCGGAGGCGGTGAAATAGCGGCCGCGCCCGACGATGCGGGTGTCGATGTCAGCCATGGTGGGCGTCTGGCCGGAGAAGGTGACGTCGGTGACTTCTTTGTTGCCGTAGCGGGCGCGGATGGTGGAACTGGCACTGGCGCCGACTTCGCCACAGTCGGTGCAACGCTCGGCGATGGCTTGCATGTCATCGAATTCGATTTTGCGGTACTTGAGCGCCTTGATGACGATGTTGAAGTCGGTGACTGCGAAAGGCGTGCGGGCGACCTGGAAGACGTTGGTTCCGAGGTTTGCGATTTTCTGCTCCACGTAGACGTTGGCGCCCTGAACGATGGTCATGACTGTGATCAGGGTGGCGACGCCCATGGTGAGGCCGAGCATCGTGAGCGAGGCACGAAGTTTGTGCGCACGCAGCGCGCTGAAGCATTCGGCCAGGTTGTCGCGAACAGCGAGCATGGGAACGAAGGGTGAGTGTGTTTGTTCATCCTATCAGTTGGCCTGGTGGTGAAGGGAGGCAGCGAGCGTAGCGTGCTGTGGGAAACGGCGCTGACTCCGCTCCGGCGAGGTCGCGGGGCGATGCGGTCAGGAGTGTTTCGTGCCCCGTTGGCGGGTCGTGCCTGGGAGATCTTCTGTTCGCGTCAGCCTCTGGGAAGAGCGTCTTGCCCTGGAAGGGGTATTTTCGTGGTCGCGGGCCAGGTTCAGTAGTTCGTTCGTTGTTCGGTGTGACGGCTCAGGTACCAGCAGGGCTGGTAGCCAAGGTGTGGGAATAACGAGTGGGCGCAGGTTTGATTGATCGGTCCCTCGTAAACAAACTCGGTCTTGTTCTTTTCCGAGATAGCGGCGTAGCGCTGCACGGTGACGGTGCCGAAAGGCTGGCGGCTCTTGGGGATGCGATAACGGACGGAAAGATCGTCGGCGGCATACACCGCAGCCAACAAGCCCAGGACGAAAATGAGAATGCGGAACTTCATCGAATGTGTAGACGATCATTCAGAAATGCCGGACCACATGTCAAATCCAGCGTGAACTTATGCGAGGGAGGGACTGTCGTCCTAGGATTGCTCGACTCGCTCCCCAGAAACAAGCTCCAGAAAGCGCGGCTCCACGGTCGCCGAGCCGTGGCGCAGGGCCACGGTCATGGTGGAAGAGCATCGCCCGCACAGCCAGAAGAGCTCTCGGCGGCGGGCAGGTCCGGACGCGGAAGGGGAGGCCGGAATTTCAAGATTGAAGATCCGACCTTCGCGCAGGTAGCGAAAGGGTGCCGAACAAACCGGGTTCAGGCATTTGGAGAGCATTCGAATGATCCTGTTCGTGGGATGAGTCTGACTTTCCGAACCGTTGTATCGTTGCTGGCGGTCGATACCAAGCCTGCTCGGCGCGCTCACTGCGACCCTAACCGCGTTGTCATCAGACCCGGAAAACCTGCGAGCGACAGGGCTCACAGGAGGTCGTGACTCGAAGTCACGGGGCAAACACTCAGTCCGGCCCTGGCTCCGAGCGACCGGTGGTGGGTGCTTTCGGGAACCAAGGTGTCGGAGCCTAGGCCTGCCCGGCGGATTTCAGCAGGGCAGTCAATTTCTGGATATCGTCGGGGGAGGCGTCGCCGACCACGACGTAGCGGAGGCCATCCCGGGCCCAGGTTTCGACGCTAAAGGAGCGCTCTTTCTTGGCTCTGTCGCCCAGCTGGACCATATCTTCCGGGAAGATGAAAACCGAAATATTGTGCTTGCGGATCTGGTAGATCAGGTGAGCTCCCGGAACCTGGCCGAGGTATGTGACTCGTCCGCCGAACAGGGCGAAGTCGGTGTTCTGCAGGTCGGGCAGGTTAAAGGTGAAGGGAATCTTGCCCTGAAACCAGGGCTTTACCGTGTGCCGGTCGGTAGAAACAACGTCTACCGGGTTGGAACTGGCCAGGGTCGAGACGTGCAGGTCGGCGAGTTCACTGTAGAGGTGTTGCTGCACCAGATTTTGCCTTTGCAGGTAAGAAGTAACCAGACCGGCGACGAGCAGAACTCCGATCGCAGCCGTGGCCAAGACCCAGCGGAAGCGCCAACCGCGAGGCGGCTTGTCGGCGATCTGCTTGTGCACCTGACTTCGAAATTTGGGGCTGGGCGCGAAGCGCAGGCCGGCGGTCTTGACGGCGCGTTTGAACTGGACTCGGGCGAGTGCATCCGAGCTGCAGGCGGGACAAGTACGCAAATGGGTGTCGAGGGAGCGCATCTGGTCGGCCAGGAGTTCACCGTCGAGATAGGCATCGAGTTGGGCTTGCCATTGGTCGCACGACATCGGTCAGTCCTTTAGCGGTTTCCCATTTCAAGCCTTCTGAAGCTTCTTCTGAACGCTGCTCCGCAGTGCCGCGCGGGCTCGCGACAGCCGGGACATCACGGTGCCGATCGGAACGTTCAGAGTATCGGCCATTTCCTGATACGACATCTCTTCGACCTCGCACAGCAGGATGACTTCCCGGAAATGCACGGGGAGTTCTTCCAATGCGGCTTGCAGAAGATCCCGGTGGTCCCGGTCGATCAGAGTCGCTTCAGGAGTCTGCCGGTCGGTCGTGGCCTGAACGGAGGGTCCTTCGTCTTCATCGACCAGGGCGACGGTCATGGTGGCTCTGAGACCGGTGCGCGAGGTCAGGAACGTATTGCGCAGGATTCGGTACATCCAGGCGCGGAAATTGGTCCCTTGCTCGAAAGAGCCAAAGCCTCGCAACGCCTTGATATAGGTCTCCTGAACCAGGTCTTCTGCATCCTCGCGATTTTGCGCGAGCCAGTGCGCGAAGTTGTAGAGCTGCGCAAACAGCGGCGTAGCTAGTTCTTCGAACGTCCCGAACTGAGGGGGCTCGGCCGACACGCACACTAGGGTAAACCTGTCGGGGGGGGAATTTATTCCCTCTTTGCCTGCTTATGCGGTTTTCATGATCTTCCTGGTGCTTGCATGGGATAAGCCCGGGGTTGGCGGAGCATGGTTGCGTGCACCGCGGGGGTGGGAACCGAGGTTGGCAGGTTACCGCAAAGCGCCTCCCCTCCGTGCGAGAGGCCCGCGTTCTGCGGTTACTCCGGTTTGTCGTAGACCGAGCGGACGATGATCGGGGTGTTGAGTCGTTTGCTTTCGAGGGTCAGGGTGTCGATGAATCGTCCCTCCGGGGAGAGTTCATAGGCATGAGAGATTTTCTCTCCGTCGGGACCCTTCTCCTCGGTGATCAACGTCTGATGCTCCCAGTGGGCTTTTACCTGAGTCTGCAGTGCATCTTTCTTGGGCTTTTCGAGCTTTCGGCCATCGGTAAACAGAACCCGTGTGTGGCTGTCGGTGTCGGTCATGTCAATTTCCGGACCCTTTTGAGCGACGCTGACTCGATTGGGCGCTTCGACCAGATCGAGAAGTCGAGCACGCTGCGGGTCGGAGCCGGAACTTTGGCCTGGACCGCTGTTGGGCCGTCCCATCCCCCCGCCCATGCCGCCGATGCCGGGGATGCCCATCCCGATCCCGCCACCTCCCATCCCCCCCCGCCTTCCCATACCTCCGGGGTTTCCGTTCTGGTTGCGGTCCTGAATGGCCGAGCGGAGCTTTTCGCGGGGATCGTCGCTCTCATCGCGGTTCAGCTTCCAGGTACCGGACAGCGCAGCTTGCGGGGATGGGTTCGGATCGTCGTTCTTGGTTGAGCCGGATTGTTGCGCGCGTGATGCGGCTGCGACCACGAGAATTACGCCAACGGCAACAGCCAGGCGGATCCAAAGGCGACCGACGACGGCTTCGGGGTTCTCCCAAGTTGGGGACATGGCTCTCTACTCCGATAGTGAAAGGATGCTGCCAGAACGTTTGTCGGGTGGCGTCGTTGTTCAAAACTCCTCAAACCCCAACCCGAGGGGGCGACAAAGATTTCGCGTGGCGACTAACGATATGGATGGGCCGCCAAGCGGGAGGGATGTCTGGAGAATCGGGGATGGCTGGTAAAGATTTGTAAAGGCAGAGAGTCGGACTTCGGGCGCCGCTATTGACCGGCGCGGACAGGGTTGATGAGCAGCCGATTGGGGGATTTCTTTTTCGCGTCTTTGTCGTGTTGAAAAACCAGGTCGAGGCCTTCTTCGGCGGCACTCGGTGCCTGGGCCAGCAGGTCAGCCAACGCACGGAATGCGCGGCTCACTTCCTGGTTGTCGTGAGCAACGACCGGTGCACCCTTGTCGATCGCGGGCGCGATCAACTGGTAATTGTTGGGAACCTTCCAGAGAATCTTGCAGCTTGTAACCTTTTCGATCTCGTCCTCGGTGAAGCCGGGAATCTTCTTGTAGCGGTTCATGACGAGGCGCAAGCGATTGCGGTTGTTGCCCTCTTCGAGGAACGTGCGAATCCGTCCGGCGCTCCACAAGGACACGACGTCGGTTTGCGCGACCATGAGCACAGCGTTCGACAGATCGGAAAGCATCCGGGTGGTCTGATCCATCCGACCGGAGCAGTCGACGACGACGTAGCGGTAATGGCTGACCAGCAGGTCAAAAAGCCGGGCCAGTTCAGCGGGCGCAGGGGCCGCCGCGTAAGGCTGTTGCGGGGCGGCGAGCAAGTGGAGCCCATCCTTGGTCGCGGTCATCAGGCCTTCGAGCAAAGAGGCGTCCATGCGGTGCAGGTTCTGCAAGGCGTCCATGACGCTGAAGCTGGGACGCGCGTTCAGGTGCAGGGCGGCGTGGCCGATGGGGGAAAAATCGACCAGAATGGTCTGCCCATGGCTCTGTTGCAGCGAGACTGCAGTGTTGACTGCGAGGGTGGTGGCGCCACTTCCGCCCTTAGCGTTGATGATCGTAAACACGCGGGCCTTGCCCGTGCTGCGTGTCTTGCTGCGCGCAGCCGAGTACCGCGTGAAACCTTCAAGCAGGCCGTCGGTGCCGGCCATGCGATCGACGAATTCGCCCGCACCGGCGCGCATGGCACCGACGATCGTCACCGGGTTGCGCATTTCGCCGACCGCGAAGATGGCGATGTCGCTCGTGGTGGCGCGGATCAGTTCGATGGCACGAATGGCGCGTTGGGGTTCGTCGGAATTTACGTCGATGATGACGACTTCGGCACGCTGGTCCTGCATCTGGCGGACCACGGTGTCGGTTGCGCTCATTGGAAAGCCGACGTGGCTAAAAACCGTGCGGGCGACGTGCGTGCTTTCCAGGCGATTCTGGAGGATGACCAACTGCTCGCGGTCCTCGGTCAGGACGGCGACGGCGATGCCATGCATGGGCTGAGTCTCACTGAAATCTCTCGGTGATTGCATGGTAGGGGGGACAATCCTCCGGAGCCAAATGACTTTCGTAACTGCCGAAGCGCCGTAAGAATGATTTTACAAGGTCGGTTCGGCTTCCAGTCGAACACACCGGAGTGGCAGTGAGGAGAACCAGCCACCGCAGCTTCCCAACTCGAGATATTCTATGCGAATGACTGCGAGTTGAAAAGACCCGGATGGTCCCAAAATGCGCTAGCGGCGCGGCATCGGGCGAGTGGAGGGGGTGGCCTCAGCCCGAGACAGAAATCACGGCAGAACACGGGGAATGACAACGATGGGGGATTCGTCGTCCGCACTATGACCGTGGAGAGCGGAAATTCGATCGAAGGAATCGGAGGCTTCGGCCTGGGTTGCGGGCAGGTACTCGTAGCCAGCAAAGTGGACGGCGACTCCGAGCTTCGTACCTATGGAAGGTTGCACCACGCGCAACACGCTCCCCCGACACCGTACGCGCATGTTTTCGCCCAAAGTGATTTCCGAGGGCATGTTCAGGGTCAGTTCAATCGACTCCCCGGGCCCTAAGGGGAAATCTGTATAGAAGAAACTGCCCCGGGCGCTGAGGTCCTGGGTGAAGCCGCAAGCTTCGTGCTGCGCGCCGGAGAGTTTCACAGAAACCGGGACGTGGAGGTCAAACCGTTGGCCGGCGCGGCGTTCGACCCGAACAGGTTCCGTGGTCATCGATTCCTCGGCTTAAAGGCGAACGGCACCGGGCTGGGGTGCCCAGGGTAGAAGCAAACTGTACTCCAGGATGGGGTGGCTGGGAAGTTACCAGTTGGTTACGGGTCGGGATCAGCTGTGGAAAAGGCAGTGAGCCGTGTTTTCACGCCGTTCGACCGAAAGGCCCGCGGGTGCCGTGGTGGACGGGCAGGAGACCGGGGCCTCTGCCTCCCGTTCGGGGTGGGCGAGGAGACCGGCTGGCCTACTGCTTCTTTGCAGGCGGCTTCGGCGCCGCGTTCGGGTTGGTCGTGGAGGGAAACGGCTGAGGCATGAATCCGCCTGACGGGAAACCGCCAGGTTTCGTGGAGATTCCGCTGTGGGGGTCAGCTGCGGTGGGATTCAGGCCCATCGTCCCGGGAATGAAGCAGGTGAGGCGACCGCTCTTGGCGATACGCATTTCAGCCGGGCAGGGGCCGCTCGACAATTTCGCGCCCGGGCTGGCACCTTCCAACTCCACCGCGAACAACTTGCCCGCTGCGTTTCCTGCCACACCGGTGGTCATTCCCGGCATGTCATACGCGACAAAGAAGGGATGCTTGTCTTGCGCGGATTTTGTAGCGCAGGAACTGGCGCTGGTCAGTTGCTGATCGGGAGCGCGCACGTCGAGACGTCCGCAGTCAGCGGCTCCGGAACCGGCGAGCTCCTTCAACTTCAGCTGGACGGCATCGTCGGGGTGAGGTGCGGACGCCGGAGACGATGATTTTGTGCAGCCAACCAGGCATGCGGCCGCAAGCAGGGCGACCACGAAAGCTTTGCTCATGATTCTCATTGTAGAACAACCACCGGATCGCGGTCGGCTATAGTGGTACTCGCGGGTGCAGGTTAGTATCAAATCAGGCATCGTGGGGATGACTTCGAATTCCGCAGGTGCGGCAGCGTCCAGCGCCGAACCGGTAGCGCCAGGTGAGTCTCGCTGGTCGGTGGGCATGCGAGCGCTCAAGCACCGAAATTTCCAGCTTTTCTTTTCCGGGCAACTGGTTTCCCTGGTCGGCACCTGGATGCAGACCGTGGCCCAGTCATGGCTGGTATACCGGATCACGAAGTCGTCTCTTCTGCTGGGCTCGGTGGGCTTTGCGAGCCAGATCCCCGTGTTTCTGATGGCGCCCATCGGCGGAATGGTTGCTGACCGGGTGAACCGGCATCGCATCGTAATTGCCACCCAGGCGGCGGCGATGATTCTCGCGCTCATCCTGGCAACGCTGACGCTGGCGAACATCGTCACGGTGCCAGAGATTTTCGTTCTGGCGGCGCTGCTTGGTGTGGTGAACGCGTTCGACATTCCCGGGCGACAGTCTTTTCTTGTCGACATGGTGGGCAAGGAAGATCTGATGAACGCGATCGCCCTGAATTCGTCCATGTTCAATGGCGCACGCGTGATCGGACCGGCGATTGCCGGAATTCTAGTAGCAAAGATCGGCGAGGGCTGGTGCTTCTTTGCAAATGGGGTCAGCTACATTGCCGTGATCATCGGGCTCATGATGATGAAGATCGAGTGTGCGCGGCGATCGAAATCGGATTCGCCGCTGGCCGACATCATCGAAGGTTTTCGCTGGGCGAGCCGGACCGGACCGATCCGAATGCTGCTGCTTCTGCTCGGGCTGGTGAGCCTGGTGGGCATGCCATACACCGTACTCATGCCTGTGTTCGCAGACCGGATTCTGCACGGAGGAGGTGCCGGACTGGCGGCACTTCTGCACGCAAAGGAACCTGGAGCGGTGCGGCTGGGCGTGCTCATGGGTGCGACGGGGGTAGGGGCGCTTCTGGGAGCGCTTACGCTGGCATTGCGTTCCGGAATCCGCGGATTGGGACGTCTCATCATGCTGACCTGCGGTGGATTCGGCGTTAGCCTGATCGTCTTTGCAGCCTCGCGGAATTTCTGGCTATCGACCGCGCTGCTGATCCCGGTGGGATTTTGCATCATGCTACAAATGGCGTGTTCGAATACCCTGATCCAGTCCATGGTCCCGGATGCCTTGCGCGGTCGCGTGATGGCGGTTTACTCGATGATGTTCATGGGCATGGCTCCCTTCGGAGCCCTTCTCGGCGGGGCGCTGGCAGACCGCTTGGGTGCGCCGTTCACGGTTGCGGCCGGTGCGGTGGCATGCATTGTGGGCGCGATCTTATTTGGCAGGAAGTTGCCTGTCTTCCGGGGCGAGGCGCGGCAGCTAATCATTGCGCAGGGTGTGGCTGGAGGGGAGCCGTCGGAGGAGATGACGGCCCCGGCAGTGGATTGACGCCTGTTTCCTTCGTGCTCTGGCTGCTAGCTTCTGAATACGACAGCGGTTGCAGTTCTTGGGAGCACGGACCATCCCCCAGGGGCTGGACGCCATCGTCCTAGCCCTTCTCGAGCGCGTTCACATTCAGATCACGGTCGCGGGACCGAACCGAGGAGCGTGACCTGCAAGGGTGGCCATCGGGCTCATGCGAGCAACGAAAAATGGGCAGCCTCAAAGGATCCGAGGCTGCCCGGCGCGAAGAAAAGAAACGTCAGAAGCTCAGAGTCGCCTTGCCCTGAACGAGGCAAGGCGCAGCATCTCCGCCCAGGTAAGAACCCGAGGATCGAAGTGGGCGTGCTGACTGAACTGTCAGGCACGGGGAGTGCCATTCTGTCAGGAGGGCCGGTTTCTGTGTGGTTCGAGGAAGTTAGAGTGAGGATTGTCTGTTTATATAAACTGTGTCGTGATCCGATATTCACGAAAACATAAGTTTATATTCC
>Ga0137401_10001365_pt1 | contig 10559 bp, 26 predicted proteins | sample CZOMad1_1_16fung_FD_108286 | JGI IMG/M metagenome (GOLD analysis project Ga0137401, IMG submission 108286) | Vadose zone soil fungal communities from Angelo Coast Range Reserve, California, USA - CZOMad1_1_16fungal (Illumina Assembly) | ecosystem: Environmental > Terrestrial > Soil > Vadose...
AACTTTCATTATGCTCAATGGTGCATCCTTTCAAGCTCTCTCGGATTGCTGATATACTGCCAAGCCCCGTTCTTGTATTCTCGAATTGGCATCGCAGGATTTCCTTCCACCATCGTCCACGGAGGAACGATCCGGGAACGCACAACAGAGCCGGCAGCAATCTGAGCGCCCTCTCCGATGATGCAGTTGTACAGGATGGCTCCGTATCCAATGAAGACCTTGGGGCCAATCTTGATGGGCCGGTACGTCAGCTCCCCAAACATTCCTGGTCTCGGATCATGAGAGACGGTAATAAGACTGACACACCAGCCGGGATTGGCTTCAGCGTCAATGTAAATCATCCCCTTGCCCCGGCAGTCCAGCCAGCAGTCCCGCTCCTTGAAGTAGGATTCTGGCAGATGGATCCCAGGCTGATCCTTGAAGTCCCCAAGTAAGTGGTAGCTCATCAGTCCACCTTGATCCTTACCGTCTTGAGTCTCTTGACAGACAGCTCTTCAAACTTCTTCTTCCACTCGTCTCGTTCGATCTGAAGAGCGAGATTCTTCTTGATCGTCTCAAGATGCTGATTCTTGAGATTGCGGATCTCTGCCCGAAGACGAATCTCAAGATCATTCATACGTCAAGACTCTTCAGATAAAGCTCGATGTCTCGATCTAGATCAAGCTTCTTCACATTGAGAATCTGTTCTGCTGTTGGCTTCGTACCAATGTCGCAATGGCAGCCCTTCACGGTGCATCCAACTCGGTTATGAGACTCTGCTATGTGGGCGCAGGTACAGTAACAAAGGACGCAGCCGCAAGGAGAGCCTGACTTCATCAAGGCTATGCAGCCAAGTCCAACTGGACGATAGGAAGGGCCTAACTTTCGATGAAGGCAGAAGTTGCATTTCTCGATCAATGAGGCTGAGAGCAAGTCCTTGAACGCAGGACCAATCGTTTTCTCTTCTCTCTCGCTCATTACTGACTCAGCCCTTTCCGGTCTGTCCACATTGGTGCCGCTGAAGCAGGAAGATCATTCAGGATGATGGCATCCTTCGGGATTACAAATCGCTTGGTGCCCAGCTTGCGATGCCGTAGCTTCTTGAAGCTGTTAAGCCCTTCAGATCGTTCCTCCTTCTTACTCACCGCTTTGTCTCCTCATAGCCAAGGAGTAGGGTGCGCTGCTTCAGTCCGTCTAGGAATTTCTGAGCGCCCGAATCAACAGGACAGGAGACTTCAATCTTGAAGCCATGCTGAGTCTCTGAAATCGCTTCCAGCTTCATCCCCTTCGGGATGCCCATGATCCGTCCCAGGGTTTCCTTGTTCACGTCGATGCTTGCCATGTTGTCCTCCGTTTGAAACATTAAGAAACAGGATACCAAGTGTCCATCAGTTTTCTGAGAGCCTTCTTGCCATCGTCTGTCATCTGAGCCCAGGCGACCGGCTTGTTTGCCTTCTTCGCAATCCACGGAGCACTGGCCAGGATGTCTTCCTTGCTAAGGCCGGCAAATGTCACGGAAGCATCGTCCAGCACTTCAACGTTGTAGCTCTTGAAGTCATCGAGATGTCCCAAGAGAAGATGATGGTTTGGAAGCTGTGGGCCCGTCTCTGTCTCGCACAGCCCAACCAGGTTGCGAGGATCAAGTTCCAGGTCTGGACGGCCAAGCAAGATACAGAAGTGAAACGGAATACGATGGTGGACCTGGATGTCTGCGGGATGCTGAGGCTTATCCTTCCCGCAAGCCAAGCAAAAAGGATTGGCCTGCTTGAAGTGCTTCTCTACCGTTGGCCAATGAGAAGATCTCCGGATGCCATGCTCTTCCGCGACATCTGTTCCTGACTTGCTCATTTCTTTCCTCCGTGGATCTTGTCAAGTGCAGCTCCAAGCTTGCCATAAGGGACATGCTCTGAAGCGCCACTTGGATAATGAAGCTTGGTGCCTGTATTGGTTGGCACAGCAACCGTTCCGCTTGAATGAACATAGCCTCCAGACTTTACTTCATATCCGTGCCTTGAAAGAGCAGCGGAAGCCTCTGCCATCCCTGACCGCTTCTCTTTTGCATTTGGCTTCCCACCACCCTGGCTATGAGGACCTGAGCCAGGGCCGCCCTTCAGTAAATGGACAACTCGATTGATGCTCATCTTCTTCACCTTTCTATTTTTCTTCCCTGAAGGCTTCGCCATGCCCGGGGTTCGCTTTGGGGAAGGCTTGACGGGCAGATACTTGTTGCCAACGTTCCCCGGATTCAAGCTTGACGTTGGAGACTCGGGAGCAGCACCGACTGCTTGGATTGTTAGCGTTCCATCGAAGCCTCCCTCTGCTCCGTCCTTCAGGACATTCACAACTTTCTTCAAGCCTCGAGTGAACGGATAGATCGGAACGCGAGGAGCTTGAGGCTTTGATTTCTTCTTCTTGTTTTGAGCCTTGCCTGAAGCATTGGGGCCAGGGCCAGGATTCAGGACAGAGTTGGACTGGAACGTATCCACTGCTGTCGTGGCATAGCTGCCTGCTTCCTTCTTAACCTTCTTCGGTTTCTTCTTGGGGCGAGGCTGAGTGTTCTGAGTGATGCCCACGTTGTAGGGCTGGTTCACCATGGAGTTCCCTGCTCCGACAACCAAAGAGTCTACGGGCCACATGGACTCCCCGCTGTTGGCAAGCTCCTTGATCACTCGCTTCAGTCCTCGATTATTGTTGTGACTGAGATGCTGCTTCATCGCCTATCCTTAAAGCCCAAAAGCTTGGTTGGCTGAGTGTGGAAGCCGCACTGCTCTTTGCCGTCCATCTGCCAGGAATGTAGAACGCTGGGCGAGATGTTCCCCTGAGCATCAATGTCGTGCCCCATCCAGGGCTTGTTGCCGCGCTGATGACCCACCGAAGCAATCCCCTTACAATCCGGGCACGTCATGTAGATGAGCACGAGCCGTTCGCCATGTTCTTCCGTCCGATCCACCCAGGCCCAAGTCCCTGGAGGAATCAGATCTGGGCTCGTCACATCTCCAACAATGAGCGCCTCTGGATTCGCGGGCTTGAACTCATAAGCTCCCGTCGTGCTCATGCATAGATCCTATTCAAGAAGTCCTGAGCAGTCGACACCGTGGTGAGGGGGTTGCTCTTCTTCATCTCGCCGCAGTACACGTCTGCTTCCATCTCGGTTGCAAACGCGGCCTTAACCATGCCTTCGATATGCACCACCCAGTCTAGGTCCGTCTCTTCAAGCAATTGTTTCGTGGCAGTCCCGGTGACGGGCATCTTCCGGATCTTGCCTCCCCCGTCACAGATCAAGATCTTGGGGGCAGGATTCGGAGCCCAGTGCTTCTCCCAATAGTCCCGGATCTGTTTGACTTGAGTCTCGCTGAGCATCACATCGCATTCAAAGACAAAGCCCGCGCCCTCTTCCTTGGACTCAATGATGCTCACGCTGCCGGCTGCCCCAACACCCTTGTGATGGACATTCCAGGCCTTTTCAAATTCCTTCATTGATGCTGGCGAGCTGTTCGGCGCCACCGTTCGCTCCCGCTTCTGAAAGCCATGCAAGTATTCCAGCATGCCCAGTGCCGTTTTCTTATCTAGGGCTCCGCTTAACATCTCATCCCGGATTTGTTCGATCCTGTCTTCAATGCTCATCCTTGCTTCTCCTTGTTTAATCCTAGTTGGCTGGACATGTCCGTATCCTTGGTTAGCTTCGAAGCATCTTTGATTGCCTCTCCAATCTGATTAAAGCGATACTTGCGAATCAAGTCCCCGACTTCCTGCCGGACAAACGGTGTCCAGCTGGAGCACGTGAGCAGTTCAATATCCCGCACTAAGTTATCGGTCGGACTCATCCCGTCCCTTCATTCTCGCAATCAGGGCTTCCAGGGCCTGTTGCCGATACAGTCTCAGGTAACTACCCACCTTCGCAAACTGGTCTTTTGTAAACGTCATCTTCAAGGCATACTCAATGCGTTGGACCCATTCGTCCGTCCGCAAGGCTTTCTTGTTGAGGTCCACCGTGAGTCCCTTTCTCCCGGTCGTTCAAGTCTCATGTTCAACTCAACGTTCAAGTCGTTCATCGTGTTCCTTGGTGCCGGGAATCACCGCAGGTTCCACCCTCGCTATCAGCATCCCCTCAGGCAGATGCAGCAGTTTGGCCAGTATGATGTTCTCCATCTCCATCTTCGCTTGGACAGTGCTCATATCCAACAATTCCTCCAAGTTAAACATCGCTATTGCTGAAATGCACAACGCGGGCCTTAATGTTTCTCTCGCCTTTAAGCATCGCAGCTACAGCGCGATGGTTTCCGTCAATCAAATAATCTGTCCCGTTGTGCCTCACGACCGTAGGCATCTTCGTCAGTTTATTCTCCACCCCCTTCTGTTTTATATACCCTTCCACTTTCTTCGAATTGACCGTCGCTTCTAAACCATGCAGAGTATTCAGAGGAACATTCTCCTCAGTTGATTTGAGGTCCTTGCGGCCTGTATCAACTGATAGGATGTGTTCGTCGCCAGCTAGATCAAAGATCAGAGGTGTCTTCACATTGCCACGTGCATCCTGCTTCATAGATGCCAGTTGTTTTAATGCTCCTTTATGCCTGCCACTCCCAGATCCACCTTTGAGCATTTGAATTATTCTGCCAATACTCATATCCAGCAATTCCTCCAAGTGGAGCTTCAAAGTGCAAGAGGTGCCCTGATTGCAGCAAAATTCTTTGGAACCCACACCCGTATCAGCCACCCCCATCATCAATTCAAAAGGGGGAGCTGCCCCCGTCTCGCTTGCTTTTAACGCCCCCATGCTGATCTAGGCCCCCTCGACTTGTTTCGAGGGTTGATCTTCAACATCAGGGGGCAGTTCAAGTTGACTTGAATTCAATGCATGCTTGATCCCGGACTTACGCCCATCTACATTCACTTCCTTCTTCGCTTCCTTCGCGTATAGACTGACTCTATCTAGCAGCCTGAAGGATCCTCCAACTCCAGGAGGTTTCATCTTACTTGGATTGTTCAGGATAGCATCCTCAAGCTTCTTGGTCCAACGAATGGTGAGTTGCATATCCTTCAAGGATGTTGCCAGCTTAATCAGTTCAGACGGCGATGCCTTCAAGTCAGACTTCAAGAGCAGTTGTTCCGCTTGATGCAGGGCAATGTACTGCATGCGCGTCAGGTAATTCAACACTCCACGGTTCAACTCGCTCTTACTCTCAGGCATGGATTCCAAGTCAAAGTCTGGTAGAACAGGAGCAGAGTGGGGTTTAGTGGGGCTCTCTCGGTGGGGTTGCAGTACCCTGGTGTTCTTTTTACCCTTTCTATCCAAGTCCCCCAATTCCTCATCACGCTTGTCAAGCCCCTTTTTACCCTTTCTCTCCAACTCGGATGCTTTCCGCACCTTCTCTACCAGGCTTTCCTCATGCTCCTCAATCGAGGCTTGACTGTCCTCGCTGAGCAGGGAATCCACATCAACGCCCTGCTCCTTCAGGCGCTGTTCTAGATGCTGCTTCCGCTTACTGAGAAGGGAGTGAACCTTATCGAGACTAGGCGAGTGATCTTCCTTCTTCCCTACATTCCCCTTATCCTTATTCCCCTTCTTCTTCGTCTCTTCCCTATCCTCTAATCCCTTCTTCTTAGACGGCTCATCTTTCGAGGTAGAATTGAGGGCTTTCAGCACATCCAGTGCACTGCGAACCCCTTTCTCGTGCTTCAGTTGCTTCTTCACAGGCTCACCTCAAAGAAAGCCTCACTCCAAGCGTCCACTGTAGGGAGGAACACAAGCGACTCAATATTCCGCTTGGAGTGAGGCTGGGACTGGGGATTATCATTGGAAAACTCCCCCGTGCAGGGGAGAACAGCCTTCAGCCGACTTGGCAGGAACCTCAGTTCTTTGTCCACTGAGGCTTTTAGACGCTGAAGGGCAGAATGGCGGGGTTACGAGACTGTCGCCAGGCCCTTAGGGGAGAGTGATTCAAGGCGAATGAAAATACCTCTTCCCCGGAAGCTTAGGTGCTGTTGACCGTCCCTATCCTCTAGCCTATTGCAACGACTATGGATCCAGCTCTCTCCCTCAAGGTAGATGTCGAAGATGGAGCAGGCTTGGATTGTCATTCCACAGGTGAGACAGATCATTTGCGTAAGCATCCTGAACTGCCACATCCTCCTTCGCCCGTTAAATGCCCTGCTTTACAGCGCAACTCTCTCATTGGTTTTGGACAACAGCTCATTGGCCTTACCTTGGTCCAATAGTAGAACCAATAGACAATCTGACCTAGCCACCATCGAATTGGATTCATCTTCATCTTAGTCTCGGACATAGCCCCGTGGCTTCGAACAAGTCGGGGCATGATAGACTTCATTGTTGAAGCCTCTCAGCTTGCATACCGTACAAATGAATCCATTATCAACTAGCTCTTTCGCTGGTGCCGGCTGTGCAGTCCTTGGGGCATGATACCTCCCTCTAGTCCTCAGGTTGTCCAGCTGATCTTTGTTCATTCGCTTTGCCATCATTTCCTCTAATCAGTTCTCAGACTGACGATACCGAACCTGTTCCAGACAGAATTCTCTCACTTCGTCAATGACTGAATCAACGGACGCATTCAGCTCGCCCTTCTTCATCTTATTCACTAGCTCACAGGTGACTGATCCTGCGCCTCCATAGAATGCCCGTTTCGTTTCGATATACTGAACACTTCCTGGAAGGACATCGGCGGGCAAGACTACCTTGACATACTCAAGCCATTCCTTCTCTACGATTTTCATTCCTATTTCTCCTCATCCGTCAGTGGTTGTATTCCCAGTGCCATCGTTTCGAGCGTTCCCCCATAGCTAGGATCTGAATTGAAACCACACCCACGGAACCATCCCGGATTGTCATTCGTCTTCGTGTTCATGACGACCGCAATGGGAGTCTGATAATGAGGATAGCCGGAGCACATCCTTGGCTTGTTCTGATGAATGGCGCACAAGGGCAAGCCTTTCTCATCACGGTCAAAGTTACGGCACGGTCCGTAGATGTACTTCATCGTTCCACCGAAGTCTTTCTTCCCCTTACACCGTCCAGCCAGCATCGGATACATCAGCTCAATGTCTTGGTATTGAACGGTATTTGGCTTACTGTACTTCCAGTTCTCATAGGACTCTCGGATGAGTCTTGGAGAGTGATCAAGCATGATCAACTCACAGCACTGACCTGTTCTCGCGCATGCACCCATTATGTTGCCTCCAGCCATTCATTTGTCCAGTCCAAGTCTGTCAACTTCACCGGCATACTATTTCCATTATCATACATCTCCGCGAAATAGCCCCACTGAGCGCCGAACATCGTTGGACGAATCTCTAGATATTGAGTTGGATTCATCCCATCAAGACGAAGCTTATAGACTCTCTTCTGAAGAGCCTCACGGATTGTCATTCGAGGATACGCTCATACAAACGACTCATGTCGCGGTCTTTGATGACATCAATGATTGTCCCACTATGGTTTCTAATGATCCAGTCTCCGGCAGACACCCATACCTTTTTGTATTCAGGATAGGGATGAACATGAACTGATTCGCCCTCCATCCGATCACATTCACAAAGACCATCAAACTGATAGCCTATCTGATACTGCTCTGCTTGTACCTCAGCTGGTCTCTCTCGGAATCGCATCATTCACTTTGCTCCTTTACACGTATCTCTAAAGGTGTATTGCCCACTCCCCTTGATCCGCACCGCATCCTTCTTCTTCTTGTCCCATTGGAAGTCTTCCCAGCGTCCATTGGAGATGTGAGGCTCTTTGGACTTTTCAAGATATATCTTTGAGACTTGACTGTCATCAATCTTCCCGGTCAACCAGTCTACGAAGAAGGTTGCGAAGCAATACCGGCAGAACAACGCTTCAGAATACTTTGAGAAGCTTCCATACAGCCTCTTCTCACAGTTCCAGCATCGAAATCGTTTCAGCTTCGAAACAGAGCCTGCACTGATGAACAGTGGAACCTGACGCGGCTTATCAACGTGATTCTCCCGATCCTCGAACAGTGCTTGAGCAGAGCGAACTAACAGCCAGCATCCTCGTCTCAGGATTGACTTGTTCTTTTCGTTTGCGCCCTTCTCATAGAACAGCTTGATGAGCCTTCTTCCCTTTCGGTAATACTTCCACGCTTGATAGCATCCCGAGCAAGAGATGTTCTCCTGAAGCTCACCAAGAGCGACGGGGCGACACTTGATTTTCATCTACCTAGTCTCGTTAAAGCATAGCTCCACGATTGCCTTCAGCCTCTGAGTTAGATTTTCATTCGAATAGCGAGTAAGAAGCTCAACGTGCACAGCATCCATGAAGTTAAAATTGCTATTCAAGATGGACCAGGAGAACGCTTTGAACAGCTCATGGCGCGGAGTGTCCTTCAGAAACCTTCCCTTCCAAATAACATCCATCTTAACCATCAAGAGCCCTCCTGTTTTTCCTGTGCGTCTCAAACAGATCGTACACCCCGCGCTCCGTATACAGGCGATGCTCTAATGTCTTACAAACATTAGATTCAATGTAGCCATAGTATGGGCATTCAGCAATATCCTTTAAGGAATTAATCTTTTCATCATGGAATTCAATTGAAGTAATCATTCGACGCTTGTCTGGCAGTCTGAACCAGCAGATCAGCATCTTCCTGCCATCATCAACGATGAATGCCTGTCGCCTGTTCCTAACCGCCTCTTTACAAATAGTTCCAATCTCTTCAATGGCTCGAACAATTTCTTGCTCAGTTTCAGCCTTAACAATTGCTCTTCCAATTCCCTTTGGGTCAACAATAAGGCTTCCAACGCCAGCAAGAAGTCCCTTGATCAGTTCTCTTCTATTCATTTAGTAATCCCTCACTTCCCATATCACCGTATTCCGACCCCGCGCCCAGCCAATCTCCCGTTCGTAGACGCTGAACTCAATGATCGAGTCTTCGTACAGATACATCAGCTCCATCAAGTCGTCATAGCTTGAAGGAGTACACTTGGTCTTCAGCTTTGTTAAGGCTGAAAGACCTATGTCCAAATGAGGATCCTTCATTGCAAAGCGATGCATCGTATGCCTTGGGCTCCAAGACAAGACCATGCCTTCATGGTTCCGCATCAGCTCTCCTTGAAAGATGATCTTGTCATCTGGAGCAGCCTCGTTATATCGGAACAGTTTTTCATTCGCCCCATCTCCAACGCAGTGAGCCACATGGTCCACCGCCTCGGTCACCGTCAGCCCATACGCAGTGTATCGGCTTTGCGGCACTTGGTAGCGGACAGCAACATTGCTCTTCCAATCCGCGTCAATCAGTTCCTCGAGACTATTCCAAGTCAAAAGCTTATTCCCAAACTGTAATTTGTCGTAAGCTGCGTAGGCTTCCATCTTGTCCTTTATTTTCATTTGAGGCTACACCCGCAACAAAGCATACAAGCTTCGATTAGCAGCAGCGTCACTTTCTCAGGATCGTATAAGTCTGAATAGCCCTTCCTGATGATGAGGACAACTCTACCGCACGCGCATTGAATTTCAAGGTCATCATCAATGGGCATTTGTAGAAGTCCTTCCCGTGCACTTTCGGCCACGTTTAACCCCCCCCCCGCAAAAACCCATTTGAGGTGGCTCTAAACGCACCGTAGCTATGCGTATAATGGCCCTATAGAGCCTTCTTAGGGAGGATTCCCCCTAGGAGGGCTCGATGAGGGGCTTAAAGCGAGACTCCCGAGAGCATTTCTCCCCGCCAACGCCATCCAAGATGCGGAACATTGATTTGTGACAGTTGTAGCAGCCGCTGAAGCTCAATGCACTCACAATCATCTTCTTCCCTTCAACTTCAATCGTATGGCAATGATTCTGAAGACGCTGATAGCGTGTAGCCATGTGCAGTTGAGCCGCTGCTGCCTTGGTGTCGGAGACAGCCGACAGGTCATTATTATTTCTCATACGGACCTTTCACACCTTCAAGCTTATAGAGAACAGGACGCTTCACTAGTCTGCCACCAACATACACCTGCATAATCTCATCCCGGATTTTCATTAAGATCTTCCCAAGCCAGTTCTCTCCTACTCCGTATTCATCAACGCCCCAGATCCGATCTCCCCAGGTATTCCCCTCGATCAGCTCCTTGCCTTCTGTTTTCAGGAGCCTATCAAGCAGCGACGCATTTGAACAGAACTTGTTGAAGCAGATATCGTACATCACTTGGAACTTGATCCTGTCCCAGTTGGGCCGAAGCCTTACGGCCCGTCCTCGAGCCTTCGCTTGCTTTGCAGTCTCTGAGGCAGCAATGAACTTCCGGATCTTGATGTCCTTCGTCTTTGCGGCTTGGAAGGCATGCTCCGAAGAAGGATAACGAATTTCTTCATAGTAAACAGCAGCAGGATAGAAGTTGCTCAGGAAGAAATAGAAGTCCCTGAAAGAATCAATCCTGAGCACTTCGTTATCGGTCTGAACCGCTTCCATGGATTGTCCCTTTCTGCCTTCTCAGATTCAGCTTATCAATATTCGCTTGAGCAACTTCTTCAAGACTCGAGCCAATCTCGTGAGCGCACATCTTGACGTACCATAGGACATCACCAAGCTCCTTCTTGATCCGTTCTCTGGATTCCCGATTCAGTTCAC
>Ga0137401_10001366_pt1 | contig 10558 bp, 8 predicted proteins | sample CZOMad1_1_16fung_FD_108286 | JGI IMG/M metagenome (GOLD analysis project Ga0137401, IMG submission 108286) | Vadose zone soil fungal communities from Angelo Coast Range Reserve, California, USA - CZOMad1_1_16fungal (Illumina Assembly) | ecosystem: Environmental > Terrestrial > Soil > Vadose zone...
AGCCGCTGCTCCGCAATAGCCTGCGGCGCTTCGTTCTTGCAACCCGAAATCTGGCAAGGCGTTCCCATGGGACCCGTGGTATTGCCCGAGACGATAGGTTACATCCCCTGCGCAAAAAATCCAGTACGCCTTGCGTAAGTGCTGCGAATCTTACATGAGGCGCTTCCTCCTTGTCGCGGTCCTTCCAAGGTAACCGTCGGCAGAAATATTCCGCAGGGGATTGACAAGAGTATGCAGTCTACTGTATAAAAATGCATTAGGACGCAAGGTCCGGACTCTATGAGCTCGGGAAAAACATTCCGGCACGGTCAAATCCTCCGGCTGGTTGCCGATCTAAGGATCGGCAACCAGGAAGAGTTGCGCCGCCGTCTCGCGGCGCAAAAACTCCGCGTCACTCAGGCCACTCTTTCGCGTGACTTGCAGGAGCTGCGCCTCGTAAAAACGCAGTCGGGCTACAAACCCGCCACGGCGCTCCCGGAGGAATCCACGCCGCTGCCTCCTTTGGCGCGGGCCCTCGGCGAGTTTCTTCTCGATATTCGTCCTGCCGAGAATCTGCTCGTTCTGAAAACTCCGCCTAGCGGCGCGCAGCCCCTCGCTGCCGCTGTGGATGGTGCGAAGTTCCCGGAAATTGCCGGAACCATTGCCGGTGACGATACCGTTCTGATCATTACTCCCAACAAGAAATCACGGGAATCCTTGCAGAAGAAGATTGAAGCTTTCTTGAAATGAGAGACTCTCGCCAAATCGCAGTCGTGGGTGTCACCGGTTATACCGGTCTAGAGCTGGCGCGGATCCTTGTTCGCCATCCCGAGCTCCGGGCGCCGGTCTTCTACGTTCGCGAAACCAACGGCGCTAAATGCCTCGCCGAACTCTTTCCGCAGTTCCGCGGCTGGGGCGAAGCTCCGCTTCGTCCGCTTTCGGTGGAAGCCGTCCTTTCGAGCAACGCCGGCACGGCGTTCCTCGCCACGCCGCATGAAGTTTCTGCCGAGTTGGCGCCACCCTTGGTCAGCGCTGGTATTCGCGTCGTGGATCTTAGCGGTGCATTCCGTTTTCGTGAGGCGGAAACCTTCACCTCCTGGTACAAGCTCGCTGCTCCGCACTCCGATTGGCTCAAGGAAGCCGTTTACGGAGTTCCTGAACTCTACTCGGCCCAAATCGCAACCGCCCGATTGGTCGCCAATCCCGGTTGCTATGCCACGAGCGTGATCCTGGCCCTGCGTCCTCTCACGGAAGCCGGTTGGATCGCCGCGGACTCCAGCGTTATCTGCGATTGCAAGTCCGGGGCGAGCGGCGCCGGCAAAGATCCTCACCGAGATCTCCATTTCGTCGAAGTCGATGAGAATTTCAAGGTCTACGGGCTCTTCGCGCACCGCCACACGCCGGAGATTCTCGAGCACACCGGTCTCTCCGAGAATCAAGTCGTGTTTTCGACGCACCTGCTGCCGCTCGCGCGCGGCATTCTTTCCACAATCTATGTGAATCTCGCAGAACCGCAAACCATGGCGGACATCGAGGCACTCTACCGCAAGTTCTACGCCGGGCGGCCTATGATCCGTATCTGGCCCGCGGGCACGCTGCCCGAATTGCAGCACGTTGCGCACACCAATTTCTGCGATATCGGCTTTGCCCTGGATAAGTCCGGACGGCGCCTCGTCATCGTCTCCTGTCTCGACAATCTGGGGAAAGGCGCCGCCGGGCAGGCCGTGCAGAATTTCAACCACATGCTGGGGATCGAGGAGCAGACCGCACTCCAATGAGAATCGTAATCAAGTTCGCAGGAGCATTACTCGAAGACGACGCCACGGTGCGCGCCCTCGCGCGGCAAGTGGCGGCGCTCGCTCGGGAGGGTCACGAAATTCTTATCGTGCATGGCGGCGGACGCCTTTTCACCGCCACGCTCAAGCGCATGGCCATCGAAAGCAAATTCGTAGCCGGCCTGCGCGTCACCGACCGCGAAACACGCGACGTGGCCGTAATGGTTTTCGCCGGTCTTTTGAACAAGAAGCTCGTGGCGGCGATCTCGGCGGAAGGCCAGCCCGCCATAGGTGTTTCCGCTGCGGATGCGCAGTGTTTCGTCGCCGAGCCGATGGTGCACAACGAAGTTCAGGGCAGCCTCGGTTTCGTTGGCTATCTCACGGGCCTGAACGCGCCGCTGATCGAATCCTTCTGGCGCGATGGGCTCGTCCCCGTGGCGCCCTGCCTCGGCATTGGCTCGGACAATGAGCTGTACAACATCAATGCTGACCACATGGCCGCCGCTTGCGCCGAATATCTCGGTGCGGATCAACTGATCTATCTCACCGATGTTGCCGGCGTGCTCGATGGGGAAAGAGTCCTCGCCGCCGTCACCTGCGAAGAAATCGAACGCCTGGTGCAGTGCCACGTCGTTTCCGGAGGCATGGTCCTGAAACTGGAGGCCGCCAAGCGCGCCATCGAAGGCGGCGTCCGAGAAGTCCGCATCGTCGGCGGCGCTTCCTCCGAAGCATTGTTGCTCGCGTCGCGCTCAACGGGTGCCATTGAAGATGACGGCGCCGCGCCCATTCCCGGCACGCGCGTTTTGCGCGAACACCTCTCCACGTCTCGCGCGGCTCTTTCGGCGGCATGATGCGTACTTCTCAAAAGAAAAAAACCGTTTCGCGTTCAGCCTTCAAGTCCAAGGCTTCGGGCATGCAATCCGTCAAGCAGGACGCACGGCTGCTCGATGCGGAAAAGTTCCTCTTGCCCACCTACAAACGGCCGCCAGTGGTCATGACGCATGGGCGCGGCGCCTACGTTTTTGACGCCACCGGGAAGAAGTATCTCGATTTTCTTGGCGGCATCGCCGTCAACGCCCTCGGTCATGCGCATCCCCGCGTCGTGAAAGTAATCCGCCGAGAAGCGGCCCGCGCGATTCATCTTTCGAATCTCTATCACAACGCGCACCAGGGCCCGCTTGCCCGCAAACTCGCCGCTTGGTCCGGTCTCGACCGCGTCTTCCTCACCAACAGCGGAACGGAAGCCATTGACGGTGCAATGAAGCTGGCGAGGCTTGTTGCACGCACACCGGAAGAAGCTCCTGGAACGGCCGCGAGGAAGCATCGTTTCCTGGCGCTGGAGAATTCATTTCACGGCCGCACCTTCGGTGCCATCAGCGTTACCTCCACGGAAAAATATCGCCTGCCTTTTGCGCCCGTAATTCCCGGCGCCGAATTCGTGCGCTTCAACGATGTCGCCGATCTCGAATCGAAGTTTGACAGCACCGTCTGCGCCATCTTTCTCGAAACGATTCAGGGCGAAGGCGGCATCTTTCCCGTCAGCGAAGTTTTCTGGAATCGTGCTCGCTCGCTCGCCATGCAGCACGGCGCTCTTTTGGTCGCCGACGAAATTCAATGCGGCCTCGGCCGTACGGGCCGCTATTTCGCCTACCAGAAATTTTCATCCAAGCCGGACATCGCTCTGATCGCCAAGCCTCTCGCGGCGGGTCTGCCGCTCGGTGCGATTCTTACGTCGGAGGCGGTTGCTTCCCGCGTTTCTCCTGGCATGCACGGGACAACATTTGGCGGCGGTCCGCTCGCTTGCGCCGCCGCGCTCGAATTCCTCGAAACCGTCGAGAGCGAAAAACTCCTCGAGAACATTCGCGCGCGCGGCGCTGAGCTTCGTGAGGGTCTCGCGAAGCTTGCCGCCAAGTTTGACTTCATCCGCGAAATTCGCGGAGAAGGGCTGATGGTCGGAGTCGAACTCTCCGTCGAAGGTGCGCCCTTTGTAGCAGAAGCCATGCAGCACGGCTTGCTGATCAATTGCACTCACGAATTCACGTTGCGTTTGCTCCCCCCGTTCATCATCAACCGCATGCAAGTGCGCGAATTTCTCCGGCTCTTCGAACTCATTCTCGCGACTACCCCGCAACAGGCTTCTGCATCCGATTCCGGCAAGACCGCGGAATCAGCGCGCGTCGCCCATGCTGCGGCAAGGTGAAAATATGACTACCACGACTCTCGTTGCGCCTATTTCTTTATCGAATGATCTCCTCACCGGAGCGGAATGGAGTCCCGCGCACACGCGCGAACTGCTGCAGCTCTCCGCCGACGTGAAGGCCCGTCCCGCCCGCTATGCTTCCACGCTCAGCGGCAAGTTCATCGCGCTCATTTTTGAGAAGCCCTCCCTTCGCACGCGCGTCACCTTCGAGGTCGGCATACAAAGCATGGGTGGCTCGGTCGTTTTCTTGGACCACACGCAGGCGTCCGCGTCGCTCGGTGCGCGCGAATCCATCGCCGATGTCGCGCGGAATCTCGAGCGCTGGGTGCAGGGCATCGTCGCGCGCGTGTACCACCAGCGTGTCCTGGAAGAAATGGCCGCGAACGCAAATATTCCCGTCATCAACGCGCTCTCCGACAAATTTCATCCTTGCCAGGCCCTCGCCGATTTTTTCACGCTCGAGGAAAGATTCGGCGCGCTGCGCGGTTTCAAGCTGGCCTACGTCGGCGACGGCAACAACGTTTGCAATTCGCTGATCTATCTCGCCGCGCGCCTCGGTGTTCATCTCCGCATCGCCACTCCCGCGGAGTACGCGCCCTCTCCTGAAGTCGTTGCCGATGGCAAGCGCGTGGCCCGCGAAACGAAAGCCAAAATCGAAGTGCTGACGGATCCGCACGAGGCCGTCGGCGGTGCCATGGCCGTTTACACGGATTCGTGGACCAGTATGGGCTTCGAAGCCGAGGAGAAAGTGCGCAGCGCGGTGTTCCAGCCGTACCAGGTGAACGCAGAACTCATGTCACTTGCTGCGCCGGACGCCGTCTTCATGCACTGTCTTCCGGCACACCGCGGCCGGGAAGTTACGCCGGAAGTTCTCGACGGGCCCCAATCGGTGGTCCTCGATCAATCCGAAAACCGCATGTACGTGCAGAAGGCCATCCTGCATACTCTGTTTTAGCCTTGCGATGCTCTTCATTGTGTCGCAGGCACGCATTACATTTGTAGGGGCACCCGCCGCGGCGGGCTGCGCCCGAGCTTGGCAACACCAAAACGCAAGAGAGGGATCGTGAAACAGCAATTGAGCAAACCGAAAAAAGTTGTGCTGGCCTACTCCGGAGGACTCGACACCTCCATCATTATTCCCTGGCTCAAGGAAAATTACGGCTGCGAAGTCATCGCCGTCATCGGCGATGTCGGCCAGCAGGAAGATCTCGAAGCCGCGCGCAAAAAAGCGCTCGCCACCGGCGCTTCCACAGCGTACGTCGAAGATCTGCGCGAAGAATTTGTCCGCGATTATATCTGGCCGACGCTGCGCGCCGGCGCCGTTTACGAGCACACCTATCTCCTCGGCACTTCGATGGCGCGGCCGGTCATCGCCAAGCGCCAGGCGGAAATCGCGCTGAAGCTCGGCGCCGATGGCCTCTCCCACGGCTGCACCGGCAAAGGCAACGATCAGGTGCGATTCGAACTCGCTTACAAAGCTATCGCGCCGAACATTCAGATCATCGCACCGTGGCGCGAATGGGACATTGACTCGCGCGAAGACGCCATCGCCTACGCGCAAAAGCACAACGTTCCCGTCGAGCAGAGCAAGAAAAATATCTACAGCCGCGACCGCAACATCTGGCACCTCAGCCACGAGGGCGGCGAACTTGAAGATCCCGCCAGCGCGCCGAACGAAGCCATGTGGCAATGGGTCGTTTCACCCGAAAAAGCTCCGGACAAAGCCGAAGAGATCGAAATTGGATTCGAGTCCGGCACGCCGGTTTCTGTCAACGGCGCAAAACTCGGTCCGGTAGATCTTCTCAACAAGCTCAATGAAATTGCGGCGCGACACGGCATCGGCCGCACCGACCTCGTCGAAAATCGCCTCGTTGGAATGAAATCTCGAGGCGCATACGAAACTCCTGGCGGAACCCTGCTTGTCAAAGCGCATCAAGAACTCGAGCGCCTGACAATCGACCGCGAAACCGCGCATTTCCAGCAAGCACTTTCGCTGCGCTACGCCGAGTTGGTTTACTACGGCCTGTGGTTCGCGCCGCTGCGCGAAGCGCTCGACGGATTTTTCAACGTCGCACAGCAGCGCGTCACCGGCGCCGTCGGCCTGAAACTCTGGAAGGGCACGCTGAATGTCACCAAGCGCGTCTCGCCCTTCTCTCTTTATCGCGCGGACCTCGCCAGTTTCACCATGGGCCGCTACAACCCCAAGGACGCCGAGGGCTTCATCAATTTGTTTGCGCTGCCTGTAACGGTCCGGCCGAAAGCAAAAGCGGAGGGCAGCAAACAGTAATTCGTCCAAGAACCGACCAATGACCGAACGCAAAGACGACCGGCTGTGGGGCGGACGCTTCGAGCGCGCCCCCAATGAACGCTTTGATGCGTTCCAACGGTCATTTGCGTTCGATCGCCGTCTCCTCCCGTACGAGATAATGGTGGATCGCGCGTGGGCCAGAGCGCTCGAACCGATCGGCATTCTCACCGCCGCTGAAGTGAAGCAAACTCTTGCTGCGCTCGACAAAATTGACGAACGCGCGAAAACGGACGTTGCATGGCTGGAACGCTTCGGAGCCGATGTGGAAGACGTGCACCACTTCGTTGAAAAAGCGCTGGTCGAAGAACTTGGACCGCTGGGCTGGAAGCTGCATACGGGCCGCAGCCGCAACGAACTTGTCGTCACCGATTTTCGTTTGTTCGTCATCGACGCGGCGGCGCGAGTCCAAAATGCTCTTTCTGCGCTGCTGAATTCATTTCTTCTTCAAGCGAAAGCAAATCTCGGCGCGCCGATGGCCGGCATGACGCACCTGCAGCATGCCCAGCCGATACTGCTCTCGCATTTCCTGCTCGCGCACGCCGAAGCGTTCACGCGGGACATCACGCGATTGCAACACGCCGCGGCAAGCGCAGACTCGTGTCCGATGGGTTCCGGGGCGCTTGCGGGAAATTCGTTCGCAGTCGACCGCAATGCCATCGCTCGCGAGCTGGGTTTCTCCCGCATCACGGCAAACAGCCTCGACGCCGTCAGCGATCGCGACTTCGCGCTGGACTACCTTTTCGCGCTCACCGGCATCGCCACGCATCTTTCGCGTCTTGCCGAAGATTTCGTGATCTTCGCGTCGCAAGAATTTTCGTATGTGATTCTTCCCGACGAATATTCCACCGGAAGCAGCCTGATGCCGCAGAAAAAGAATCCCGATGCCTGGGAGCTGATCCGCGGCAAAACCGGCCGCATCACCGGCGCGCTCGTCGGCTTGCTCACGACGCTCAAAGGTTTGCCCACCAGCTATCAGCGCGATCTCCAGGAGGACAAAGAAGCCCTCTTCGCGGCGCACGATCAGGTCGAAGACATGTTGTGGGTTGCTATGGGTGCTTTGACCGCAGCAAAGTTCAATGCCGAACGCTTGCGCGCAGTCGCTTCCAATCCGGCTTTGTTTGCCACGGATGCCGCCGACTATCTCGTTCACAAAGGGGTTCCTTTCCGGCAGGCGCACGATCTGGTCGGCAAGTTGCTGCGTGAAGCCGAACGTCAGGGCAAGCCCTGGACTAAGCTTTCTCTGGAAGACGTGCAAAAGATTTCGCCCCTTTTCGAGAAAGACTTCTTGGAGGGTCCGTCGGTGGAGGACGTGATCGCCAACAAGATTGTTCCTGGCGGTACCGCACCAGAGTGCGTGCGCGCCGCCATCGCGATTTTGCAGAACCGTCTGAACAAACTCACTGCTAAGACAGGAGCTAATCCATGAGCACCCAAACCGTAAGTCAACTAAACACTCTCGCAGCAGCTGCGGAGGATCGGAGGTCCCTTCCGGGGCCGGCGCGCTAGTCCTGCGGATCTTCCGTTGATGAAGCATGCACTTTCCGAAGCCTCCCTGCCGCGCGGGTTCCGCTTCGCCGCCACCGCCTGCGGATTGAAAAAAACCGGCGCGCTCGATCTCGCGATTCTTTCGAGCGATGCTACGGCTTCGGCCGCCGCGGTCTTCACGCAAAACCTCGTCGTTGCCGCACCCGTGTTGATTTCCAAAGAAAACTTGCGCGCGTCCAAAGGCCGCATGCGAGCCGTGGTGGTAAACGCCGGCAACGCCAATTGCGCCACCGGCGCGGCGGGCCACGCCGCCGCGGAGCGCACCGTAGCTGAAGCCGCGAAACGGCTCGGCTGCGCACCGCAGGAAATGTTTGTTTGTTCCACGGGCGTCATCGGCGTGCAGATGCCGCTTGAGAAAATTCTTCGTGCGCTGCCGGTCATCGCGCGCTTTCGCCGTCCCTCGGCCCGTTCTTTCGCGGAGACTTCGCTCGCGATCTGCACGACCGACACGCGCCCGAAAACCGCGGCCGCTTCGTTCAAAATGGCCGGGAAACGGGTTCATCTCGTCGGCTGCGCCAAAGGCGCGGGAATGATCCATCCCAACATGGCGACGATGCTCGCGTTCGTCGCAACGGATGCGGCGATTGCTCCGTCGCTCTTGCAAAAAACGCTGAATGACGTCACGAGGCGCACGTTCAACGCGATCAGCGTGGATGGCGACACTTCGACGAACGACACGCTGCTTGTTCTCGCCAACGGTGAAGCCGGGGCGCCATCGATCAAGGCCGGAACTTCGGCGCATCGTGCGTTCACTGCCGCGCTCGAAGAGGTCTGCCGCTCGCTCGCTTTGCAAATCGTTGCCGATGGCGAAGGCGCGCAGCGCGTAATCGAGATCGAAGTGCGCCACGCGAAGACGGAGGCTGCCGCGAAACGTATCGCCGAGACTATCGCCACTTCGCCGCTGGTGAAGACGGCCTTCGCGGGCGGCGACCCGAACTGGGGCCGCATCTTCGCCGCCGCCGGCCGCGCAGGCGTAAAGTTCGATCCTGCTCTGGTAGACATCAAGATGGCGGGCATTCCCGTTTTGCGGCGCGGCCAGCCGCTCGATTTCAACGAGCGCGCCGCCAGCAACAAACTCCTCACGGAGCACGTTCTGCTGGTGGTGGATCTGCATGCGGGCAATGCAACAGCGCGTTACTGGACTTGCGACTTCACCGCAGAATATGTACGGATTAACGCAAGCTATCGTACCTAGTCAGGATGCCGCGCTACCAATGTCAAGTTGAGTTCGATTGTGATGGCGCAGGGTGATGTGCGCTACGATTCCCATTTCCAGTTGGCAAATTGTTCGCGCAGCGCGAGCTTTTTGAATTTGCCGACGGAGGTGCGCGGAATCGCGTCGATGAACACAAAAGCGTCCGGGAGCTGCCATTTGGCGAAGGATTTCGCAAGGAAGCAGCGAAGCTCCTCCGGCGTAGCCTGCGCGCCATCTTTCAGAACGACGGCGGCGAGCGGCCGTTCCTGCCATTTCGGGTGTGGGATGCCGACCACGCAGGCTTCCTTCACCGCCGGGTGGCCCATCAGCGAATTTTCCAAGTCCACGGAGCTGATCCATTCGCCGCCGGACTTCACCAGGTCTTTTGCGCGGTCGACGATCTTGATGTAGCCGTCCTCGTCCATGGTGGCGACGTCTCCGGAGCGGAACCAACCGTCGGCGGACCAGCGATGAGCTTGATCGGGCGCTTCGTAATAACTATCGGCGATCCATGGTCCGCGGATTTCGATTTCTCCGGAGGTTACCCCGTCACGGGGGGCTTCCCCTTCGGGCCGCATCAAACGAATCTCTACAAAAGGCGCGGGCCAGCCTTGCTTGGCGCGGATTGCGTATTTCTCTTCGTCGGGCCAATCCAGCATGTGAGGCCGGAGGCCGCCTGAAGTGCCAATGGGCGTCGTCTCGGTCATCCCCCAGAGATGCTGGATGTGCAGGCCGAATCGGTCGAGGCACCGCATGAGCTCGAGGGGTGGCGCGGTTCCTCCACACACGATCTTGATCGGCGCGGCAAATTTCCAGCGGTCCGGAAATTTTTCGAGTGCTTCGAGAACGGCGATCCAGACGGTTGGAACTCCGCACGAGACGGTCACGTGCTCACTCACCAGCAATCCGAGGATACTTTCCGGGTCCACATTCGGGCCAGGGAGCACCAGGCGTGAGCCGAGCATGGTGCACGCGAAGGGCAGGCCCCAGGCATTGGCGTGGAACATGGGAGCAACGGGCAGCACGGTGTCGAATTGATGCAAGCCAAAAACTTCTCTGAGGCCGCAAGCGAAGGAGTGCAGCACGAGAGCACGATGGGAGTAGACGACGCCTTTCGAACAGCCGGTCGTCCCGGAAGTAAAACACATGGCAGCGCCGTCGTTTTCGTCGAGGGACGGGTACTGAAAATCGTCGCTGGCCTCGGCCAGCAATTTCTCATAGTTCAAGAAACCTTCCGGAATGCTGCCGCAACCGTACGGCACGACAATGACTTTTTCGAAAGGGGCAGCGTCGCGAAACTTTTCGTAAACCGGGAGGAGGACGTCGTCGATGATGAGGAAGCGATCGCGAGCATGGTTCGCGATGGTCGCGATTTCGTCGGGATGGAGCCGTAGGTTCAGCGTATGCAAAATGCCGCCGGCACAAGGAACACCGAAGAAGGCTTCAAGGTGGCCCGAGTGGTTCCACATCATCGAGGCGACGCGGTCACCGGGTTTCAGGCCCAGTTTCGTGAGAGCGGCAGAGAGGCGGCGCGCCCGGCGATAGAATTCGCCATA